>Ga0164243_10007236_pt1 | contig 16601 bp, 17 predicted proteins | sample OricompcompostOP_FD_108781 | JGI IMG/M metagenome (GOLD analysis project Ga0164243, IMG submission 108781) | Organic Plus compost microbial communities from Emeryville, California, USA - Original compost - Organic plus compost (OP) | ecosystem: Engineered > Solid waste > Mixed feedstock >... | reverse complement strand
GGGTAGGCGATTGCCGGGATAGCGCAGGGATTTGCCCCGGCCAGCGAATAGCTTTGGGAGGGATGGGAGTTCGCACGCTGGCAAAAGCGTCATTTCGCGACAAATGCGTCATTTCGCGACATCCGCGACAAGGCTCCCTGGGCTGCTGCCGATCTTTGTCCTGTTGTTTAAATGATTTATCATGGCACAACAGGAAAGTATCATTAAATTAAAAGGAAAGATCGGGGATCTGACCTTTTACAAAACCAAAGATGGGTACCAGGCACGGCAGGCGAAGGGTGTAGACCCCCAGCGCATTGCCACGGACCCCAACTATCAGCGTACACGCGAGAACAACGCTGAGTTTGCCACCGGGGCGGCCGCGGCCAAGCGGTTGCGTGACACCCTGCGGCCGATGATCCTGCTCACGTACGACCCCAAGATGCCCGGTCGGCTTTTCAGCCGGGTGATGCGGGTGGTTAAGGCGGATGCCGTGAGTGACCGCGGCGAGCGGCGTGTATTGCCCGGCAATCTCGGGTTGCTCGGCCAGTTTGGATTCAACGTGGCTGCATCGTTAACCAACACGCTCTTCATCGAGCCGCAATGCACGGTTGACCGCGTTGCGGGTACGGTGGCGCTAGACATCCCGTCACTGGTGCCCAAGCTGACCATCGCGGCGCCCCAGGGTGCCACGCATTTCCAGTTCAATTTCGGTGCAGCCGTTGTTGATTTCGACACCGCAGGCGAGGGTAATGGATCGGTCATGGCCATCGCCGAGAGCGAAACCAGCTTACTGATGGCGGAATCGTTTGCGGGGGTCACGCTGACGGTGGAGTTGCCTCCAGCGAGTGACCTTCCTTTGTTTGCGCTTTTCGGCATTTCCTTTTACCAGGAGGTAAACGGTAAGCCCTATCCGCTCAACAACGGGGCGTACAATCCCATCGACATCTTCCGGGTCGACGTGGTATGATGACGCTCTATCTGAAGCGCCGCTATCACACCGGGGGGACCAACGGCGAGATCACGTATGAAGGCCGCGTGGTATGCGCCTGTATCGAGCTGCCCTGGCGGGGCAACCGTCGGTTCATCAGCTGCATTCCGGAGGGGCGCTACCGTCTGGTAAAGCGCATGCATTCCCGTTGGGGCGAGCAGCTGGCCGTAGCCAACGTGCCGGGGCGCGAGGGTATTCTCATCCACCCGGCCAACGATGCCCTTACGCAGTTGCAGGGATGCATTGCTCCGGTTACCAAGTGTACCGCGCCCGGCGTTGGCAGCTACAGCCGGGTAGCCCTGGAGCGGCTGAAGGATCTCGTTTATCCGGTGCTTGATGCCGGAGAGGAGGCTTGGCTCGTGGTTGTGGAGGAATCGGTGGTCGTTGATGATGACTAAACACAGCAAACCGGCATCCGCCCCTCGGGGAGCGGCGGATGCCACGCCTGTCCAGGCGTCGAGTGGGCAGCCGGCAGTACCTTGGTGGGTATCCTTGCGGCAGGGACTGCAACTGGCCAGCCAGTTGGTGGCCGCGTCGCCGGTACGGTTACCGCCCAAAGTCGTGGCCGCAGCTAGGTGCCTCAGCTTGGCGTTGGGTATTTGGGAAAGCTTAGACCCGCGGCCCGGCTCGCCGGTTGATGCGACCGCCGACGAGGACGACGGAGTGGAGGCCCATGGCACGCCATGACCTCAAGCTTGGTACGGCTGGAGGCACATTGCTGAGTGTGGTGCCGCAAATCGGTGCCGATGAGCTGCTCAAGACGGCTATCCTTGCCGCTGTGGGTGCCATCATCAGCTTCGTGGTGAGTTTTGTGCTCCAGTGGCTGCGTAGATCGCGCCGTCGATAGTCAGACCGCCCCCGGTTTCCGGGGGGCGGTTTTTGTGATTCAGATCAGCGAGTTTCGTTCGAACCGCATATTGCATAAATCTCTGGTAAATATTCTCGGACCCACAAAGGCATTTCAGCTATCGGGGAAAACTCTTTGATAAAGCCATTTTCCGTTATTATAAGCACCCGGTGTTCCGCCTCAGAAGTATCGATGATTCTCAGAGAGTCAAACAGTTGAAAGCGGCGGTTTAGCTGATGTAGATTTCCGTAATAATTTGTCCGTAGTGTCAGTGAATCTACAAAATGTCCACCTTCTTTTGCTCTTATTAAAACCCGATCTGCCGACAATTCAGGGCTTTCAACACCAAAGAAGACCATATGAATCTCATAGCCAAGAGATTTAAATTTCAAAGGCACTTCCCAACTTTCGTCGTTCGAAAAGTGCCCTTCGTAAGCAAAATGGGTACCTCGTAATGTAGCGTTTGACACGAGATTATTAAACGTTTCTTCGACAAACTTGGAAGCCTGTTTTGTAAGTTCTTTTTGTACTCGAAGGCCGGTTTTCCAAAGTTCAGAACGCTTCTTGAGGTATAGCTTATCGCCGTCAAAAAATATTCCGGCTTCTTGAGGGAAATAAATGGGACCGACCGTCGATTTTCCGGCACCGTTGGATCCGGTAAGGATAAAAAGTTTAGGCATTTTAACAATTAACAAAGACCTGTTAACGTAATTGATAGCGATTTCGCAGTTCCGCGGCTTCAGTGGTAGACAAAGTGCGAATTGTTTCGAAGTCTGACCCAGAGGCCGACCTTTCAACTTCGATAATACTCCCGTCCGGATATTCCAGAAAACACTTCATCCCGACCAATTCGCGCACATTTATCATGAAAGGCAAACCATTAATCAATCGTTGTTTCCGGAGCTCTTTTACAGCACTACTCCCTTTTTCGTTTAACGCAACCAAAGTTTCTGTAGTCATATCACAAATTTATACATTTTCGGAGAATATGCAAAATACGCCCGGGGGTCATCCTATCACCCTTTCCACCTCTTCCACCTCCAATCCCATATAATCAGCAAATTCCCGTACTGACACCGGCTGGTGCGGCAGCTTGCCCAGCGCAAAGTGGATGTCTTTGAGCAACCGCTGGGATGCGCGGATGCTTTTGCCCGTAACCATGCTTACATCGTGGGGCAGGATGATGAGTCGTTGTTTCTTCATAAGTAAGTATTGGTGCTACGGGCTAGAATTTCGTACCTTAGCGACGAGTTAAGGTTTTAAATAGGTTTATATTAAAAAGCACAATAATTGATTAGATAAAAATTGAATTAACATATTATTAACTATAGCGACAGCTATTTTTCTCGCAACCGAAATATCGCAACATTTCACACTCCTACGCGAAGAAGAATCTGCTGGACGCCCGGTCATGCGGGCGCCAGATTCTTTGCGTAGGCCGTGTTGCGACGGTTCGGTTGCGGGAGTTTGGTTGCCCGCAGCTGTTTTAAAGCCATGATCGTATCACTCCCAACAGACATCTTGAAACTTCCCATTGCCGACATTCCCGAGCTAAGTAAAAAGTTCCGTACCTGCTGCCACGTATGCGGATTCCACACGCTTCGCGACGTCTGCGATCTAGGTGCCGATGAAGTTTCAAAAATCCGCTACCTCGGCCCCCGTCATTTCCGGGAGCTTGTGGATTTCCTGCAGCAGCGCCGGCTCCTGCATGCCCTAAAAGATTAACGTTATTCGTCCACGGCCGGTGCCGCCGAGGGATCATTCTGGAAACGGGCACGCAATTCCGCGCGATAGGACCTGCTCACCGGTACGACGGCATCCGTACCGAAGAATGTGACGAAGGTGGGGCTTAGCTTGCGCAATTGCCATAATGAAATGATGTAACTCTGGTGTACCCGGAGGAAGTACGTTTTAGGCAGCATGTCGGCCACTTCTTTCAACGTTTGCCGGAACGAGACCTGGTGTTCGTTTGCCAGATGAATGGTTACTTGGTTTCCTTTCACCTCGATGTACCGGATCTCACTCAGCAATACACGTTCCTTGATCGCCCCTGTACCGAACATGACGTGTTCGCCGAGCGAGTTATCGATTTTCGGCTTGCCGTTGATGCGGTCTATCGTCCGTTGCATCGCTTCCTTGAAATCGCCAAACGAGAACGGCTTGGTGAGGTAATGTATGGCATCAAATGCATAGCTCTTCGTGGCGGTTTTTTTTGAATTATGACCCGTCATAAATATCACCAGTGGTTTATTGGGAAGGGACTTGATCATTTCCATGCCATTCATATCGGGCAGCTGGATATCCGCAACCAGCAGGTGTACCGGATTTTGCAAGAGAAAATCGCGGGTTTCCCCGGCTGAGGTGAAACAGCCCTTGCATTCGAAATTGGGAAATTCCTTGAAATAGTGAAACAGGAGTTCATGGGTTTTGGTGTCGTCTTCCATAATGACGAAGTAGATGATTGGATCCATTAGTGATAAATTATGGTTAAACAAACGGTATAAGTGTCTTCATCCTCTTGGATATCCAGCTTAACGTCATGCCGATCCAGCAGGGCCAGCTCCTGCCTTACGAGTGCGAGCCCCTTGCCGCTGCTTTTCACGTTGCTACCCTCTTTACGCTTTGTATTGGTGCAGGAGAACACCATCTTTCCTCTGCTGAAAAAAAAGTGTACCTCGATGGGATGCTCCGGGTCGACCCGTCCGTGGGTGTCGCTATTTTCGAGGATGGTCGTCAGCGTGAGCGGCCCGATGGTCTGCATGGTCGGTTCGCCTTCGGTCGTTATGCGGATAACCGGCTTGTTGTCGTGCCGCAACCGGATGGAGGCCACCACCTGGTTGAAATAAGCCATTGCCGGGTAAATGGTGGCAATGGGTATGCTCTGGTGTACGATGCCAGCAATATAGTCAAACGTCTTGCCGATATGCGTTACCTGCTCGACCGTATAGGTATCACCGGCCTTTGCAGCACGGGCAACCACGTCGTTCATTACGTACCTGGCGTAGTGAGATTGACCGGCGTTCAGCACCAGATCGGCCTTTAGTTCGGCCAGTTCTTTTTCCTTTTTGGCGGTCGCCTGTTCCAATTCATTTACCCGCCGGGTCATCATTTCCTTTCGGTAGAAGACATAGTAAAACCCGGCACCGATCCAAACGGTCTTCAGTGCCAGAAGTACCTTGGCTGCGAACTCCTTGATGTCGAATTCCGCCTGGCTATACTGGAGCTCAATGCCGATCCATGGGAAAATCAGATACACCAATACCGGTGCTGCCAGCGGGAGTACCAACGTGAATAGCAGGGCTGCTTTGCCAACATACCGCCGGCTGCCGCGGTCGAACGAAATCCGGATGAGGTAGCAGTACCCATAAAGCGCTGCAATCTGGGATCCACCCACGGCCAGGGAATGGCTGATGCTGGAATTTCCATGTAAAAAGAGGTTGACGATGTAGGTCAATGCAATAAACAAAGCGCCCATGGCCAATTGCCAGCCAACTGACAAGCGCAGAAATGTTCTGTTCCTTTCCATTAGGTAGGGTTTTTATTAATCGGTTAAAAAATGAGCGTTTAAATTACAATAAATTCCACAAATGCGCCGAAACTCCCACAAATCTGTTGCAAAGGACGCGGCTCAGAAGCTTCCATGCACGTTCAACCATCCTTCCCATTCGTACGGACGGCTGCTTGCCACTTCCCCCAGTTCCGTGTAAAGCAGCGAGATGGCACGCGCAGCGAATGCGGCCTCATCTTCTTCCGCCAAGGGAAGCAACGCGTCAAGATGCCTGTAACGCAACCGGTGGCTGCTGTCAACGGTGATTCCCGCAGATTCGCGTACGCAAATTGCCGGGTATATGGGCAGCCCCAGCCGATACGCCAATACGGCCATGCCCTTGCGCACACGCAGCTGCCCGGCGCAAAACGGCACGGTTATTAAATTGCCGGCGTTTTCTTTATGCATGCCGGCACCGGTGTTGCCATCCAGATAGACCAACAGGCAGCGCCCGCGTTTGGCGGCACGCGCCATGCGTATCAGTGAATTGGGAAGCGAGGCATTGATGAATTCAAGATCAGGCTCGATGTCCAGCTGCCGGGCCGCCGGCGCAAAGCGGTTATCGAAGGCTTGCTGTTCCTGCTCGAGGACGCTCCCCGCTACCAGCAAACTGATGGGTACCCCCGCTTTGGCCAGCAACAGGTTCAAAAAACGGTACGATCCGGTATGGAAGGTACAGATCATCCCCGGGCGCTTACGCAAGTCGATGACCCAGCGTTCATTCCAGGCCTGCGCTTGAATGAGGCCCGCTTGCTCGATATCCAAATCGCTCAGCATCCGGTTGGCCTGCAATTGATTAAATAGGGTCAGGTAATCGTGTATTGGAATTTGCGGCAGCAGGTTAGATAGGTTTGCGCTAAAGTAGGCAAATTCGCGCGCCATTTGCGGCGTGGTGTTATGCAGCGTATGACGCAGATAGGCTTGTATCCGCTCGTGTCTTTTCGTTATCAGGTGTTTCATGGTTCTGTGGTTTGGTATATGGGTGTTTGGCTCGTGTTGTAATAATACGGGGGCGGCACCGGGCCGCCGCCCGTATCGGCTATCCAGCGTTTTACGCAGATCTGTATCCTAAAGTGGGGTAAACCCGCATTTGGGCACTTTAGGCTCGTCGTCCTTGTCTGCGCTCAGCAAACCTAACATGGTATGCAAAGAGATAGGCTTTTCCAGGATCATACCGCCGCAGGGCTGTACGTTCTGATCGAAATTCATTGCTTTCATTTCGTATTTATCCAACTATTAAACCATCACCCGCTTTGGTGTTTGCCGGGGCTTCGGGCACCTTCCCCGTACCTGCGGCCGCAGGGCTTTGTGTGATCACAGGGCAAGTATAAGGAGGTAGAAACAGTTACGGAAAGGGTAGGGATACATAGCCGGGAACCGGTATATAATCGGTATAAATCTGTGATAATCGGCAATTGTGGTCGATTATCACAAAATACGTGCAATGTATCACAAGGCCTTTGGTGCGTGGGCATGGGTTGGGTAGTTTCGGAGCATGCGGCTCTCCATCCACATCGACCGGCCCGATGCCCATGTACGCAGCGAAGCCATCATCAGCGCGGCCGTGGCGCGCAGCGCCTATCCGCTGCCGGGTGCTGAGGTGCGGTATTGGGTAGGGCAGGGATGGCAGGTAATGGAGCAGGGGTATGACCTGCCCGATGTGTACGTATGCAGCATCGAGGTGGAGGCTATGGGCGATACCGTCCTTCCCATCCGCTGCCCGCAGCACGACCTATATGGATTTTATGTGGTGGCGGGGAGTGTCAGCCTTAGCGGTGCTGATGAGCAGACCGTTGTGTTACGTACCGACGCCGGGCATTACCGGCTCAGCTACCTCCCTGCGGCTGCTTATACTTGCCGTTTCGCCGCCGGTATGCATCATATCTTCTACTTCGTAGCGAAGGATAGCGTATTGTTCCGGGAGCCCAGCGCCGAGTTGGGCGGAAGCATCGCGCCGGTGGAAGCGCTACGGGTGCGGCTGGCCGTGCCTGCTGTAAGCGCGCGGCTCTCCATGGCCGGCGTGGTAGCCGATGCCATCCGCAGGTTTCTGCGCTATCCGGGCAATACCTATCTGCGGCGCTACCTCGCCATTCATACCCTCGCCATTACCTTGCTACTCCAGGCCTGCGAGGCATTGCATGTGCAGACTACCGAAGGGCAGGTTGGCTTGGTGTTAGCCACGCGCATGCGTGCATATATCGACGAGCGGGTTATCGACGGGCAAGAAGTGGATGTTGCATCCGTGGCTCGGCGGTTTGAAGTATCCTACGGCTATGCGAAGATAATTTTCCATACGCACATCGGCCATCCCGTTGGCGGCTACATCCGCACACGCAAGTTGGAGCAGGCCCGCCGGATGCTCGCAGCAGGCGAACAGCCCGCGCAGGTAGCTCGATACGTGTGCTGGACGTATGGCCATTTCAATAAGGCTTTCAAGGCCAGATACGGGGTACCGCCGGGCAGCTATCGGGCTTCGTCATAAATTCACGAATACGCCAGCTTCACTGCGGCCGCTCGCGCACCTCTACAGAACCTCCATAATCCAAAATTGGGCACCGTTTGGCCAATTCTATAGCTTGCGCCCTATTTTTCGCCTGCAGTACCACAATGCTTACCACCTTCTGCCCGCCCCAGGCGATCATCCCGTCTTCCACTTGCCTGTCGCTACCTGAGATGATACTGCCCGGCTGGGGAAAGGCGAAACTCTCCACATATGCTCCCTGCGCTTTCCAGTATTCAAGGGTTTTATCCCACTCTGGCCCGGCCTTCTTTGCCTGCGCAGTTTCATAAGTTTCCGGTACACGTACCACCAATACAAATTTTTTCAGGTCGGTTGTTGCCTTTGCCTTGCTTGGCACCACGGCTGCAATTGCCATTAAAATTGTTGTCATCATCGTATTCATGCTTTTCTACAAAGCTCGGCCGTGCGCGATCACCATCCTTGTAAAAAATCATTGATTACCAAAAGCGGGATTGGCTGAAGAATAGGCGTGGAGATTGCCCGGTAAAACGCTTGAAGGCCCGGTTGAAATGCGCCTGGTCGAAGTAACCGCCTTCCAGTGCCAGGCGCTGGATGGACCGGTCGGTCCGATACGCACCGATAAGCGTCTTTAAGCGCACGATATCCGCAAACGGCTTGGGCGATATGCCGACGGCTCGGCGGAATCGTTTTTCGAATGCATCCTGGCTCAGGCATACGTCGTTAGCCAGTTCGGCCATGGATAGCTTGCCCTCCGCATGGCAAATAGCCGTCACGGCATGTACTGCTGCGGGGTCCGGTTCATGCGGCCGTAGTTTAGCCAGCAGGAAACGCTCCAGGATGGCCAGTCGCATATGATGATTACGTGCCTCGAAGAGCTGATCCTGCACCCGTGCTATTTCGGAGGGCGCAAAGAAGCTGTCCAAACCCAAGGTAAGGCTCTTCATCTCGTGGAGCGGCTCGCGGAAAAAGGCAGCGGCCGTGCCTTCCCTTAGCAACGCCACGATGGTGCCCGAGTGCGGCTGGTAGCTGATGAGGCGGGCCGATTGGCGCAGCCCCGCCAGCGACGCCTCGGAAATGACCGTTTGTTGGTTACCATGCCCGTTGGCCACCTGACCACCGACGCGGAAAGCCAGTGCCAACGACGTATCCGGCAGCACCCGGTTTTCGAGTGGCAACCCCTGGCTTTCAATGATGTGAAACGCCTTGATATATGGTTGCAGCGCCGGGCTTGGTATGTGGGTTTCCATGGTCATCGCCTGCCCAAAAATAACCGGTTTTGTGCATACCATTGATAACGCTAACGTCATTTTTGCGGACAACAAATAAAACCATCATTTCAATAGGTCGCCCAATTTGATATGCATTTTGAAAAGTGCTAAGGCCGCATCCTTCGTCTTCTGATCCGGTTGTCTCCCCGCTTGATAGTTTCGATCCACCCGGCCAAAATACAAATCCATTTTCTTCAAACCGTGTTCCGCTTCCAGCTCTTGCCATTGGGCGGGTTGCAGGCACACCATCCACTGATAAGTATGATGAGGCTCGCTCAGCAATTTGCAATGCCGGAGTTGATAATCCGGCATCAGCAATATGGATAGTTCGCCCATCATCTCGTTAATTGTCGCTATGGCTTCCGGATGCCGAACGCGGACTTTGCGCGATTTGTACTTCATCTCCAGGTATGTACCGTCTTTAAAATCCGGAATATCACGAATCGTGATATGCCCGGTCTTTATCAATGAATTTACGCGTGCCAGCATCGCCTTGTATCCATAATGCGGCAATACCCGAAAGATATAGGGATCCAGGATTTGATGGATCGGCCGTGTGAACGCATCGGGCGCTATCCCGAGATATTTTTCTATCCCCACTTTCCACATGAGCGGCAATGCCTCGCGGATCTGGCTAAGGAAGGGCTCAGCGGAAAACTCCTTCCGAAAATGCTCCAGTTCCACGATGTCTTTTTGTAGTGACGATAGCATGTTGTCAAATTTTTCTGCCGTTACCTGCGGTTTTACAGCCTTGGCCAATAGGAGCAGCATTACCGAAAACAATAACATGACCGGGAAATACACGTATGCCCAATGTTCCGCGGCGATTTCAATAGGCAAATCCGGTCGTTCTCTAAAATACAGCACCGGCGGGAAAATAAACATGTGGAAGCAAACTCCAGATATCAGCAAGGGGACAGCTGTTTGGAGCCCAAGCGTGCGATACCATGTCATACCGCTCGCTTGAAAGATTTTTGCATAATAGTAGATCTTTTCATTCGCCCATACCAAGCCTGCATAGGCTACGGCCCCCACGCCATAGAACCAATTGTCCGGAACGATCGGCTTTGGAGAAACAGACCACACTAGCCATGCAATAAGAAAGAATAAAGAAGAGGTGAACGCGATCCTGAAGGGGAAACGCGGAGATAGCACCGAGCCCGGCATAAACGACATCCAAAAATTCTTGAAATACGGTTTATTTCTCACAGGTTAGTCAGTGATTTGATGAAAAAAAGGTTATTGACAAGCGATTATACGGAAAAAAAATGAGTTGGCAAAATGTATCTCTTTCCGTTCTTACGGCGGCGCCGCTAGTTAGCCACAGGGCGCTGTAGCCAAAATAACCAGTCGTGCCGTAGCCAAAATCACCTAACTGCGCTTTAGGCGTACCCTACCTTTGTTTGTATGAAGGAAACGAATGACGCAGATTTTATTCTTCTTGGGGGTATTGTCGTAGCAGCTATCTGGTCGATAACAAACCTTTACTTTGAGTACACAAAACACTCTTACATCGAAACTATTTGGTCTGGCAAGGTGCCGGACACGGGTTGGTACTATGTTGATACACCGGTGGATTGCCCGCCTTGTGATGCCCCATTTGATAATCACCTGTCGGAGGAAGACCAAGTGTCTCTAGCGGCTGAAGGGGAAGGGGGTAAGGCTATGGGGCCTTGAAATTCCGTCTGCCCGGATAGGTCAATGCAAGGCATTCGCGCTATCGGACAAGATTGAATAGGATCACTCAATTATGAATACAACTGAATATACACCATGGATAAGAAGACCTTATATCTCGACATTGCTATCCGCATCCTTTTCGTGGCCCTGTATACGTATACGGCAGCGATGAAGCTGCTCGACTTTCCCGTGTACCGCATCAAGATGCGGCGCCAGCATTTTTTCGAGCCGCTGAAGGAATGGCTGGTATGGGGTGTGCCTATTGCCGAACTATTGGTAGCCATCGGTTTAATACTTCCGTTTCTGGTGGTAGCACCAAAGCTGATGCGGGCCGGGTTGGTGAGCAACCTTATGCTTATCAGCGCTTTCACACTGTATACGTGCCTGGCAGCATCCGGCATTTTTGGTTATGTACCCTGCGCCTGCGGAGGATTTCTGGAAGATATGGGGTGGTGGGTACATTTCCTATTCAACTTGGTATTGACATCGCTTGCAGCCGTTGGCGTCTGGCTGCATCGGAGTAAAAGAGACGCCGTAGTATTCACATCGGTTTGTGGTTAATGGTTTAGCTTGCATATCGGGACGGCAGTTGGCTTAGCTAAAAGCAATATATTCAATGGGGCGAGAAATGCCCAACCTTACAAAAGCTATTTGCTTGCTTTTTGGCAACAGCGCTGCCCGCATCCGGATGAAGCGCCGCAATCCGAATAAAACCCAATGTTATGGTTTTAAGAAAAGTAGTAGGTTTATTTATGGTGGCTGTGATGCTGTGTACTACCTTGATAACGGTAGCCAAGCATCGCGCCAAGCTTGCAGCGGCAGCAGGGCTGCAATCGCAGGAATGGGTGTTTGACAACAGTCAGCCGGATCCCACGGATCCGCAAAACTACACATTGAATACCAATCCGCAGAGTTTGGAGAATACCTGCCAACAGGAAGAAAGTATCTGTGGCATTATCGCTCCAACGGATCCTGCCAGCTCACCAAGCGATCCGAAACCGCTTATTGATGCTGAGCTACAAGACCGTATCGAGCAGGAAAACACCGAGAACGGTGATGTTTTCCTGTTGCCTATGGTCAACTAATCGACAAAGGGAGGCATCCGACCAGTCGGCGCCTCCCTTTTAAACCTTTCAATTCCACCGTATTGTTTACCTGCTGTTTTGTTCAATACCCGTTTGATCGATGACGCTTTGCGGGATGAGCAATGTATAGCGCAGGTCATTGGGTGGCAATTCGTACGTGGCGCCGTCTATAACCCGGGTAAGCACCTTGGCGAAACGCGGTTCCTTGTTAAGCCGTTTCAGATCGCCCCAACGGATACCACCCCGGAACGCCAATTCCTTGCACCGTTCGCTGACCACGAGATCGAGCGCCTCATCGGGATCATCAATGGCGTATGGTGTAAACCGATCGGCCTCCCAGCGGGTTTTCAGTAGCGCATTGAGTGTCTCCATCGCTGCAGGAGCGTCGCCTAGCCGCGCCAGGCACTCGGCTTTGGTGAGGTATACCTCGTCTGTAGCCAAACCACAAAACGGTGTCGTTGCCGTAGTGCTGGTACCGTAATCTCCCGTAAAGCGATACGACCCGTCGGTATTCCGTTTGAAAAAAACTTCACGCCGCAGGTCACCTTCCAGATAGCTTGCGTGGAGTTCCGGGTTCACCTTGGCTCGCGTGTTGGCAAATCCGCCGCCGCCATTGGGCAGTTGCATGTGCACCAACACTTCGCTGTTCAGTACCGATATCGGTTTGTTGGCCGAAATGCTCAAATCGTTAAAATCCATTAGTGCATCATGAAGCGCCAGGGAAGCTTCGGCCTGTTGCAGGCTACGCATATAGTCGCCCATGGTGAGGTACACCCTTGCCAATGCGGCGTGCGCCGCAGCTTTAGCTGGTCGGGTAGCCACGGCGGTGGCTGTAGGCAGCAGGCTTGCCGCACCTTCGAGGTCTTCTATTACCTGCCCATAGGTTTCAGCCAAGGAAGCGCGCGTGGTTGGTGCCTCGATATTGGCCGTAAGCCGCACGGGAATGCCCGGTAGGTTAGCGGCGATTGCCGGGTCATACGGCGGCGCAAAAAGTTGGGCCAGTTGGAAGAAGAGCCAGCCGCGGAAAAATAGGGCCGTGCCTTTGATGTGACCCCGCGCTGACTCCGGGAGGCTACCCTGGTCGGCATCATCCACCGCCTCCAATACCACGTTGACATCAAAAATCTTGGAATAGGCACTTCGCCAGTCCTGTTCGGCCAGCGCTTGGGGATGCCAAAGGTATAGGCTCCGGGCCTCTTCGTTGCGCGAAGAAAAGTCGGCATCGCTGAGGTAATAATAGTCGCTGCCCACATCACCGGAGAAGGGGTAATTGGTGTTTCTGCCTGTTTCGTTATCCAAGATGGCCTGAAGGTCTTTCAAAGTATGCGGGATGGCGAGTGAGCGGTCCGGTTTTACGTCTAGGAATGCGGTACAGCCTGAAAACGATACCGAACACAAAGCACATAGGGCCAAGCTCGCAGTATAAAGGGTGTTTGGTTTTTTATTCATAATGCTAGAAGTTTACGTTTAATCCGACGGAAAAGCTTAGCGGTTGGGGCATGCCTCTGAAATCCGGATCGATGCCCAAGTCGTTCGCCCGCCACAGGATGGGCAGGTTCCGCATATAAAGCGTTACAGTGGCGGCCTGTATCGGAAGTGACCGGACGGCAGCCCGGTCTAGGCGATAGCTGAGGTTGACGTCCTGCAACCGGATGTGGTCGCCTTTTTCAACCGTCGCTTCCGAGTCGCGGTACACCTGATCGCGGCGGCTATCCGTTGGGTACACCATTGAAGGCACCGAGGTTTTTGCCTCGTCTCCCGGTTGCTGCCACCTGCGGTAGTAGTCGCCATGCGCTACCACCCCGTTGTTGAGTAGGCCCACATAATCTACGGTTGGCCTACGGAAAAAATACCCGGTGCGGTAGGTGATATTGGCTGAGAGAGATAGCCCCCGATACGTCCATGTATTCCTCAGCGACCCGAACGCTCGCGGTGTTGCCGATCCATGGAATACAAGATCCGCCATGGTCGCATTGTTGATGATGTCGGCATAATCCGAAGACAGCGCACCCGCCACAAAAGCACGCGGATTGCCATTCTCGGGATCGAGGCCGCCCCAACGGTAACTCACCACGTTGTAGGCATCATACCCTTCAATAGGCAGCAGGCTTGCGCCGTTGTTTACGTAGTCGCTTGCCCGCGAACGTTCCACCAGGTATTTCTTAATTTTGGTACGGTTCATCGAAAGGAAAAAGTCCGAATGCCATCCGAAGGTGCCCTGGATGTTCCGGCTGCTCAGGCTGATATCCCACCCCGAAGTTTTGATTTCCGCCACGTTGCGTGTCAGGTTGTCAAATCCGGTCGTGAGATCCGCCGGTATACGCGATATCAGGTCCGTAGCGTATTTGCTGAAATACTCGACGCTGCCAGTCACCCGGTTGCCGCGCAGGCCGAAATCTACGGCCAGGTTGGTGGTTGCCACATTCTCCCAGCGCAGATCGGCATTGGGCGGATTGACGATGTTCGCGTACTGATACCTGCCCAGCTGCGATAGCCCCCGGTAGTCGATGGTTGTTACCGCAGCGATCGTGTTGTTTACGTTGCCGCTGTGGCCGTAGGTAGCGCGAAGCGAAAGCAACGGCATCCATTGCAGGCGGTAAAAGGGCTCTCCAGACAGATTCCATTTGTACCCGGCAGACCACAGTGGCTTCCACTTGTTGTTGGTAGCTACACCGAAAAGGTTGGACGCGTCCCGCCTGGCGCTTGCGGTAATTACGTGGGTATTCTGCAGCGTATAAGAAGCATTTGCAAATACAGAAACAAACCGGTTTTCCAGGCCCGAGAAAGAGGGTGCCTGCCCCAGCGCACTGTCGAAACCAATGCCGCCGTAGATGGGGTATCGGTTCACGAGGTCGATGGGCTGGGCCAGCATCAGCTCATCGTCATAACCGTACGTAGTCGAGGCATGGGACAGGTTTTCTGCCCGTCGTACCTCCGCACCCGCTAGGGCAACGAGGCGATGATTTGCCGACCAATCTTTTGAAAACGTCAGCTGGCCCCGTACGTTGTGACTTCGTTGGTCGCCCTCGGTCAATTGCAATATGCCACCTACCGGAATAGGGTGGACGAGGTTGTCGCCCACGATCTGCGTAAACCGGTTTATCAGATTGCGCGTATAGAATGTCTCCACGCTCCGGTGGTCCCTATCGGTAGTTTGCTGGTGTTGGTACTGATACCGTACTTCGGCGCGGAGGGTTGGCAGCAGCTGATAGGTAGCCGACAAGTTGACCAACCAATCACTCACCCGTGCGGTATGATCTGCCAGATCGATTTCGGCCAGTGGCCGATAGCGCCAATCGAGCAATCGACCCTGCCCGGCCGTATCTACGAACCCCAATCGGTAGTGCTGCTCGATGATCGCGGGTCGTCCCTCGTCGTCCATCAGCCGCGCATACGGATAAATTACACCCGTGGTGCCGGTGCGAAGCTCACCGAGGCCATTGTTATCCCGCAGGCTATTGGCATAAACCATCGCTGCTTGTATTTCCAGGTGCTTTACCGGTTTGAAGGTGCTCTGCGTCCGCAAGGTCATCCGCTCGTAGCCATCGCCCACCTGCTGCATGATAGACCGGTCATATCCACCGGATATGAAATAACTTATCCGGTCGCTGCCACCGTTCATGCTTAGCGCATATTGCTGTGCCACCGGCCGTTGGTATACGTATTCGAGAAGGTCACGGCGGATATCCCGCTTGCGGAGATCGGCCAGTAAGGTTTCCGCCTGTGCTTCCGTGATTAACCCCTGCCGTTGACGCTCCATGATCTCGACGGCAGGGGTGATGACCGGCCACGTTACGGTATTACCGAGGTCGTTGTCAAAAGCCCCTTCCGAGAAAAGAAAGCGTTCAATATCGATGAAATCCGAAGGACTCATCTGCGGCTGATAGTAAAGGTCTGGGCGATCCTGTATCGACACATTGGCACTGGCCGAAATGGCAAAAGGCTTGTTCAATTTACCCTTTTTGGTGGTGATAACCATTACCCCGTTTCCGGCGCGTACGCCCCAGATGGAAGCTGCCGCGGCATCTTTGAGGAAGGTGATGGTTTCCACGTCATTGGGGTTGATATTCTGGATATCGCCCTCATACGGAAAATCATCCACAATGATGAGCGGTTGGGCAATGGTTGGCGATACGGTGCTAAGACCCCGGATGTTGAAGGCCGTATTGCTGCCCGCACGTTTGTCGAAAAGCATGCCCGGCACAAGACCATCCAGCCGGCTGATCACATCCTGGCTGATCTGCCGGTTAAATAGCTGGTTTGACACTACTTCGAACGAACCGGTGAGCCGTTCTTTCGGCAGCGTCTGGTATCCCGTAGCTATCTGCACCTCTTCCATCAGGTTTGCCTTCGGCTTCAGCGTGATGGCTATCGGTACTCCGGGCGATACGGTAATGGTGGTGTCGAGGGCGTGGTATCCGATATGCGAAATCAAGAGTGTCGCCTGTTGTTGCGGAGCGATGATGGCAAACCGGCCTTTTTCATCGGTGAGGGCACCCACCTGGTCTTTCTCGAGTTTGATGGAAACGCCCGGTATGAGCGCGTGTGTATCGCTGTCCGATACGGTTCCCGTAATGCGGTATTGTGCATAGATTACCACGTACGCAAAAAGCATCACTGCGGTTAATTTCAGTTTTAACATGATTTTATGGGTTTGGTGAATAGGTGTATCCGGTTTCTGAGCGTGTGAGTGGCCGCCCATCGGGCGTGAATCCCGATTCC
>Ga0164243_10007234_pt1 | contig 16603 bp, 19 predicted proteins | sample OricompcompostOP_FD_108781 | JGI IMG/M metagenome (GOLD analysis project Ga0164243, IMG submission 108781) | Organic Plus compost microbial communities from Emeryville, California, USA - Original compost - Organic plus compost (OP) | ecosystem: Engineered > Solid waste > Mixed feedstock >... | reverse complement strand
TCGCCGGCCGACATCGCCACGTCCACGCTCGACTGGCCGCGCTGCAGCGACTCACGGACGGAGTCGAGGGCGCCGATGTCCGAACGCTGGTTCTGGGCGATGGCCCAGATAGCGCCGTTGTCCTTGGCGCTGGAGATCTTCAGGCCGGTGTTGATCCGGTTCTGAACGCCCGCCAGCTGCTGGTTGGTGGAGTTGAGGTTCTGCAGGGCGATCATCGCCCCGACGTTCGTGTTGATGCTGTTCAAAGCCATGACACGTGGTCCTTTTTTCAAGGGAGCCGGCGTCGTTTTGACGGCCGGGGGCGTTTTGCCCGGGCGTGTCGGCTGCAAGGGTCGGGCCATCCGATCCAAGAGGGATCGAAAACTCAACTCATTGTAATCGCTTGAATTAACCTTGCGGAAAGTCGGCAGATTCCGCCGGGCGGCGTCGGCGCAGGGTAAAATTTACCGTGTCGGGGCGGCGCTTTTTGCCGGGGCGCGACCGAAAAAGGGGACCGGGCGGAGGCCTTCCTCCGCCCGGCGCTCCGACCTTACTGCTGGAACAGCGAGAGCACGCTCTGCGGCGCCTTGTTGGCGATCGACAGGGCCTGGATCCCAAGCTGCTGCTTGGTCTGCAGGGCCTGCAACGTCGCGCTCTCCTTGGCCACGTCGGTGTCCACCAGGTTGCCTATGCCCGCCGTCATCGCATCCGCCAGCTTGGCCACGAACGTGGCGTGCTGGTCGAACGCCCTCGCCACGGTGCCAAGACGCGCCACGGCGGAGTTGACGTTGACGATGGATTGCTCCAGCGCCGTGAGCATGGCGGCCGCGGTGGTCGCGGTGTCGAACGAAGCGGTGGCCGCGATGCTGATCACCGATCCCGCCGCCCCCAGTCCCATGATCTGGGCCTGGGCGGTCAGCTTCCCCAGGCCTGTCGCATCGGCGAGGGCGTAGAGCGAGCTTGCGGCCGTCTTCAACAGGTTGGTCCCGTTGAAGTTGGCGTTGGAGACGGTCTTGGAGATCTGGTCCCGCAGCGATTTGAACTCTTCGTTCAACGCGCCCCGGCTGGACGAATTAAGCGTGACGTCCGACGCAGCCAGGGCCTTGGCCTTCATCTGATTCAACAGGTCCGAAATGGACGCGCCCGCGGACATCGCCACGTCGAGCGAACCCCGCCCTCGGTTCAACGAGTCGGTGACGACATCCAGGGCGGAGAGGTCCGAACGCTGGTTCTGGGCGATGGCCCAGACGGCGCCGTTGTCCTTCGCGCTGGATATCTTCTTGCCGGTGTTGAGGCGTGTCTGGGTCAGGTCCAATTGGAAATTGGTCGAGTTGAGGTTCTGGAGCGCATACATCGCGCCCACGTTGGTGTTGATCGAGTTCAGAGCCACTCGATTGCCCTTCCATTCTGGTCGGTGGGAGCCGGCGGTCCGCCGGCGAACGCGCTTCTCGCGCCTGCGCGAAGCTTCGCAAGGAAGGGGCCAGCGATCGCCTGCGACTAGACGATTGATTAACCATAATCTTTTTGACGCCGCCGTCAGACCGGCGCGGCAATTCCGCCGCGGCGCGGCAGGAATTGCCGAGCCGGACGGCGCCGTTATGCTGCCGTCTCGCCACCCTCTGGAGACACCCCATGCCCGTCCGCTGCGCCTGGGCCGAGACGGACCCGCTGCTTCGGACCTACCACGACGAGGAATGGGGCCGCCCCGAGCGCGACAGCCGCGCCCTGTGGGAGAAGCTGATCCTGGACGGTTTCCAGGCGGGCCTCTCCTGGATCACGATCCTGAGGAAGCGCGAGGCGTTCCGCGCCGCCTTCGAGGGCTTCGACCCCGAGCGGGTGGCTGCATACGGGGAGCACGACGTGGCGCGGCTGCTCGCCGATCCGGGCATCATCCGCTCCCGGGCCAAGATCGAGGCGACCGTCGGCAACGCCCGCGCCTATCTGGCCATGCAGGAGGCGGGCGAGGACTTCTCGGCCTTCGTCTGGGGGATGGCGGGAAATCGGCCGGTGGTCGGCGACTGGGGATCGTGGAAGGAGATCCCGACGAAGTCGCCCCTGTCCGAGGAGATGTCGAAGGCGCTGAAGGCTCGCGGCTTCAAGTTCGCCGGGCCGGTGATCGTCTACGCCTGGCTGCAGGCGGTGGGCGTGATCGACGACCACACCCGCGACTGCTTCCGCCATGCCGCCGAGGCCGTCTGAACGACGTCAGGCCGCCTGGGTCTCCGACGGCGGGCGGGCGGCCTGGGGCGCCAGGCCCTGCATGACGATGCGGTTGACCTCGATCAGCGGCTCGAAGGTCTCCTCCCGACGCATGACCGCGCTGGAGTGGCGGTTCACCCACAGGCTGAGCGAGATGATCTGCGCCCGCAGCGCCTCGGGGAGCTGGTTCTCGGGCCGGGCGCAATCGCTGGCCAGCGCGCCCCACAGACGGCGGTTCCAGTCGATCGCGTCGATGCGGGTCTGGAAATCGGTCTCGGGGACTTCGGACGCGGCGATCAGGGCGCGGGTGACCTGACCGAACAGGCGGTACTCGGTTTCCCTGGGATTCTCAGACGCCTGGGCTGCCCGCTGATACGCCTGAAGCGACATGCGTCCCGATCCTCTCGTCTTCGTACTCGATGAGCTTCCGACAGGCCATCAAGGCCTTGTAGTACTCTCGGCCCAGAACGTATTTAGAAATCCCTACGCACTCGCCGAGGACGTCGGGGTTGCGGATCACGCCCATGAACTCGCTCATGCGATGGGCGAACTCCTCGTAGTAGCGCGCGGCCCCGGGCTCGTCCAAGTACATCATCATCACCGGGAAATAGACCCGGCGCGCCGGCGAGTTCGCCTCCTCCGCCTGCATGATGTCCTTCTCGCGAAGGACCGACGCCTTGTTCTGAAGGACCAGAACGCCGCGGCGATCTCCGTTCTGAACGACCGCGCCGTTGAGCACGAACTTCTCGCCAGGCTTGAGCGACAACTTCAGCGGCATAGCAAACTCCCGATCGAGGCGTGCGTCGCATGCCTGTTCTGGCTGAGTCGGCGCAGCGTGAATCACGGTAAGCGGACGTGGTTAACGCCCCCTTTAGATTTGGCCCGCCGCCGGCTCCGCCTTAGCAATGCCTTAAGCTTAACGGGCTCAGATGGCCGCCGACGAAGGACCTTGCCCATGTCCCGACCGACCGCCGCCGAAACCGCCCGCGCGCTTCCCGCCGCGCCGAAGCCGGTCGCCGCAGCCGCATCCGATCCCGCCTCGCCCGAAGCGCTCGAACGCCTCTCGGACGCGCTCCAGACCCTGAAGATCCACACCATCGTGCCGCTGCTTCACAAGGCGGTGGCCGAGGTCAGGGCCGACCGGCACCAGGAGGCCGCGCAGCTCATCCTGAAGGCGCTGGAGGTCGACGAGCGCTGCGCCGTGGCCTGGCACCTTTTGGCCATCTGCCGCGAGAAGGCCGGCGACTACACCACCGCCCTGCGCTGCTACGACAGCGCCCTGCAGCTCGCCCCCGAGCAGCAGGACATCGCCAACGACATCGGCCGCCTCGCCTACCTGATGGGCATGTACGAGATCGCCGAACAGCTCTTCGCGCGCTACCTGCTGCACGATCCCGGTTCGGTCGAGGGCACGAACAACCTGGCCTGCGCTCTCCGCGACCAGATGCGCTTCGACGAGGCGATCGAGGCCCTGCGCACGGTGATCTACGCCAATCCCGAAAGCGCCATGCTGTGGAATACGCTGGGCACGGTGCTGTCCGAGCAGGGCGAGCTGGACGAGGCGCTGACCTTCTTCGACGAGGCGCTGCGGCTGGAGCCCGCGTTCGCCAAGGCCCGCTACAACCGCGCCAATATCAAGCTCCTGAGGGGCGACCCCGCCGCGGCCCTGGCGGACTGCGAAGAAGCGATCCCCGGCGTCTCGCTGGAGAGCGAGATCGCCATGATGAAGCTGGCCCGCTCCACCATGCTGATCGCCGCGGGAAACCTGGCCGAGGGCTGGACCGCCTACGAGGAGCGGCTGAACCCCCAGTTCGCCGACGTCACCCACTTCCTGGTCGAGCGGCCGGCGTGGACGCCGGACACGGACCTGGCGGGCAAGCACCTGCTGCTGGTCGGCGAGCAGGGACTGGGCGACGAGGTGCTGTTCTCCAACGTCCTGCCCGACGTGGTCGAGGCGCTGGGCCCCGACGGGCGGCTGACGCTGGCGCTCGAACACCGGCTGGTCCCGCTGTTCCAGAGGTCCTATCCGCAGGCGACGGTGGGACGGCACGACACCTATCGGGTCAACCACCACACCGTACGGGTGGTGAAGTGGCTCGGCGACGGCGCTGACGCCGACATCGACTGCTGGGCCCCCCTGGCCTCGCTGCTGCAGCGCTTCCGCCCCTCGGTGGACGCCTTCCCCGACCGCAAGGCCTTCCTGACGCCCGATCCGGAGCGGGTCGCCTATTGGCGCGAGACCCTGAAGCAGGCCGGCGACGGCCCCAAGGTGGGCGTGGTCTGGAAGAGCCTTCGCATCAACTCCTCCCGCGCCCGCTACTTCTCGCCCTTCGAGCAGTGGGCGGCGGTGCTGAAGACCCCGGGGGTCCGGTTCGTCAACCTGCAGTACGGGGAGTGCGCCGAGGAGCTGGCCGAGGCGCGCGATCGGCTCGGGGTCGAGATCTGGAACCCGCCCGGCATCGACCTGAAGGACGACCTGGACGATCTGGCCGCCCTGACCTGCGCGCTCGACCTCAGCATCGGGCCGGCCAACGCCACCACCAACATCGCCGCGGCCTGCGGGGCCCCGGTCTGGATGGTGCTGCCGCCGGGCGTGTGGCCAAGGCTGGGCGATCCCGTCCGCTACCCCTGGTATCCGACCGTGCGGGTCTTCTCCGCCGAGGGCTACAACCGCTGGGGCCCGGTGATGGCCGAGGTCGCCGAGGCGCTGGCCCGGGAAGTCTGAAACTCCGCTCATCCGCCGGGACGAGCCGATCAAGGATTCCGGCGCTTTCCTACAGCCCCCCCGCCGCCAGCTCCTGCTCGTAGGCGGCCTGCTCGCGGCGGATCGCTTCGGCGATCCGGTCGGCCAGGCTGCGCCTGGGCAGGCGCTTTAGGGCGGCGCCCATCGCCTCGGCGCCGCGCCAGTAGCCGCCGTTCGCCTTCAGCCGCGCATAGTCGTCGTAGAGCACCGAGATCATCACCGTGTCGCTCGCCTGGCGGCCCTTGGCGAAGCCGCGGCGCAGCACGCCCTCCGTCCGGTAGCCGAGAAGCTCCAGCCGCTGGTTCCACTTGGCGAGGCCCGGGTAGGCCTGCCCGGCCCAGACCCGCTCAAGGCCCAGGGTCTCGAAGGCGTGGGCCGTCATCCGCGCCATCGCCTCCAGGGCGGCCAGCGGCGGCCGTTCGCCGCCGGCGGGCAACACCAGGGCGATCTGGGCGCTGCGGCCGATCCAGTCGATGGAGGAGAGGCTGATGGTGCCCCACAGCTTCGCTCCCGCCTTGTCGCAGATCATCAGCGCCATCCGCGCCCCGCCCAGGCCGCGCAGGAACTCCGCCTGCTTCTCGGGCGTGTTGGGGAATATGCCGTGGCCGAGGAAGCGGGTGGTGGCCGCGTCGTTGAACCAGTCGGCCCAGCCGTCGGCGACGGCGGTCTCCGAGGGGACGCAGAGGTCGATCAGCTCGCCTTCGAGGAAGGGGACGTACCTGCGCGTCATGGGCCTGTGATCCGCTCGAATCGTTGGGGGTCCAAGCTTCCGATCCCCCGGGCCCACCGTCCACCCCGCGGCGCAGCTTCGGAACGTCGCCCCCCGGCCCGGCGTTTCCAGAGGGAAGAAATGGAGGCCGCAATGGCTGTCGATCTGGACCCCGGCTTCGACGACCAGGACCAGTCCGAAGTCTTCGACGAGGACAACACCAATCCCATCGACCGCGGCCCCGGCGAAGAGGCCGAGCAGCTCGAGGACCTGGCCGACGTCTATGACGTGACCTCGGCCGTGGGCGACGCGGACGAGGACGAAGGCGAGATCGCCGAAGAACTGGACGACGACGAGATCGTCGCGCGCGCCCGCGACCAGGACGAGGACGACGACGATTTCGAGGACGACGACCTGCGTCGCCGGGACGAGGTCGAGTTCTCCGACGAGGAAGAGCTCGACGACATGGCCGACGTCGACGAGCTCGACCTGGACGAGGTGGACGCAGTGGCTGGCCGCGAGCCCGGCGAAGTCGATCTCGAATACGCCGGGGACCTGAACGACCGCGCCGGCGCCCGCTCGGCCGCCCAAAGCGTAGAGGCGGACACCCTCTCGGACGCCGACCTGCGCGAGCTCGACTACAAGGACGAGTTCACCGTGGACGAGGACGACGATGCCCGATCCGAATGAAGACGACGAGGACCTCGACGAGTTCGACGACGAAGACGAGGACCTGGAAGACGACGAGGAAGACCTCGAAGACGAGGACATCTTCGACGACGAGGACGACGACGAAGACGAAGACGAAGGCGAGGATGACGTGGAAGATCTGGACGGGGACGACGACCTCGATCTGGACGAGCTGGAGGAGGACGAGGAGGACGAGATGCAGACCCGCAACAACGCCGCCCACCCCCACCGCCAGCCGGTGCGCACGAAGGGCGGTGTCCGCGCCGACGACGACCTGGCCGCGGAGCGCCTGGAGAACAGCGTCGCCGGGGAGAAGACGCACGAGCACCAGGACGAACTGCTGGACGAGGGCGTGGAGGAGACTTTCCCCGCCTCGGACCCGGTGTCGGTGAAGCAGATCACCTGAAGCCGCCCTTGCGAAAGGCCGGCGGGGCCGCGGCGCGTCGTGCGCCGCGGCCCTTTTCATCGCGCTCCCGGCCCTGGACTCGATCGGCCGGGATGAAAACTTGCTGTCATCCCCGCCCAGGCCTGCGGCCTGTCCGGGACGACAGGCCAATGGGTGGGGCTGGTCCTTCCCCACCGACCGGCTGACTACGAACCCTAGGCCGTCTGGACCTCGGTGACCTTGTAGGTCAGCAGGCGACCGTCCTCGTCGGTGACGCTGACGTATTCGCCGACGGCGAAGCGGTGGTCGCCCAGGCGGTAGACCGGCTCGTTGTCGGTGTCGGTCGCCTCGTCATAGTCGAAGAACCAGCGCTCGCCGCGCCGGGCGAGGCGTCCCTCCTGGGGGTCCTCGTCGGGGGCGAACCGGCGGACCACGCAACGCTCCCGCGCGGCGCGGAACGCCGCCTCGTCGAGATGGCCGTCGGGCGTGAGCGGCGCGGTGAGGGTGTAGCCGCGGTGGTCGTCGCCGTCCGCGAACTCGGTGCCGGGATTGCGCGCCAGGCGCATGACGATACGGACGAGGCCATTGGCCATGAACAGGGACTCCTTGCCAGGTTGTTCTAGTGGGACAGGAACAGGGACGGGACGCCCTCCGCCTGCATCAAGGTGCGGGTCGCGCCGCCGAAGATGAACTGCTGGAAGCGCGGGTGGCCGAAGGCGCCGGCCACCAGCATGTCCGCGCCGAGCGTCCGGGCGGCTTCCAGCAGCAGCGGGCCGGCGTCGCCGGTCGCCTCGATCGGATGCACCCGCGCCTTGACGCCGCGGCCGGCCAGGTAATCGACCAGCCGCTGGGGATCGAAGGTCCGGGGCGTCGCGGCGGGAGCCGCCAGCACCAGGGTCTCGGGCGCCTTCTGCAGCCACGGCACGGCGGCCCGCGCAGCGCGGCTCGCCTCCTTGCCGCCGTCCCAGGCCACCGCGACGGGGCGCGACAGGTCCGGAACGCCGCGGGCCACGAAGACCGGCCGGCGCTCCTCCATCAGCACCTGCTGGAAGGCCTCGACCAGCGGCCCGCGGCCTCGGGCGGGGTCGGCGCCGAACACCACCAGGTCCGACAGGCGGGTTTCGGTGCACAGGCAGGCCCAGACCGGAGAGGACAGGACCTGGAAATCCTTGTGGGCGTACTCGAGGGCGTCGAACAGGCCGCGGCTGGCCTTCTCGCCCTCGGCGGCGGCCTGGCGCATCGACTCCAGCGCGGCCATCTGAACCCCGCCCATCAGACCCTCGCCCATCCACGGCATCAGGTCGGCGGCGTCGGCCGGCGCGAAGACGGCGCTGACCCTCGCCCCGAACGGGGCCGCAAGGGCGGCTGCGGCCACGAGCGCGGCGGCGTCGCTCGGCGCCCCTGTCATCGGCGCAAGGATCCTGGTCCAGCTCATCGTCTCTCCCTGCTTCTGCAGCCGGCCCTGTCTTCAGCCGTTTCCGGAAGCGCGCATTGATCTTGCACCGGGAAGGGGCTTAGTCCCAAGCCACGCTTCCATTTGTGAGGAACGAACGGTTGGCCAAAGGGCTGCGTAAGAGCGGAGGCGAAGCGCCGAGGGCCTGGCAACGGATGCTGTCCGGCCGGCGGCTGGACCTTCTGGACCCCTCGCCTTTCGACATCGAGATCGAGGACATCGCCCACGGCCTGGCCCGCGTCGCCCGTTGGAACGGCCAGACGCTGGGCGAGCACGCCTTCTCGGTCGCCCAGCACAGCATGGTCGTGGAGGAGATCGCCGCGCACATCCGCCCGGGGCTGGAGCCGAAGTGGCGGTTGGCGGCGCTGCTGCACGACGCGCCGGAGTATGTGATCGGCGATATGATCTCGCCGTTCAAGGCGGCGCTGGGGGTCGACTACAAGGCCTTCGAGCGTCGGCTGGAGGGGGCCATACACCTGCGCTTCGGCCTGCCGGCCGAAGTCCCGCCGAAGATCCGCGCCCTGCTCAAGCAGGCGGACCGCGCCTCGGCCTATTTCGAGGCGGTCCAGCTCGCAGGCTTCTCGCCGGCCGAGGCGCTGAACTTCTTCGGCGCCCCGCCCGAAGGCTACGGCCTGCTCGTCGAGCCCCTGTCCGCCGCCGCCGCCCAGGCGCGCTATCTGGACCGGTTCCGCGTGCTGGTGGAGGCGGTGGGCGTCGCCCCCTCCCAAGCCGCCTTCGATACGGAGTAGGATGCCGTTCCGGAACCGCCCGCCGCCATGACCCTGATCGTCAGCCCCTTGAGCCAGTTGGAGCGCGTGATCGCCGCAAGGGCGCCCTCGCACCTGGTCACCCTGATGGATCCGGCGAGCCTGATCGACACCCCGGCCGGCGTCGCCCCCGAGCGGCACCTGAAGCTCGGCGTCAACGACATCGTCGAGGCGGCGGAGGGGCGGACCTGTCCCGACGAAGGCGTGGTGCTGCGGCTGGTGGAGTTCGGCCGCGGCTGGGACGGCGCGCGCCCGCTGCTGGTGCACTGCTGGGCGGGCATCAGCCGCTCGACGGCGGCGGCCTTCGCCCTGGCCTGCGCGCGCAATCCGCAGACATCCGAGCTGTCCATCGCCCGGGCCCTGCGGTCCGCCTCGGCCAAGGCGCACCCGAACCGCCGCATCGTGCACCTGGCCGACGACCTGCTGGGCCGGCGGGGCCGCATGGCGGACGCGATCGAGGCCATCGGCCCCGGCGAGACCGCCGAGGAGAACCAGCCCTTCGACCTTCCCGCGCTTTATCGATGACGGCGCCCGCCCTCACCGCTCCTGCCTTGACCGCCCCCGTCGTCATCGGCCTGTCGGCCGTGGTGGCGGCCATGCACGACGGCGAGCTGGCCGTGCTGACGGTGCACCTTCCCGACCCCCGCACGCGGGAGACCTCCACCCTGCCCGGCCTGCCCTCCGGCCCGTTCGATCCGGCGGGGCACCGGACCTTCGAGCTGGCGCTTCGGGCGTTCGTGACCGAACAGACCGGCTTCCAGCTCGGCTATGTCGAGCAGCTCTACACCTTCGGCGACGAAGGCCGCGACGCGCCCCTGGCCGACTTCGGCCGCCCCCACGGACCGGGACAGGAGCGCATCATCTCCGTCGGCTACCTGGCCCTGACGCCCGAGGCGCCCGCCAAGCCCGCGCCGGACACCGAGTGGACCCCCTGGAACCGCTTCTTCCCCTACGAGGACTGGCGCGGCGGCAGGCCCGCGCTGATCGACCAGGAGATCGCGCCCGCGCTGGAGGCCTGGGCCCGGCGCGGGACCGAAAAGCAGCGGGAGCAGAAGCTCGCCCGCGCCCGCGCCCTGTTCGCCCTCGACGGCTGGCGCTGGAACGAGGAGCGGGTGCTCGAGCGCTACGAGCTGCTCTACGAGGCGGGACTGGCGCCGGAGGCCGAGCGCGACCGCCGCCGCGCCGCGGGCCTGGCCGCCCCCGAGCCGGACGCGGCCCCCGGGTCCGGCGAGCCCATGGTGTCGGACCACCGGCGCATCCTGGCCACCGGGCTCGCCCGGCTGCGCGGCAAGATCAAGTACCGGCCGGTGGTGTTCGAGCTGACGCCGGCCGCCTTCACCCTGTCGACCCTGCAAAGGACGGTGGAGGCGATCTCGGGGGTGGCCCTGCACAAGCAGAACTTCCGCCGCATGGTCGAGCGCACCGGGCTGGTGCAGGGCCTCGGCCGCTTCGACGAGGAGACCGGCGGGCGCCCCGCCGAGCTGTTCCGCTTCCGCCGCGAGGACCTGGCCGCCTCCCCCGCCTCGGGCCTGTCGCTGCCGATGCTGCGCGAGGGGTAGCGCCTCCTGGAGCCAACCGAATAAGCTCGGCCCATGAGCGCCGTCATCGCCGCCACCGGGCTCTACGCCCCGCCCGAGGCCATCTCCAACGAAGAGCTGGTCGACAGCTTCAACGCCCACGTGGCCCGGTTCAACGCCGAGAACGCCGACGCGATCGCGGCCGGAGCGGTGGAGGCGCTGCAGCCCTCCTCGGCCGAGTTCATCCTCAAGGCGTCGGGCATCCGCTCGCGGCGGGTGATCGACAAGAAGAGCGTGCTCGACCCCGATCTGATGCGCCCCGACTTCCCGGAGCGGCCGGACGAGGCGCTGTCGGTCATGGCCGAGATGGCGGTGGCGGCGGCCAAGGACGCGCTCGCCGCCTGGGGCAAGCCCGCCTCGGGGATCGACGCCGTGCTGTGCGCGGCCTCGAACATGCAACGCGCTTACCCGGCCATCGCCATCGAGGTGCAGGATGCGCTGGGGATCGAGGGCTTCGCCTTCGACATGAACGTGGCCTGCTCCTCGGCCACCTTCGCCATCAAGACCGCGGCGGACATGGTGAGCGCGGGGACGGCGCGGGCGGTGCTGGTCGTCGATCCCGAGATCCCGTCCGGCCACCTGAACTTCCGCGACCGCGACAGCCACTTCATCTTCGGCGACGTGGCCACCGCCGTGATCGTCGAGGCCGACGAGCAGGCTGACGACGGCTGGGAGATCCTGGGCGCGCGCCTCAGGACCGTGTTCTCCAACAACATCCGCAACAACTTCGGCTTCCTGAACCGCGCCTCGCCCGCCGGCGAGGGCGGCCGCGACAAGCTGTTCGTCCAGCAGGGACGCAAGGTCTTCCGCGAGGTCACCCCCATGGTCGCCGAGCAGATCCTGGACCACGCGGCCGAACTCGGCCTCGACCCTTCGCAGCTCAAGCGCCTGTGGCTGCACCAGGCCAACATCAACATGAACGAGATGGTGGGCCGCAAGGTGCTGGGGCGGGAGCCCACGGCGGACGAGAACGTGATCGTCCTGGACCGCTACGCCAACACGGCCTCGGCCGGTTCGATCATCGCCTTCCACGAGCGCCGCGACGGGCTCCAGCCCGGCGACGTCGGCCTGATCTGCTCGTTCGGGGCGGGCTATTCCATCGGCTCGGTATTCGTCCGCAAGCGTTAGTGGTAGGCTTCCCAGCTCGGGGAAACTTGAACGGGAGTAATCCCATGAAGCCCTATTACGGCTTGGCCGTCGCCGCCCTCGCCGCGCCGCTCCTCGTGTCCGGCCCCGCTTCCGCCCACCACGGCTGGGCCGGCCAGGACAACAGCAAGGTCACGACGCTCGAAGGACGGGTGGACGCGGTGCGCTACCGCAACCCGCACGGCGAGCTCGACCTGACGAGCGGCAACCAGAAGTGGACCGTAACGCTCGCCCCCGTCGCCCGTATGTCGGCCCGCGGCCTGACCGAGGACAAGATCAAGGTCGGCCAGGTGGTCAAGATCAACGGCCACCGCAACCTCGACCCGGCCCGGCTCGAGGTGAAGGCCAACGACATCACGGTGAACGGCCAGACCACGAGCCTGCGCTAGTTGGAGCTGGACCCCTTCGCGCTCGCCTCGGCGCTGGAGGCCTCGCCGCTCGGCGTCGCCATGCGCGGAAGCCGGGGGGCGTATCCGGCCGCCAACGTGGCCCACGTGGTCGGGCTGGTGTTCCTGGTGGGAGCGATCGGGGTCGTCGACCTGAGGGTGATGGGGTTCGGCCGCGCCGTGCCGCTGGCGCCGCTGTCGCGGTTCCTCACTCCGATCGCCGTCGCGGGCTTCGCGGTGCTGCTGACCAGCGGCGCCCTGCTGTTCACGGCCGACGCCGGCCCGCTGACGCGCTCGGCGATGTTCCAGGTCAAGATGGGGCTTTCGGTGCTGGCGCTGGGCAACGCCCTGGTCTTCCGGCGCTGGTTCGGAGACGGCCGGCACGGAGGCGAGGCGCCGCCCGTGGCGCGGGCGATGGCGGGGGCCTCCCTCGCCGCCTGGCTCACCGTCGCCTGCCTGGGGCGGCTGATCGCCTATAGCTGATCCGGCCTCGCGGCGTAGCGCCGGGCGATCACGGCGCAGACCATCAGCTGCATCTGGTGGAACAGCATCAGCGGCACGATCATCGGCCCCGCCACCGAAGCCGGGAACAGCACGCCGGCCATCGGCACGCCCGAAGCCAGGCTCTTCTTGGACCCGCAGAAGACGATGGCGGCCTCGTCCTCGACGGGGAAGCGCAGCACCCGCGAGGCGGCGGCGGTGGCCGCGAGCGCGACGGCCAGGATCATGGCGCACACGGCGAGCACCGCGCCCAGGTCGTACGCCGACATCGTTCGCCACAGCCCCTCCACCACCGCAGCGGAAAAGGCGGTGTAGACCACCAGCAGGATGGAGCCCCGGTCGATCAGCCCGACCAGCCGCTTGCGGCGCCCCAGCCAGCCCGAAGTGATAGGGCGCGAGAGATGGCCGAGCACGAAGGGCGCGAGGAGTTGGAGCGCGATGGCCTCGACCTGCTTCAGCGCCGAGCCCGGCTCGCCCGCGCCCGCATAGCCGCCCAGCGTCAGGCGCACGAGGACGGGGGTGATGAAGATGCCGAGCAGGTTCGAGGCGGAGGCGCTGCACACCGCCGCCGCCACGTTGCCCCGCGCCACGGCGGTGAAGGCGATCGAGGACTGCACCGTCGATGGCAAAAGGCACAGGAACAGCACCCCGGCCGCCAGCGCAGGCTCCAGCCCCACCGCCAGCCCCGCCCAGCGAGCGACCAGGCCCAGCAGCGGGAACAGCCCGAAGGTCGAGGCGAACACCACCAGGTGCAGGCGCCAGTGGCCCAGTCCCTGCAGCATCGCCTCGCGCGAGAGCTTGGCCCCATGCAGGAAGAACAGCAGCACGATGGCCGCGTCGGTCGCCCCCTCGGCGATGCGCGCGCCGACTCCGCGGGCCGGAACGAGGCTCGCCGCCAGGACCATGCCGAACAGCGCCACGATATAGGGATCGGGCAGAAGCCCCTTCAGCTTGGACGACACCCGATCCTCGCGGCTTGGCTGCGCCGCTAATTGGGCGCAAGGGGCCCGATCCGCAACCTCGATCTAGGTCGCCCCGGTGCGCCGCTGACGATGATCGATGATCCGGCATTCATAGCGACATTATATATGATCTTGCATCTGCTCCCGCTCCGTCGATAGATGCGGCCGCGAGACAGGAGCGGCGAGATGTTGAAGGCGGCGATCGTTGGTTTGGGCTGGTGGGGCGAGACCCTCGTGGACGCGGTCAAGGACAGCCCGTCGATCCGCTTCGTCGCCGCCTCCACCCGCTCCCGCTCGGAGAAGGACCGGGCGTTCTGCGCCGAGCGCGGGCTGACGCTGGCGGACAGCTACCAGGCGCTGCTGGACGACCCGCAGGTGGACGCCGTGGTGCTGGCCACCCCGCCGTCCGGCCACCGCGACCAGGTCGTCTCCGCCGCCAAGGCCGGCAAGCACGTCTTCTGCGAGAAGCCCTTCATGATGAGCCGCGCCGAGGCCCAGGCCGCCGTCGCCGCGGTCGAGGCGGCCGGCGTGGCGCTGGGGCTGGGCTACAACCGCCGCTTCCACCCGTCGTGGCTGGACCTGAAGGCGCGCATCCAGGCGGGCGAGCTTGGGACCATCCTGCACATGGAATGCACCATGAGCGGGCCGAACGCGCTTTCGATGAAGCCCGAGGCCTGGCGCGCCCAGGCGGGCGAGGCGCCCTGCGGCGGGCTGTTCCCGATGGGGGTGCACGCCATCGACGGCTTCATCGACATGGCCGGCCCGGTGGCCGACGCCTACGCCCGCAGCCTGCACCGCGCGGCGCCGGTGGAGAACGACGACACCCTCTCCATCCTGTTCGACATGAAGGCCGGCATGAGCGCCTATCTCGCGGTGATGACCGCGACCGTGGGCGCCTTCCGCTTCCAGGTGTTCGGGACCAAGGCGATGGCGATGCTGGGCGGATCGACCCACGTGGCCGGCCAGTCCTCGCACCAGCGCCGCGCCGGCCTGTTCGGCAGCTATCTGATCCAGCCTGTGAAGGGCGATCCGCAATGGATCGAGGTCCCCGAGTTCGACGTGAACCGCGCCGAGCTGGAGGCCTTCGCCGCGGCCGCCGCCGGCACGACCCCCTACCCGATCAGCCATGCGGAGATGATCCAGGGCGTGGCCGCCACCGACGCCGTCGTCGCCTCGGCCCGTTCCGGCCGCCGCGAAGCCGTCGCCTGAGGAGAGCCCGTCCATGGACCTCGGGAACGGCCTCGGCCACCTGACCTATTCGACCCTCGTGCATCCCGGCGACACCTGGCCGGAGATGTGGGAGAGCCTGACCACCTACGTCCCCAAGGTGAAGGCGCGGGTCTCGCCCGACCGTCGTTTCGGCGTGTCGCTGCGGCTGTCGGCGGCCTCGGCCCAGGCGCTGACCGACAACCCGGCCGAGCGGGCCAAGCTGAAGCGCTTCCTCGACGAGAACGAGCTCTACCTCTACACGGTCAACGCCTTCCCGTACGGCGCCTTCAAGAACCAGCTGGTCAAGGAGCTGGTCTACGAGCCCGACTGGCGCACGGCCGAGCGCACCGACTACACCAAGCAGGTGGCCGAGATCCTGGCCGAGGTCTGCCCGCCCGACGTGAACCCGTCGATCCAGAGCCCGCCGCTCGGCTTCAAGCCGCGGGTCACCGGGCCCGAGGTGGTCGAGGCCTACGCCGCCAACGTCCGCGAACTCGCCGCCTACCTGCACCGGCTGCGCGAGCGCACCGGCCGCACCGTCACCCTGGCGCTGGAGCCGGAACCCGCCTGCTTCCTGGAGACCACGGCCGAGACCATCGACTTCTTCACCCGCGTGCTGCGGGCCGACACCTCGGTCGCCAAGCTCGCCGCCGAGCTGAAGGTGGATGCGGACGAGGCGCGGCAGGTCCTGCGCCGCCACGTCGGCACGGTCTACGACATCTGCCATCAGGCGGTGGAGTTCGAGGCGATCGGACAATCGTTGCAGGCCCTGGCCGACAACGACATCCCGGTGTTCAAGCTGCAGGAAGCCGCCGCCGTCCGCATCCCCCAGGTCACCGCCGAGACGGTCGAGGCGCTGCGCGAATACGCCGACACCGTCTACCTGACCCAGACCATCGAGCGCCGGGGCGGGACGCTGAACCGCTACCTCAACCTCGAGGACGCCTTCGCCGCCTTCGAGAAGGACCCCGCCGGCGAGCGGGAATGGCGCATCCACTTCCACGTGCCGGTGTTCCTGGAGCGCCTGGGCGAGCGGTTCCAGACCACCCGCTTCGCCATCGAGGAAGCCCTGGCCTGGCACAAGGCCAACCGCCTCAGCGCCCAGCTGGAGATCGAGACCTACACCTGGGACGTCCTGCCCGAACACCTGAAGACAGGCGACATCGTCGACTACGTGGTGCAGGAGCTGGAGTGGGTGAAGGGGCAGCTGGTCGGGTCTGCCAATTCCGCTCATCCCGGCGAACGCCGGGACCCAGTCAGGCCGCTCCTGGCTTAGCTGTTCGCCTCAAGGGCTCACCCCGCCGGCGTCAGCTTCAGCAGCTTGCCGTCGGCGCCGCGCTGGCCATCTGTGAGGAGGTAGATCGAGCCGTCCGGTCCCTCCTCCGGCTCGCGAATGCGCGTGCCTAGGGCGAACTGGTCGCCCTTCGCGGCGTTGGTCCCGTTTACGTCGACCCTGAGCAGAGCCTGCCCGGACAGGCCGCCGATGAAGATGTCGCCGCGCCACTGCGGCCAACGCTTGCCCGAGTAGACCATCAGACCGCCGGGCGAGATCGAGGGATTCCACCAGACCTTCGGCGCCTCGAAGCCGTCGCCCGGGCGGTGATCCGGGATCGCCGCGCCGTTTGTCGGCGGGCGCTCGTAGTTGTCGCCATTGGAGGCGATGGGCCAGCCGTAGTTGCGCCCGGAGAGGATCAGGTTGACCTCGTCCCCGCCCCGGGGGCCCATCTCCTGCTCCCACAGGTTGCCGTTCGCGTCGAACGCCAATCCGAGAAGGTTGCGGTGGCCGTAGGTCCAGACGGCGGGATCTCCGCCGCGCGCCGCCAGGGGGTTGCCCGCTGCGGGCGTGCCGTCGTCGTTGAGGCGCAGGACCTTGCCCACAAGGATCTTGGTGTCCTGC
>Ga0164243_10007233_pt1 | contig 16603 bp, 16 predicted proteins | sample OricompcompostOP_FD_108781 | JGI IMG/M metagenome (GOLD analysis project Ga0164243, IMG submission 108781) | Organic Plus compost microbial communities from Emeryville, California, USA - Original compost - Organic plus compost (OP) | ecosystem: Engineered > Solid waste > Mixed feedstock >... | reverse complement strand
GTTCGAAAATTTCGGGGCATCAGTAATAACCATAAGCCCCGTGCATCGCTTCCTGGAGGGCGAGTACGCACCCGGCCGACCTTATAACCTTTGAGAATAGCTGGTGTAGTTGAAGGACTTTGACGGGGTGAGTGGCACGCGCCTAAGGTGGCGACCGTGCCGCTCCATTCGCGGCTGATGTGTCAACCACCATCGCCGCGTGCGTCACGTGGCCCCAAAGGGAAACCATGAAACGTCCTGCACTTACTGTTCTGGCCGCTGCTCTTTTTGCTTTGGGCGCGGGATTGCAATCTACGGCTTATGCTCAAGATCGTCCGACGCTGCGCATCAGCTCGGGCGCTGCCGACAACGCGACACTGGATCCCCATCGTGCCACGTCGACAGCGGACAAGGGCGTGGCGTCGGAGATGTTCGATGGCCTGGTTCGTTTTCCGCCGGGCAGCGCCGATCCAAAGGCCCTCGAGCCGGACTTGGCAGAAAAATGGGAGTCTTCGCCGGACAGCAAGGTCTGGACCTTTCATTTGCGTAAAGGTGTGCAGTTTCATGGCGAGTACGGAGAGCTGAAGGCTGCTGACGTGGTGTACTCGATTGAGAGAGCGGCAGACCCCAAGCGTTCCAGTTTCGCGGCGAATTTCGCCATCCTGGATAAGGTCGAAGCCGTCGACGACTACACCGTGAAATTCACATTGAAGTACCCGGACGCGGCATTCCTGGGGCGCGTGTCTGATTATCATGGTGGCAACATCGTCAGCAAGGCCGCGGCAGAAAAACTCGGCGATAAGTTTGGGCAGGCGCCGATAGGTACGGGTCCATTCGCCTTTGGCGAACATGTGACACAGCAATATGTGAAGCTCGTCGCTAATGATGCCTATTTTCGTGGCAAGCCAAAACTGGCGGGCATCACGTATCGCATGATTCCTTCGGATAGTGCGCGCGAATTGGCCTTTACGTCGAACGAAATCGACGTGATGCAGGGCAAGCGTGAACAGCGTTGGGTAGAGCGCTCCATCAAGCGCGGGATGAAGGTCGATATTTTCGAGCCGGCCGAATTCCGCACATTGTTTATCAATCGCAGCATCAAGCCTTTGGATAATCTGAAGGTGCGTCAGGCGATTGCCGCCGCCATCAACGTCGATGAGATTGTGCGTTATGCGGGCAAAGACGTGGCTGAAAAGGGCTGTTCCGTTGTGCCAAACGGGTATCTGGGCCAAGACTGCAGCGCGGGCGGGTACGCCCATGATTTAGATCGCGCCAAGGCGCTATTGACCGAAGCCGGCTTTCCGAATGGTATTGCGATCAAATCGATCGTCTCGAATATTTCGGCGCAACAGCCCATCATGGAGATTATCCAGGCGCAGTTGGTCAAGGCGGGGATCAAATTGGAAATGGAGGTCGTAGACCACGCGACCTATCAGGCCAAGAGTCGAAAAGACCAGAGTGCGCTGGTGTTCTACGGTGCGGCGCGGTTCCCCAACGCGGATGTGTACCTGAGCGAATTCTATGATTCGGCAGCCGCCATAGGCGCTCCCGCTGCGATGTCGAACTTTGGACATTGCGCGGTAGGAGATGCGGACATACGCGCCGCGCGCATCGAGCCGGATCCACAAAAGCAACTCACCCTCTGGAAAGACGCGCAAGCCAAGATTCACGACGATGTCTGCTCCGTGCCGCTTTTTGGGTTGAAGCAAGTATGGGCGCGCGGCGACGGTGTGAACTACGGCTATGACCTGAAGGGGGCGCTGAATTTGCAGCCATCCATCACGGAGGCAGCCACGTTGTCGGCCCCATGAGTGAAGAGAGGCCTTGGCCGACCCCTTTTGTTAACCCTTTAGCACCTCGCGGGATACTTGCGACGCGACGTTTCGGGCTTCCTGGATGAATGTATCTGTCAAGCTCGCGTTGCGAGAGGTATGTGCGCGGCAGAGCTGAAAATGGAACTGCATTTCGGGATCAAAGCGTCGCAATACCAGGCGATTTTGCAACCCATCGGCAAACAACGGATGAATCAAGGATACACCCAAGCCAGCGGCGACCAATTCGCATGCGGTGGGCGCCGTGTTCGCATCCAACACCACATTCAAGGTGGCGTTGCTGCGTTCGAATGCGGTCTCTACCAGCTCGTGTGTTTGGCTGTCCGACGCAAAAGCCACAAAAGGCTCGCCGCTCAAGTCCCGTGGGCGAATAACGCGTTTGCGGGTCAATGCGTGATTGACGTGCATGGCACAGACCAAGGGATGTTGAAACAGCGTCTCTCGCTCGATATACGGATTGTCCACGCGGCTGCCGACCAACGCGACATCGATTTGGCGGGTGGCCAGCCAGTTTGCCAGAAACAGCGAGGCGCGGTTTTGGACCGACACATGTACATCGGGGTGAATCTTCAGAAAATTCTCGATGACGCGGCGTATAAAAGACCCGGACAACGCCGGCATCACGCCCACCACCAGATTGCGCGCTTCGTTGCGGCGGATAGAGTCGACGGCTTGCTCGACTTGGCGCAGACCGGCAAAGACTCGATCGACCTCGTGATAGAGCTGCATGCCTTGCGGCGTGGGAGCGAGCTTGCCGCGTACGCGGTCGAACAAGGTCAGCCCAGTGTCTGCTTCCAGATGCGCCAGCAGTTTGCTGACAGCGGGTTGGGACACGTTCAACACCAGCGCTGCCTGACTGACAGTGCCGTGTTCGATGATGGCTTTGAAGGCCTCTACTTGTCTCAGATTCAAGGGTTGCTGCATGACCGTGATCCTATAACTTTTGGTGGCTTTGCGAGTGATCGTTCCTGCTTTGGTTATAGGATGATTTATAGCGCAAACCGCCCCGCGCGGATGCGCGTCGTACTGTCAACAGAGGTCTGAACCGCCATGGCTAAGGACTACGACTACATCGTTGCCGGCGCAGGGATGGTGGGTGCCGCGATTGCCGCAGGTCTGGCCGGGCAAGGGAAACGCGTGCTGATGCTGGACGGCGCAGACACCGACTTGCGCGCCGCCAAGGCGAATTTCGGTCTGGTCTGGGTGCAGGGAAAAGGCTACGGTAATCCGCACTACCAGCGTTTATCCCGCTTGGCGGCTCGGTTATGGCCCGCGTTCGCTGACGAACTGGAGCGAGAAACGGGGATAAAGCTGGATTACGAGCAGCGAGGCGGTTTGCATTTTTGTCTAGGGCAGGCGCAATGGGATGAGCGTGCGCTGCGCATGGGGCAATGGCAGGCACAAGCCGCCGAGACAGGGTCCTGTATCGACATGCTGGATCGTGGCGGACTCGAGCGCATGTTCCCTGCTGTGCGGTGGGGGGCTGAGGTCTCCGGTGCGAGTTTTGGACAGATGGACGGGCATGTGAATCCATTGCGTCTGCTGGCCGCGTTACAGGCAGCATTCTTGTCGCGCGGCGGGGCATTGCGCAGTCAGCATCCTGTTCTGGATATTCAAGCCCAGCAAGGCGGTGGGTTTCTGGTGCATGCGGGTACAGAAGATCACCCCACCGTGTATGGCGCCTCGAACGTCGTATTAGCTGCTGGTTTAGGGTCCGTGGCATTGGGGCCGATGGTGGCACTTGATGTGCCGCTGCGTCCGCAGCGTGGTCAGCTGCTCGTGACTGAGCGTGTCGCACCGCTGTTGCCCGTGCCAGCCAGTGGACTGCGGCAAACCGGCGAAGGCACGGTAATGATAGGCGTGACCCAGGAAGAGGTCGGCTATGACCTGAGCACGACCACCGATGCTGCCGTGCGCATGAGCCGCAAGGCACTGCGCGTGTTGCCGGACCTGGCTGATGCGAGATGGGTGCGTCATTGGTCGTGCCTGCGTGTGATGACTCCCGATGGTGTACCGGTCTATGCCGAGTCCACCCAGTATCCCGGCGCGTGGACCGCGCTTTGTCACTCTGGCGTCACGCTGGCGTCGTTCCACGCCGGGCCCTTTGCCCGTGCTTTGGCCGAACGCAAGCTGCCGGATTCTTTGGAAATTTTTCACCATGAGCGCTTCGATGTTTCGCAAGCTGCATGAACCTGGCGCACAGGCGCTGACTTTGACGATAGACGGGGTGCCGGTCCGTGCCGAGCCAGGCGAAACGGTAGCGGCCGTATTGTTGCGCCAGCAAACGGCAGCATTGCGTACGACGCCGGTAAACGAAAGCCCGCGCGCGCCGTATTGCATGATGGGGGTGTGCTTCGATTGCCTCGCCATCGTGGATGGCGTCGCGTCTACACAGACCTGTCTCGTGACAGTGCGTGAAGGCATGCGCGTCGAGCGTCAATTCGGAAAGCGGAGTGTCCTGCCATGATGCGCGAAGTGGATGTGTTGATTGTGGGGGCAGGGCCTGCCGGCATGAGCGCGGCGATACGTTTGCGGGCGGCGGGACTGTCGGTGCTGGTGGTGGACGAGCAGCCTGCGCCGGGAGGCCAGATCTGGCGCGCGGTAGAAACCGTGGCTCCTACCACGACGGGAAAGCTGCTGGGCGACGAGTATCGCGCTGGGCAGCATTTGGCGGCTGCATTTCGTGCATCGGGGGCGGATTATGAACCTCAGACGCAGGTCTGGCAGATCGAGCCGGGCTGGCATGTGTATAAAAGCTGCGCAGGCCAGGCCGAAGTCATACGTGCCGATCAAGTGTTGCTAGCCACAGGAGCACAGGAAAGGCCCGCGCCATTTCCGGGCTGGACCTTGCCCGGTGTGCTGACAGTGGGAGCTGCGCAGATCCTTTTGAAAACCTCGCAGCAAGTTCCTGCCGATCCCGTCTGGGTGGTTGGCAGCGGCCCCTTGCCATTGTTGTACATGGCGCAGTTGGTGCGCGCAGGCGGCCGTGTTGCAGGGTGGCTGGATACTTCGCCTGCCGGTGGTTGGCGGCGTGCCATGCCTTATCTGGGTGACGTGTTGCAACGCTTTGGCGAAATCCGCAAGGGTTTAGGTTGGCTGCGTGAGTTGAAACAGGCTGGGGTCAAACGGATCCGAAACGTGCAGTCGTTTCGCGCACTGGGCGACGGCAAGCTGAAAACGCTCGAGTACACCGTGAACGGTGGAGGTACGCGACAAGTCCCTGCGAAGGTCCTCTTGGTCCATGAAGGGGTAGTGCCGTCCATCCATATGACGCGAGCCCTCGACTGCGCGCATCATTGGAGTGATCAGCAGGCGTGCCTGGTACCCGATGTCGACGAGTGGGGACAAACCTCGCTGCGCGGTGTATACATCGCAGGCGATGGCGCCGGTATTGCGGGGGCCAACGCCGCCTGCACCCGAGGGGAACTGGCGGCAATCGGAATCGCGTTGCAGGCGGGCAAGTTGACTGCGCAGCGGGCTGTTGAGCAGGCGCTACCGTTGCGTGAACAATTGGCAGGCCAGCAACGATTGCGTCCTATGTTGGACGCCATGTATCCGCCGCGGGCAAGCATCTTTGCACCGAGCGACGATACGATTGTTTGCCGTTGCGAGGAATTGACTGCAGGCGACATCCGTCGCGCAGCGGCGTTGGGGCAACCGGGTCCCAATCAGATCAAATCATTCACGCGGGCCGGGATGGGACCGTGTCAGGGGCGGCAATGCGGCTACACCATCGCACATATCTTGGCTGCCGAGCAGCAGCGGCCAGTGGCGCAGGTGGGCTTTTATCGAATTCGCCCGCCACTGAAGCCGCTGACACTGGGTGAACTCGCCAGTCTGGATTTGGACGGTGAAAAATGACTCAGGCCTATGACGTTGTTGTGATCGGGGGCGGTCTGCACGGGTTGTCCGCTGCGCTGCATCTGGCTCGGCGTAGTGCGCGCGTATTGGTGGTGGAAAAACACTGGGTAGGCCGCCATGCCTCCGGCGCCACGGCAGCGGGGGTACGTACGCTGAACCGGGACCGTGGCGAGTTGGATCTATCACTGGAGGCTCTGGACATGTGGCATGCGCTGGCGTCCTTGGTGGGAGACGATTGTGGATTCCATCCCAATGGGCAAATCTGCGTGGCCGAAAATGCCGGTGCTTTGAGCAAGCTGGAAGCGCGCGTAAATGGTTTGCGTGCAGATGGCTATACACACGAGGAAATGATCGGTCCAGCCGAATTACGTCGTTTATTGCCGGAGTTGTCGCATCATTGCCTCGGAGCGTCCTACACGCGGCGTGATGGTGCGGCGGATCCGCATCGTGCATTGCGGGCATTTCGAAGCAGCGCAGTCGATGCAGGCGTGACATTGGTCGAGCATTGTGGCGTAAACGCCCTGAAAAAAACCGGCCAGGGTTGGCTCGTGTCGGCCGATGGCGGCCGCGAATGGAGTGCGGGCGCGATTGTGAACGCCGCAGGAGCATGGTCCGGACGGGTCGCAGCGATGGTGGGTGATGATATTCCGCTGGCTACCAAGTCATCGATGATGATGGTCAGCGAACGATTGCGCCCGTTCATCAAACCGGTGGTGGCCATCATGGGGCGTTCGTTATCGTTCAAACAATCCGATCAAGGGACATTGGTCATAGGCGGTGGCTTGCAAGGTATCCCCGATCTGGACCGCGAAACTTCCACGGCGCGCATGCAGGTGCTCGCCAAGGGAGCACGTTCAGCCACCGATCTCTTTCCCTCTGTGCGGGATATCCGGATCGTGCGAGTGTGGGCAGGATTGGAGGCCAAGACGGATGACATGCTGCCCGTCGTGGGACCATCTCCCAACGCTCCCGGGGTGTTCCATGCTTTCGGATTCTCTGGTCACGGTTTCGAACTGGTGCCTGTCGTCGGCGCAACGTTGGCCGATCTGATCCTGACGGGGAAGACGTCTCGGCCCATTCAGGCCTTGGACGCACGCCGTTTGATGCCAGCCTTCGCCAAGGAGAAAAGCTCATGATGCGCTATGCAGCCAAGCGATTGTTGCTGGCTATTCCCACGTTGCTGGCGATGTTGACGGCAGTGTTCATTCTGGTACGTCTCGTACCTGGCGATCCCGCCGCAGTGATGCTGGGTGATCAGGCCAGCGCCGAAGCCCTGCAAGCGCTGCGTGCACGATTGGGATTGGATTTACCGACGCATATTCAGTATTTGAATTTCCTGAAAGACATGTTGTCGGGCAATTTTGGCGTGTCGATGGCCAGCGGCAGAACGGTGCTGCAGGAGGTGTCGCTGGTGTTGCCCTGGACGATTCAGCTCACGCTGGCGTCGATTCTGATTGGGGTGGTGTTCGGATTGCCACTAGGTATCTGGGCGGCGCTGCGGCGCAATGCCTGGCCGGATTACCTGGGACGGCTGCTGTCGTTGACTGGTCTGTCCTTTCCCGCTTTTGTATCCGCCATTCTGATGTTGTTGGTGTTTGCGATCCAGTTGCGTTGGTTCCCGGTCATCGGCAGCTCGGTAGCAGGCGACTGGAAAACACAGCTGCACAATTTGGTGTTGCCCGCATTCAATCTCGGTCTGATCATGACGGCCTACGTCATGCGCGTGACACGCTCGTCAATGTTGGGAGTGCTGGGGGAAGACTATGTGCGCACCGCCAAGGCGAAGGGCGTCAGGCCTATGCGCTTGATTTTGCGGCACGGCTTGCGCAATGCATTGATTCCCATCGTGACCGTGGTAGGGCTGTATTTCGGCACATTGATCGGCAACTCCGTGTTGACCGAGATTGTGTTCAACCGCCCGGGTCTGGGCAAGCTGATCCTGGGCGCGTTGAACGCGCGTGATTACACGCTGCTGCAGGGGCTGATGGTGGTCTTTGCATCATGTGTGATTGTGGTGAATCTATTGACTGACCTGGTATATGGGTTAGTGGACCCGAGGGTGAAATACAAATGAGCGCTATCGCCGCACCTGTAGCCGCGAGGCCGAATGCCTTGTGGCAGGCTCTATGCAAAAACCGGCTCTCCTGGCTGGGAATAGGATTGTTGCTATTGATCGTGCTGGCCGCCGTGTTTGCGCCATGGCTGGCGCCGCACGATCCGCTGTCGCAAAACATCGCTTATCGTCTGGAGCCGCCGTCCGCCGAGTTCTGGCTGGGTACCGATAGCTATGGGCGTGACGTGTTATCGCGCTTGATTTATGGAGCTAGAGTTTCATTATTAGTAGGGTTCGTGGCGATTCTGATCGCCATGTGTATCGGGTCGGCGCTGGGGATTCTGGCAGGCTATGTCGGTGGTGTGGTCGACCAGCTCATTATGGGGTTGGTGGATGTCCTGCTGTCCTTTCCGACGTTGCTGTTGGGCCTGATGGTGGCGGCTATGCTGGGCGCGAGTCTGGAAAACCTGATCATCGCGATTGCGATTACCGAGATTGCGCCATTTGTGCGCGTGGCTCGCGCGCCCACAATTGCTTTAAAGCAACGGGATTTTGTGGAGGCTGGCCGCGCACTGGGTTATGGCCCATTCCGCTTGATGGGTGTGCATATTCTGCCCAACATGATTTCGGATGTGGTGGTGTTGGGGTCATTGTGGATGGCTTCTGCTATACGCACGGAGGCATCGCTGAGCTTTATCGGCCTGGGCGTGCCGCCACCCGCGGCGACCTGGGGCAGCATGATTCGCGAGGGTTTTGAAAACATCCTGGACGCTTGGTGGCTGACCGTATTTCCCAGTATTGCGATTCTGTTGACCGTGCTGGCATTGAATCTGTTGGGCGATGCCTTGCGCGACGCCATTGATCCCAAACTGCGATCGGAGCGGTCATGAACACACAAGATACTGTCCTGGAGTTGCGCAACTTGCGCACCGAGTTCCGTGTGGGGGGCGCCTGGCATGCCGCTGTACGGGATGTGTCTCTGGCGGTAGGAAAGAATGAAACGCTGGCTGTGGTCGGGGAATCAGGAAGCGGTAAAAGCGTGACCGCGTTATCGGTGTTGCGCCTGTTGCCAGAGGCGGGGGCGCGTCATGGCGGCGGCGAGATACTGCTAGAGGGCCGTGACCTCGCGCCGATACCGGAAAAACAGATGGCGGCGCTGCGTGGTGATGCGATCGCCATGATCTTCCAAGAGCCGATGACCTCGCTGAATCCGACGATGACGGTGGGTGACCAGATTGCCGAAGCGATTCGCCAGCATCGCCATTTGTCATGGCGCGAGGCTCGCGCGCTGGCGCTGGAGGCATTGGAAGAGGTCAAAATACCTGCCGCAGCGAGCCGGTTTGGCGACTATCCCCACCAGTTCTCGGGTGGCATGCGTCAACGTGTGATGATTGCGATGGCGCTGGCCTGTAAGCCCAAGGTTCTGTTGGCTGATGAGCCAACAACAGCGTTGGACGTCACCATACAGGCTCAGATTTTGAGTCTGTTGTCAGAGTTGAAAGAGGCGCACGGCATGGCCGTTGTCTTTATCACGCACAACCTGGGCGTGGTGGCCCAGATCGCGGATCGCGTCGCCGTAATGTATGCCGGCGAGGTAGTGGAAACCGCGGATGTGAAGACCTTGTTTGAGCGGCCGACGCATCCATATACCGAGGCCTTGTTGCGGGCGATGCCTCGCGTGGACCTGGATACCGCAGTACTGGAGCCTATCCCAGGCAGCGTGCCGGCAATCACTGCCATGCCACGAGGTTGTGCCTATGCGTCTCGTTGTCCGCTGCGAGAGACGCGCTGTGAGGAGCAAGCGCCCGCGCTAGAGGCCGTGAGCCAGGATCATCAAGTGCGTTGCGTCGTGCGCGTCGAATCGAACAAGAGGCACATATGACTGACATTCTGCAAGTCCGTAACCTGGTCAAGCGTTTTGAGAGCGGCGGCGGCTTTCTCGGCGGGAAAAAGACCATCGTGCGTGCAGTGAACGATGTGTCGTTCAGCGTGGCGCGGGGACAGTCGCTAGGCTTGGTCGGAGAATCTGGTTGCGGAAAATCGACGGTGGCCCGTACGCTGCTGCGTCTGGTCGAGCCCGACGAGGGCAGCATCGTATTCGATGGACAAGACCTGAGGCAGGCCAGCGCATCGCAGATGCGGGCCTTGCGTCAACGTATTCAAATCGTGTTCCAGGATCCCTACGCCTCGTTGAATCCGCGACGTACCGTGCGTCAGACCTTGTCAGAGCCATTGGTTGTGCATGGTTTGGGTTCTGCACGAGAGATCGAGGCAAAGGTCCAAAGCACGATTCAAGAGGTGGGTTTGCCCCTGAGCGCCTTGGACCGCTATCCGCACGAGTTTTCCGGTGGCCAGCGTCAACGTATCGGTATCGCGCGGGCGTTGGTGCTGGACCCGGAGCTGATTGTGGCGGATGAGCCGGTATCGGCGTTGGATGTCTCGGTGCAGGCGCAGATTCTGCAATTGCTGGATCGGTTAAAGCGCGAGCGTGGATTGTCTTTCGTGTTTGTGTCCCATGATTTGGGCGTCATACGGCATTTTTGCGATACGGTTTGCGTGATGTATTTGGGCCGGATCATCGAGCAGGGGCCGACACAGCAGGTGTTGGATGCGCCGCTGCATCCCTATAGCCGTATCTTGCGGGACTCGTCGCCGGTCCCGGACCCCGGCGCACGCATTGCGTTGTCCCGGATCGTAGGGGAAATTCCCGCGCCGACCAATCTGCCCTCTGGGTGCACGTTCCATCCCCGATGCTCGCGGGCGCAGGATGACTGTCATCGGCAGATTCCGCTGCTGACCTGTGAAACAAGCAAGGATAGATCGGTTGCCTGCTTCTATCCTTTGGCTGCAGAAGGTGTGGAGCGGACCCCGGAAGCCATCATGCAATGATGGTGACATCGCATGATGATCTCCACTACTCGCACAGCGTCGCTGTGCGAGTAGTGGGTACGTCAGGTGCCGATACGTAAGGGCGCCACGAGCTTGCGCAGCGCGGCTATGGCAGACAGCGCTGTAATCCGGCCGGTTTTTGGATTCTCGCTGGGCACGTTCTGAATTTCCATGCTCAGCTTGGCGTCATCCGAGTCCACTTCGATACGGTGGATATTGCGGGATATCGTCGGATCGGCCCAGATCTCGAGGATCGTGCGGTCCGGCCCTACGCCAGCGAGCGACAGGGACACGGCGACGTTCAGATTGGCGGGAAATCCGGTCGCGGCCTCGCGTGCCGTGCCGGTGTAAATCCGCGTGGGCTCCTTGATCGCATCCAGATCGATATTGTTTTGAACGACATACGGCGCCCCGGAAAACCCTATCGGCGGCTTGCGGCTGACCATTCGCACTTCGTTGATCTTGCCTTCGGCTGCAGCGGTCACGGCGTCCAGGCCCAGCAGTGCCCCAGTGGCCACGATAATCTGTCCGCCATGCTCACGCGCAACGTCGATCAACTGCTCATTCAGGAGCAGCGCCCCGGAGCTCAGTACCAGCAGTTTTTTACCAGCCTTGAGTACCGGCTCGGCGATACGGGGCAGCAACGCGGCCGGCGCGCACTCGACCACAACGTCGCAATGTTCGGCGAGATGGTCTATGTCGGTATAAACAGGAGGCGTGGCAAAGGCGTATGCGCCGCGCGCCTTGTCGACATCACGAACACCGAGGGCGCTCAGTTGCAGGCCGGGGATGCCGGCATCGATCTTTTTCGCGATCGATTTGCCTATCGATCCAAAGCCGGCGATGCCAACACGCAGGGTAGGGGATACAACACTCATTCCGATTCCTTGTGGCTTGATGCGGCAAGTATAGGCCGAACTGTGACGCTCCCCCTTGCCCTGGCCTACCCCCGGAGCGTGTGCCGCAGAATGTCTCCTAGCTTGCGTTCAACTGGGACCGGTATTTTTGGACTTCCTCTTCGTAAAGGTCCCGGCCGTGTGCGTCATTCGTGACCAGAAGCGGAAAGTTCTCGATTTCCAGCCGTTGGATGGCTTCTGTTTTCAGGTCTTCATAGGCGACGATGGTTGCGCTTTTGATGCACGCAAACAGTGTGGCGGATATTCCCCCTATGGCCGAGAAACCTACGGCGCAATTCTCCTGACAGGATTGCCGTATGTCGGTACCCCGATTGCCTTTCCCGATCGCAGCCTTGACGCCATAATCAAAGAGCACCGTGGCATAGGGGTCCATACGATAAGCGGACGTAGGGGCCACCACACCAATGACATGGCCCGGCTTTGTCGGGCCTGGGCCGCCATAGAACACCGTTTGTCCGCGCAGATCCACGGGCAAGGGCTTATTCTCGCGCAGCAGATCGATCAGTCGTTTGTGCGCCGCATCGCGTGCCATGTAGATGACGCCACTGAGCAGCACTTCATCGCCGACGTTCAACTGTTTGATGGCATCATCCGTCAATGGCGTGGTCAATCGATATGTGGTCATGTTTTTCCCCTAGATGACGGCGGTTTTTCGGCGCGATGCATGGCATTGAATATTGACTGCGACGGGCAGTGCGGTGATATGGCAGGCGTAGGTTTCTACCGCTACCCATAAAGCAGTGCTGGATCCGCCGTAGCCTTGTGGCCCTATGCCGGTTTTGTTGATGTCTTCCAGGAGCTCGCGTTCCAGTTGAGCGATATGGGCCTCGGGATGATGCTCGCCAATGTCGCGCAGAATGGCTTTTTTCGCGATCTCGGTGACTTTGTCGAAGCTGCCTCCCAGGCCGACTCCCACCGTCAGCGGCGGACAGGCGCTGCCCCCGGCGGCATGGATGGCATCCAGGACAAAGCGCTTCACCCCAGCGGCGCCTTCTCCTGGCAAGAGGAATTTCATCGTGCTCCAGTTCTCGCTTCCGCCGCCTTTGGGCAGGACGGTAATGCGGACTTGAGACCCCGGCACGATTTCCGTGTGTATTACTGCAGGCGTATTGTCATTGGTGTTCACGCGCAGCAAGGGATCGCCCACAACAGACTTGCGCATGTAGCCCTTGGCGTAGCCCTGGCGAACGCCTTCATGTACAGCCTCTTGATAAGGGGCGCCAGTCAGATACACCTCTTGGCCAATTTCGACGTACACAATCGTCAAGCCCGTATCATGGCAATAGGGGACTTGGTTATCGCGCGCAATTTTGTCGTTTTCGATGAGCTTGAGCAGTACCGATTTCCCTAGTGGCGAGATTTCGTTCTGCGCTGCGCGGTGAAAGCCTTGTACTACATCGTCAGGCAAGTTGTGTGTAGCATCAACACACAAGTCGGCTATGCATTGCGTGATCAGATTGGTGTCTAGTTGTCGCATGGCGGTCTCTGTGAATGGTCAGGCCAGCAGCCGCTGGAACTCTTGCAGCAGCGCGTTTTTGTACTCAAATCCAAATCCCGGATAGTCCGGAACACGAACGAATCCGTCGGCAAAACGGCTGTCGTCGCAGAATCCGCCCAAGGGTTGAAAGATGCCCGGATAGGCTTCCGAGCCGCCCAAGCCAAATCCGGATACGGCATGCAGGCCCAGCAATTGGCCACTGTGCGGATAGCATTGGCGCCGGTTAAATCCACGGCCTTCCAATACGCCGAGCATGCGGTTGTATTCGGTCATGCCGTAGCTCAAGCCCGGATCCATCTGGAAAACATCTTTGCCGCGCCGGCATCCGCCAAACAATGCCAGATTCTTGACGTCCTGATGGGAGAACAGGTTCTCGCCTGTCGCCAGCGCACCGCTGTAGACATCGGACAGTGCAGCATTGAGTTCCAGGTCCAAGGGGTCTCCCGCTTCTTCGAACCACATCAGTCCATAGGGTTCGAGGGCACGTCCATATTCGAGCGCTGTTTGCAGGTCGAATCGTCCGTTGGCGTCGACGGCCAGATTGGACGCGGCACCTGCCACAGTGAGCGCGGCGTCAATGCGTTGGAGGTCGGATGCCAGATCCGCGCCGCCGATCTTTATCTTGTACCGGGTGAAGCCCATCTGTTGATACTGCTTGAGCTCATCGATGAGCTTTGCGCTGGCTTCGCCGTCATAGTAGTAGCCGCCTGCCGCATAGACCGCCACCTGGTCGTCGCGTCCGGGCCTGCCGAAATGGCGGGCGATGGTGGTGCTGACGGGTTCGTCGTTCAGTTTGGCGTTCAGATCCCATATGGCCATTTCCAGAGCGCTGGCCGCCATGGCCCGATCACCGTGTCCTCCGGGTTTTTCGTTTTTCAAAGCGCAGGCCAGCACTTTTTCCGGGCTGATTCGCGACCCGCATTCGGCCAACAGTTCATCCGGAGAGGCCTGCAGCAGCCGAGGGGCCATGCGTTTATTGATAATGTCGCTTTGCGCGTAGCGGCCGATGGAGTTGAACGACAGTCCGACCAGCGGCTTGCCGTCGAGGATCTTGTCTGTGACGACGGCGAGCAAAGAGACAGTATGTTGAGAGAAGTTCACGTACGCGTTGGAAATATTGCTGCGTAACGCGATGGGACTTTCGATGATGCGCGTAATTTTCAATGCAGACTCCATGGGGGAATCAGGAGCGCGGCGATAGCCGCGCGTGATGTCGAGCTGGTATCAGTCAATCTTGGCGCCCGCGTCATCCACGATTTTTTTGTATTTGCCAACTTCGGACGTCAGGTACGCGGCAAATTCTGGAGCTGTTTTCAGCTTGGCTGGTGTGAGTGCCAAGGTCTGGAATCTGGCTTGAACCTCGGGGGTTTGCAGAATCTGATTGACCGTGGTGTTCAATTGATCCACGATCGGTTTGGGGGTGCCTTTAGGGGCCATCAAGCCAAAGAAAGCCAGGGTGCTGACCGTCGGATACCCCTGTTCATTCAAGGTCGGAACGTCAGGCAAAAAGGCGCTGCGCTCGGTATCCACGACTGCCAGAGCCCTCAGTTTGTTTGCCTTGATCTGGGGCAGGATGGCGGGCAGAGAGTCCGATGTTACCGGGATCAGGCCGCTGATGACCTGAGTTTGCGCCTCTGCACTGCCCTTGAAGGGAATGTGCGTCATTTTGAGGCCGGTTTCCTTGTTGAAGACTTCCATCGTCAGATGTTGGGTGGACCCATTGCCCGCGGAGGCGAATGACAGATCGTCTTTCTTGGCCCGGGCGATCAGGTCCTTGATCGATTTGATGCCCGAGGCTTCATAAGTGGCCAGGATCTGAGGTGTGGCAGCGATGTCGGCTACCGCCTCGAAATCCTGCAGGGGCTGATAGGCCAGCTTGGAATACAGCGATGGCGCAATCGCAAATGGGCCGGTACTGGTCAAGAGCAAGGTGTAGCCGTCGGGATTGGCTCGGGCGGCGTAACCGGTGCCTAGCGTTCCCCCGGCACCAGGGCGATTTTCGACGATAAAAGGTTGACCCAGTTTCTTGGCCAATTGCTCGCCTATCGTCCTGGCGATGATGTCGCCAGTTTGCCCGCCGGGGAACGGGACGACGATGGTCACTGGTTTGTCAGGGTACGCCGCCAAAGCAGGACCGGCATGCAGAGCACAGGCGCAGAGCGCGGCCGACAGGATTTTCTTGAACACAATGTCTCCTCGATTTAGGATTATTAGTAGGTACTAATTAATAGTACGTACTAATTGTAGGCAAAAATTTTTGTCTCGGTCAATGGATGTTGTCGGCCCGGCACCCGCCGGGGAGAGGCATATGGCTGGGTCTGTACAATGGGCTGCCCCTGGATCGGTCCTGTGCGCCGGCCTTTGCCCGACCCGGTTGCAACACGCCGCACCTATTCTCAGAACACTATGGAAGTCCGCTACACCGAGCTTGCGAACCTGTTGGTCAAGCAGATTACCGACGGTAAATACGTGGTGGGTGACCGCCTGCCCAGCGAAGTCGAGTTGGGCGAGCAATTTCAGGTCAGCCGCACGACCGTGCGGTCGGCGCTGAACATCGTCGAGGGGCTGGGGCTGATCTCGCGAAAACGGCGCGCGGGTACGGTGGTGCAGTCCACAGAGACCAGCAACAGCTATACCAAATCCCTGCACAGCATCGAGGATCTGGTGAACTATGCCAGCTACACGGAGCGGCATATCCTCGGTATTGCCGACATTGTTGCCGATGAACATTTGGCGGCTGCTTTGGAGTGCAAACCGGGTCAGCATTGGCTCAAAGTGCAGATGTTGCGTTCAGAAAAAAACGAGCCCAAGGTGCCAATTTGCTGGACCGATGCGTATCTGGATCCCAAAGAGGGTCACGATATCGTGCACTTGATACAGGACGGGACAGGTTTGATTTGCAACCTGATCGAAAAGCATTCCGGCCGTGCAGTCCAGGATCTAAAGCAGCAGATCGGCGCGACTTCGATTTCAGAGGAAATGGCGCCGCATTTGCAGGCAGAGGCGCATACTCCGGGGTTGGAAATTACGCGCCAGTATCTGGATCAGGCCAAGCAGAAGTTCTTGATCACGGTCAGTACATATCCCGCGGATAAGTTTAAATTCACGTTCTGGATGCATAGAACGGTGGCAACGGAGTTGTAGATAGATAGGATTGTGTGACACCCACAACGGAGGCGAGGATGCAGCTTTTCAGAAGATGGATGAACGGCAATAACGATAGCCAGGAGGTGTCGCCCAGCCGGCGCTACTTTCTCGCCGCGGGGTGCGTTTGCTGCGCAGCCTATGCATTGAAGATTACTCCCGCGCAGGCTGAGTCCGCCGAGGTGCAACGCCATCTGGTCGCAGCGCGGGCCGCTGCCGGCGACGATCTGAAACAGTATCTGAGACTCGCGGAGGTCGCGCAGCCTATCCCTGGAAAGAAGTCTCCCTCGATAGAGGAGCTGATGGCGCTGCCTGCGCCGCCGCCTGGCAAAGCGTTCGACAATCTCTATTTCGTGGGCGGGAAATGGGTCAGCGCCTGGGCCATTCCGACGTCGGAGGGCATTATCCTCATCGACGCCATGAACAATGC
>Ga0164243_10007232_pt1 | contig 16604 bp, 13 predicted proteins | sample OricompcompostOP_FD_108781 | JGI IMG/M metagenome (GOLD analysis project Ga0164243, IMG submission 108781) | Organic Plus compost microbial communities from Emeryville, California, USA - Original compost - Organic plus compost (OP) | ecosystem: Engineered > Solid waste > Mixed feedstock >... | reverse complement strand
TGTCCAACAACGAGCCGACGTAGAACACCTCGACGACGTCCGGAGTGGCAGACGGTGCGAAAAGTTGAACCATGAGGGCGCCTTCCGGGCCGTCGGGAGCGAGCATGCCGTCGGAGAGGACGTCGACCTTGGGGGCGTTGGGTGGCCGAGAAACGACGGGAGGATCGATAAAGATGACGGGCTCGACCAACTCGAACTTGATGCACGCTGGCGCCCACGTAATATTGGCCCGCTCAATATCGGCCGCGACCAGCTCGGCGCTGGCAATCGCTCCATACGTCCCGGTGGTTTTGCGCACCGGCTTGGTGCCGTGGCTGTAATAGGTACTTAAATCGAAAAACTCCTCACCCGGCGTGAATGTATCGCTTTGGTCGCGGTCATAGTACGGCTCGTTGAACACCCGCACCCTCAGTTTGACAATCTTTCTGGCGTCGGGTGCACGCTCGCAGGTGGGTAGCGATGCGAGCACGGTGTTTGCCTCGCCATTGCCTACGGAGTTTGGATAGTACGCGACCTGGATACCCCCATCGATGGATGTAGCATGGGTGCGGTCGAGCGAGGATTCATCTGCTGCGTGACCACTGTGACCATCGTGGGCCGCAAACTGATCGTCACTCGATGGTAAGAAGGGGTCCGAAGTCGCTAGCTGGGCGCTCGAAACGAACACACCCGTGTTCGTGCCGGTCTCCCGCAGGACGATCGCGTTTTCGGGGTCGAGGACGGAGCCTCCTGACCAGACATCGCTCACCCCCTTGATGCCCACCGAAATCTCGTCGACGGCAGCGGGATCTGCGTTCGCCATGAAGTCGACTAGCCGGATATAGAACCGCTCATCGGCCGCCGCGACAAAGTTTGCCGGATCGGCGCTATTGCGCACGATGTTGCTGCCGCTATAGGCATCGTCCCATCCGCCAACCATCAGGCTCGAGATCGTCGGGTCGGCGTAGGTAATTACCGAGTCACCGTCCGCATCCCGCACGTAGTCCATTTGGATGCTGTTGAAATCAACGATAATTGGGTCTAGCTGGATTCCGTCGCTCGCTACGAAAGTGAGTTCGATTTGGACCAGACCGGTTTCAGCGCCCTCGATCCACAACACGCCCGGATTGTAGGGAGCATGGAATGGCACCGTCGCCCGAACCGTCTTCTCCCGGTCGCGCCAGAGGCGGATCGAAGGCGAACCCGGTACCGAAGTATTGATCGAGAACTGTCCTTCGAGGGGCGGCACCATGTGGACGAAGATTGGAACCACATCGTCATCGTCGAACCAGTTGGTAGCGTTCCACAGGTCAGGAATGCCGTCGAAGTTGTCGTCGTCCCAGTTGCCTCGAAGCGTGTACGCATCCGAGATCGTGCGCCCGGCGGCGTCGCGGAGCTCAAAGCGGTAGATCACGAGTTCTTCCGGCTCGCTGGGCCCAAGGCTCTGACCGTTCTCGTATGCTGCCACCTCGAGCTGGTACTTCCCGGCGACCACCTCTCCATCCTCGTTTCTGCCGTCCCAGTAGACTCGACCCGTGCTACTGCCGTTCGTGGTGCCTCCGGATGCAACCTCGTTGCCGCCCTCGTCGCGGATGGACCAGCGAACCTCGTCGAAGGAGGCAGCTCCTTCTACCGCGTAGTCGAACCACAGCGAATTACCGTCCTCCAAATCGTCCGCCTTGACAGCATTCGCCGAGACGCCGCCGATCCGCGCCTGAGCCCGTTCGATAACCAGAGATCTCGTTTCGCTTGCGTCGATGATCACCGGATTGGCGAGGAGGTCGGCTGTCGCCTCGCGGAGCCTTACCTTGACATCGTAGTACCCAGCGGGCGCCAGTGCTCCGGCCTTGGTTCGACCGTTCCAGTGGAAAGCCAGGAACGAGCCCTTGTCCGTGCCGAGAACGTTCGCGTCCGCAGCGCCGTAGATCGGTATCGTCGAGTTCGACTCGTGATACAGCAGCAGCTCCGCGATCAGGCCGTAAGGAAAGGAGAAGAGCCCCGTTTCATAGACTGTTGAGTCCAACTGGTATACGACGAAAATGTCGGTATTCTCGGCAAGATCCACGAAGTGGGGCATCGTCGTGGTCGGATAGGAGATGCAAAGCGCCGACCTGCAATTCGAAAAGGTCAACGTCGTCGTTGTGCGTGCGGTATGCGGAGTAGGCGTGTCGTCGTCCGTGACGGTGACGGCAACCTCCCACGTACCAAGACACTCTGCCGGTACGGTCTGGCCTGCCGAGAAGACCTCGAGCACGGCTGGGTTTGTTGCGCTCGGTTCCGGCGAGTAGGTGCATCCGGCCGGCGTTCGCGTCTCGAAGCTGTACTCCGTGATGCCGGAGTTCGGTGCGAGCCACGAGTCGGGGTCGAAACTCTCCGCCGCGGAGACGGTCGCCGGGGCCAGCACCTGACCGTTGTTTGACGTGACCACCCGCTGAGGCGGGGACAAGACCGCGATAGGTGGGCCATTGGCCTCTTTGACGAATACGAGGTGCTCTTCCTCGACGCGATTGCCTTCGGGATCGGTCGCACTCAGCGCGAATACCCATTCGCCCGGTCCCAGATCTTCGTAGTCCAGGGAGAGCGTCGGTCCCGAGGACCCAATCCGGAAAAGCTCGGATACCGGCCCCAGCGGAAAACGCTCGACATACGAAGCGGGCACCTCCGCAACTTCCCATTGGTAACTCAGCGTGCCCGGAGAGACCTGGACCTGGCGACCGGAGCGAACGGCATGGCAGCGGTTTGGGTCGCTCGGACACGGGGAGTCCGGGTCTTCGGAATCGGAAGCATCGAGAACCAGTGGGAAATCCGTGTTGAGCAATTCGTCTGGGGCGTCGATGACAACGACAGGGGGAGCGTCGACGAGAACGGTGACCAACTTTTCAGCCGGCGCGTTCTCATCGTCACGAACGCGAAACTCGAAGATCCAGGTACCCGCCGAATCCTCGGTCGTCGAGACCGAGATGTCGGGGACCGACCAATGGATGGGATGAGCGCCGCCCTGCTCGACGGCAAATCGCGTATCGGACAGCGGTCGCTGCACGATGCGCCACGCGTACTGCAGCTTCTCGTTGCCTCCGTCCTCGTCCGTGACGGTCATGTCGAGAACGATGGGCCTGCCCGCTGCAACCGTCAGGGAAGACGGCCCCGTGATGGTCGGAGGAATGTTCACGACCTCGAGGCACAAATCCTCCGACGACGTGCCCCAGTCTCCCTCGTTGTCCTTGGCCTTGGCGCGGAAACACCAAGTGCCGCGATCGTCGAACGCGTCATTATGCACGGTCAGGATGGAGAGAGCAGATCCGACCTTGAGAGGTGTGGTCTTGTTCGCCGTCACGCTCGCCGCGCTCGGCGACTTGACGACATACCACTCTACCCGCGTGAAATCGCCGCCGTCGACGTCTCGCGGTGGATTCAGCGAGAGATCGATTCGGTGTGACAGATTCACCTGAGCAGGACCGACGATGTCGAACTTAGGTATCGAGTTCGGCACACCGATGGGAGCAGAACTCGGACCGCGAACCAGCTCGTGTTCGTTGTCCGCGATGTCGACCGCGACGACCCACTTACCGTAGTACTCCATATTGCGTTCGGTGGGTGCAGCCGAAAGACGTAGCGTCGCGGTTCCATCGCCGTTGTTCCGGATATCCGCCGTCGTACCTGGCGGCCGCGTCTCGACCCGCCAATGGTATTCGAGGTTTCCCCCGTCAGGGTCGTGTCCGTCGACGCGAAACGTCATGTCCCGGTTCCAGGCCCGGTCGTTGGTCAGGAGGTCGATCCGCGAGCCCACGACAGGACGGTCATTGTAGACCTCCACCGTAAAGCCTCGCCTGTAATCGGGGTAGTCCCAGCAAATTCCCTGGAGGTCTTCGTCGGCCTCGTAGCTACCGCAGGACCTCCCGATGACGCAGAGGCGACAGGACGAGTCGTCATCTTCGCATTGACGATAGTTTCCGTCATCCTCGTCCCACCGCCTTTCGTAAACCGATATGCTTTTGGTTAATTCGACATCCCAAACACCAACATCCTGAATGGAATCAAATTTGAATGCAACCGGCACCTCCATGTGCCCAATTGGCGGCAAGAGATCGACGGCGCAAATTGCGGCTCCGACAGGATCGTTAGTCTGGCATGTTTGCGGCTTGCTGAAACAAGGATCGCCTGGTGCGACTAGCCGAGATACGCCGTCTCGCTGTAGCGATGGGGTAAACTCGAGGTTCGCCGGAATCGCATCCATGTCGGGGTGCTCGCCCGAGGAGTCGAGTCGGAAGGACATGATCGATGCGGATCCCAGCTCACCAACGCGCACGCGGAAATCGGCGCCCTGTGATGCAACTGGCGGGAGAACCACAATTGCAACGAGGAGAATCGCGCGGATGCTTATATTCGCTTTCATTCGAATCACTGAGCGTCGAACAGCACGCGAACCTGATTGGGAGCGCCGAAGGCATCGGCAGTCGGAGCATCGTCGGCCGGCTCGATACTGGTGGGGGGCGTCTCTCCTCGTCCCCGCTCATCAGGAGCCAGGAACTCGAGTCGCTGGATGGAGGCGTTGCTGCGCAGCTGGGTACGGAACTCATCAATCTGCGAGCGCACCCGGTCCGCGTCCTTCCTCTCCTCCGCGAGGCGCTCGAGTTCGGCGGCCGCAGGGGCACTTTCGAATGCACGCAGCACTTGCAGAACGTAGTAGGCGTTTCCGACGCGAACGGAGGTGACCTGCCCAGGCTCGAGCTCCTCCAGGGCATTCACGATCTCGTTCGGCAGCTGGGCGGATGCTACCGAGCGCCTCAGACCACCATTCGCACTGGAAAGTTCGCTGGAGAAGAGCCTCGCGAGTGTGTCGAAGCTAGCTGCCCCGGAGCGGATCGCATTGGCGCACTCCGTTGCCAGCTGCGTGCCACCATTGGCCTCGTCGATACGAATTTCGAGGAAGTCGAAGCATGGATAGTCGGTGCATCCCCTGCTTGTCTGCTTCAGGCGATAGGCGTTCTGCGCATCGAGACCGAGCATCGCAAGAATGACGCTTTCGTAGTGCCGGCTGATCGTGAATTCGGAAAGGTAGTTCCGCTCATGCGCATTGAGTCGCTCGTACAGAGCGAGCGTGGAGATCGACGGAGGTGCACTCCACAATCTCTGCTTGCGGGCTTCCGCCTCGATGAGGAGACGATCGATGAGCTGTCCGAGCGCGCGGTCCGCCAATTGCTTCCAATAGGGTGAGGACGGGTCTCCGTCGCCCGGCTTGCCGCGGGCGATCAACGGCTCCAACTCCCGATCGAGAGTTTCACGGTAGATCGGCGTTCCATTCACGATCGCGACGGTTCCACTGTGCTCGAGTACCTGCACCGCTTCGTCAGGCACTTGGCTACCTAAAGCAACTACGGCGACGACAGCGAGCGCGAGCATGAGGCACACCTATTGGCGTTGGGCATGAAGTGGATTTATCAGGACGCTAGCAGTTGGAACTAATGCAAGGAATACCCCTCGACGGGAAGGGGACGAGGTGCCGAAACATGCTCGGCGGAAGCGCTTTGGATGCATGACCAGCGGGCAGGCGAGTGACCACAGGCTCGAGCGCAATCGCCGGCTGACACCTGAATCGGCCGAGAACCGCGCTCTGCTCGGGCCCTCGTCGTGCGGCGCCTAGACGGTCCGAAGTTGCGGTCGTTGGTCTGTAACCGCTGCACGAAGCACGTAGCCCATGCAGCAGCTCGAGCGTGCACAGTGGCCGCGTGACGAGCTCAGCTGCCAGAGACGTGCGGACCCGGCTGCTCTTCCGGCGTGAGCGCCGGCGGAACGGTGAGCGGCCCGATCTCACGCGCGAGCTCGACGGCGTCGAGGCGGGCACGAGTGGCGGCCCAGTACTTCGGGGCGAGCTCGAGGTAGCGATCTCGCGGCCAGTGCGCGAGCACGCGGAAGACGTCCCGGAGGTAGCTCTCGGGATCGAGCTCGTACAGGCGGCACGAGGCGATGAGCGAGAGCAGATGCCCGGCGGCAACGCCGTGGTCGTCGCTGCCAACGAAGAGCCAGCCCTTGCGACCTACGGCGATGGTGCGGAGCGCGCGCTCACTGCGGTGTGATGGGCCGGGCTAACTGATCGCTCGCGGGTCAGCCAAGCTGATCGCGAGCGGTCCGGCCAAACTGATCCCGTCCGGGCCACCCAAACTGATCGCCCTCCGACCGCGCTCAATGATGCCGGTTCGGCCAAGGTGATCGCCCGGGGCCGGCCAAACTGATCCGCTGAACACATGCCCAGCCGCTCACGGACATGTCGCCCGTGGGCTCGGGCCGTCGTGCATCCTCGCGCCTCCACTTCATCGCGAGGGACAGCACGTGTGCATGCGGAGAGTTGACATGGTCCGGCTTCCGGAACTGGTCCGCCTTCACCGGATGGGCAGCGGTGCCCGCGAGGTGGCGCGCCTGCTCGGCATCAGCCCGAATACCGAGCGGCAATATCGCGAGGCGCTCGACGCCGCAGGTCTGCTCGCCGGTCCCGTCGATGATCTTCCCGGCCTCGACGTGCTTCGAGCAGCCATCGATGAGCGGGTGCCGCGGAAGCTACCGCCGCAGCAGGTCTCGTCGCTAGATGCATGGACCGAGCAGGTGAAGGAGCTCGTCGAGAAGGGGCTGGGGCCTCGCGCGATCTACGACAGGCTGCGCCTCAACGATCCCGCCTTCGCCGAGGCGAAAACCTCGCTTTCCTCCATGAAGCGTCTGTGCCGCCGGCTCCGTGCAGCGGCCGGTGTTCACCCTGAAGACGTTGCCATCCCGGTCGAGACGCGTGCAGGCGAGGTCGCCCAGGTCGACTTCGGCTACGTCGGCTACCTCATCGATCCGCAGACCGGCAAGCTCCGCAAGAATGGGTCTTCGTGATGGTGCTTGGCTTCAGCCGGCACATGTTCGCGCGGATCGTCTTCGACCAGTCCGTGCAGACCTGGCTGCGCCTGCACGTCGGGGCGTTCGCGGCATTGGGCGGCGTAGTCGAGACCGTGGTGCCCGACAACCTCAAGTCCGCGGTCATCCGCGCCGCGTTCGGCGTTGGCGACGGGATCGCGCTCAACCGGAGCTACCGCGAACTCGCACGTCACTACGGCTTCAAGATCGATCCGACGCCGGTCTACGACCCGCGCAAGAAGGGCAAGGTCGAGTCGAGCGTGAAGTACGTGAAGGGTAACTTTTTCCGGGGCCAGGACGGTCGCCGTGCCGACGAGCTGTAGCTCGAACTGGACAGGTGGGTGCGGGAGATCGCCGGGACGCGCGAGCACGGCACCACCGGGAAGCGCCCGCTCGAAACCTTCCTTCGCTGGGAACAGCCGGTGCTCCTGCCGCTCCCCTCCACCGCGTTCGAGGCGGTCGAGTGGAAGGAAGCGACCGTTCATCAGGACAGCCACGTCTCGTTCGACAAGCGGCTGTATTCGGTGCCGTGGCGGTTCATCGGCAAGAAGGTGTGGCTGCGCGCGACGGCCGCAACGGTGGCCGTCTACTTCGACGACGTCCGGCTCGCCACGCACGACCGCCGCGGCCGCGATCTACGAAGCACCGTGGATGCGCATCTGCCCGAATTCCGCAGCGCGCACCGCCACCGCAGTCGCGACTTCTGGGAGCAGCGCGCGGACCAGATCGGCGACGAGGTCGGCACCTACGTGCGTGAGGTCTTCGACGCCGACGACGTCTTGTCGATGCTGCGCGTCGTGCAGGCGATCGTGACGCACCTCGAGCGCTTTCCGCCGGAGCGTGCACGTGCCGCCTGCAGGCGCGCGAGCTTCTACGGAATCCGCAGCTACCAGGGCGTGAAGAACATCCTCGACCGCGCCCTCGATCTCGAGCCGCTGCCGATCGCGGCGGCTCCGAGCCGCTCTCCGCAGGAGAGCTTCCGCTACGCCCGGAGCGCAACAGAGCTCCTCAACCTGCCCTTGGAGGACATCGATGAGCCCCATTGACGAACTGGTCCCACTGCTCAAGAAGCTGCGCCTGTCGGGCGTGCTCCAGACGCTGGAGCTACGCACGCGGCAGGCCGTCGACGACAATCTCGCCCATGCCGAGTTCCTGTACCGCCTGCTCTCCGACGAGGTGGAGCGCCGCGACGCGAAGCAACTCGACCAGCGGGTTCGGCGTGCGAGCTTCGAACACGCTAAGACGATCGAGGACTTCGACTTCCAGTTCAACCCGGCGGTGCCCCGGGCGAAGGTGCTCGACCTCGCCACGTGCAACTTCGTGGCGGCCCGCGAGAACGTGCTCGTCGTCGGCCCCACCGGCGTCGGCAAATCGCACATCGCCCAGGCCCTCGGTCACCGCGCGTGCCGGGCCGGGCACACGGTGCTCTACGTCGGCGCGCACGAAATGTTCGCCCAGCTTCGCGCCGCGCGAGGCGACGGCAGCTACGACCGGCGGCTCCTCCGGTTCACCACGCCCGACCTGCTCATCGTCGACGACCTCGGCCTGCGGCCGCTCGCGCAGGACGAGCCGACCGACCTCTACGAGATCATCCGCCGGCGGTACGAGCGGGGCTCGGTCATCGTGACGTCCAACCGCGCGCTCGATGAATGGCACCCGCTGTTCGGGAACCCACTGCTCGCCAGCGCCGCGATGGACCGGCTGCTTCACCACGCCCATGTGCTGGCGATTGAGGGCGACTCGTTCCGGAATCCCCCAGCTACACGAAAGCGCCGCAGTCCTACCGCAGCGCCGCCGATGGGCTGAACGGTGCCGGCGTGAAGCGATCAGTTTGGCCGACCCACGCTCACCAGCCCGTCGACGGGATCGCACGCTAGGTTGAGCTTGCCGAAACCCGGATCAGTTTGTCCGACCCAAGGCCGATCAGCGAGGGCGACCCTTGACACTGCGGTTGTTGTCGAGGACGACGCGCCCGTCCTCGAGGTAGCGCATGAGCGCGGCCTTGTGGTTCGTGGCGTAGCCGAGCGCCTTCGGCAGCAGCCCGCGGGTGCCAGCGACCCTCGCCTTCTCGCCTTCAACCCACGCGAAGAACTCTTCGACGTGCGGGCGCGCGTACTGCTCGCGCAGCCGCTGCTTGTCATCATAGCTGTTTTTCGCAGCCTCGCCTTGCTGACCCCGGCATCGGGACGCCTTTTTCGAGTACACTCGTGCGTCCAGCGAAGGCTTGACTCGAAAGCACACAGGAGACGGGGGCGATGGCCAAGTTCATCAACACGCGGAAGGCCGTATCTGAGATCGAGGACCTGATCAGAACCGCAGGGGAGCGGCTCATCCTCGTGTCGCCCTACCTGAAACTGTCGAAGGACTTCCGGCAGCTCCTCGAGTACCGCAACAGCAAGGAGAAGATCACGACCGTGGTCTTCGGAAAGCAGGAACTCAAGCCCGAGGAGCTGCACTTCCTTCAAGGGCTCCGGTTCATCGTCCTCAAGTTCAACGAGGACCTGCACGCGAAGTGTTATGTGAATGATGACAAGATGATCATCACTTCACTGAACCTCTACCAGTTCTCGATGGCGAACAACCGAGAGATGGGTGTCTTGATCGACCGGAACGATCCGGCCGATGCCCAGCTGTTCGCAGACGCGCTGGCCGAGGTGGACTTCATCAAGGAGACCAGCCAGCCCTTCGATTTCGTTGCTCCGAAGGTGGAAGCTGCTACCCCGAAGCCTGCCGAGCGGACTCAGCCCCCGGCGCCGAAAACGGCTGAAAAAGCGCCGAAGGCCACCGCAGAGAAGCCTGGAAAGGCCAAGGAGAGCAGCAGCGCAAAGGCAATCGGCTACTGCATCCGCACGGGCGTTGAGATCCCGTTCAACATCGAGAAGCCTTTGAGCTACGACGCGTACAAGCGTTGGAACCAGTACGGCGACCCCGATTACCCCGAGAAGTTCTGTCACTTCTCGGGCGAGCCCTCGAACGGCGAAACAAGCGTGAGCAGGCCGATCCTGCGGAAGAACTGGAAGAAGGCGCAGGAGGCCCACGGGTTCTAATGCCCGGACCGGCAGAGGGAACCAGCGCCCCGAATCTCGGGGTACTTAGGCCTCGTGGTCGCCCCATCGGAGACCCGGGGCCGATCTGCACCGGGCGGAGTTGACTCCCGGGCCTAGGACAGGTCGTCGTCCCCATCGCCGCGCGGGTTCCACGCGTGGTTGCACTTCCGGCACAGGGCCATCCCGCCCGCCAGCGACTCGGGCATCGCCATGCTGCCGCAGCCCGGACACGGCACGGGCGGATGCGGGCACCACAGGTTCGTGCACACGGGGATGCCGACATGGCCGAGCCCCCCAATGTGCTCCATCGGAAACCCATCCTTCGGACACTTCATCGCCATCGTCTTCTCGTGGTCTGGGCTCTCGCCCGGTGGGGTAAACGCCCACCGTAACCACGCGACCTGGTGTGTCGAGGGCCGCCACGCGGAAAAAACATAGAGCTCGGAGCGGATTGCGAAAGCCGACCAGGCGGTGGCGCTGGCCGTTCGCATGAGGCTCTCGAAGTTCGCCGCGGGTCGAGCCGGCGCCGTCCATGTGGCAGACTGCGGGCACGATGAAGCGGACCAGCGAGGCCAGCGGGAGCGTGGACACGAGTGCAGCTGCGGAACTTCTCAGGGCGATCTGGGCCAAGCATCTCGTCCCGACACGAACGGCGCTGGCTCACGCGGTCAGCAACATGTACGTCCAGACGATCCACAACAACATCGTGCCGGATAGCGGGTCAGCTCTGTCCCGCCGTCTCGCCCTGATTCCGCAGCACTTCGAGCCGCTGGTGCGAAAGGTCGTCGCGGAGTTCAAGGAAGATGCGATCCCCGAGCCGGCCACATCGCGGTTCCTCGCGACCGAGGCCGTCCCGCTGCTCGAGAACCTGATCGCGCAAGCCGTGAGGCACGCCCACGTCGACTTCGACCGCGTTCCTTTGACCGAGTTAAACCGGGACAACTCCGTGAGCGGCACGGTGGTGGTATTGGAGCAAGTCGCGAGGACGGAGATCCGTGCCCTCAAGGCCAGCGCGAAGTTCGCCCGCCCGGTCACGACGCAGCCGGAACTGCAGGCCGCCGGCCCACACGTCATAATCACGGGCGACGGAAACCGCGTCATCGCCGGGGACGGCAACTCCGTAGGCGTCGAGCAGGTCCGCCCGGACGCGGGCCCAAGCTCGCGCTGGAAGCGTTGGGCGGGGATCGTGACGGTCGGAGCCGGAGCAATCGCAGCGATCGTCAGGCTCGTCGAGGCGCTGCTCGCCGGTTAATCGACGGGGCCGCGCCGCGCTGCGGGGCCTGAGGCTCGGACACCTCAGGCGCCCTCGTGCTGCCGCTCACCGGAAGCGGCTATCGAGCTTCAGCGGTTCTGCGCCTCGGAATCGTTGCCGCCTTCGCTCCGCGGTTTTTCGCTGAGCGGAGGAGCGGCATCACCTGCTGCTGGTACAGCACGAACAAGTGCTCAGCCCGCGCGCGTTCCGTCGGGAAAGCTTCCGCGCGGTAGCACTTCTCAACCGCCCGGTCGAGCTTCGCGTGCGCCTGCCGCAGATCCGCCGGCATCGTCAGCGGGTCATACAGGTCTTCGAGCGAAGCCTTCGGGTGATTCTTGCGGGCATCCAGGACGCCCTGCGCGGCGGCAACGACCGCGCCCTCCTGCTTCTGCGTCAGGCCGACCGGCCACGGGAAGTTGTTGTAGACCGAGGGGGCGTAGCTGATCCGGGACTCAAGGCGGCCGCTGACCACGCGGACCCACGCCATGTGCATCGAGGAATTCAGGACGCCGAACTGGAACATGCTCGCGCCGACGATGAACTGCAGTTTGTTGCTCGCGATCACCGACGGCGGGACGAACGCCATCGGGATGTACTGCCGGTTCTCAGAGGAGACCTCTGGAATCGCGAGATACTCCGTCGCCGGCTGGCGGTCCTGCGTGAACAGCGACGGACGGTCAGCCCACTCCTGCACGCTCGGGGTCGGGCTCTTCTTCCGCGCGGCCCTAACCTTCGCCAGCCGGTCCATGATGATCGGATGCTTGCGCAGGTCGGCAGGATCAGCGTCCTTCAGCCAGAAGCACCATCTCGGCTCCTGAGATCAGCTCGTCGCCGCCGACGTACTGCCGGAGATACTGCGCAAGGCCGGGGTCGGCAGCGAGGACTGCCTTACGCTCATCCGCCGTGAGCAGCAGGTTCCCGCCGCGGCCCTCTTTCTGGGCCTCACGCGAACCGTCAGTGGGTTGGCTGCCCTTCATCATCTGCGGCAAGCCGTGCGGAGGGCTACCACGCGACGGCAGCAGCACCGTCTCCCCGCAGACGAGGTATGGGTTGATGTTCTTGCAGATCTCGACGCTCGCAGACTCACCAGTGGGATCGGCTTCGTAGTCGAACAGGCGGCGATCGGCGCGGCCGGTGAGCGAGAACCCGATGATCACCACGTCCACCTGCGCCTTGCCGCGTGACTCGCTCTGCCAAGAGAACGAGCGATGGGCGAAGTCGATCTGGATCCCGCTCTCGATCAGCGGTGCCCAGAGGATCGCGACCTGCTCGCCCTGCGCAATGCTGCTGGTGGAAACGAACGCGCAGCGGATCGCCGTTCCCTTGATGTAGTCGGCAGCCTTGCGGTACCACGCCGTGACGTAATCGAGGCGCCCGACCCGCCCGTCTTTGCCCCACACCACCGCCATGTCATCCTGCTGCGACTTGGTGCGGTACTGGTGGCCAACGAACGGTGGGTTGCCGAGGATAAACGAGCACTCGGCCGGCTTGAGGAGCTTCGTCCAGTCGGTCTGAAGTGCGTTCTCGACCTCGATGCTGGGGCTCTTCCGCAGCGGTATGCGGATGAAGAACTGGCTGAACGCTTGGCTCAGCCGGATGTTCATCTGGTGGTCGACCAGCCAGAGCGCGACCTCAGCGATGCGGGCAGGAAACTCCTCAACCTCGATGCCGTACATCTGGTCAACGTCGACCTTGGAGAGCTTGGCAACATCGTCGAGGCCAAGGTGCTGCTGCTTCCCATGCAGCTCAACCAGGAGCTCGAGTTCCAGAAGCCGCAGCTCTCGGTACGCGATGACGAGGAAATTGCCGCAGCCGCAAGCCGGATCGAGAAGCCTTATACTCGCAAGCCGCTTGTGGAGGTCCGCAAGGCGGCTCTGGCGGCGACTAGAGCGGTCCTTTTTTGCTGCCTCAAACTCGCTCCGGAGATCGTCCAGAAACAGCGGCCGCACGACCTTGAGGATGTTCGCCTCCGAGGTGTAGTGCGCACCGATCTGGCGCCGCTCTTTGTCCTCCATCACCGACTGGAACAAGCTGCCGAAGATCGCGGGCGAAATGCGAGCCCACCGGAACGACGCGCAACGCAGGAGCATTGCCCGCATCTTCGAGTTGAAATCCGGGATCGGGAGGTTCTCAGCGAAGAGATCGCCGTTGACGTAGGGGAAGTCGACGAGGTGCTCATCGAGGTTCTTCCCGCGCTTGTTTTCCGGGGTGTTCAGGACTTGGAAGAGATGCGCGAGTCGCGGCCCCACATCCGAGCCGTCGGGCAGCGTGCGGTCCTCGATGTAGAGCTTGAACGCCTCGGGCGGAAAGATGCCGGTGTCGTCGGCGAAGAAGCAGAACAGGAGGCGGACGATCTGCTGCTTCAGCTCGTGACCGGAACCGTATCCCGCCGCGGCCATCGCGTCGTAGAGGTCGCAGATAAGCTCTGTTGCTACCTCGTTGGCTTCGTCCTCAGGGTCGATTCGATGCTCGTCGTACCCGGCGATGAATGCGAAGTGCCGCACATGCTCGTGCAGCTTCTCGAGTGGGAAGACGATGCTCGCCTTGGCGCCCTGCTCGGGCTCGAGGTCGTAGAGTGCGATGCGGCCAAAGTCAGAAATGATGACGTATCGAGGCGCATCGTCACCTCGGCCAGCTTCATGAAGCTCGCGGACGTACTTAAGCCCCTGCGAGTGAGCCTTCGCGAGATCCTTGCCGGCGCTCTTGTGCTCAGCAAGGAGCACGCCCGGCCAGATAAGATCAATGTAATCGTACCGCCCGGATAGCTTCTTAACCGGCTCCTCGAAGGACGCGACGGTCCGGCGCTTGATGCCGAAGACGTTAAAAAACTCGTCCCAAAACGTTTTTGCTTCCGCCCGCTCGCGCGTTTCGTCCTGCCAATCGTTGGCGAACACGATTGCCCGGTGGCGGATCTCGTTCCAGCTAAGTCTTGGCATGACCCCTCGGCTCGCCATTCCAGGCTCGAGCGCCTTCTCCGCGCTCCGGTAGGCGAGAGTACGAACCCGAGCGGGCCCGGACGACCGCCATTTCACGATGCGCGTGATAAAACCGCAAGCGTGAAGGAGCCTACGAGCAGGTTCACTGTGCGCCGGGCCCGCGATGCCGGCCCCGGCGACGCTTTTGACCGGACGCTGCCTGTCGGTTTGGGACGTGTGCGGCCACACACCGGTAGCGGTCAGCCGAAGAGCCCGCGAACGAAGAACATTTTCGTGCCTCCGGGAAAGCTGCCGCGCTTCCGATTTCTTGGCGCATCGGCCACCTGGAGCACTCCCTCCCGCTCCATCTCTGCGAGAAGGCCCTTGTACTGCCCGGAATGGAAGTCGGTCGATTCGAGAACGAAAGCTGCGACGTCCTCTACCGATACGGCTGGCCCGCCACGAAATGCGTCAAGCAGCGCATTGCGGAGCGGACGGAAGTCGACCGTGCTCAACCCTAGGTCGAGCTGCGGAGATCGGCTGCCTCGATAAGCGAAGTCGCCTAGGGGGGCGATTTTCCAAATCGCCTGCTTCATCTTGTCGGCACCAAGCGGTGACTTGGTCGCGAAGAAGATCGAGTAGACGAGCTGACGTTCGCGATAAAGATCAAAATGCAGTACGTACTTCGCGCCTGCCAACCGCAGCTGCCTCTCATACAATGAGTAGACGAACCTACGGCGCTGAGCTGTCTCCTGGATCTCGATAGCTTCCCGCCACGTCGAGCAGCCAAACAGGCCATCGAGGTGCGGGCCCATCTCGGGGTGCGTCTTAAAGCGATTCAGCCACCCCCACATGAATGAGACGTAGACCTCAGCACGCTCGTTCCTCAGTATCTCTTGGAGGACGCTCATCGGGGTGTGTGAAACACCGAATGGATCGGCCATTACAAACGACGGCGCCGCCTGCTGGCTTGCCGGCCGAACATGCTTCAACACCTCGGGCACACTCGCGTCGAACCGCCCGGGTACGACCTCCCAACGGACGGACGGCGGTACCATTGGCTCAAGCTCCGCGAGCGTGCGCCTGAGTCGCTCCACACGCGCCGCGTTCTCCTCAATAAAGAAAAAAGACGCAGGTTTGTCGCGAACTTGCGAGCGGAGGAAGGTCTTGAGCGAGATGAGCGGCGAGCCGTCCTCTCCGCCTGCGTACCGCCCAGGGCCGGCAAAGCCGTCGACAAACACCACGCGCGAAAACGACGCTCCAAGTATCGGAAACCACGCTTCGAGGTAGGCCTGTAGAAGCTGGTGCTTACCCCGCGAGTGCGCATCCAGCGGCCACACAGTGGACGCCTGTCCCTTGCTCACCGTCCCCCCCTGTCATTATCTGGACGTACCCCGCCGACTTCTATACTGTTGTTCAGAGTAGGAGGCCCAGCCGGTGAGCAACCGCAGCACCATCGAGTGGACCGACGCCACGTGGAACCCAGTCCACGGGTGCACGAAGATATCACCAGGTTGCAAACACTGCTACGCCGAGACCTTCTCCGAGCGGTTCCGTGGCGTCCCAGGCCACGTCTTCGAGCAGGGCTTCGACCTGCGGCTCGTGCCTACGGCACTCGACCTGCCAAGACGCTGGCTTGTCGGTCGTCGAATCTTCGTCAACAGCATGGCTGATCTGTTCCACGAGGGCGTGCCAGAAGGCTTTGTCGCGAAGGTGTTCGATGTCATGCGTGCGTGCCCGCAGCACCAGTTCCAAGTGCTTACAAAGCGTGCCGAGCGAATGGCCGAGATCATGGGACGCATCCGCCTAGCGAACAATGTGTGGATGGGCGTGAGCGTAGAGAACGCCGACTACGCTTGGCGGATCGACTACCTACGCCAAGTACCCGCCGCAGTCCGCTTCCTCAGCGTGGAACCGCTGTTAGGGCCGATGCCCGAGCTTGACCTTTCCGGCATTCACTGGGTCATCGTGGGAGGAGAGAGCGGCCACCGCGCCCGACCGATGGATCCCGGCTGGGCGCGTCAAGTTCGGGACCAATGCGTGAAGGCGGGCGTACCGTTCTTCTTCAAGCAGTGGGGTGGCGTGCGGAAGAGCGTCACCGGGCGCATCCTAGACGGGCGGACGTGGGACGAACTGCCTAGTCCCACCAGTTCCGAATGAGCATGGCGGCTCGGCGAGCGCACCCGCAACCATTGAAAAAACCGCTCGGCCGGTGGCCAGCCCGCCCGTCGCCGAAGGTCAGGGACAGGCCCAGAAAACTCGGTGCGGATTCCCGGTGCCTTCCCCTACCTGGCCCCCGGAGGGATCCGCAGCCGGTCGGCCGTCGTTCGCCGTGCGGCGGATCGGCGTCAAGGTGGAGCCCGTGACGAGCCTGCCGGAGAGCACGGTACTTGGTGCTTAACGTCAGGACGGCTTGAGAACGAGCACGCTGGACTCGAGCACGGCCGTGTTCACCCTGCGCCTCCTCTTTTCCGCCCGCTACGCAGACGCGACGGCTGCCGCGACGGCCTCGGCCAGCGCGGC
>Ga0164243_10007230_pt1 | contig 16605 bp, 16 predicted proteins | sample OricompcompostOP_FD_108781 | JGI IMG/M metagenome (GOLD analysis project Ga0164243, IMG submission 108781) | Organic Plus compost microbial communities from Emeryville, California, USA - Original compost - Organic plus compost (OP) | ecosystem: Engineered > Solid waste > Mixed feedstock >... | reverse complement strand
GCGCGTCGCGCTCGTCGCGGAGCGCGCCGAGCTCCATCCGCACCCACGACATCAGCTGGCGTGCGCGCGCACGCGTGCGGATGTCCGCGGGGAAGATCCGCGCGTAGAGCGGTGGTGGAAACGTCTCGTCGATGTACTCGACGATCGCCAGCGACTCCGCGAGCCAGAAGTCCCCGTGCTGCAGCGCGGGCTCGAGCCCGGTCATCGCGCCGTGGCGGACCGGTCGTGACACGCTCCGGTTGACGAGCGCGACCACCGTCGAGAACGGCACCCCCTTCTCGCGGAGTGCCACGTACGGCGCGCAGTCCCACGGGTTGGCCCAGTGCGCGTCGAGGTAGAGGATCACGCTACCGCCGGTCATCGGCGGGCGAGCATACGTGCGCGACGCGCGCGAGGGACCTACCCAGCTGCCCAGGGTGCGTCACTCGATGACGTCATCATCGCCCGGCGGCGGGGGCGGCGGATCGTCCGGGGACGGCTCGTCGGGCGGCGGCGGGGGCGGCTCCTCGGGCGGCGGGTTCGGCTCGGTCGCGCACGCGCCGAGCGTGTCGCCGTGCAGCTGCACGTGCGGGTCCGCGGCCGGCTCGCCGACGCAGATCGTGTGCGCGTTGGCGGGATTGCCGGGTGGTATGTGGCAGACGAGCACCTTGCCCGGGCGGCAGGTCATCTGCCCTCCCTGGAGCATGACGCCTTCTTCGGTGCCCGTGAGGTACAGGCTCTCGTCGCTCGCCTCCGGCCCCACGCCACATCCGATCGCGAACACGAGGCTCGACAGGAACAGCAGTCTCGACATGAAACCTCCTTCGGTGCCGATCCAAGTGGCGGTCGCGTCCTCGATGGTCGCAACGAATTCGACCGGGGCTTTCCTCCGCGATCGGAGCGCTTCACCCCAGGCGCGCGCGCCGCGCGAGTCGTACGAAGACGGGTGGTTGCGCGTGTCGGTGCCGAGCGCCTGGGAACCGACGCCGTGATCGGTCTCGCAGCGCGACGAGCGAGCGATTCGATCGACGAGCGATTCGAGCGTCAGCGCGGTCACCGAATCTCGCGCGCGAGTACGCGCATCGCGCCGAGGCTCAGCGCGCCGGCTTCCGCGGGCCGAGCAGCTCGAGGAGACGGCGATACGAGTTCTGCGTCGGCGCGCCTCCCTCGCACGCGCGCGGCTTGGACTCGCCGCAGCGGATATCCTTGTCGAGGAATGCTCGCTTCCCGCACGCCTCGAGGTAGGTCATCACGTCGCCGCAGTGGTAGCCGTGGTCGAGGCCATACGCGTGTGCGACCTCCATGCCGATCGTGTCGCACACCTTGCGCACGTGATGGCCGAGCTGGGCGCTGAACGCGAACACCACGGGGCGCGGGATCACGTCGCCGCTGAACGGCGCGAGGCCTCCGACCTTGCGATCCTTGACGCCGAGGTCGGTCGGGCGACCACCGACGGCGACGAGGACGAAGTCGTCCCCGGAGGGCCGCCGGTCGGTGACCTCGACGTCGAACGGTGCGAACAGGTCGCGGACGCACGCGACGACCTGCTTCCAGCTCTTGTCGCTGCCCTTCCACCCGGGCAGCTTCACGGGGCGCTCGTCGATCGCCCCGCTCGTCGCGGAGCCGGCGCCCGCGGCCTTCGTGCGCACGCTCGCGAGCACGCTCGAGCGACCGCGCGACGCGTCGTCCACGCCCGGCCGGAGCTCGACCGGATCGCGCGCGAGGTAGATCACGCGCGAGGGTGCTCGCGCACCGCGATGGACGATGCGCTCGAAGTCGCCGAGCTCGGGCATCTGCCACGTGCCGGTCTCGATCCGCTTCACGAGGACGATCCCGGCGATCACACCCGCGGTGAGGAACAGCACGACGAGCACGAGCACGCGAACGAGCCAGCGCGGGCGCCGCGGCGGCGGCGAACGAGGAGCCGGAGGCGGAGCTGGACGTGGTCGGCGTACGCCGGCCCGAGGTGACCGAGGAGAGCGGCCCTGCATCGCCGGCCGGGACTCTCGCATGAAGCGCGCGCGCGCGCGAAACGAGCTGCGAGCCGGGGATCGGCGGTACAGAACCGGGCGGCGCGCGCCCCTGGCTGTACGGGTGTCACGGTGGACACGGCGCACCGCGCTGGCACACGCTCGCAGCGACGATGCGCTCTCCCCATGACACGATCGAGACCACGCCGGGGGCCGAACCCACGATCGAGCTCTGGTACGAGGTCGCGAGCCCGTACTCGTATCTGTCCGTGATGCGCGCCGAGGCGCTGGCGGCCGCAGCGGGGCGGCGGCTGGTCTGGCGCGTGTTCCTGCTCGGGCCGATCTTCGAGGCGCAGCTCGGCTCCTCGGACTCGCCGTTCAACCGCAACCCCGTACGTGGCCGGTACATGTGGCGCGACGTCGAGCGACAGTGCGCCAAGTACGGGCTCCCGTTCCGACCGCCGTCGCGGTTTCCTCGCGCGTCGGTGCTCGCCGCGCGTATCGCGATGCTCGGCGAGGACGAGCCGTGGGGCGGCTCGTTCGCCCGGGCGGTGCTCGCGGCGAACTTCGCCGAGGATCGCGACATCTCGCGCCCCGAGGTCGTCCGCGAGATCCTCGAGCAGGTGGCGCTCCCCGCCGATGCGCTGATCGCGCGCGCGGGCGAGGCGCCGACGAAGCAGCAGCTCCGCGCGCGGACCCAGGACGCAGCGGCGCGGGACATCTTCGGCGCGCCGACGTTCTTCGTCGACGGCGAGATGTTCTGGGGGGACGATCGGCTCGAGGACGCGCTCGCGTGGCCACGGAGGGACGCGTGACCGCGCGTGTCGTGGTGGTCACCGGCGGCAGCCGGGGGATCGGCGCGTCCACCGCCCGGCTCGCCGCGCGCGAAGGCTATCGCGTGTGCATCAACTACGTCGCCGATCACGAGCGAGCGCGCGCGGTCGTCGCCGATTGTCGCGCGTGCGGCGTCGATGCGCTCGCCGTGCGAGCGGACGTCTCGTCCGCGGCGGACGTCGAGCACCTGTTCGTCGAGTGCGAGCGCGAGCTGGGCCCGGTCACGCACCTGGTCAACAACGCGGCGGTCATCGGCCGGGCGTCGCGGTTCGAGGACGTGTCCCTCGACACGATCCAGCAGGTGCTGGCGGTGAACGTCGTCGGCGTGATGCTGTGCTCGCAGCAGGCGATCCGCAGGATGTCGACCGAGCGCGGTGGCGACGGCGGCGCGATCGTGAACCTGTCCTCGATCGCGGCGGTGCAGGGCAGCCCGAACGAGTACGTCCACTACGCGGCGTCGAAGGCCGCCGTGGAGACGCTCACCATCGGGCTCGCGAAGGAGGTGGGACCTCTCGGCATCCGCGTCAACGCCGTGCAGGCCGGGACGACCGCGACCGACATCCACGTGCGCTCCGGGAACCCCGATCGCCCGGCCACGGTGGCGCGCCTCGCGCCGCTGCGACGGGTGGCCAGCCCGGACGAGATCGCGGAGACCATCACGTGGCTGCTCTCGCCGCGTGCGTCGTACGTGACCGGCGCGATCGTGAAGGTCAGCGGCGGTCTGTGATCGCGACGCCTTCGACCGGTGTGGGGGATCCCCCCAGTCGGGCAGTTGCGCGGCCGCGTGGATCCCGAGACAGTCAGGCCCGCGCTGGCTGATCGAGAGCCGGGCGGAAGGAGAGGCAGAGCTCGATGTCGTCGATCCCGATCGTGACCGTTCGCCAGCTGAGCAAGACATACGCGAGCGGGCTGCACGCCCTGAAGAACGTCGATCTCACGATCCAGCGCGGCGAGATCTTCGCGCTGCTCGGGCCCAATGGCGCCGGCAAGACGACGCTCATCAACATCATCTGCGGCATCGTCAACCCGACGTCGGGCACGGTGGTCGCGGACGGTCACGACATCGTGCGCGACTACCGCGCCGCCCGCACGAGGATCGGGCTCGTACCGCAGGAGCTGTCGACCGACGCGTTCGAGACGGTGTGGGCGACCGTCGCGTTCAGCCGCGGGCTGTTCGGCAAGCCGCCGGACCGCGCGTACCTCGAGAAGGTGCTGCGCGACCTGTCGCTGTGGGACAAGCGTAACGCGAAGATCATGACGCTGTCCGGCGGCATGAAACGCCGCGTGCTGATCGCCAAGGCGCTCTCGCACGAGCCGTCGATCCTGTTCCTCGACGAGCCCACGGCAGGGGTCGACGTCGAGCTCCGCCACGACATGTGGCGCATGGTCCGCGAGCTCCGCGAGAGTGGCGTGACGATCATCCTGACGACGCACTACATCGAGGAGGCGGAGGAGATGGCGGACCGCATCGGCGTCATCCGCAAGGGCGAGCTGATCCTCGTCGAGGACAAGGACGTGCTGATGCGCAAGCTCGGCAAGCGTCAGCTGACGTTGCACCTCCAGCAGCCGCTCGAGCGGATCCCGCCGGCCCTCGCCACGCTGCCCCTCGAGCTGTCCGCGGACGGCGCGGTCCTCACCTACACCTTCGACGTCCAGGGCGAGCAGACCGGGATCGCGGGGCTGTTCAAGCAGCTCGGCGAGCACGGCATCGACTTCAAGGACCTGCAGTCGCGCGAGAGCTCGCTCGAGGACATCTTCGTCAGCCTCGTCAAGGAGCAGGCATGAACGTCCACGCGATCCGCGCGATCTACAAGTTCGAGATGGCGCGCACCTTCCGCACCGTGATGCAGAGCATCGCGTCTCCGGTGCTGTCCACGTCGCTCTACTTCGTCGTGTTCGGCTCGGCGATCGGCTCGCGGATGGGCACGGTCGATGGTGTCGACTACGGGGCGTTCATCGTGCCCGGCCTCGTCATGCTGTCGCTCCTCGGCGAGAGCATCTCGAACGGCTCGTTCGGGATCTACCTGCCGAAGTGGTCGGGCACGATCTACGAGCTGCTGTCCGCGCCGGTGTCGTTCGTCGAGGTCGTGATCGGGTACGTCGGCGCGGCGGCGACGAAGTCGATCATGCTCGGCACGCTGATCCTCGCCACCGCGCGCGTGTTCGTTCCCTACGAGATCCAGCACCCGGTGTGGATGGTGACGTTCCTCGTGCTGACGTCGGTGACGTTCAGCATGTTCGGCTTCATCGTCGGGCTGTGGGCGGACAGCTTCGAGAAGCTGCAGATCATCCCGCTCATGGTGGTGACGCCGCTGACCTTCCTCGGCGGCGCGTTCTACTCGATCCACATGCTGCCGCCGTTCTGGGAGCGGCTGACGCTGTTCAACCCGGTGGTGTATCTCATCAGCGGAATGCGCTGGGCGTTCTACGGGACGTCGGACGTCAACGTCGGCGTCAGCTTCGGGATGACGCTCGGCTTCCTCGCGATCTGCTTCGTCATCGTCTGGCGGATCTTCGCCACCGGCTACAAGCTCAAGCAGTAGGCGCGCTCCGCGTCACCCGACGTGCTGGCGGAAGAACGCCAGCGTGCGCTCGCGAGCGAGCTGGGCGGAGGCCGCGTCGTACGACGCGCGCTGGTCGCAGTTGAAGCCGTGATCGGCGGGGTAGAGGAAGAACTGGTGCGCGGGGTGCCGGGCCGCGAGCCGGCGGACGCCCTCGGCGGGGATCGCGGCGTCGCGCTCGCCGAAATGCGCGAGCACCGGGCAGCGCGGCTCGAGGTCGGCGTGGTCGAGGATCCCGGTGCCGTAGTACGCCACGGCGCACGCGACCCCAGGCACGTACACCGACGTCATCCACGTCAGGAAGCCGCCCCAGCAGTACCCGACGACGCCGACCTTCCCCGCGACCTGCACCGCCGCGACGGCGGTGCCGATGTCGAGCAGCGTCGCATCGAGCGAGCACTGGCCGCGCAGCTCGCGACCCTTCGCGACGTCGTCCTTCGTGTAGCCGAGCTCGACGCCCCGCTGCACCCGATCGAACAGCGCGGGGGCGAGGACGAGGTAGCCGTCGCGCGCGAAGCTCTCGGCGACCGAGCGGATGTGACTGTTGACGCCGAAGATCTCCTGGACGACGACGATGCCGCCGCGCGGCGGTGCGGCGGGCTCGACCCGGTACGCTGCGAACGTGTGGTGATCGGACGCGGTGAGCTCGAAGTTCATGCGCCGAGGATCTCGCGTTCGCGCGCGCTGGCAACGGTCGCCGGCCGGGAGCGCGCGAGCTCGAAGCCATGGAATTCGTTCACGTCGCTCGCGGCGTCGATTTCCATGCGACTGCGCCCCGGCGGCCTCCGTCCGGATGCTGGCATTCGATGTGGTGCCCCAGCCGGGACGCCCTTTCCATCGCCCCAACATCTCGAGGACCCATGACCAAGATCATCACCCACTGCGGTATCGCCCTCTCCCTCGCGCTGAGCCTCGCTGCTTGTGGCAGCGGCGTCGACGACATCAAAGGTCTCGCGAAGGAGGCTTGCGCCTGCAAGGACAAGGCGTGCGGAGAGGCCGTCAACAAGAAGCTCGAGAAGGCGATGGGCTCGATCAGGAGCGAGGAAGACCTGAAGAAGGTGACCGAGCCGATCCTCGAGGCGGCCGTCTGCCTCGGCGCGCTCGGCGTCGACGCGGAGTGATCTGGCTAGCGGAACAACGTGCGATCACGGCTCGCGTCGCCGAGTCCGGTCGTGCAACGATGTCGAACTCCCAGGAAAGCAGGTAATCGTGAAGCTTCGTAATGTCGTGTTGAGCTGCGCTCTCGTGTTCTCGGCCGCTGCGTGTGGCGGCGATGATGACTTCATGGAGGACACGGTCGCGCTGACCGAGGGGCTCGCCAAGGCCGTCGAGTCCGCCGGTGACGACTGCGGCAAGATGGCGAGCAACGTCGAGGCCTTCGTGAGCAAGAACGAGGGCAAGATGAAGGCGCTCAAGGCGAAGGCCGAGGAGCTCAAGAAGGACAAGGAGGCCGCCGCGAAGATGAGAAAGTCGGCGGAGAAGTACAAGGCGCGGATGGAGAAGGCGACGCCCGCGCTCATGGGCATGATCAAGTGCGCCGAGGACCCGAAGATGAAGGAGCTGCAGGAGAAGTTCCGCGGCCTGATGTGATCGCTCGCCACGCCCACGCGTGCGCCCGCGCCGGGCGCGCGCGTCACGTCAGCGGCGTCAGCTTGCGCAGCTTGCGCTGCAGCGAGCTTCGATAGATCCCGAGCCGCCGCGCGGCCTCGGACACGTTGCCGCCACAGTCGCTCATCACGCGCGCGATGTGCTGCGAGACGGCCTCGGCCAGGGTGGGCGTGCGAATCGCGACGTTCTCCTCGACCCTCGTGCCGCGCTGCTCGACGCGCCGCAAGAGCTCCAGCGCCCGCACGGGCTTGCTGAGCACGAGGTCCGCGCCCGCGCGCACGGCCGCCACCGTCGTGTCGACGCTGAGGTAACCGCTCAGCAGCACCGTGCGCGTCGTCGGTAGCTCGGCCTTGATCGCGCGCAGGAGCTCGAGCCCCGAGTGCGCGCCGAGCTGCAGATCGACCACCGCGAGGTCCGGCTGCATCCTGCGTGCGCTCGCGAGCGCCTCCTCCGGATCGCGCGCTGTCGCGACCGCGCACTGATAACGCAGCACGCGCGTGAGCGATGAGATGACTCGCTCGTCGTCATCCACGACGAGCACACTGCGAATGGCTCCCGTGTCCCCCATGCGACCTCGTCAGCCAAGGCTAACGGACGCGCGCTCCTGTCTCGGGTAACTCTCGGTTAGTGCGAGATCTCGCCGCACGTCGTCGCGGCGCGCGCGCACACCCGCCACCCGAGCCCCAGGTCGGCCGCGTATGGCGGCAGCCGACCCCGAGCCTCCTCCGGTGCCGACGTCGCGCCTCTGGCCCCGGAAGACCACCCCCAGCCCGGCACCCTCCGCTCGGGCGCGACGACAGCGGAGGCGCAGGGAGCACGTTACGTGCCGCTGGGTGCCGCAAATTGCGTCAGGCACTTACGGTCGCGGGCGCGGTGAATGCGATCGCATTCCGTGAACGTGTTCTCCGTCGTCGGGATCGGCGGCGAACCGCTCGACGAACCGCGTCAGCTGCTTGAGTGCGGTGCCGCGATCGGCACGGACGATCTCGGCGAGGCGGCGCGCGACGCGCGGTAGGGCGTCGCGGTCGCGCGGGACCGGCTCGTCGGCCAGCCCGAGCCGGACCATGAGCAGCGGCTTGAGATACTTCTCGAGCAGCTCCTGGACCTCGTCCCAGGTCGCGGGCAGGCCGTCGACGTGATCGGCCGCGAACGCCTGGAGCGCGGTCTCGCACCAGGCGACCCAGCGCTCGCGGTTGGCGTGGGGGCGGCGCGGCTCGTCGTCGACGCGGGGCGTGGTCCGGATCGCGCCGCAGTGCAACGCGCGGCGACACCGCTCCTCGTCGATCTCGCGCGGCCGCGCCGCGACCGGTAGCCGCTCGACGAAGTTGCCGAGCTCGCGGAAGTTGCCGTCCCAGCGATGGCGACGGAGCACCTCGATCGCCTCGGGGGCCAGCGCCTCGAGCACCGACAGCCCGCCGCCGAGCGACCGTCCTCGCAGGTACGCGAGCACGTCCTCGAAGCGCTCGTGCAGCGGCGCGACCTCGACGACCTGGATCGAGAGCCGGAACCAGAGGTCCTGACGGAACCGACCCTGCTGGATGGCGTCGCGGAGATCGCGGTTGGTCGCGCACACGATCCGCACGTCGGAGCGCAGCACCTGGCCGTAGGCGCCGAGCCGGGTGTACTCGCCGCGATCGAGGAACCGCAGCAGCATCGGCTGGACGTCGAGGGGGATGTCCCCGATCTCGTCGAGGAACAAGGTCCCGCCGTTCGCGCGCTCGACCGCGCCGACGAGCCGCTTCACGCTGCCCGTGAACGCACCCTCCTCGGCGCCGAACAGCTCGGCCCGCAGCAGCTCGCGGCTCAGCTCGCCGCAGTTGAGCGCCACGAACGGGCCGATGCGACCGCTGTGCCGGTGGTACGCGCGCGCGAGCCCCTCCTTGCCGGCGCCCGACGGACCGAGCAGCATCAGCCGCTGCCCGCGCGTGGCCGCCTCGACCGTCTGGCGATGTGCCGCGCGCATCGCGGCGGAGGCGAGGACGAGCCCCTCCTCGCGCGAGCACTCCTCGGCCTCGAGGAAGCGCAGCTGCGTATCGACGTACCGCCACAGCGTGGCCATGCGCGGCAGCCAGTGCGCGTCGACGGTGCGCGAGGGATGGACGTGGAGGTACAGCCCGTGCGGCAAGGGGATCGGTCCGCCGACGCCGGCGCCGTCCTGACCGTCGCGGTCGACGATCACGGTCGCGTCCTCGCCGAGCGCGTCGAGCCACGCCTTCGCCGCGCGGGCGATCGCCGCAGGGAACTCCGCCGCGCTGGTCCACTCGGCGTCCGCGGGGACCGGCTCGGCCACCGGGACACGCGAGGGCGGCACGACGGCGAGCCCGACGCACACCTCGGAGCCCGCCGGCAGCGTCGCGGCGCGTCGCGCGGGCAGCTCGAGCCACGTCCCGTTGCGGCTACCGAGATCGAGGACGTGGGTCCCCGTCGCCGAGCTCCAGATCGCGGCGTGGGTCGCCGAGATCCCCGGGATGTCGGCGGTCTCGACGCGCGTGCGGGTCGGCGTCGCCGTGACTTCTCCCAGCGCGTCCTCTCGCGGGTCGCGCCCGATGACGACGGTCTCGTCGGCATCGAGCGACAGCTCGCGCATCGATCCATCCGGCAGGAGCAGCCTGGCGCGCATCGAGCTCCATCTTGCGCCAGGACGAAGCACGGAAGACAGGTCGCGCGACCGATTGCGGCGGCGCGCGCCGACCCGGTAACGTGGTCCCTCACGTCTGGTGAGGAGGTCACATGAGCAGTTATCCAGGGAACCTGACGGCGCTGGTCGGCGCGCTGTACAGCGCCGACGGCGCGAGCCTTCGCAAGGAGCTCGTCACGAACCCCGATGCGGTGATGGATCGGTACGGGCTCAGCGCGTGGCAACGCGAGGTCCTGTTCTCCCTCGATCGCAAGCAGATCGCGGAGGCCGTGTACTGGGAGATCGTCGCGTACTCGCCGTATGGCGAGGAGCAGCGCGAGGTCGGCGCCGTGAACGTCCGCTGGCCGGACCCCGAGCGGAAGCTCCTGTCCGTGCCGGCGACGATCCGCGCCGCGAGCGACGCGAAGCTCGTCGTGGAGACGAAGGGGCTGCGCCCGCAGACGTCGACGTTCGTGCTCGTGTCGCTCTCCGTGGGCGTCGAGATCCCGGGCAAGGTCCTCTCGCAGACGGGTGATCTCGAGAAGCAGGAATGGAAGCTCGAGTTCAGCCTCGCGGACGCGCGGCCCGGTGACCTGCTGCGCTTCGTCGTGCATGACTCGGCGGGAGACCTGGCGTGGCCCGATCCGGTCCAGGTGACGGACTGATCTCGTGCAAGCGGACGTCGCGGAGCTGATCGCCGCCGCGCTCGAGCACGCATCGCCGGCGCTGGTACCGGCGGCCTCGCGCGACGCCTTGCGCGCGGTGGTGCCGCGGCCGGCCGAGGCGCTCGCCGTCGGTCTCGAGTGTCGCCTCGGAGCCCGCGACGACCACAAGGTCGACCTCGGGTTGTGCCTGCGCCCCGAGGGCACCCCGGCCGAGGTCGACGCCGTGTTCCTCGAATTCGATCAGGAGGCGGGGCGGTTCGAGCGCGCGCCGCTCGCGTTCTGGCGGTTCGGGGCCGGCGTTCCCTGCGCGGAGGCGCGCGCGCTGATCGCCGCGTTCGGTGCCGGCGCCGACGCGCTCGGTGCGTTCGACGCGCTGGTCGCCTCGCTACCGACGAGCACGCGCGTCACCGACATCGGATCGCTCTCGGCGCGTCCGGGTGGAACGCTGCGCGTCGGGCTCCTCGTCGCGGCGGACGCGCTCGCTCGCGACCTCCCGCGGGGCTGCGCGGCGCTCGTCTCCGAGCTCGCGGCCGATCACGAGCAGCTGCGCGTGCAGTACGACCTCGTGGCGCCGGCGCGGTGGGTCGGAATCGAGCTCCACCACGCGCACACCCCGCACGAAGCGGGGACGTGGGCGCAGGCGTGGGAGCGGCTCGTCGCGCGAGGGGTGTGCACCCCCGCGCAGCGCGACGCCCTCGCGCGCTGGCCGGGCAGGCACGCGGCGCGACTTCCCCGCCTCGGGTGGTGTGCGATCGCGCGGACGATCAGCCACCTCAAGCTCACGGTCGACCCGGCGGGCGAGGTGTGCGCGAAGGTCTACGTGTTCGTCGAGGCCGTACCGCCGCTGTGATCCGGGATCACGCAAAGCCCGGGGCGTGGACCGCGAGCCAGCGCTCGGGCGACGCGATGCCCTCGCCGCGCATCACCTCGGCCGCGGCTCCCGGCGCCGTGCCCTCGAGCTGTTCACGCCGGTAGGCCGCGTACGCCGCGCACAGCCGCATGCCGAGCGCGGTGAACCGCGCCTCGGCCGTGGTCAGGAGACCGATCGCGGTGGCGCGCTCGCCGCGCAGGGTGCTCGCGGCCGCGCGGAGCACGAGCCCGTGCGCACCGGCGTCGGGGCGAGGCTCGCGCGCGAGGAGACGCGCGGCGCGCTCGGCGATCGGCAGCAAGCGCCGGCGGCTCGTGGCATCGCTCGCCGCGAGCGCGAGCGCGAGCGCCGCGCGACCTCGCATCAGCATCACGTCGATGCGCCCCGTCGGGACACGCATCAGGAACGAGCCGTCGATCCGGCTCCACTCGGACTCCAGCCGGCGCCAGGCGCGATCCGGCAGGCCCTCGTAGAGGTCGGCGAACAGGTGGATGCGCAGCGCGTAGAGGTGCTGCACGTGATAGCCGTGGTGCGTCCACATCCCGAGCGCGAGGTTCGCGTCGACGCGCGCACCGTCGAGATCGTGGAGCGCGAGGCGGTGGACGCCGCGGAACAGCCGCGCGGTGACCTCGGCGTAGACGTCCCCCTCGTCGAGCGCCGCGCGCAGGAAGCCGTCGACCCGCGTGCGCGCCTCGGCGAGCCTGCCCAGCTCCTCGAGCGCGCGGAGCGCTCCCATCTGGCTGAAGTTCTTCTCCCACGCCACGTTCTTGCACCGCGTGCGCAGGAGCTCGAGCGCACGATCGCTCCGCTCGAGCGCCGCGGACCACGCCCCGTCGAGGATCGCGGTCTGCGCCGAGCACACGTCGTGGGTCGCGGCCAGGAGCGGGTCGTCGCTCGCGGCGACCTCGCGCGCCGCCTCGGCGAGCATCGTCTTGCCCCAGCGGCCGAGCGCGCCACCGGCCGCGGCGAGGATCGCCGCACCGACGAACGATCGGTAGCGAGCGGCGCGCGCGCGGTCACCCGACGCGAGCGCCAGATCGAGCGCGCGGAGCGCGAAGTAGGAGCCGCGCATCGCGTCGCTGCCGATCAGCCCCTTCGCCGCGGCGTAGCAGGTGTCCATCTGTAGCTGCTCGCGCGGCGTGGGGCGACGCGTGGGGTCGACGCGCCCGCCGCGCAGCCGGAGCTTCGCCATCAGCGCGAGCGCCGCGGTGAACGCGCGCCCCGGCGACGACGGGAACGGTAGCTCGAGCGTGCGCCCCAGCTCGCTCAGCTCGCGGAGCCCGGCCTCGAGGTGACCGCTGGTCAGGTACGCCTCCACCGCCCGCCGGCGCAGCGCGCTCGCCTCGAGATCGCCGCGATCGGCCGCGAGCTGCTGGTACAGCGGAGCCGCGCTCGCACCGCGGCCCGCGTTCGCGAGCGCATCGGCGAGCCGTGGACGGAGCTGCGCGCGCCGCGCGCCGTCGGTGCACCACTCGAGCGCTTTCGCGTAGAGCTCCGCGGCCTGGTGGAACGCGAACGCCTGCGCGGCGCGCTCGGCGGCGGCCTCGGCATGCACGGACGCCGCCGCGAGGTCGCCGGCCTCGGAGTACAGCGCGCTCAGGAGGCCCGGCTCGGCGTGCTCGGGCCCGCGCTGCTCGAGCACGCGCGCGACGTGCCGGTGGCGCTCGTTCCACTGGTGCGACGGGATCGCGGCGACGAGCGCCTCGCGCACGCGATCGTGACGGAGCGAGACGAGGGTGCCGGTCGCGCGCTCGAGGACCGACACGAGCTGCGCGTGCTGGAGCTCGGCGAGCGCGCCGCGCGCGGTCTCCGGCTCGGGGGCGAGCGCGAGCGCCGTGTCACCGTCCACCGGCCGCGCGACGAGGGCGAGCCCCTCGGCGAGCCAGCGTGCGCCGGTGGGCAGATCGAGGATCTCGTCGAGCACGACCTGCTGCACCGTCGGGATCCGGGTCGAGCTCGGCTCCCCCCGCGCCGCGCGCGCGACGAGCTGGTGGACGAAGTACGGGTTGCCCTGCGACTCGGCGGCGATGCGGCGCGCCGTCTCGTCGGGCAAGGTGCTCGCGTCGCCGAGCGCGCGCACGAGCTCGGTGATCTCCCCCGGCGCGAGCGGCGGCACCGCCACGTCGGTGACCTCGCGCGCGAGCAGCACGGGCTCCCACCACTCCGGCAGCGCGGGGCTGCCGTCTCCGCGTGCGCCGAACAGGAACAGCGCGCCGGCGAGCGGCGGCCGCGTGAGCTCGGCGAACAGCTGTGCGCTGTCGTGGTCGCCCCACTGCAGATCGTCGATCGCGATCACGAGCGGCACGTGGCGCGCGACGCTCGCGAGGAGGGCGCGCAGCGCGGTGAACGCCTGGCTGCGGAGCTCGCGGACGTCCGGGGTCGCGGGCGCACGCGGCGCGCTGGCGACCGGCAGCACCGCGCCGAGCGCCGGGAACACGCGCACGGCGGCCAGCGCCTGCTCGGGCGAGATCGCGGCGCTCGCCCAGCCCCCCGAGAGCACGCCCACCAGGTCGTCGATGACGCCGTCGAACGCGCGGAACGGGATCCGCTCGCGCTCGTGGCACGCGCCCGCGAGCACCGTCGCCGCGTCGAGGCCGGCGACGAACTGCGCGAGCAGGTGGGACTTGCCGATCCCGGAGGGGCCGTGGAGCAGCACGATGCGCGCCTCGCCCGCGAGCACCTCGTCGTACGCCTGCTGGAGCTGCGCGAGCTGCGACGCGCGACCGAGCAGCACCGGAGGTCGCGGGGCCAAAGGCCGCGGGTGCTCCGCGGACGCCACACCGAGCGCGGCGGCGAGCACCTCGGGACGCCGGGTCGCGCACAGCTCGCGCGCCGCGGCGGCGAGATCCTCGACCTCCTCGGGGTTGGTGACCGTGATCGGCGTCGGCCCGATCTCGAACGCGACGTCGCGCGACAGCGAGCGCGTCCCGGTCGCGAGCTCGTGCAGCAGCACGCCGACCGAGAACCAGTCCGCGCGGGGCGTCGCCCGCTCGCCGGCGAGCAGCTCGGGCGCGGCGTACCCCGGCGTGCCCGCGAACCCGGCGACGGTGCCGCCGATCATCGTGACCAGGCCGAAGTCGAGCAGCACGACCCGGCCGGTGTCCTCGACGAGCACGTTCGGCGGCTTGATGTCGCGGTGCACGCGCCCGGTGCCGTGCAGGAACGACACGGCGTCGACGAGCTGCTCGATCGCGTTCACGACGCGCGCGCGATCGACACGCACGCGGCGCTCGCCCAGCGCCTCGAGGCCGGGCGTCGGCTCGTGGCGCCAGACGTCGTTGCGCAGGCTGCGGCCGCGCACGAGCTCCATCGTGAAGAACCAGGTGTCTCCCGCGCGATGGAGCTCGAGCAGCTGGACGAGACCGGGGTGGCGAACGTCCGCGAGCCCGCGAAACTCGCGCTTGAAGCTCTGCAGGTCGCGCACGGTGGTCCGGCGCAGCACCTTCAGCGCGACCGACCGGCCGAGCTCGCGATCGCGCGCCTCGTAGACGTCGCCGAAGCCGCCGCGGCCGAGCCGGCGCACGAGCTCGAAGCGCTCGGTGCCCGCGAACTCCGGGGCCGGGGGTGCTCCGGCCTCGCGATCCCAGAGGCGCGCGGTCGTCATCGGTACGTCGTCATCGGCTCACGTCGCGTCGGACCTGGGCGTCGACCGGGCCATTGCAGCACAGGCGATCGATCGCGGTAAAGCACCGCTCCGCCCGATGTGGCGCAGGCTCACGTCGCGCCGTGCAGCCGGCGATGCAGCGCGCGCACCTCGTCGGCGAGATCGTCGATCGGCCCCTCGACGACGAGCCCGGGCACGATCTCGCGGATCGGGAGCATCCGGACCGCCGGCGGCGCGACCCCGAGCTCGTCGTGCCACGCCGCGAGCTGGGCGGCCGAGGTGATGTAGACGATCCGCCCGAGCCCGACCCAGCCATGCGCGGCCGAGCACATCGGGCAGTGCTCGCCCGACGTGAACACGGTCGCCGTGGCGCGCTCGCTCGGGAGCATGTTCGCCGCCGCCCAGCGCGCGAGCTCGAGCTCGGGGTGCCGTGTCGGATCGCCGGAGCCGACGCGGTTGCGGTCCTCGGCGAGGATCGTCCCGTGGGCGGCGACGAGCACCGAGCCGAACGGCTCGTCGCCTGCTTCGAGTGCCTCGGTCGCCAGCTCCACGCAGCGACGCAGGTACGGCAGCTCGGACTCTCGGGCCTTCATGCGCTTCGGATAGCAGAGCCGGGGCGCATCGGCCGCGACGGCTCACCGGTAGTGGCGGAGCTCCGCGGCGGCGCGCTTGCGGATCTTGGGGTTCGGGTGCCCCTTCGCGGTGTCCTCGAGGTACGGCCTGGCCGCTGCGCCGATGTCCTTGCGCAGGAAGCCCGCGAGCCGCCAGTCGGGGCGCGCCGTCGTGTTGAAGCCGAGGACGACGGCCTTGATCAGCTCCGGATCCGAGCGGTACTGCGGATCGAGCTCGATCGCGGCGCGCAGCTGCGCGAGGCCGTCGGCCCACCACATCTTGCCGAGGTAGAGCAGGCCGGCCTCGTAGGGCAAGCGCGGGTCCTGCGGGTACGTGCGGCGCGCCTTGAGCAGGAGATCGAGCGCCGGCTCGCGGCGGCCGCTCGTGGCGAGGTCGCGGGCGCGCGCGACGAGATCGGCGACCGGATCCTCGATCTCGCCGTCGTCGACCGGCGACGGAGTGGGCGCGATCGCGAGCGGCGCATCGGGCGCGACCGGCGGCGAGCCCGCGATCGGAGCTGGCTCCGCGGTGCTGCCGCGATCGCCGAGCACCGCCGCGGTCACGACACCGCCGACCGCGAGCACGCCGATCACGAGCCCGAAGCCGAGCCACCGCGAGCGCGGTGCGGGTCGCTGCGAGGATGACGCGAGATCCGCGCGCGACAGATGCTCCGTGGGCGCGGTGCCGGCGCGGGCGGCCGCCGCGGGGCTCATGCCCGCGGGTGCTACCGCGGGCGGCGCGACGCTCGCCGTCTCGAGCGAGCTCGCCGGGAGCTCGACGGTCGCGACCGAGGGGATCGCCGTGCCCGCCGGGGGCGTGCGCGTGGTCCACGGCTCGGCGGCGGTGACGAGGGCGTGCGCGAACTCGGTCGCGCTCGCGAAGCGCTGGTCGCGATCCTTGGCGAGCGCACGCGCGACGACGGCCTCGAGCGCCCCGAACTCGTGGCCGGGACGCACGTCGGCGAGCCGCGGCACCGGCGCGTTGAGATGCAGCGTGCAGATCTCGAGCGGCGCGTTGTTCTCGGAGCGGAACGGCTTCTTGCCAGTGAGGAGCTCGAACAGCAGCACCCCGCACGCGTAGAGGTCGACGCGCGCGTCGAGCAGCTGTCCGCGGATCTGCTCGGGGGCCATGTACGACGGCGTCCCGACGACCATGCCGCGCGTCAGATCCGAGCTCTCCTGGTCGAGCTTCGCGAGCCCGAAATCGAGGATCTTGGCGTGATCTCCCAGGCCGGCCTTCTGGGACAGCACGATGTTCGCGGGCTTGATGTCGCGGTGGATCACGCCG
>Ga0164243_10007229_pt1 | contig 16610 bp, 13 predicted proteins | sample OricompcompostOP_FD_108781 | JGI IMG/M metagenome (GOLD analysis project Ga0164243, IMG submission 108781) | Organic Plus compost microbial communities from Emeryville, California, USA - Original compost - Organic plus compost (OP) | ecosystem: Engineered > Solid waste > Mixed feedstock >... | reverse complement strand
GCCGGCTTGCGCATCGGCGCGCTGGTCTCGGTCGTCAGCACCCTGTGCACGCCGCCGGAGCTGGCGCACATCCTCAGGCACAGCGACGCGCAGATCTTCATCGGCGTGCGCGGCTTCCTGCGCCACGACTATGTGCGCACCCTGGCCGCGGCGCTGCCGGGGCTGGAGGGCCAGCCGGCGGAGGGCCTGCGCGTTCCGGCGGCGCCCTACCTGCGCTCGATCTGGCTCGACGACGCCGACGGGCTGTCCTGGGCGCGGCCGATCGACGAGCTCCTGGCGCGGGCCGATGCGCCGGGCGCGCCGGACGCGGCGCTGCTGGCCGCCGTCGAACAGGAGGTGGCGCCGGTCGACGACGCGGTGATCGTCTACACCTCCGGCAGCACCTCGGCGCCCAAGGCGGTGGTGCATACCCAGGCCAACGTCACCCGCCACCCACGCGCGCTGTCGCGCTATTTCCTGCTGAAGCCGGGCGACCGGATGCTGCCGCAGCTGCCGGCCTTCTGGCTGGGCGGCATGGTCATGGCGATGCAGACCCTGAGCGTCGGGGCGACCCTGGTATATCCGGCCTCGCCGGAGATCGAGACGGTGGTCGACACCATCCAGCAGCTCGACGTCAACCGGGTGAACAGCTGGGGCGAGCCGCTGATCCGACTGCGCCAGGCCGCGACCGCACGGGGCGTCGACGTGGACCGCATCGTCGGCCTGGGCCCGTTCCGCGACGCCGCGGGCGAGCTGATCCCGCCGCCGTTGCAGGTGAACATGCTGGGCATGAGCGAGACCTTCGCCGCCCACAGCTCCGAGCCGCTCGACTATCGGCTGCCCGAAGACAAGGCCGGCTCGTCCGGGCGCGCGGTGAACGGCTTTGCGCGCCGCGTCGTCGATCCGGAGACCGGCGAGCCCGTCCCGCTCGGCGAGGTCGGGGAGCTGCAGTTGCGTGGCGGGGCGCTGATGTCCGGCTTCTACAAGGTCGAGCGCGACAAGGTTTTCACGGCGGACGGCTTCTACCCGACCGGCGACCTCGTGCGGCTCGACGCCGACGGGCATCTCTATTTCGTCGCCAGGCGCGGCGACATGATCAAGACCAAGGCCGCCAACGTCTCGCGCCTGGAGGTCGAGGCGGCGATGCGGGCGCTGCCCGGGGTCGAGCTGCCGATCGTCGTCGGCCTGCCGGACCCAGAGCTTGGCCAGCGGGTGGTCGCCGCGGTGGTGCCGGCCACCGGGGCGGCGCTGAGCGAAGAGGCGATCAAGGCGGCGCTGCGCGAGGTGCTCTCCAGCTACAAGATCCCGCGCGAGATCGTCTTCATCGCCCACGAGGACGTGCCGCGGACGGCGACCGGCAAGCTCAAGCTGTTCGAGCTGGGCGACATGATCGCCGCGCGGCGCACGGCGAGCTGAGCAGGAGGGGACCATGGCGGACGACGCGGCGAAACAGCCTGCGGCCGAGGAGATCGTCCTCTACGAGAAGGACCCGGCGACGAAGATCGCGACGATCACGCTCAATCGTCCGGACCAGCTGAACGCGCCGACCATCGCCGCCCGACATCGGTTCGCCGACCTGGTGCAGCGGGCCAACGTCGACGACGAGGTGAAGGTGCTGATCGTCCGCGGCGTCGGCAGGCACTTCGGCAGCGGCGCGGACCTGCCGGAGCAGGCGGAGATGTTCTCCGACACCGCCGACGTCTCGCTGCTGAAGGAGTTCCGCATCGGCGACGACGAGGGTGTGAAGTATCCGCCGAAGAACTCCTACCGTTACCTGGCGTCGCTGACCCAGCTCTACGCCAACGCCAACTTCGGCCTGCGCAGCCTGCAGGACTTCAAGAAGATCAGCATCGTCGAGGCCAAGGGCTACTGCTACGGCTGGCACTTCTACCAGGCCGCCGACGCCGACATGGTGATCTCGTCGGACGACGCCCTCTTCGGCCACGCCGCGTTCCGCTACGCGGGCTGGGCCGCCCGCATGTGGCAGTGGGCGCTGATGATGGGGATGCGCAAGTTCCAGGAGATGGTGTTCACCGGCCGGCCGTTCACGGCGCAGGAGATGGCGGACTGCGGCTTCGTCAACAGCGTGGTCCCGCGCGAGGCGCTGGAGGCCGAGACCATGAAGTACGCCCTGGCCTGCGCCAACACCCGTCCGACTGACGTCGTGATGATGCAGAAGACCTTCTTCGAGGTCATGAAGCAGCAGCAGGGCGAATACATGGGCAGCGTGCTGACCGGCTGGCTGGAGTCGATGCTGCCGATGGTCCGCTCCGACGGCGAGCTGGAGCTCGGCGACGAGACCTTCGACAAGGGGCTGAACAACGCCGTCAAGGACAACGACCGGCTGTTCCCGCCGGAGTGGCGCCTCAGCTACGGCGCGCGCAAGGTTCGCGAGTGACCGCCAGCCAAAGGAGGAGTTCGCCGATGGATCCGCGGCTGCAGGAGATGCTCGACCATCACGAGATCCGCAAGACGCTGAGCGAATATTGCCACGGCTGCGACCGCTGCGACGCGCCGACGATGGGCGGCGTCTACATGGAGGACAGCTGGGACGACCACGGGATCCGCCAGGCGCGAGGGGCCGAGTTCACCCGGGCGATGATCGCCGAGGTCCTGGAGACAACCGAGAGCCTCTACCACCTGCTCGGGCAGTCGACGATCCGCGTCGACGGCGACGAGGCCGGCGCGGAGACCTACTTCCTGGCGGCCATGGTCTCCACCCGCGAGGACGGCGTGACGATGTGCAACCAGCTCGGCGGCCGGTTCGTCGATTCCCTGCGCCGCCAGGACGACGGCCGTTGGCGGATCGAGCGCCGCGTGGTCGTCCGGGACTGGGGCATCAGCCTGCCGGTCGAGCAGGACTGGACCGCCGAGGCCGGGTTGAAGCCCGGCCAGCGCTCGGGCGCCGATCCGGCGTTCGAAGTCCTGCGCCGCGCTCACGGCGGCTTCACCCTGGCGGGGTGAAGGCCCGGACGACGAGTCCCGCTGGGTTCGGCCTCCAGCCTGAAGATTGTTCCAGCGCGAGGTCCTGCTCGCGTTCCGCTGACCGCGGGCGAGGCAACCTTAAGATAGAAGACGTGCGCGCAGGCTCATGGCCGCGGCGTGCCGTCTTCCCAGTAATACCGACCGGTGGCGGAGTCGTAGTAATAGTAACGGCCGGCGCGCTCGTCGTAGTACTGCCGTCGGTCGGTGGACTTGCTGGCGCCGCAGTTGCCCTGGTCGCGGCAGCCCTTGATGGCGCCGCCGGCCGCGCCGACCCCCGCGCCGATCAGGGCGCCCGTCGCCGCGGTTCCGGTCGCCGCGCCGATGACGGCGCCGACGCCGGCGCCGAGGGCCCCGCCGCCGAGCGCGCCCTTGGCCGGAGTGGTCTCGCCGCAGGCCGCGACCATAAGGCTCGCGCCGACGAGGGCGATCACGGGCTTGAGCATGGCGTGGGCTCCTTGCTGAGCCCCCGGCAGCGAAACCTTGGCTGGACCGGCGAAGTTCCTCCCCGCGCCAAGTTCACAGCGCATCGTGGAAGATGATCCCGAGGGTGACCCGCCGGCCGGCGCGGATCCGGCTGACGCCGTGGCGCAGGTTGACGCGGTAGATGCCCTTCGTCCCGCGCACCGGCCGCTCGCGCACCGGGAAGACCACGGCGTCGCCCTGACGCAGCGGGACGACCTCCACCCGCGACTGCATGCGCGGCCGCTGCTCGGTCAGCACGAACTCGCCGCCCTCGAAGTCGCGACCAGGCTCCGACAGCAGGATCGCGACCTGCAGCGGGAAGTGCACTTCGCCGTAGAGATCCTGGTGCAGGCAGTTGAAGTCGCCGGGGCCATAGCGCAGCAGCAGCGGGGTCGGCCGGACCTGGCCGGCGGCGCGGCAGCGCGCGAGGTAGGCGGCGTGCGTCTCCGGATAGCGCTCGTCGGAGCCGAGCGCTGCGGCCCAGCGGTTCGCGATCGTTGCGAGCGGCGGGTAGAGCGTCTCGCGCAAGTGCTGGACGAGCGGCGGCAGCGGCGCGGCGAAATAGCGGTACTCGCCGCGCCCGTAGCCGTGGCGCGCCATGACGACGGTGCTGCGGAACAGCTCGTCGCGATCGTACCAGGCGGCCGCGGTCTGGCAGGCGTCGCGGTCGAGCAGCCGTGGGAGCAGCGCGCAGCCGTCGGCGTCGAGCGCACGTTCGAGGTCCGGCCAGTCCCGGCTGGCGGCGTCGGCAAGGATGGCGTCCATCGCCGATTAGATCGCGCCTGACACTTGCGATCACAAGCCGGTGGGCCGATGCCGCGTCCGAAAACCGCCGGGGAGCGGCCCGGCCTACATCAAGCCGTCGAACTCGCGCGCCGCCGAGCGGATGGGCCGGCGGTTGACGGCGTGGACCGCGCGCAGGACGCGGGCCTTGGCCCGGCGGTAGGCGCGGTCCTCCGCGGCGCTGTTCCAGTAGCGCGTGCGGGCGGCCCGGTGCTCGTGGCGCATGATCCGCAAGCCTTTGAAGTCGTGCGGCCTGTCCTTGACCTCGTCGTAGATCGGCGTGCCGGTCATCAGGGTGAAGTCGGTGTACTGGATGCGGTCGATCAGCTCGCAGTGCTTCTCCAGGAAGTCCGCGGTCTCTTCGAGGTCCTCGGCCGTCTCGCCCGGATAGCCTTTGAACATGGTGCAGCGGACGCTCAGCCCGGCCTCGTGGGCGTGGTGGATGAACTCGCTGTTGCGCTCGACGCTGCAGCCCTTGTCCATGGCGTCGAGCAGCCGCTGGCTGCCGCTCTCCAGGCCGAAGCCGATGCGGCGCATGCCGGCTGCGTGCGCCGCCGCCAGCTCGCTCCGGGAAAGGCCGTTGTCCTTGCGCGTGTCGACGTGGACGGTGCCGATCCAGCGCGCGTCCGGAACGTAGGTCTGGATCCCGTCGACGATGCCGCGCAACAGCGAGGGCTGCGAATTCAGCTTCAGGTCGATGAAGATGAAGGTCTTGGCCTGATGCCGCAGCGACTGCTCGCGCATCTCGGTCAGCACGGCCTCGGCGCTGCGCGAGCGGAAGGTGCGGCCGCTGACCGAACTGACGTCGCTGCAGAACTTGCAGCGGTCCCACTGGCAGCCGCGGGCGGCCATCACCGGCACCACCCGCACCGGGTACCTGTCCCAGGGGAAGTCGGTGAAGTCGGGGATCGGCGTCGTCTCGAGGGGGCGCAGCGGCTGGGCGCCTGGCGCCCGCCGGCCGTCGGACAGGGTCATGCCGGGGAAGCGCAGGAGATCCTCGCCGGCGAGCACCGCCTCGACCAACTGGGGCAAGGCGACGTCGGCCTCGCCGCCGAAGATCCCGGTCACACCCGGAATGCGCAGCCAGGTGCGGGTGATCTCGGGATTGTTGAACACCGGCCCGCCCAGCAGCACCGGGATGCCGGCCTCCTCGGCCAAAGCCGCCAGGGCGACCACCGAAGGGTGATGCTGCAGATAGGCCGACAGCAGCACCACGTCCGGGCGCTCGGCGAGCGCCTTCCGGGCCATCTCGATCACCTTCGGATGCGGCCGGTTGCGCCAGGCGGCGCGGGCGGAGCGGATCGCGCCCTGCGCCAGCCGGAAGCTCGGCGAGGTGGACAGCTGCACCCGCCGGATCAGGTGGTCCTTGAAGGTCTCCGGGTGCTCCCGCGGGACGCCGACCACGTCGTGGGCCAGCGGCGAGAGCACCTGCACCTGGTAGCCGGCGCCGCGCAGCGAGGCGGTGAGCAGGCCGATCGCCAGCGTCGGATAGGTGCAGAGGTTGTTCAGGTCGACGATCAGGACGCGGCGGCCGTTCCGCCCGCCGGTCAGCGTCGGGCCCGGGCCGTCGAAAGGTTCGTACGCCACGTTCATGCGAGCCGCCTCCCTGAGCTCCCGGTCCCGCGCGGACGCAAGCTTTCGCCGTCGCCAGGACGCTTCGATTCAGATGCACGCGGGTTCGCAGCGCGCCCTATCTTTGGATTGCCAAGCTTTGCTTTAGCGCGGGCTCGGCGGCGCCTGCAGATGGAGAGGCGCGTCGTGTCGAGCCGCCGCCGCCGGGCGGTGCTAGCGCTCTCGGCATGCGCCCGACGAGCCCCCGTATTCCGCTGATCGCGCCTGAGGCCTTCACCGCCGAGCAGGCCGAGATCGCCGGCGACTGGCGAGACCTGCATTTCACCCAGATGATGGTGCAGCACCCGGGGCTCTACCGGTCCTACATGCCGTTCGGCGAGAAGCTGATGCGCGGCTCGGAGCTGTCGGCGCGGGATCGCGAGATCCTGATCCTGCGCACCTGCGAGCTGTGCGGCGAAACCTACGAGACGACGCACCACGTGCTCATCGGGCGCAACATCGGCATGAGCGACGCCGACATCGACGCGGCCCGCACAGGCGGCGCCGGGCTGGACCCGTTCGGGCAGACCCTCACGCGGGCGGCCGAGGAGCTGGTCCAGGATCACTGTCTCAGCGACGAGACCTGGGCACGGCTGGCCGAGCGCTATTCCCAGGTGCAGCGGATGGAGCTGGTGTTCCTGGTCGGCGAGTACGTGATGCTGTCGATGGTCACCAACAGCTTCGGCATGCCCCTCGAAGCCGGCCTTTCGGCCGGCTCCGTCCCCAATTCCTAGGCCTGCTAGAAAACAAAGTCGTTCTGCGTGAGCGAGGCGACGCCCAGCACCGTGACCGAGTTGCCGGGCGACAGGTTGATGACGCTGTCGAGACCGCCGTCGCCGTCGACGTCGGACGTGCTGACGTCCAGCCGATCGAAGCTGGTTTGCAGCTTGCTGAGGTCGATGCGGTCCTCGCCCGGGCGGAAGTCTTCGATGACGTCGTCGCCGTTGCGCCGGCCGAAGGCGAAGACGTCCTGGCCGCCGGTGTTGTCGGCGGTCATGGTCGCCGCGTCGCCCCACAAGTGATCGTCGCCCCGGCCGCTGATCAGGCGGTCGTCGCCGCCTCTCGCCGCGCCGGTCATGTCCCAGGCGTCGCCGTAGAGATGGCTGCCGGCGCCCGAGCCGCCGACGATGGTGTCGTTTCCGCCGACCGAGCCGGCGTACATGAACACCGCATCGCCGATCAGCTGGCTGGAGGTGGTGGTGGCGCCGCCGACCAGCCGGTCGTCGCCACCGCGCGCCTCGTCGAACATCTCCGCGGCGTCGCCGCGCAGGGCCTCGGTCTCGCTCGCGCCGCCGTGGAGGGTGTCGGCGCCGCCGACCGCCTGGCCGGTCATCCAGACGGCGTCGCCGAACAGCGCGCTCGACCCGCCCGTCCCGCCGACGATCAGGTCGCCGCCGCCGCGCGCCGGGCCGTTGAGCTCGTAGGAGTCGCCGATCAGGAAGTTGGACTGGCTGTTCAAGCCGCCGAGGACGACGTCGCGGCCGCCCTGGCCGCCGCTGGCGATCCCGGCGTCGCCGACCACGAAGTTGGAGACGGCGTTCGCCCCGCCGACCAGCACGTCGGCGCCGCCGGCGCCGGCGATCATCAGGTCGGCGTCGCCGAAGATGCGGTTCTGGCCGCCGGCCCCGCCGATGACCGTGTCATTGCCGCCGACCGAGCTGTCGAACAGGTAGCGGGCGTCGCCGAAGAGGCTGTTGCCGCCGCCCGCGCCGCCGGCGATCCAGTCGGCGCCGCCTCGCGACGTGTCGTGCTGCTCCCAGGCGTCGCCATAGATGGCGTTGTCCTCGTTGTTTAGTCCGATGAGAATCTGTCCTGCGGCGACAGCGGCGCCGGTCAGACTACCATTCGTATCCCCAAAGATTTCAGCCATAGAAAACCTCCCACGTCCCCGCGACGTTAGTCTTCACGATCGCGCGCGTATCCGGCGCGACCGGCGGTTGGCATGATATTTCCGTGTTCACATCAGTAGTTATCTCGCCGCGACGCCCTCGAAAGCGCGGCTAAGGGCTAACGCAGCCGCGTAAACCGCCGTTCCTGGGGACGAGCCCGACGATTAGCTTTTGATGGGTGGATGGCGCGGCTGTGAGGGCTGCCGGCCCCCACCTCCCACATGGGAGGTTTCCGCCAGGACCGCCTGTGGGAAGAGCGGGGCCAGCGAAAGAGCCGCGCCGCGACGCGGTGCCAAAGACATACAAAGACACGGAGGAGCCGAGTGGATCTCCAGCTTACCGGCCGACGCGCGCTGGTCACGGGCAGCAGCAGCGGCATCGGCGAGGCAATCGCGCGCATGCTCGCGCAGGAGGGCGCGAAGGTGGTCGTTCACGGCCGCAACCGTGAGCGGGCCGAGAAGGTCGCGTCCGAGATCAAGGCCGCCGGGGTCGCGATCGGCGACCTCGGCACAGAGGAGGGCGCGGCGGCGGTCCACGCCGAAGCGCGCGCCGCCCTCGGCGGAAACATCGAGATCCTGATCAACAACGCGGGCGGCAGCTCGACCGGCAACACCTCCAAGCCGCCGCTGGACATCAAGGTCGAGGACTATCTGTCGAACTTCCACGCCAACACGCTCGGCGCGGTGCGGCTGGTGCTGCTCGCCGTGCCGGACATGGTCGCCGCGAAGTTCGGCCGGGTGATCAATGTCTCCAGCGCGGTGGCCATCCAGCCGAACAACGTCGGCGTCGACTATTCGGCGGCGAAGTCGGCGCTGAACAACTTCACCGTGAGCCTGGCGGGCTCGCTGAAGGGGGTCGGCGTGACGGTGAACACCGTGACCCCCGGGGTGATCATGGTGGACGGCCTGGTGCGGTTCGGCCGGGCCAAGTTCGGCGACCCGAACATGTCGTTCGAGGAGATCGCCCAGCGGCTCGCCGCCGAGAAGGTGTTCGACCTGCCGCCGGTCGGCCGGCTCGGGATGCCGGAGGAGGTGGCGATGGTCGCCTGCATGCTCTCGAGCCCGAGCCTCGGCTATGTGACGGGGTCGAACTACCGGGTCGACGGCGGCCAGGTCCGCTCGGTCGTCTGACGAGGCAACAACACGCCGGCCGGCGGCGCGCCGCCGGCCGGCCAGATGGCAGGAAACGCCCGAATGTCTGAGAAGCGCTACCGCGTGATCCAATGGTGCACCGGCGTCGTCGGCCAGGCGGCGCTCAAGCACTTCATCGAGAACCCGATCTACGAGCTGGTCGGGGTGCTGGTCACCAATCCGGAGAAGGTCGGCAAGGACGCCGGCGAACTCGTCGGCCTGCCGCCGACGACCGGCGTGCGGGCGACGAACGACGTCGAGCAGATCCTCGCGCTGGAGGCCGACGGCGTGCATTTCGCGCCGATCGTCACCGACGTGGACATGATCTGCCGCCTGCTGCGGTCGGGCAAGAGCGTCGCCTCGGTCGCCGGCCCGTTCGCGCCGGATCGCTATCCCGACCAGTTCGAGAAGATCGAAGCCGCCTGCAAGGAGGGGAACGCGTCCTATCACGCGTGCGGCGTCCATCCGGGGTTCTCGGGCGACATCCTGCCGCTGACCGTCGCGCGGCTGATGAACCGCATCGACCGCATCGAGGTGACGGAGTTCATCGACAAGATCCGCAACCCGATGATCTACACCGAGGTGATGGGCTTCGGCCGCGATCCGGACGACCTGCTGGCCAAGCCGAGCCGCTCGCCCGAGGCGCCCTACGCCTTCGCCCGGTCGATGCAGATGGTCGCCGAGGGCATCGGCAAGAAGATCGACAACCTGACCACGAAGCTGGAGGTCGCCACCGCGACCCAGGACATCCCCTACAGCGTGGGCGTGGGCCTGCCGAACACCGGGCTGATCCGCAAGGGAACCGTCGCCGGCCAGCACTTCGAATGGACGGCGTGGGCCGACGGCCAGCCGCTGATCGTCTACCACTTCTACTGGACCATGGGCGAACACACCGAGCCGAAGTGGGATCTCGACAGCCGCTACCAGGTGGTGATCGAGGGCGACCCGCCGCTGGAGGTGCGCCTCATGGCCAAGCCGGACGCCGACGGCGTCCGCCCCTTCCTCGGCCTGCCGTGGACGGGCCTGCTCGGCGCGACGGCGATGGCGGCGGTCTGCGACGCCAGGCCCGGCGTGGTCGACCACATCGACCTGGGCGTGGTTCAGCCGCACGGCATGGTCCGCCGCTGACGGCGTCGGGGCGGCGGTCGCCGCCGCCCCGAGCCTTTCCAGCCCCGACCGTCCGACCGGGCCTAGTTCGGTCGCGGCGCGCGTTCGGTCGTCGCGCGGTCGATCTTGGTCAAATCGTAGCGGTCGGCGTTCATCACCTTGGTCCAGGCCGCCACGAAGTCCTTCACGAAGCGCTCCTGCGAGTCCGAGGCGCCGTAGACCTCGGCGAAGGCGCGCAACTCGGCGTGCGAGCCGAAGATCAGGTCGACCCGGGTGGCGGTCCACCGCGGCTGCTTCGTCTTGCGGTCGCGGCCTTCGAACAGGTTCTCGTCGGAGGTCGGCTGCCACTCGTTGCGCATGTCGAGCAGGTTGACGAAGAAGTCGGTGGTCAGCTGCCCCGGCCGGTCGGTGAAGACGCCTTCCTTGGCGCCCTTGGCGTTGGCGCCCAGCACGCGCAGGCCGCCGACCAGCGCCGTCATCTCAGGGCCGGTGAGCCGCAGCAGTTCGGCGCGGTCGACCAGGGCCTCTTCCGGAGCCATGAACTGCAGGCCGCCCTTGCGGTAGTTGCGGAAGCCGTCGGAGATCGGCTCCAGCGGCGCGAACGAGGCCGCGTCGGTCTGCTCTTCGGTGGCGTCCATCCGTCCCGGCGCGAACGGGACCTTGATCGGCGTGCCGGCGTCCTTGGCCGCCTTCTCGACCGCGGCGCTGCCGCCGAGGACGATCAAATCCGCCAGGGACACCTTCTTGCCGCCGGCGGCGGAGCTGTTGAAGTCCTGCTGGATGGTCTCCAGCGTCTGCAGCACCTTGGCCAGCTCCGGCGGGTCGTTCACCTCCCAGTCCTTCTGCGGGGCCAGGCGGATGCGCGCGCCGTTGGCGCCGCCGCGCTTGTCCGAACCGCGGAAGGTCGAGGCCGAAGCCCAGGCGGCCGAGACCAGCTGCGGGACGGTCAGGCCCGAGGCCAGGATCTTGGCCTTCAGCGCCTCGACGTCCGCCTCGTCGACCAGCGGATGGTCGACCGGCGGGATCGGGTCCTGCCAGATCAGGGTCTCCTTCGGCACCAGCGGGCCGAGGTAGCGCTGGATCGGCCCCATGTCGCGATGGGTCAGCTTGAACCAGGCCCGGGCGAAGGCGTCGGCGAACTCGCCGGGGTTCTGGTGGAAGCGCCGCGAGATCTTCTCGTAGGCCGGGTCGAAGCGCAGCGACAGGTCCGTCGTCAGCATCGTCGGCACCCGCTTCTTCGTCGGATCGAACGGGTCCGGGATCGTCGCGGGCGCGTCCTTCGCCTGCCACTGGTAGGCGCCGGCGGGGCTCTTCGTCAGCTCCCATTCGAAATTGAACAGGTTGTCGAAGAAGTTGTTGCTCCACTTGATCGGCGTCTGGCTCCAGACCACCTCCGGCCCGCCGGTGATCGCGTCGGCGCCGATGCCGGTGCCGTGCTTCGAGCGCCAGCCCAGGCCCTGATCCTCGATCACCGAACCTTCCGGCTCGGGGCCGACGAAGGACGGATCGCCCGCCCCGTGAGTCTTGCCGAAGGTGTGGCCGCCGGCGATCAGCGCGACGGTCTCCTCGTCGTTCATGGCCATGCGGGCGAAGGTCTCGCGGATGTCGACGGCCGCCTTGACCGGGTCCGGATTGCCGTTCGGCCCTTCCGGGTTGACGTAGATCAGGCCCATCTGCACCGCGCCCAGGCTGTTGTGCAGCTGACGCTCGCCGCTGTAGCGCTCGTCGCCGAGCCACGAGCCTTCAGGACCCCAGAAGAGCTCTTCCGGCTCCCAGGTGTCGGGGCGGCCGCCGGCGAAGCCGAAGGTCTTGAAGCCCATCGACTCCAGCGCGACGTTGCCGGCGAGGACGAACAGGTCGGCCCAGGAGATTTTCTGGCCGTACTTCTGCTTGATCGGCCACAGCAGCCGGCGCGCCTTGTCCAGGTTGGCGTTGTCCGGCCAGCTGTTCAATGGGGCGAACCGCTGCTGGCCGCCGCCCGCGCCGCCGCGGCCGTCGGAGGTGCGGTAGGTGCCGGCGCTGTGCCAGGCCATGCGGATCATCAGGCCGCCATAGTGGCCGTAATCGGCCGGCCACCAGTCCTGGGAATCCGTCATCAGGGCGTGGAGGTCCTGAATGACCGCGTTCAGGTCGAGCTTCTTGAACTCCTCGGCGTAGTCGAAGTCCGGACCGAGCGGATTGTTGCGCGGGGAGTGCTGGGTCAGCCTCTCGAGGCTCAGCCTGTCCGGCCACCAGTCACGATTGGTTCTGCCGCGCAGGCCATGGCCCATGGGGCACTTGCCGGGGCCCTTGTCTTCAACCTTCGCGTCCATATCGGTCTCCCATCGGATTGGCGTTTCCATGGGCCAGCCGCCTGGCTGACCTTCGAGCCCTCGCGGATAGGCGACGCCTGCTGCGTCGTTTTGTAAAATTGATTTTCAAGATGGAGCCGATCGATCGGGTCTATCGCGCTCAGCGAATCGGTCGAGGGACAGTCCCCAAGTCGCTCCGCACATGATCCTGCGGTCCGCCCGCCGTGGGTTTGGAAGAGGCGGATGCGTTGTCGCGACATGGGCTGAGACGACCCTGGACGCAGAGGCGGGATCGAGCGGATCGCGATCGCCGCTTTGCTCCGGAGCACCTTGCCGACGGAGGCGTCGCCTCGCCCTAACCTGAGATCGTCGGCGGCGGCTTTCCGCTTTCACATGGGCCGCCGCCGCGGACGTGTTCAGCCCGGCAGGGCGGCGATCAGGCCGGCGGTGTCGTGGTCGAGCATGGCGGCGCTGACCCGGGCGGCGTTGGCGGTGTTCACCGCCTCCGGCTGGTACTGGGACTCCGTCGTCATCCAGATGAAGAAGCCGTAGAGCAGCAGGATGCCGTACTGGCGCATGGCCTCGTCGATCGACGGGACCTCGACCTCGCAGCGCCGCAGCTCGTCGAGGTAGTGCTGGACCAGGGCCCGCTCGGCGCCCGGCCGGTCGGCGGCGTCCAGCGAAGCGGAGACGTGGTAGGCGACCTCCATCATCCCCGGGCCGCGGGCCGCCAGGGTGTCGAAGAAGCCCGGCGTGCCGTCCGGGTCCTCGTAGAGGTTGCCCAGGTGGATGTCGCCGTGCAGCACGCACTGCGGCAGGGTGTGGGTGAAGCGGATCATCCGCGCGTGGGCCTGCGCCATCCACGCGCGGTCGTGGAAGCGCACGGAGACCGCCGCGCCGCGCGGCTGGGCGCAGAACCGGCCCCAGGTCTCCGGCGCGACGTTGTGGTCGAAGAACGGCTGCATGCTGACGAGGAAGTCGTCGAGGTAGGCCCAGCGGCCGCCGGGCGCCACGTCAGGGCTCCCCCAGCTCTTGGCGTGGAAGCGCGCCAGATAGGTCAGCCGGCGGGCGATCTGCTCGGCGCTCTGCGGCCGCGAGGCATGGCAGAAGGTCACGCCGCGCGCGACCAGGTCCTCCATGACGATGATCCCCTGGCGCCGCTCGCGGTCGTAGTCGGCGAAGTAGCAGGCCGGGGTCGGCAGCGGCATGACGGGAAAGACGTCGCGATAACCGCGGACCTCCTTCTCGTGCATGTTGGTCATCTCGACGTTGCGGCTGTGCGGCTCGAAGCCGCCCTTCAGGATCACCAACTCGGGAATTCCGGCGCGGCGGGCGGCCTCGTCGAGATCGAGCCGCAGGCGGATCTTGGTCGTCGTGCTGCGGATCAGGTCGACGATCTCGAGCCCCCGCACGGTCGCCTCCGGCGCCCGGCTGCGCAGCGCCGCGGTCAGCCAGTCCGGCGTGATCTCCTCGATGGCGATCGGCAGCGGGAACCAGCTGGGTCGGGACACGGGCGCGCTCCTCGTCAGGCGCCCAACAGGGCCACGCCGGAACGCCGCCGTCTCGACAGTTCGCGCCGCGCCGGCGGCCGATCAGGCGGAGCCTGCAGATGCGCCGCTCAGGCGGGCCGCAGCTCGCCTTTCGGCTTGGTCCCCTCGTCCATGAGCAGCTCGTAGTCGCGCCGGGCGAACCGCCAGGCGCCGTCCTCGCGCACCAGCTGGTCGCTGTAGGTCCCGATCAGCTTCCAGACGCCGCCGCCCTTCAGGAACATGATCTCGCGGCAGTAGGCGCGGGCGGTCGCCCTGTCGCCATCCACCTCGATCGCCCCGATCTCGGCGAAGAAGCCCATGCGGTCGATCATGCCCCAGACCGCGTTCCACATCTCGCGCAGCGCCGCCTTGCCGCGCAGCTCCGGCTGGCCGGCCTGCGTCCGCACCCCGTCCTCGGTCCAGCACGCCAGGTAGGCCTCCAGGTCGCTGCGGAACGCCGCGTCGCTGTAGGCGCCGATGAGTTCGCGGATCAGTTGCCGGTCCTCGGCGGGTCCAGTGAAGGCCATGGGCGTGCTCCAGCTGCGGGGTTGCGGCGGCTACTGTGCCGGCGCGGCCGAAGCCCCGCAACGTGATCCGCGGCGTCCCGGGCGTCGACCAGCTGGACCGCGGCTCGTGCCCGGCGTGGGTCGTAACGACGGCGCTGACCGAAGCTGATCGAAACCCCGGCTTCCCGGCTTGGCCGATGAACGCTTCTGGCTGTATGCCGGGACGCCGGCCGACGTCTCTTCGCCGGCCGCGCCAGGGAGCTCGTCGTCGATGCACGCGGACGAACGCGAGCGGCTCATCTTCGAGATGATGCGGGGCTCGACGCCCCTGGCGGACTGAGATGGCGGCCCTGAGCGTCGCCGTCGTCGGCGGCGGGCCCGCCGGCCTGATCGCCGCCGAGACGCTGAGCGCTGAGGGCGTCGCGGTCACGGTCTACGAGCGCATGCCGACCTTCGGCCGCAAGCTGCTGATCGCCGGCCGCGGCGGCCTGAACCTGACGCACTCCGAACCCTTCGCGCGGTTCAAGACGCGCTACGGCGCCGCCGAGGGGCGGCTGACCCCCTATCTCGACGCCTTCCCGCCCGAGGCCCTGGTCGCCTGGGCCGAGGGGCTCGGCCAGCCGATGTTCACCGGCTCCAGCGGCCGGGTGTTTCCCAAGGCGCTCAAGGCCTCGCCGCTGCTGCGCGCCTGGCTGCAGCGCCTGGCCGACCATGGCGTGCGCCTGCAGCCGCGCGCCGAGTGGCTGGGCTGGGACCCGAGCGGCGCCCTGGTCTTCCGCGACCTGCCGCCGGATCGTCCCGACGCGGTGATCCTGGCGCTCGGCGGCGCGAGCTGGCCGAAGCTCGGCTCGACCGGCGGCTGGACGCAGCTGCTGGCGGCGAAGGGCGTCGGCCTCGCGCCGTTCCGGCCGGCGAACTGCGGCTTCACCGTCGACTGGAGCGAGCCGTTCCGCACCCGCTTCGCCGGCGCGCCGCTGAAGCCGCTGGCGCTGAGCTTCGACGGCCGGACGGTGAGGGGCGAGGCGGTGATCACCGGCTACGGTGTCGAGGGCGGCGGGATCTATGCGCTCTCCGCCGCCCTGCGCGACGCCGTCGAGCGCGACGGCCGGGCGGTGCTGGAGCTGGATCTGCGTCCGGACGTGGCCGAGGACCAGCTCGCCCGAAAGCTCGCCCGGCCGCGGCGCGGCCAGTCGCTGTCGAACTTCCTGCGCAAGGCCGCGGCCCTGCCGCCTGTCGCAGTGAATCTGCTGCGCGAGGCGGGCGGCGGCGTCCCGCCGGACGACATCGCCCATGCGATCAAGCATCTGCCGATCGTGCTGACCGGCCCGACCGGGCTGGAGCGCGCCATCTCCTCGGCCGGCGGGGTCCGCTGGTCGGAAGTCGACGGCGACCTGATGCTGAAGGCGCTTCCCGGCGTCTTCGTCGCCGGGGAAATGCTGGACTGGGAGGCCCCGACCGGCGGCTACCTGCTGCAGGCCTGCTTCGCGACCGGCGTCGCGGCGGCGCACGGCGTGCTGGCCCGCTCACGGGCCGCGCCCGCTTAGCGCAGGCCGAGGGCGCATACCCGCTCGTCGCGGCGAGCGCCGGGAGCGGATGTTGGAAGCGAGTTGCTTCAACCCTTCGCTTCACCTCCGAGAACGCCTTTCTCAAAGCCTTGCGCAAGCCCCCGTACGCGGGCAAGGCTCCGGGCAGGGAGGTGACGATGCAACAACAACACCGCACGCTGGATTCCATTCGGGTCGACGTTCCGGTTCCGCCGCACGTGCCGAAGGACCGGGTGATCGACATCTCCTTCGCCATGGGCTTCGTGCCGAACGACGAGGTCGACCCTTACGAGCGGTTCGACTGGCTGGCCGGGCCGGAGATCCCGCGCATCCTCTACAACGCCCCCAGCAGCAACCCGCGCGCGCTCGGCGGCGGCAAGGGCAACTGGGTCGTCACCCACTACGAGGACATCGAGCGGGTCTACACCGACAACGACACCTTCTCGAACAAGGGCACCGCCGAGTTCCAGGCGATGATCGGCGAGACGTTCCGCTCGATCCCGCTGGCGGTCGATCCGCCCGAGCACAGCAAGTACCGCATGTACCTCATGCCGCACTTCTCGCCGGCGCGGCTGAAGCTGATGGAGCCGCACATCCGCGAGGTCGTCGTCGAGATGATCGAGAGCTTCCGCCACAAGGGGGAGGTGGACGTCGCCTGGGACTTCGCCCGCGTCTACCCGGTGCGCATCTTCATGGGGCTGATGGGCTTCCCGCCGGCGATGTTCGAACAGTTCCTCGCCTGGGAATGGGACATCCTGCACTCCAATGACATGGGCAAGATGCAGGCGGCGCTG
>Ga0164243_10007228_pt1 | contig 16611 bp, 15 predicted proteins | sample OricompcompostOP_FD_108781 | JGI IMG/M metagenome (GOLD analysis project Ga0164243, IMG submission 108781) | Organic Plus compost microbial communities from Emeryville, California, USA - Original compost - Organic plus compost (OP) | ecosystem: Engineered > Solid waste > Mixed feedstock >... | reverse complement strand
TATCCTCCTTTGAGGACCTGGAAGCCAAAAAGGACCAGGTAAAGGGAAAGATCGTATTTTACAATTATCCGTTTAACCCTAAGTTCATCAAAACCTTCCATTCTTATGGGGATGCGGTGAAATACAGGGGCGGCGGAGCCAGCAGGGCTGCCAAATACGGCGCGTTGGCGGTGATAGTGCGCTCTATGTCGCATGGCGCCAATAACGAACCGCATACCGGCGCTATGCAGTACGATTCCGCCTATCCGAAGATCCCGGCCGTAGCCATCGGCCTGCAGGATGCGGACAGGCTCAGTCAGCGCATCAAGGATGATCCTACGGCGCAGGTGTTCCTGAAAACCAACTGCCGCATGCTGGCGGATACCATTGGCCACAACGTAATCGGGGAGCTGAGGGGCAGCAAGTACCCGGATCAGTACCTGACCGTGGGCGGCCACCTGGATTCCTGGGATGTGGCCGAAGGAGCGCACGATGATGGCACCGGCTGCGTACAATCCATCGAGGTGCTGCGCGCCTTCAAGGCGCTGGGCATTAAGCCGGAGCGGACGTTGCGGGTAGTGCTGTTTGCCAATGAAGAAAACGGTACCCGCGGCGGTAAGAAATATGCCGAGGTAGCTAAAGAAAAGGGCGAAAAGCACATCTTTGCATTGGAGAGCGATGCCGGCGGTTTTACGCCACGGGGCTTCACCATGACGATGAGCGATGCGCAGCGGGAAAAAGTGAAATCATGGGCGCCGTTGTTCCTACCGTATGGCATATACGATTTTGACGAGCCGGGCGGCGGGGTGGACGTAGGCCAGCTGCATGCGGCAATAGGTACGCCTATGGCCGAACTTTCGCCGGACTCCCAGCGTTATTTTGATATTCACCATGCTCCCAACGATGTGTTTGAAAATGTGAATAAGCGTGAACTGGAGCTGGGCGCCTTTGCTATGGCGGCATTGCTGTACATGGTGGACAAAAGTTTCTAACATTCACTAAAAACACATAACCCTATGGGCCGATTTGTATTCATCGTCGTTTCAGTCATTGTTTTAATCCTGGGCGGCATCTTCTTTTATAAGTTCTATTTCGTATTTGGAAAAGGAGTGAAGGCAGGAGAGCTAAACTATTTTGTACAGAAAGGATATATCTTCAAAACCTATGAAGGAAAGCTGATACAATCGGGCTACAAGGGCCAGGTGGCAGGTACTATCCAGAGCAATGAATTCCAGTTTTCCGTGACGGACGAAAAGGTGGCGCAGCAGCTGATGACCGCATCCGGCAAATGGGTGGAACTGAGTTATAAGGAATACCTCGGCGCAATACCGTGGAGAGGTTTTAGTCCGTTCGTAGTGGACAGTATTATCTCCATCACGGACCAGCAAACCGGCAAACGCATTGTACAATAAAAAAAGGGGACCATCGGTCCCCTTTTTTCTTACTCCGCATCCAGCAAAAAGATCGCCGGCTTCTTATGCAGCTCCGGCAATGCCTTCTTCCACTCCTTCACGGTTTTGGTACGGATAAATTCGTCAGGGCCGGTAATATCGGCCGCCACGCATATTTTCGTATGTTCCTTACAGTTATCCAGGATGTCTTTCAGGAGCTGGTTGTTCCTGTAAGGCGTTTCTATAAAGAGTTGGGTTTGTCTTTTCTTTTGCGATTGCAGTTCCAGGTCCTTAATGGCTTTTACCCGCTCATGCGGTTTAATGGGCAGGTAGCCGGTAAACTGGAAGTTCTGCCCGTTCATGCCGGAAGCCATCAGGGCCAGCAGCATGGAGTTGGGGCCAATCATGGGGATCACCGGCGCTTCTATGCTGTGGGCAGCCCTGACGATGAGGTGGCCGGGATCGGCCACAGCCGGGCATCCTGCTTCGCTGATCACACCGATGTCGATGCCCTGCCGCAAAAACTTTTTAGCCGCTTCCGTATCCGGCAGCTGGTTTTCGTTCATGGGCAGCAGCTGCAAAGCGTCGATATTGATGCTGCGATCCAGCGCTTTCAGGTAACGGCGGGCAGTGCGCTCGTTTTCCACGTAAAATACGGTGAGCTTCCGGGCTACGTCCGTCACATAGGGGGGAATGCTGTATAAGGCATCAGCACTCAGCACGGTTGGGATCAGGTACACTTTGCCGGTAGTCATTATCGCAATTTTTTGTTTTGTAAATCAATGGTAGCGGCTATGACAGCGTAGGATGGCGCCAGCATCCAGCCCACCACCGGGATCAGCATGAACAGGTAAAACACAATCCCGTTCCCTAATGCCATACCCCTGTGCTGACGTATAAACGTTATACTTTGCGACATGTTCATCCGGTGCCTTTCACAACTGTAATCCATCATGGAAAAGCCGTAGAAATAGGCTTCAATGAAAAAGCCGACCATAGGGGTAATCCAGCCCACTACCGGCACAAACGACACGAGCAGCAAAATGAGGATCACGGCCGTTTGGTACACGATGTTGCGGCAGGACATTTTAACGCCCCTGAAGATGTCCGCCAGCAGCAGCTTCCAGCTGAAAGGAAATTCCTTGTGCTGGATGATGGACTCCGTTTTTTCGGAGAGGTACGCAAATACCGGCGAACCAAGAATGAGGAACAGATATTTGAAATAGGAGAAATACCAGAATACGAATATCACTTTAACGCTGAATGCCACCAGCAGGAACAGGAAGCTGATCCAGCTGCTTTCTACGTCCTGCACCCATTCAGTGATGTGGAATAACCGGGTAAGATATTCGACAAATTCACCTGAATAGCCCCACACAAAATAAAATCCCGCAAAAAACAACAGGCAGTAAATTATGCCGGGGATGAGTATCCACTTCCATAATCTATGCTGCATAATAAAATGGTGCGCCTTACCGTAAGCCTGGAAAGCAGACAGCACCTCCCTGAATGAAAACAATGTTTGTACAGTTTTAGTGTAAACAGAATGAGTTTTTCCTCTAAAGTTAAGGTGCAACGAAACTACCGAAATTCCAACTAAAAAATAAGCCCGATCCTGATGACCGGGCCTGTTTTGTTATGAAATATCGTGGTTTTGTTACGAATCAGAATCGTGGACAAAGCGTTTTGTATTTGTTCATCTGGTTGCGGGAGTGGATGTAGATCAGCGAGAGTTCCAGGCCGCCCCTGTAATTGGAGGCCGGCTTCAGGCTGGATACGTTGGTATCGTAAGTAAGCCCTACCTGGAAGCCTTTTATCTCCAGGCCGATGTAGGGGATTACCGCATCCTTCCAGCGATACCAGCTGCCCACATAAAATACCGTTGGTTTATCGTCCGTATCATCCATGGTAAAGCCATACGCGCCGCCAAAGGTGAACTCCGTTGCCGTGCTTTGCTTCATGTACAAAATACTACCGTGAATCCTGTTCACACCGTTGATTGGCGCGGAACCGCCGCCATGCACCGTCCAGCGGTAGCTAAGCCTGTTCTGCGTTTGATCCATAAACGATTCGGTAGGTTGCGTGATGTGGTAGTACGAAGCGCCCATGTAGATGTTGGAGGATTCTCCGATGAGCCCGTTATAGAGGATCCCGATGTTGGGATCGAAATAGGATATTTTAGGATTGATCAGCGTTTCGCCACTGGGAATGGCAGGGTTGTAACCATTGTTGTCTATCTGGTTTTCGAAGCGCAGCTTTTCGTTGTCTACGCGTTTCTGCACCAGGGTCCCCTGCAGGCCGATGGCGATGGTGTGGTTGCCTTCCGGGTCCAGCCCCTTGTGATAGGCAGTGCTGGCGCTGAGGTAGGTGGAAGTGAGGGCGCCGCCGCCGCTGCGGTCATACATGGCCATAACGCCTACGCCCCATATATCTGTGTAGTTAATGACGTTTTTCAGAATACCAAAATCAACTGCTGCAGTTCCGGTCACAAAAGGCGTAGAGATGCTTCTCCATTGAGAGCGGTAGTTACCTGACAGGCGATAATCTCCTGAGAATAAGCCGGTAAACGCCGGGTTAAGTGTCATAGGCGAGGCAAAGAACTGGGAGAAGTGCGGGTCTTGGGCCCGTAACGCGCTGGTCAGGCTAAAAAATATGGTCAGGAATAGTAAAGCTCTTTTCATAAGGCAAAGCTTGTAGCATAGGGTTTATGCAATAATGGTGAAGGTACGCCAATTAACTCATATTTCAAATTAAATCCATGTATAATAAGAAATATACGCATAAAAAAACGGATATACGGAATTTTAATAAGTGAAGAATTCCGTATATCCGTTAAACGTTAAAATAACGACTATTGTTGTAATTTATTTCCGAAAGCCAGATCGCCGGCATCGCCCAACCCGGGAACGATGTAGCCCTTGGCGGTCAGTTCATCATCAATATCGCCGGCCCAGATGGTGAGATTGGATTTGGTGTTACGCAACACATATTCGATACCCACGGTGCAGGCAATAGCCACAACGAGGTGAATATGAGTAGGTTTGCCGATTTCCTCCAGGTGCTCGATGGTTTTCACCAGGGAAGCGCCGGTAGCCAGCATTGGGTCGGAAAGGATAAGTACCTGGCCTTCAATAGAAGGACTGCTTACATATTCCAGGCTGATATCAAAAGAACCATCGTGGTTATGTTTGCGGTAAGCGGAAATAAACGCATGGTCGGCCTTATCGAAGTAATGCAGCAAACCCTGATGCAGCGCCAGTCCTGCCCTGAGGATGGTAGCCAGTACGGGCTGCGATTTCAGGACGCGGCAGTTGGCAATACCCATCGGAGTAGTAACCTCTTTCTCCACATATTCCAGCGTTTTACTGATTTCATAGGCAGCCACTTCACCCAGGCGCTCCATATTACGCCTGAAACGCATCCGGTCGTGCTGCACCTCTACGTTCCTGATTTCACTCAGCCATTCACCTACCAGCGAATTAGTTTCACTTAAATTTATTATCATTTGCTTATCCTTTGAGGCGGCAAATTACCGAAAAATGTTGATTCTCATTTTTGAAGCAACATGGCTTTTTTCACTAACTGCTGATACTCAGCCCTGTAGCCTTCAGGATCATTTCCACGGGTATTGGCCGCCCATTGCAACACCTTGTCGTAAGTAGCGTCGCCCTGGAAGGCGGACTCCCGCAGGAGCTGACCGAAGGCCGCTACTGACGCAGCCAGGCGGAAGTCGGGCTCCATGCTTTCAAACGGTTTGGCCTGATAGTGCAGGACTTGCTGTAACAGCTTGCTGGTGTTGGCATCCGGCTCCTTGTAACGCATTTTCACGGTGAGCACCTCCGTGCGGTTGCCCAGCACTTTGGCTTCCTGGTATTTCAGGGGATCCACCCAGTTTACGTCCTGCCCTTTGCCGCTGCCGGCGGGCACAATTTCATATAAAGCGGTTACGGTATGGCCTGCCCCCATGTCGCCGGCGTCTTTCTTATCATTATTAAAATCTTCCGCCTGTAAAATCCTGTTTTCATATCCTACTAACCTGTACGACTGTACGAAGTTAGGATTGAACTCTACCTGTAACTTGACGTCTTTGGCAATGGTGAATAAAGTACCGCCAAATTCCGTTACAAATATCCTCCTGGCTTCCTCGTAAGTATCGATATAGGCATAGTTGCCGTTTCCTTTGTCAGCAAGGGTTTCCAGGTTTACGTCCTTCAGGTTGCCCATACCAAAACCCAGTACGGACAGGAAGATGCCTTTATCTTTTTCCCCTTCGATCAGCCTTTCCAGTTCGCCGCTTGAAGATACGCCAACGTTGAAATCTCCGTCTGTAGCCAGTATTACCCTATTGTTACCTTTAGGTAAATAGTTTTCCCTGGCAATCTTATACGCGAGGGAAATGCCTGCGCCGCCCGCTGTGGAGCCACCGGCCTGTAACTGGTCCAGTGCGGCGTTTATTTTTTCTTTTTGGTTACCATGGGTAGATGGTAATACCACGCCGGCAGCGCCCGCGTACACTACCACAGCTACCCTGTCCTGCGGCCGGAGCTGTTTTACCAGCGCGCCAAAGGCTTTCTTTACGAGGGGCAGTTTATTGGGTTCGTTCATGGATCCGGATACATCCAGCAGGAATACGAGGTTGCTGGGCGGCAGGTCCCTGTCATCCACCTGCTTGCCCTGAATACCGATCCTGACCAGCTGGTGGCTGGTGTTCCAGGGGCATACGCTCATATCGGTTACAATTGCCACGGGATCTTTGCCGGTTGGTTGCGGATAATGGTAATCGAAATAGTTGATCATTTCTTCCACGCGCACGGCATCGGCAGGAGGGAGGTCGCCCCCGTTGAGGTAACGGCGTACGTTGCTGTAGCTGGCCCTGTCTACATCCGCGCTGAAAGTGCTGAGGGGCTGATCTTTCACGGCATGGAAAATATTTTCGTTAATAGGGGCGTAGGCTTCCGTTTGGACGGGATGGTAAAAGGCGGTATTCCTGGTCACCAGGCCGGGCGCGCTGGCGGCAAAGGGTGTAATCTCCGCCTGCACTACGTCCGCACAGATGATTTTTTCCGGGGCGTTCTTTTTTTGCATGATGCGTTTGTCCGGCCTGCGCTGCAATACCACGTTTACAGCCGTCATATTTTCTTTTACCGCTATTTCCCGGCGGAGGAAGCCGCTGGCCACAATTTCGATGGTAGCGCCGGTTTTGGGGATGCTGAGCTGCCAGTTGCCCTGTTTGTCGGAAGCGGTCATTACATCCGTGCCTTTGATACGGATAACGGCATTCACAACCGGCATATGGAAAGCACTGTCCTTAACCGTGCCTTTTACAAGCCTGGCCTGCGCCAGGGAGCAAATACCGATCAGCAGCATTACTGCCAGGAGGGGGAATATCTTTTTCATGACTGATAGTTTTTCTGTCCCCATGATGCACCCCGCCCCGGGGATTCCATAAAACCCGGAAAAAAAACTTTCCGCAGATCATTTACCTTTGCTGGAAATTTTTTCAGATGGTTTACAACGTGATAGGCACTATGTCGGGCAGCTCGCTGGACGGGTTGGATATTGTGTTTGCAGAGCTGACAGAAGTGCGCGGCCAATGGACATACGTTATTAAGGCTTCCGAAAGCCTTCCCTATGAGCAGGAATGGATGGATAAACTGGCCGGCGCCACCACACTCTCCGCCCGCGATTACCTGCTGCTGCACAGCGAGTATGGGCATTATTCCGGCCATCGGATCAAAGCATTCATTGAAAAGAACCACCTGGATCATAAAGTACATTTCATTGCCTCCCACGGGCATACTACTTTTCATGTGCCCGCGGGCCGTATGACGGCTCAACTGGGCGACGGCGCCGCTATTGCCGCGGTTACCGGTTTGCCGGTGATCAGCGATCTGCGGGCCATGGATGTGGCCCTGGGCGGCCAGGGCGCGCCTATTGTGCCGGTAGGGGAAAAGTATTTATTCCCCGGATTCCAATACTGGCTTAACCTCGGTGGTATCGCCAATATCTCTGCCTTATTACCGGAAGGTTTCACGGCGTTCGACATTTGCCCGGCCAACCGCGTGTTGAACGGGCTGGTTGCCGCGCTGGGCCGCGCTTACGACGAGGGCGGGCAACTGGCTGCCGGCGGCGTTACCGATGAAGCGCTGCTGGGCAGGCTGAATGCGCTGCCTTACTATGCGGAGGCATGGCCTAAATCCCTCGCGAACGATTTTGGTACAGATACCATCCTGCCTATGTTCCAGGAGCAGAAAATTTCCGTACAGGGTAAGTTGAGCACCTATGTGGCGCATATTGCAGCGCAGGTGGCCAAATCAGTAGGAGAACTGAAAAACAGGATGACTGATCCCGCTGCACCGGCCAAAATGCTGATTACCGGCGGGGGGGCTTTCAATACCTTCCTGGTAAACAGCCTGCGCGAGCAGCTGGAGCCGCTGGATGTGGAGGTTGTTGTGCCGGACGAGCAAACCGTGAGCTTCAAGGAAGCGCTGGTAATGGCGCTGATCGGGGCGTTGCGTTGGAGGCAGGAGGAAAATGTGCTGTCGTCTGTAACGGGCGCCAGTCGCGATAGCATCGGCGGCGCGCTGTGGATGAATTAAGCTTCCGTTTTACGATAAAGGAAAAGGGCTGTAACCTCCGCAGGATACAGCCCTTTTCTATGTAAATAACTGCTGTGTTATGATTGGACAAAAGTAAAGGTATCCCCGTCAAACAGGCCAAGGTCGCTGAGTTTCAGGTGGGGTATCACCAGCAGCGCCATGAACGACAAGGTCATGAATGGCGATGCAAGCGGCGAGCCCAGCTCTTTTGCTGCCTTATCCAATGCCTTGTACCGGGCTGCGATCGTATAGCCGTCGAGGTTACTCATCAGGCCCGCTACCGGCAGCGCCAGTACTTCCGCCTTACCGTTGCGTACCAGGCTGATGCCGCCTTTGGCTGCGATGACGGCGTTCACGGCGGCGCAAATGCTCTCCGCGTCCGTCCCTACGGCGATGATGTTATGGCTGTCGTGCGCCACAGAGGAGGCGATGGCGCCTTCCCTGAGTCCGAAGCCATTGATAAAGCCCAGTGCGGGTGCAGCGTTCCGGTACCTGTTCACCACCGTCAGTAGCAGTACATCTTGTTTTTTATCCGGGGGGAGATGTCCATTTTCAGCGGTCAGCACAGCGCTTCGTTTATTAGTAATTAACTCGCCTTCAATAGCCCCAATCACCGGTACCTCCTGTACGCTTTCCCGTGCAGAAACGCGGAAATCGGCCGGGGTTTTGGGTGCGCAATCGAAGTTATTCACTATGGGCGCAGTTACGGAAGGGATCAGCGAGGCGCCATTTTCCGCTACTTTAACGCCGTTGATCCAGGTGGCCTGTACGTTGAAATCTTCGAGATTATCCACCAATATGAAATCGGCGGCATCGCCTGTTCTCAATAGCCCGTTATCCAGCTGGTAATGCAGTACGGGGTTTACGCAGGCGGCGCGGAGGATTTTAAACAGGTCCATTCCCTTTGCCAGCGCGCGTTTTACCAGGAGGTTGATATGCCCTTCTTCCAGGCTGTCAGGATGCTTATCGTCGCTGCAGAACATGATCTTGTCCGCATAATCCGGCAGCAGTGGTATCAGCGCTTCAAAGTTTTTCGCGGCGCTGCCTTCGCGGATGAGGATGTGCATGCCGTAGGATAATTTCTCCCTTGCTTCCTCGATGGTGAAGCATTCATGATCCGTGCTGATGCCGGCGTTGATGTAGTTGCGGGCATCTTCCCCGCGGAGGCCGGGCGCATGGCCGTCTACCGGCTTGTTCATGGATTTGGCCGCTGCTATTTTTGCCATCACTTCCGGGTCGTGATGAAGTACGCCCGGGAAGTTCATCATTTCAGTGAGGTATTTGATATCGTTGCGGAGCAGGAGTTGCGCTACATCCGCCGCGGTAACGGTAGCGCCGGTTGTTTCAAACGTAGTGGCCGGCACGCAGGAGGGCGCTCCGAAGTTAAATTTGAAAGGAACGGTTTTACCATTTTCGAGCATATACTCCACACCGGCTACGCCCAGTACGTTCGCTATCTCGTGCGGATCGCTGATGGTGGCTACGGTACCGTGTACCACAGCCATCCGGGCAAACTCTGAAGGGATGAGCATGGAGCTTTCCACATGCACATGCGCGTCCGTAAAGCCGGGCATAATGTAGCCATCGCAGGGCGTTTGAAGGCGGGTAATGCTGCTGATCCGGCCGTCCTGCACTTGTACGGCAGCAGGGTATATTTCCTGTTGCAGTACATCTACCAGGTTTCCGGTAATTTCAAAATTATTCATGCTGTAAATCTAATCATTAGCACGGAGTTTGACAGACAGGGTAGGGGGAGAATTTGGTGGAAACGTTTTTATGTTATCTTTATTCGATAAATTATGATTATGAAACCAGTTAAGTATTTAAGTGTTTTGGTGTTGCTGATGGTGATGGCCGCAGGGAATTCCTTTGGTCAAACGCTCACCGACATTCTCAATAAACACTATGCAGCAATGGGTGGAGTAGCGAAGATCAGCGGAGTTAAAACCCAGTATGTAGAGGGTGTGACGCTGGCCCAGGGCCAGGAAATCCCTTTCAAAAAATGGGGGCAAAATAATAAGGCGATGCGCCTGGAATTTGAAGTGATGGGTACCAGTAACGTGCAGGTGCTGAACCAGAAATCCGGTTGGATATGGATGCCTGTAATGGGCCAGCTGGCCCCGGAAGATATGGATTCCGCTACGTTCAATGCCATGAAAGGCATGCTGGACATCTCCGGCAGCGAACTGTATGACTATGCGGCAAAAGGCAAGCAGGTAGCCCTGATCGGCAAAGATACCGTGGAGGGTAAACCGGCCTACAAGCTGAAAGTGACCACCAAAGAGGGTAACACCGGCTATGTATTCCTGGATGCCAATACCTACTACATTATCCGCGCGCTGAACTCCGTAAAAATCCAGGGTAAAGAGCAGGAGCTGATCTCCGAGTTCACCGATTACAGCAAAAACCCGGAAGGGTATGTATATCCCGCTACCAGCAAGCAGGGCGGCGGTATGATGACCCTCAAGATCAGCAAGATGACGGTGAACCAGCCGGTGGCGGACAGCCTGTTCATTAAGCCCAAACAACAACAGCAATAACAGCCCGGCGTTAAACGCAGCCAGGCCTGAAATAAAAGAGGGTGTATCAAGCTAATTGATACACCCTCTTTCGTTATGTCAATATGTTCTATTTGTAATTCTTCAGCATTAAGCCGGCTTCTTCTTTCATCTTTTCCGCCAGGGACTTAGGTTGCAGCACGGTAACGTTAGCGCCGTAGCTCAGCAGCGTCATGATCAGTTCCGGGTTGATCACTACCTGCAGGGAAATCTGGCATTCCTTGGTATTGTCCTTAACTACCTTTTGCGAGGCGTGTATCGGTTGCGATTTTATGTATTTGGCCTGCCGCGGCGTGAAGGACAGCAGCACTTCTTCCGGGTCCCCGTCGGAAACGGTGATGCCGATGGCGTGTTTGAAATAGCTGGCGTCGTCAAAGTTCTTCTGGTCAAAGTGTTTCATCGTGGGCCAGATGTTTACCACGCGGTCCAGCGCAAAGGTAAGCACGGCGCCGCCGCGGGTTTGCTGGCTTTTGCCGATGAGGTAAAAGCGGTGCTGGTATTCCCGCAGGTGATAAGGTTCCACCCAGTGTTCCTTCGGCTCGTCCCTTTCAAAGCTTTGATAGGCGATGCGGATAACTTCCAGGTTTTTGATCGCATCCACGATCATGGGGATATGTTCGGCGCCCTTGTATTGCGTGGTGCGCGCAAACTTGATCAATCCCTGGTTTTGCAGGGCTTCCCTGTTTATTTTGAGGCTGGCGGCTATTTTCAGGATGGAGTCTTCAAACTGCTGTATGACCGGCAGGCTTCTGAACTGTTCCAGTATGCCAATGGCGATTTCCAGGCCCTGCAGGTCCGCTTCTTCTATAGGGAGCTGGCTGATGGAATAGTTTTCATCCGCGTAGCGGTATGTTTTGCTGGTTCTGTCGTACACGATGGGCGCCATGTAGTTGAGCTCCGGGTCCTGGCGCATGTCCTGTATGTCTTTTTGGATAGTACGGGTAGATAAAACGGCATCCATTTTTTCAGAAACGTACTCAATCAGGTTTTCCAGGGTCGGCTTTGGCAGTCGTTTGTTGCGTAATCGCTCATCTATCCAACGGTATCGCGATACGGCATCTTTATTCTTTGGCACTAACAAAAAATTTGCTTTAAAAATACAGAAATGTTTTCACTACGCATATCCTATGCGTAACGGGCTGATATTTTTGTATTGTAATTAAATCTGAAGGCAATGAACACAGCACAAACAATTAATAGCAGGCAGCCGCTTCCAATTGGTGCTATTCTGCAGCGGGTTAACTGGCTGGAGATGGAAGAAGTTGCGGAAGAAAAAGGAAAAGTAATCGCCTTACCGGTAGCGCCGCAGGAGCCTGAGAAACCGGGCCTGCCACCGGCCGCCCGCAGGGATATCAACAAAAAGATCCGGCATTGTGTGAAAGCTTTGGAGCGTAATTACGACCTATACCTTGGATACCTTGAATTGGAGCTGGAGGATGCAGCTGCCCGTCAGGAGGCAGATCTGACAGACGATATGAAGTTCAGCCTGGCCTATTATGCCTGGCAGCTGCATCACACGGCCTCCTGAAAATAATTAATGATTTTTTAAGCCAGGCTGGATTTGCCCGGGGCGTGGCGGCCAGACTGCGGCCGGCAGGCGCCACCGGAAGTTGTTAACCCCACTAACAGCCTGGCGGTCAAAGCTTTTATCCAGATGAATTAACCCTTATTTGTCCTTGTTTGATAACCCTTGTTTGTTAACCCTGTTTTTTCCGCCTGTCACAAAGGCTTGAAAAAAAATAAAAAGTTCCTTTAAAGTCTATAACTTTTATAGGAAAATACTATTTTTGGTTAAGTAAATCGTAAAACTATGAGTTTAAGACTGGGCGATACAGCTCCCAACTTTACAGCTAGAACGACATTAGGAGAAATAAATTTTTACGATTACCTTGGAGACAGCTGGGGCGTACTCTTCTCGCATCCTGCGGATTTTACGCCAGTTTGTACTACCGAGCTCGGAAAAACAGCATTACTTAACGGCGAGTTTGCTAAACGCAACGTTAAAGTGCTGGCCCTCAGCGTAGATCCACTGGATAAACACCAAAGCTGGATAGGCGATATCAACGAAACTCAAAATTGTGAAGTGACGTTCCCTATCATCGCTGATGAAGACAAAACAGTGGCTAACCTGTATGGCATGATTCATCCTAATGCCTCAGAAACTTTTACTGTCAGATCCCTGTTTATCATCGGGCCAGACAAAAAAGTAAAGCTCACAATCACTTATCCTGCGTCTACCGGCAGAAACTTCCTGGAAGTACTGAGAGTGATTGACTCCCTTCAGCTGACCGCGCAGTACAGTGTTGCTACGCCTGCTGACTGGAAAGACGGTGAAGATGTTATCGTTACGGCAGCAGTGCCCACAGCGGACATCCCTGAACGTTTTCCGAAAGGCCACAAAATCATCAAGCCTTATCTGAGAACAACACCACAACCAAACAAATAATTATACCGGAACCTTTGCTCCACCACCAGGTAAAGGTTTTATCCGATAAAGATTTTTTAATGGTTGGTTTTTGATTTTTACGAAACGGGGATTTTTCCCCGTTTTTTTTATGCCTGTAAGCGCCGGTTTCCCCAGGCGTTTGAAGGAGCGGGAAAGCCTGGTGATGGCGGGTTGCCATGGCATGCCGCCTCCGTATCCGGGCAGTGTTACCGGGCAGCGTTTGCCGGGAGGCCCTATCATCTCCCCCCAACCTAAAAAAGAAAAAGGCCGCCGAAGGCAGCCTTTTCAAAAATATGATCATCCGTTGTATCAGCGTTTATGCTTCCTCAGCTGATTGAGCAGTGCCGCCATATCCTTTGGCAGCGGGGCTTCCACCTTTTGCAGGTTCCCCTGCCGGTCCTTAAACTCCAGCTCTGCCGCATGCAAGGCCAGCCTGCTCAGCAGCGGGCGCTCTTCCTCCACATATTTGCCCAGCTTGAATTTCTTCTTGATGGCGGACAGCCGGATTGGTTCGCCGGTGCCATACAGCTCGTCCACCGCTACGGGGTGGCCCAGGTGCTTCATATGCACCCTGATCTGGTGGGTGCGGCCGGTATGTATCTGCAGCTTCACCAGGCTCAGTAATCCAAACTCCTCCAGCACGTCGTAATCCGTCAGGGAAGCCTTTCCGCGGCGGTTGGTCACCATTTTCCCTTTCTGCACGGGATGTTCCATGATCGGCTCATCCACACTGCCCTGTTTGGGGAACAGCTGGCCGTTTACGAAGGCCAGGTAAAATTTCTTTACTTCCCTGCTCTCAAACAGCTGGGAGTAATATTTATGGGCCGCCTCGTTTCGGGCAAACAGGATGATGCCGCTGGTATCGCGGTCCAGCCGGTGAACGGTGAATATTTCGCCGTAAGCCTTTTTCAGCAAGCCATTCAGCGATGTCAGCTCATTATCATGCCGGTCAGGTAATGTTAGCATTCCTGATGGCTTGTTGATGATGACAAAATCGGGTGTTTCTAAAATTATATGCTCTTCTATACGCATTTGTGCCAGCCTGTTATTTGAAATGTTTCAGCAGGATCACCTCTTTCTCGGTCAGGAAGCGCCATTGGCCGCGACCCAGGTTTTTCTTGGTAAGGCCTGCATACATTACGCGATCCAGTTTTTCCACATTGTATTCCAGGTGCTCGAAAATACGGCGCACGATACGGTTTTTACCGCTGTGGATCTCAATGCCGATCTGCCGTTTGTCCTTCGGATCGATATACCCCAACGCATCTACGAAAGCCACGCCGTCTTCCAGCGTCAGGCCGGCAACGATCTTTTCGGAGTCCGCCTTGCTGAGGGGTTTATCCAGTTCTACCTGGTAGATCTTCTTGATATTGTGCTTTGGGTGCGCCAGTTTCTGCGCCAGCTCTCCATCGTTGGTGAGGAGGAGCAGGCCGGAGGTATTGCGGTCCAGTCGGCCGACAGGGTACACCCTTTCCTCTTCCACCGCATCTTCGATCAGGTCCATCACGGTTCTGCGGCCTTCCGGATCATCCGTAGTAGTGATGTAACCTTTCGGCTTATTCAGGAGGATGTACACGAGGTTTTTCTGGATGGTCAGCTTCTTGTCCAGCAGCGCCACGTTGTCTTTCGCGGTCACTTTGGTAGCCGGCTCCTTCACGATTTCCCCGTTCACGGATACTTTCCCTTCGCGGATATAGTCCACCGCCTTTCTGCGGGAGCAGATGCCGGAGTGGGCAATGAATTTATTCAGCGGCATTTCGCCGGGTCCGAAAATGCTTTCTTTTTTCTCTTTTGCTTCCTTTTTGAAAGCGGGAGCAGCAGCGGATTCCGCTTTTTTCAGCGGCTTCCTGCGGCGTTCGTGCTTGTCGGTAAACCGGTCGTTCGCACGGTCGAAGAATTTTTTGCGGTTAAAGCCGCTGGGCGTTTCCCTGGCGGATTTGTCGGTATCAAAATCCCCATGGAAGCTGCTTTCGTTGCCAGATTTATAATTGTCCGTTTTTTTACGGCCGGGTTTATCAGCATCAGCGCCGCGTTTGCCGCGGAAGGCGGGTTTTTCGTCCTGGCCGTCCTTAGCGGAGCGTTTGCGGCTGAAAACAGGTTTTTCGTCCTGTTCATCTTTATGAAATGGGCGTTTGCCGCGGAAGGCAGGCTTTTCGTCCTGACCGTCTTTGGTAAAAGTACGTTTGCGAAATGCAGGGGTTTCTTCCTGCGCATCTTTGCCAGCAGCACGTTTACGGAAAGGGGCGGAGCCATCTTCCGGTTTGCCGAAGCTGCGCTTGCGTGTATCATCGTTTGCAGATGCTCTTCCGGGCCTTTCACCATCGAAGGAAGGGCGGTTGCGGTTGCCTGCTGCCGGTTTTTCTGATCTGCCGGATTTGTTTTCTTTGAAAGGAGAGAACCCTTTACTAGCAGGTAATTTTTTCTTCATAAATATGTATTGATTGAGGCCATTGCCATGGCCGGCTTGATTGCATTGAGTTGAGAATATTATCCTTTGTTGGCCAGTTGTCCGCAGGCGGCGTCGATGTCTTTACCGCGGCTACGGCGTAACCTTGCATTCACGCGGTGTTTGGCGAGGTACTCCATGAACTGTTCGGCCTTGAGCGCGTCCGGCTTGCGGAACACGGCATTATCGATCGGATTGTATTCGATAATATTCACCAGGTCCGCTGGCACCTGGCGGTAAATTTTGATCAGTTCGTCCGCATCTTCCTTGCTATCGTTGAAGTTGTCGAACAGAATATATTCAAACGAAATTTCGTTGCCGGTAGCCTTGTAGAAGTAATTCAGCGCGTCGATCAGCTCTTTCAGGCTGTTGGTATCGTTGATCGGCATGATTTCGCTGCGTTTCTTGTCGTTGGCCGCGTGGAGGGACAGGGCGAGGTTAAAGCGCACCTTATCGTCCCCCAGCTGCCGGATCATTTTGGCAACGCCGGCGGTGGAAACGGTGATTCTTTTGGGCGACATACCCAGTCCATCCGGGGAAGTGATTTTTTCGATGGCCTGTAATACGTTCCTATAGTTCAGCAGGGGTTCGCCCATGCCCATGAATACGATGTTGCTCAGCTTTTTACCATAGGTTTCCATGGCCTGCTGGTTGATCAGCGCTACTTCATCATAAATTTCGTCGTAATCGAGGTTGCGTTTGCGGGCCATATAGCCGGTAGCGCAGAATTTACAGCTGAGGCTGCAGCCTACCTGGGAGGATACGCAGGCGGTTTGCCGGCTGTCGGTAGGGATCAGTACCCCTTCCACCAGGTGATTATCATGCAGTTTGAACCGGCTTTTGATGGTGCCGTCGTTACTATGCTGGGTAGCGTCTACCTGTACGGCAGGCAGCACGAAGTTGTCCTCCAGTTTCTGACGTAAATCTTTGGAGAGGTTGGTCATAGCGTCGAAAGTGGTGGCATGACGCAGCCACAGCCATTCGTAAACCTGTTTGGCACGGAAGGCTTTTTCACCCATTGCGCTAAAATATTCCTGTAATTGTGGCAAGCTAAGGTGCCGGATGTTCTTCTTGTCAGACTTCATTATTGACCTTTAAATAAGCAATTGGCTGCCTTACGGCAGTCGAAAAGTATCTGCAAAGGTACTTAAATTCATTGACAGTTAACGTTAATGCCCTGTAAATGGATGCG
>Ga0164243_10007227_pt1 | contig 16611 bp, 10 predicted proteins | sample OricompcompostOP_FD_108781 | JGI IMG/M metagenome (GOLD analysis project Ga0164243, IMG submission 108781) | Organic Plus compost microbial communities from Emeryville, California, USA - Original compost - Organic plus compost (OP) | ecosystem: Engineered > Solid waste > Mixed feedstock >... | reverse complement strand
GGCCGCGTGTTACCGGCACCATTACCGGCGGCGCGACCGGACAAAGCCAGACCGGCCGAACGGTATCGAACGGCGTCGGCTTCTACACCGGCAGCTGGGACAATATCGCGCCGCATTCGTTCGGCGTGACGGCGACGCAGACGCTCTACAACGGTATGCAGACGGCTAACCGCACGCGGCAAGCCGAAAGCCAGGTGTCGGCCGGCCGCGAGACGCTGCGCCTGTCCGAACAAGTGGTGCTGCTGAATGCCGCGACCGCGTACATGAACGTGCTGCGCGACACCGCCACACTCGACCTGCAGCGTCGCAACGTCGAGGTGTTGCAAGAGCAGCTGCGCCAGACCCGCGACCGTTTCAATGTCGGCGAAGTGACGAAGACCGACGTTGCGCAAGCGGAGTCGCGGCTTGCGGCCGGCCGGTCGCAGATGCTTGCCGCCGAGTCCAACCTGACGACCTCGCGTGCGACCTATCGGCAGCAGATCGGCGTCGAGCCGGGCAAGCTGGTGCCGGCAGCTCCGGTCGATCGCTTCTCGCCCAAGAATCTCGCCGCCGCGATCGGGCAGGGCCGAATTGAAAATCCGAACGTCACGGCCGCTTCGCTCGGCGTCGACGTGGCCCTGCTCCAGGTCAAGATCAACGAAGGTGCGCTGTATCCAACCATCACCGCGCAGGCTGGCGTCAATTATTATGCCGAGCAGTCCCCGCTGGTCGTGAAGCAACTCGCCTTCACCGCACTTGGGACGATTTCCATTCCGCTGTTCCAGGGCGGCGCCGAATACGCCACCATCCGTCAGTCGAAGGAAACGTTGGGCCAGCGTCGCATGGATCTGGATACCCAGCGCGACAGTGCCCAGCAGGCGGTGGTTCAGGCCTGGGGCCAGCTCGAAGCGGCGAAAGCGCAGATCATCGCTACGCAAGCACAGGTTTCCGCCGCTGAGACCGCGCTTAATGGCGTCCGCGAGGAAGCGCGCGTCGGCCAGCGCACCACCCTCGACGTCCTTAACGCCCAACAGGAACTCGTCAACGCGCGCGTCGCGCTCGTCAATGCACAGCGTGACCGTGTGGTGGCGTCCTACTCGCTGTTGTCTGCGACCGGACGCCTCTCGGTCGGCGTATTGGGGATCAAGGTCCAGGTCTATGATCCGGTGGTGCACTATCACCAGGTGCGCGATAGCTGGGTTGGCGTGAGGACGCCGGACGGCCGCTGAGTTTGCTTGTCCCGCCGCTGAGGAAGCGGTGGACGGCCAAGCCGAAACGGCGCTGCGCGATTGCCTTGTCCCTCGACATGCCATAGTCGCCTATATAGGGCTTGTAGGATGCCGCGCGTGTGATTCGGCGGCTGGTACGATGCGGTTTAGGCCGCAGCGCGCCGTGTTGGGGACGCTACGATGACGCAGGCGGCAAAGGCGCAAGAGCCGTCCATGGAGGAAATCCTGGCCTCCATCCGGCGCATTATCGCGGATGACGATGGCAAGGGGGCTGCTCCTCCAAAGCCGGCGGCAACAGTTCGTACGCCTGCGCCGCCACCACCGCCTGTCATGGAAACGCCGGTCCCCACGGTCGAACCGCTTGTTGCCGAAGCGGTCGTCGAGGAAGCAGAAATCCTCGACCTGACCGAGGCCATGGAAGCGCCGGCAGAAGGTTTTCGTACCATCGAGCCGACCCCCCACGATCTCGTGTTCGACGAAACGCCGGAGCCGGAGCCCGCCGCGTCTGAACCAGCAGCCGCAATCGAGACCCCGGAACCTGCCACAGTGTTTCCAGAGCCAGAACCTGCGCCGGCTTTCCCCGCGCCGGAACCAACACCGGTAGCGACGGTCGATGCCGCGCGCCGTCATTTCGAGCGCGAAACCGGCGATGACAGATCGCTATTGTCCGCTTCGACGACAGCGGCGGTCGATTCCGCGTTCAATTCGCTGGCGCAGACGGTGCTGGTGCAGAACTCGCAGACGCTCGATGATCTCGTGCGCGAAATGCTGCGGCCCATGCTCAAGGCCTGGCTCGACGACAACCTCCCCAACATGGTCGAGCGTCTCGTGCGGGCCGAGATCGAGCGCGTCTCGCGCGGGCGCGGCTGAGGCTCAACGTAAATCCGGTCTGTCTAGCTAGACGGTCTGTTGCCGCGCCTTGATCCTGCGCGAAAATGTCAGGCCGACAATGAGCACCGCTATTCCCGCGATGATGAAAATCGGGGCGGTTCCGTAACTGTCGACTACTGGCGCTGCCGCCGCCACGCCAACGGTCTGGCCCAGATAGAGCGCCGCCGAAAACAAACCTACCGCGGTTCCGCGCGCTTCGGGGGACATCTGCGTTGCGTTGGTCTGCAGCGTATTGTGCAACATGTAGAAGCCGAGACCCGTGAACATGACAGCGATCGGAGCGAGCCATGGCGTCGGCGCTTCGGCCAGCAGGAGATAAGCGATCACAATCACAATGCCGCCGCCGGCGGCCAATCCGATCTGCCCGAAGCGGGCAACGAATTGCTTCACCAGTGTCGCATAGATCAAACCGCCGGCGCCGAATGCGCCGATGATGAGACCGATGATCGAATAGCTCAGGCCGAACCGGTCGCGCAGATGCGCGCCGATATAGGCGAAGGCGCCGAACATGAATGAGTATTCGAGGAAAGCCAGGACAATTACGGTTCGCGCCCACGGACTGCGCAAGACGACCAAGTTGCTCTCGATGAATCCGCGCGTCGCGGCGGACTCATGGGCAGGCGTGCGTGTCAACGGATTGGTGAGAAGCTCGCGGAAAAGGCCCAGCGCGGCGAGAGCGAGAAATCCCGCCAAGACGAAGAACACACCGCGCCACCCGAAGAAATCGCCCAGCACGCCGCCGGCGGCCTGGCCGAACAATCGTCCGGAAATCTGCCCGGTGAGGTAGCGCCCGAGCACCTGTTGCCGCCGCTCATACGGCACGACATCGCCGACGAACGCCATGCCCATGGGGATCAGCCAGGCCGCGAATGCGCCGGACCCAAGCCGCGCGAGCGTCAATGTCGTGAGGCTGTTCGTGACGCCACATAGCGCCACAAATACCGCAGCTCCGCTGCAACAGATCGCGGTCAGCAGGTATTTGCCGTAGCGATCCCCGATCGGCCCCATAAATAGCTGCATGGTGCCGTGCATGAGCGAATAGGCCGAGACGACAATAGAGGCGACTCCGACCGTGGTTCCCATATCCGCCGCGATCTGGGGCAGGAGCGAGTCGAGCGAGCGAACCATGGCCTGGCTGGCGAAGCCGGCGATGGCCAAAAACACGATGGCGCGGGTGTAGCCGCGCGACGAGGAGGGCGGTGGGGACACGAAGGATTAACCTGTGAAAGCGGCACTATAGCCGCGATTCTTCATTCCGAACGGGAGACCGGTGCCCCGTTTCCGAAGTTCGTGATACATGGCGGCGCTCTCTTTCACGAACTTCGGAAACGAAGGCACTAGCAAAGATACGGTTCTGGTGCCGCCTTCGATTTAAAGTTCCTGAGTGAGTTCGCTGCGGGCTGCAGGAAACTTCAAATCGGCGGCACCAGGCCGGGCGTTGACAGTAAACCGCGCGGCGGGCTTTGTACGCCGCGCATCGAAATGGCAGCCATGATCGACAAGACCTACCAGCCCAACGAGATCGAACCTCGCATATCTGCGGCGTGGGAGCGCGCGCAGGCGTTCCGCGCCGGACGGCCGGAACGCGCCGCGGCGGAACCTTATTGCATCGTGATCCCGCCGCCGAACGTGACCGGCTCGCTGCATATGGGGCACGCGCTCAACAATACGCTGCAGGACATCCTGTGCCGGTTCGAGCGCATGCGCGGCCGCGACGTGCTGTGGCAGGTCGGTACCGATCACGCCGGCATTGCCACGCAGATGGTCGTCGAGCGCCAGTTGATGGAGCGCCAGCAGCCGTCGCGCCGCGAGATGGGCCGCGAGAAATTCCTCGAGCGCGTGTGGGAATGGAAGGCCGAATCCGGCGGCACCATCATCAACCAGCTCAAGCGCCTCGGCGCATCGTGCGACTGGTCGCGCGAGCGCTTCACCATGGACGAGGGGCTTTCGCGAGCCGTCGCCAAGGTGTTCGTCGAACTCTACCGTGAAGGGCTGATCTACAAGGACAAGCGGCTGGTCAACTGGGACCCCAAGCTGCTCACCGCCATTTCCGACCTTGAGGTGCAGCAGGTCGAGGTGAAGGGTCATCTCTGGCACATTCGTTATCCGCTCGAAGGCGCGCAGTTCAATCCCGACGATCCGTCGACTTATATCGTCGTTGCGACCACCCGCCCGGAGACCATGCTGGGCGACGTTGCTGTGGCGGTGAACCCGGACGATGATCGCTATCGCGATCTCGTCTTCGCGCGACAGCACGTGATCCTGCCATTGGTCGGCCGGCGCATTCCGATTATCGGCGACGAATACTCCGATCCGGAGAAGGGCACCGGCGCGGTGAAGATCACGCCCGCGCATGACTTCAACGATTTCGAGGTGGGGCGCCGGCACAACCTGCCGCAGATCAATATTCTGTCGACCGAAGCGAAACTCGATCTCGCGGAAAACGAAGCGTTCAAGGACGGCCTCCCGGCCTCAGCCGAACTCGACGAGACGATGGCCATGGATGGCCTCGATCGTTTCGTTGCGCGCAAGAAGGTCGTGGAGCGCCTTGAGGCGCTGGGCTTCCTCGACAAGATCGAACCGCACACGCACATGGTGCCGCACGGCGACCGTTCGAATGTCGTGATCGAACCGTTCCTCACTGACCAGTGGTACGTCGACGCCAAGACGCTGGCACAGCCGGCGCTTGAAGCGGTGCGTTCGGGCATCACCGAGTTCGTCCCGAAGAATTGGGAAAAGACCTATTTCGAATGGATGGAAAACATCCAGCCGTGGTGCATCTCGCGGCAGCTGTGGTGGGGCCACCAGATTCCGGCGTGGTACGGTCCGGACGGCAAGGTTTTCGTTGAGGAGACGGAGGAAGAGGCCGTCGCGAAGGCGCTTGCCTATTACGCCGAGACCGACGTCATCACCGTGATGCAGGGCCACGACATGGCGCTGGATCCCGATCAGCGCGAGCCGTTCCTGCTGCGCGACGAGGACGTGCTCGACACCTGGTTCTCGTCGGCGCTGTGGCCGTTTTCGACGCTGGGCTGGCCCGACCAAACGCCGGAGCTCGAGCGTTTTTATCCGACTAATGTGCTGGTGACCGGCTTCGACATCATCTTCTTCTGGGTCGCGCGCATGATGATGATGGGAATGCACTTCATGGGCGAAGTGCCGTTCCCGAAAGTCTATATCCACGCCCTCGTCCGCGACGAGAAGGGCGCCAAGATGTCGAAGTCGAAAGGCAACGTCATCGACCCGCTCGGCATCATCGATGATCTCGGCGCCGACGCGCTGCGCTTCACGCTTGCGCTGATGGCGGCGCAGGGACGCGACATCAAGCTGTCGACGTCGCGCGTCGAGGGTGAACGCAATTTCGCGACCAAGCTGTGGAACGCGACGCGCTTCGCGGAAATGAACGGCTGCGCACGGGTCGCGAGCTTCGATCCGAAATCGGCGAAGGAAGTTCTCAATCGCTGGATCGCGCACGAGACGGCACGCACGTTCCGCGATGTCACCGCGGCGCTTGAAGCCTACCGCTTCAACGAGGCCGCCGGTACGGTGCGCGCGTTCGTCTGGAACGTGTTCTGCGACTGGTATCTTGAACTCGCCAAGCCGATCCTGACGGGCCCCGATGGTCCAGCCAAGGCCGAGACCCAGGCCATGGTGGCGTGGGCGCGCGATGAAATCCTCAAGCTGCTGCATCCGTTCATGCCGTTCATCACCGAAGAGCTCTGGGCGGTGACCGCGGCGGACGCCTCGCGTGTGCAGGTTCTCGCACTCACCGCGTGGCCCGAGTTCGGCGGGCTGGAGGACGCAACTGCGGAAGCCGAAATCGGCTGGGTCGTGGACCTCATCACGGCGATCCGCTCCGTGCGCGCCGAAATGAACATCGTGCCGGCCACCCTGACGCCGATCGTCCTCTCCGGCGCCTCGAAGGAAACCCAGGAGCGCGCCGCGCGCTGGGCCGAATTCATCAAGCGGCTGGCGCGCGTGTCCGACATCTCTTCGGCGGATCGTGCGCCGGACGGTTCCGTCCAGCTTGTCGTGCGCGGCGAGGTCGTGGCGCTGCCGCTCAAGGGTGTGATCGATTTTGCGGCGGAACGCGCGCGGCTCGAAAAGGAGATTTCCAAGGTCGATGCCGACATCAAGCGGGTCGACGCCAAGCTCTCCAACGCGGATTTCGTGGCCCGGGCGCCGGAAGAAATCATCGACGGCGAGCGCGAAAAGCGTGACGAGGCCGAGGCGCGGCGCAAGAAGATCGTCGAGGCGCTGGAACGCCTTGCCGGCGTCGCTTGATCGGCAGCCCGCAAACCTCCATATCCAGCGCACCATGGACGATATCGCCAAAGTTTCGGACGCACCGGCCTCGGGCGTCGCCGCCGAGGTCCGGCGCCGCCGCACGTTTGCGATCATTTCGCATCCGGACGCCGGTAAAACCACGCTGACCGAAAAGCTGCTGCTGTTCGGCGGCGCGATCAATCTTGCCGGTCAGGTGAAGGCCAAGAAGGACCGCCGCTCGACCCGTTCCGACTGGATGTCGATCGAGCGCGAGCGTGGCATTTCCGTCGTCACCTCGGTGATGACGTTCGAGTATGGCGACTGTGTCTTCAACCTGCTCGATACGCCGGGCCATGAGGACTTTTCGGAAGATACGTATCGAACGCTCACGGCCGCCGACTCGGCCGTCATGGTGATCGACGCTGCCAAGGGCATCGAGGCGCGCACGCGCAAGCTGTTCGAGGTCTGCCGCCTGCGTGACATTCCGATCCTGACGCTGATCAACAAGATGGACCGCGAGACGCGCGACCCGTTCGATCTGCTGGATGAGATCGAGAAGGTTCTCGCCCTCGACACCGCGCCGGTGAACTGGCCGGTCGGCCGGGGCCGTGACTTCATCGGCACGATCGACATCGAAAGTGGTGGCGTGCGGCTGCTCGACGGCGATGCGGGCAAGACCGGACCGTTGCGCCAGATGTCGATTGCGGACGTCGCCGCGCTCAACAAGAACATAGACGCCGGCGCGTTGGCCGATGAACTCGAACTGGTGCACGACGCCTGCAAGAAGTTCGATTTGCAATCGTTTCGCGAGGGGCATCTCACGCCGGTGTTCTTCGGCAGCGCGCTGAAGAATTTCGGCGTTGGCGATCTGCTGGAGGCCCTGTCCAAATACGCGCCCGGCCCGCGCGCGCAGAATGCGGACAAACGCCGCGTCGAAGCGGACGAAGGACGCATGAGCGCGTTCGTGTTCAAGATCCAGGCCAACATGGACCCGAACCATCGTGACCGCATCGCCTTCGCGCGGGTGTGCTCGGGCAAGCTGTCGCGCGGTATGAAGGTGAAGCATATCCGCACCGGCAAGATGATCAGCCTGCAGTCGCCGCAGTTCTTCTTCGCGCGCGACCGCGCGCTGGCGGATGAAGCCTATGCCGGCGACGTGGTGGGCATTCCCAACCACGGCACCTTGCGCATCGGCGACACGCTCACGGAAGGTGAGGATCTGAACTTCACCGGCGTGCCGAGCTTTGCTCCGGAAATTCTCCGCCGCGTCCGGCTTCCCGACGCCATGAAGGCCAAGAAGCTCAAGCAGGCGTTGCAGGAACTGGCGGAAGAGGGTGTCGTGCAGGTGTTTCGTCCGATCGACGGCTCGCCCGCAATGGTCGGCGTCGTCGGCGCACTGCAACTCGATGTACTGAAGGTCCGGCTCCACGACGAGTACGGCCTGGATGTCAGCTGGGACCAAAGCGAGTTCCAGCTCGCACGCTGGATCAGCGCGCCGGACCGCAAGAAATTCGATGCGTTCCTGAACGGCAGTCGCTCGGCCATTGCGGAAGACCTCGACGGTGACGCCGTGTTCATGGCGCGCAACTCGTTCAATCTCGACTACACGGCCGAACGCAACGAAGGCATCACGTTCTCGGACATCAAGGACGTCCACGCCGCCGTTAAGCTCAACTAAGCCTGCAAACGCAAACGGGGAGGGAGGCCATGCGTATCTTTCTCGCCGGCGCGACGGGGGTTATCGGTAGGCCGCTGACGAAATTGCTGGTCGAAGCCGGGCATGACGTGACCGGCACCACACGCTCCGCGGAGAAAGCCGAAAGCCTCCGCGTGCTGGGCGCCACGCCCGCGGTTGTCGATGCGTTCGATCTCGACGCGCTCAAGGCTGCTGCGAAGGCGGCCGAGCCTGACGTCGTCATCCATCAGCTGACCGACCTGCCCGACGTCATCGAACCCGACAAAATGCCGGCGGTGCTTGCAGCGAATGCGCGGTTGCGCATCGAGGGCACGTACAATCTCATCGTGGCGGCGAAATCCGCCGGCGCCCGCCGCTTCATCGCGCAGAGCATCGCCTTCATGTATGCGCCCGGAAAGCCGCCCTACAAGGAAACCGATCCGCTCGTGCCCGCCGTCGACGGGCCGGGCGGCATTTCCGCACGCGGGGTACATGCGCTCGAAGGCGCGGTGCTCGGGACGCCCGGCATCGAGGGGATCGTGCTGCGCTACGGCCGGCTCTACGGTCCGGGCACTTGGGCGGACAAGCCGGACGGTCCCGGATTTATCCACACGGATGCGGCGGCCTACGCGGCGCTACTGGCGGTTACGCGCGGTGCCGCGGGCGTATACAACGTGGCCGCGGACGATGGTCTGGTGGATATGTCCAAAACTCGCCACGATCTCGGCTTTGACCCAGCCTTCCGGATCAGAGCGGCTTGATGGGCTTGCTGAGGTATTTCGACCCGCGCAGGCCATAGCGCCACGGCGCATCGGCCGCCTTGGTGATCCCGATCCGGATGCCTGTAGCGACATCGGCGGGTTCTCCCCGAGCGAACAGCTCGAATGGCTTGGCATCGAGGGCGAGCCCGTTATGAGCGCCAGTAATGCCGAGCGCTTCGCAGAGCTTGCCTGGCCCCGAGCATAGTGCCCGTTCGTCGTGGATTCCGCGCCGGCGGCGCATGGCCCCGAGGCCCTTGGTCGGGATCAGCGCTCGAATGAGCACCGCGCTGGCGCTGCCTTCGCACTCGCACACAAAATTCAGGCACCAGTGGATGCCGTAGGAGCGATAAACGTAGGCATACCCGGGCGGACCGAACATCACCGCATTGCGGACGGTGCGGCCGTTGTAGGAATGGGAGGCCGGATCGGTGTGGTGATAGGCCTCCACCTCCGCAATCAGGCCGCCGGCGCCTTTGAAAAGCAGCGTGGCGCCAATCAACTCAGGCGCGACGTCATGGACGCTGCGGTCAAAAAAGCGCTTTCCCAATCGTGTCTGCATGAAAAATTGGCGACGCCGGGGATGAGGCAGCGGTACATCCCGGCTTGATGGTTAACGTGAGCTTGACGAGAGCGCGGACTTGCTGTGTCTCCGCAGCAACAGGTTTACAACATTTCGTAATTCCTTGCGAATGACAGAGCGACGCCGCTTTTCCGCCACTTCCGTCCGTGATTTCGATAGCGCCCACGCTGCGGCTTCGCGAAGCCCGGCGGAGATTTTTCTAAAAAGGGCAGGGACGCGGTTGATGGACGCCAAAACAACTTTGAAAAGCAAACTTCCGAGTCGTCATGTCACGGAAGGTCCTGAGCGCGCTCCGCATCGTTCCTACTACTATGCGATGGGCCTGACCACCGAACAGATCCATCAGCCGTTCGTTGGCGTTGCGTCATGCTGGAATGAAGCAGCGCCGTGCAACATCGCGCTGATGCGCCAGGCGCAAGCGGTGAAGAAGGGCGTCGCTGCCGCCGGTGGCACGCCGCGCGAATTCTGCACCATCACCGTGACCGACGGCATCGCCATGGGCCATGCCGGCATGTACGCCTCGCTGCCGTCGCGCGAGGTGATCGCGGACTCGGTCGAACTTACCATGCGCGGCCACGGCTACGATGCGATCGTCGGCCTTGCCGGCTGCGACAAGTCGCTGCCGGGCATGATGATGGCGATGTGCCGTCTCAACGTGCCGTCGATCTTCATCTATGGCGGCTCGATCCTGCCGGGCACCTTCAAGGGCCAGCAGATCACCGTGCAGGACATGTTCGAGGCCGTCGGCCGCCATTCGGTCGGCGCGCTTTCCGACGAAGACCTTGAGGAAATGGAGCAGGTGGCGTGCCCGTCGGCTGGTGCCTGCGGCGCCCAGTTCACCGCCAACACGATGGCGACGGTGTCGGAGGCTATCGGCCTCGCGCTGCCTTACTCGGCCGGTGCACCGGCGCCGTATGAAATCCGCGACCGGTTCTGCATGACCGCCGGCGAGCAGATCATGGACCTGATCAAGCTCGGCCTGCGGCCGCGCGACATCGTCACCCGCAAGGCGCTGGAGAATGCCGCCGCGGTGGTCTCCGCCTCGGGCGGCTCCACCAATGCCGCGCTGCATCTGCCGGCCATCGCGCACGAGTGCGGCGTGAAGTTCGACCTGTTCGACGTCGCCGAAGTGTTCAAGCGCACGCCCTACATCGCCGACCTGAAGCCGGGCGGCAAATATGTCGCCAAGGATATGTTCGAGGTCGGCGGCATTCCGCTGCTGATGAAGACCTTGCTGGACCACGGTTACCTGCACGGCGATTGCATCACCGTTACCGGCCGCACGATTGCCGAGAACCTCAAGAAGGTGAAGTGGAACGACGCGCAGGATGTCGTGCGTCCGGCCAACAAGCCGATCATGGAGAATGGCGGCGTCGTCGGGCTCAAGGGCAATATCGCGGTCGAAGGCGCGATCGTGAAGGTCGCCGGCATGGCTGCTCTGAAGTTCTCCGGGCCGGCGCGCTGCTTCGACGGCGAAGAAGCCTGCTTCGATGCGGTGAAGAACCGCAAATACAAAGAAGGCGACGTGCTCGTGATCCGCTACGAGGGCCCCAAGGGGGGCCCCGGCATGCGCGAGATGCTCGCCACGACCGCCGCGCTCTATGGGCAGGGCATGGGCGGCAAGGTCGCGCTCATCACCGACGGACGCTTCTCCGGCGCCACGCGCGGGTTCTGCATCGGCCATGTCGGTCCGGAAGCTGCGGTCGGCGGACCGATCGGTCTCCTCAAGGACGGCGACATCATCACCATCGATGCCGAGAACGGCACGCTCGATGCCGACGTGTCGCAGGCCGAATTTGAGAAACGGGCGAAGAGCTGGAAGGCCCATACGCCCAACAGCGCGTCCGGCTATCTCTGGAAATATGCCCAGCAGGTTGGGAATGCGCGCGATGGCGCGGTGACCCATCCCGGCGGGGCGGCGGAAAAAACGACGTATGCGGATCTCTGAGCGTCTGATTGTTGTTTGCGTCGTGACGTCTGGCTGTTTGGGCCAGGCGCTGGCGTTTGACGGCAAGGCAGACGGCGGCACGGTTCCGGCGGTGCAGGTCGATCAGATTTCCCATGGTTCCATTGTGGCGGCTCCGCTGGCTCCCTCAACGTCGGTATCGACGCCGTCGTCGCCAGGTCTGGTTCCCCCTGCGGCGATTCCCGGGATCGGAGGCTCGTCGGGCCGGACATTCGACCTCACGCGCAAACCGTCGCCGGCGGATGCATTTCGCACCGGCACCCAGGCCCTGCTGGCCGGTGATACCAGGCAGGGTGTTTCCGCGCTGGAATATGCGGCCTCGAATGGTCATGCGGTGGCGCAATGGAAGCTGGGGCGCATGTACGCCGACGGCGATGGGGTTAGCCGCGACGATCGCCGCGCCTTCGAATATTTCCGCGGCATCGCCGACGCGCATGCCGACGACATGCCTGGCACACTGCAAGCGCGGTTTGTCGCCAACGCCTTTGTCGAACTCGGCAATTACTATCTCAACGGTGTCCCGAATTCGCCGATCAAGGCCAATCCTGCGCGGGCGCGCGAAATGTTCCGCTATGCGGCGTCGTATTTCGGTGATCCCGATGCCCAGTACTATTTGGGGCGGCTTTACCTGACCGGCCGCGGCACGGAGAAGGATCCGAAGCAGGCCGCGCGCTGGTTCGGGCTTGCCGCCAACAAGGGCCACAACGCGGCGCAGGCGGCGCTGGGCAGTATGCTGTTCAAGGGTGATCAGGTGCCGCGTCAGGCGGCGCTGGGGCTGATGTGGCTGACGCTCGCGAGCGATGCTGCCGGCGCACCCGACAAGTGGATTCGCGATCTCTACGATGCCGCGTTCAAGCAGGCCACCGACGACGAACGCCAGCTTGCACTGATGTTCCTCGAACGCCGCCTCAATGGCCGGCGGAATTAGTGCGCCGCGCTCGTGCGATGCGCTCCGCCACCGCGCCGCATCTTTAAGTATAAAAATTTGCCCGCAACGAACGCCGCAGGATGACGAATTCGGCGGCACTAACGGCATCGGTTGCATTCACGAAACCGGCGTCGACTTCGCCGGCGGAAACATAGCTGGTCACTTGCGGAACAGTGGCGACCGCGGCGCGGGTCAGTGCGCATCGCCTACAGGTCGAGATCGATCCATACTGGAACATGATCTGATGGTTTTTCCCAGGCCCGCACGTGCTTGTCGATGCCGGCGGTCGTCAGTCGATCGGCCGCCTGAGGCGACAGCAGGAGGTGGTCGATGCGAATCCCGTTGTTTTTCTGCCAGGCTCCGGCCTGATAGTCCCAGAACGTGTAAATACCGGGATCGTCGCTGACGGCTCGCACCGCCTCGGTGAAGCCCAAATTTGTGATGGCGCGGTAAGCGTTTCGCGTTTGGGGCAGAAATAGCGCATCGTTGACCCATGCTTGGGGAAATCGCGCATCGTCGGGGGTCGGAATAACGTTGAAATCCCCGGCGACGACCAGGGGCTCCTCGTCGGCCAGACTTTCACGGCAATACTGAAGAAGACGCTCCATCCATCTGATTTTATAGGTGTATTTTTCTGTGTTGATGGGGTTCCCGTTGGGCAGATAGATGCTCGCCACGCGCGCGGCGCCGGTTGGCAGGGAAACCGTTGCAGAGATGAACCGTGCCTGTTCGTCGCCGGGGTCGCCGGGAAGACCACGTGAAATATCTTCAAGTGGAAGTTTTGAAAGAATGGCTACGCCATTGAAAGTCTTCTGTCCGGCGACCGCGACATTGTAGCCAAGCGCCTCGAATTCTCCGGACGGGAAACTCCCGTCCGCACATTTGATTTCCTGGAGGCAGACGACGTCCGGCGCGCGTGCCTTGATCCAGGCAATCAAATTGGGGACGCGTTGGTTGACGGAATTGATGTTCCAGGTGGCGATCCGCATGAATGTCCGTAGCCCAGTCCGCTTGATCTTACAAAAGGTTAACTTGACGATTCAGGGATTGAATCGAGCATGCCGGAGCGTCACCATGGACGTAATCGGGACACGGGCGTGCGGTCCGCGGAGGTGCAATGGTTGCGCAACTATGGTACGCAACTGCAGCCGGGGCTGCCATTTCGTACAATATCCGACGCGATAACCAAAGTTTTCGTGTTTCACATATAGAATGCAGAAATATCGACGGGAAGTGGGAGAGAACGCTTCGGGGCTCGATCGTCGTAATTTTATTCACAGTGGCGCCCGGACAGTTTTAATGAACAAAAAGATCATCGGTATCGCTTGTGTCGCCATCGTAGGCATTTCTGCGGTGTATTTCGGCTCACGGCTACTCGGAGAACGCGGCGCGGCGGCCCAATCGGGGAACCAGGGGCAATCGACCGTCCCTGTTGAAGTCGCGTCCGCGGTAAAAAAGAAAATGCCTGTCCGTCTCGATGCGCTCGGGACCGTGACTCCCATGGCCAGCGTAGCCATCAAGCCGAGAATAGACAGCGAGATCGTCCAGATTCACTTTGCCGACGGCGCGCTCGTCAAGCAGGGCGATATCCTCATCAGTCTCGACAAGCGCAGCCTTGAGGCCCAGATCCGGGCCGCCGAGGGTGTGGTCGCGCGCGATCAGGCTCAGCTCGAAGGCGCCGAGCGCGACGTGCGGCGCTACACGGAACTCGTCGAGAAGAACGCAACGCCAGTCACCAATCTCGATAATGCGAAAACCCAGGCCGCAATTTACAGCGCCGCCAAGACCGCCGATGAAGCGACATTGCAGAACCTGCGGGTCCAATTGACCTATGCGACGATCCGCGCGCCGATTACCGGGCGGATCAGCGCAGCGTCGGTTAAGGTCGGAAATTTCGTACGCTCGGCCGATATTCAACCGATTGCGACAATCATCCAGACCTCGCCGATCTATGTGACTTTCACCGTGCCGCAGGCCACGCTGCCCGATCTGCGCAAGGCGCTGGCGGCGGAATCAGCCACGCTCGAAGCGATTGTGCCGGGCGACCCCACGCCGGCTTCCGGCACAGTGACGATGATCGAGAACACGGTCGACGCGGGTACCGGAATGGTCGCTGTTCGGGCAACCATGCAAAACACCGACGAACAGCTTTGGCCGGGCACGCTCGTGACTGCGCGCATGACGCTGCGCGAGGAAGACGCGGTGGTCGTCCCCGCCGCGGCTGTTCAGGTCAGTCAGGCCGGCAGCTTTGTGTTTGTCGTCAAGGACGGCAAGGCCAGCGTGCGCGCGATCAAGATTTCGCGCACGGTCGGCAAGGAAGTAGCCTTGGAATCCGGGGTGGAGGCGGGCGAAGTCGTCGTTACGGACGGCTTCCTGTTGCTCAACGACGGATCGCGTGTGGCGCCACGGCAGCATTCCGGCGCGGGGGCGTAAAAAAATGGGGATTTCAGAGGCCTGTATACGCCGTCCCGTAATGACGACGCTCATTACGGTGGCGTTGATCGTATTCGGCATTTTTGGATACCGTCTGCTATCGGTCGCAGCGCTGCCGGCGGTCGATTTTCCGACCATTCAGATTACGGCGACGCTGCCCGGTGCAAGCCCGGAAACCATGGCGGCCTCGGTGGCCGGGCCGATCGAACGTCAGCTTTCGACGATTTCCGGCATTACCTCAATGACCTCGACGTCGGCGCTCGGCACGACCTCGATCATCATCCAGTTCGACCTGAACCGTAATATCGACGGCGCAGCTCTCGACGTCCAGACCGCGCTGACCATCGCACAACGGCGCCTCCCGGTCGAAATGACCACTCCGCCATCGTTCCGCAAGGTCAATCCGGGCGACTTCCCCATTCTGTTCATCAGCCTGATCTCGAAGACGATGCCGCTGTCGAAGGTCGATGAATACGCACAACTTGTGCTGGCGCAGCAGATTTCGCAGTTGCCGGGCGTCGCGCAGGTGCTGGTCTACGGCAGCCAGAAGTTTGCTGTCCGCGTGCAGGTCGATCCGGTCGCGGCCGCGCAGCGCAACATTTCCATGGACGACGTTCGCAACGTCCTCTCGAAGGCCAACTCGAACACGCCGGTCGGAACCCTCGCCGGGCGCGAGAAAAACGTTACGTTGACCGCCTCCGGCGCGATGACCAAGGCTGACGACTACCGCAAGATCGTCGTGGCGTACCGTAACGGAACGCCGATCCGCCTCGAGGAAATTGCGCGCGTCGTTGACGACGTCGAGAACAACAAGGTGGCGAGCCTGTTCAACAACGAGCGCGCCATCGTGCTGGCGATCCAGCGGCAGCCGGACGCCAACACCGTCGCAGTCGTCGATGCGGTCCGCGCCAAGCTGCCCGCGTTCAAGGAGCAGGTGCCGGCGGCGATCAGGATGGAGGTTCTGAACGACCGCTCGGTGTCGATCCGCGATTCCGTTTTTGACGTCCAGGAAACGCTCGTCATCGCCGTCGCCCTGGTGGTGCTGACCATCTTCATGTTCTTGCGGACCGTGTCGGCCACCTTGATCCCCGCGCTGGCGGTGCCGATCTCGCTCGCTGCGACCTGCGGGATGATTTACCTGTTCGGATTCTCGATCAACAACATGACGCTGCTCGCATTGACCTTGTCGGTCGGCTTCGTGGTCGACGATGCCATCGTCATGCTCGAGAACATCGTGCGCCATATCGAAGGCGGCATGCGTCCCTATGAGGCCGCTCTGAAGGGCGCGCGGGAGATCGGCTTCACCATCGTGTCGATCACTTTTTCCCTTATTGCCGTGTTCATCCCGATCCTTTTGATGGGCGGCATGGTGGGCCGGGTGTTCCGCGAATTCGCCGTCACCATCGCCGTGACGATCGTGCTGTCCGCCTTCGTGTCGCTCACCCTGACGCCCATGCTTTGCGCCCGCGTGCTGAAGTCGCATGACGAGCATGCCAGGCAGAACATCGTCCTGCGGGCATTTGAATATTTGTTCGAGCGCATGCGGCTCGGCTACGAGCGATCGCTCGACTGGGTGCTGGCACACAAGTCAAGCATGCTGGTGGTGACGATCCTCACCATGATCGCGAGCGGGACGCTCTACGTCTATATTCCGAAGGGGTTCTTCCCGGCCGAGGATACGGGATTTATTTCAGCGACGGTCGAGGGTCCGGCCGACATCTCGTTCAAGGCCATGTATGACCGGCAGCGCAAGGTCGCCGAACTTGTCCGCAAGGACAAGGCTGTTGACTACGTGAATTCGACGGTGGGGACCGGCGGGCCGAACCCCACCAACAATTCCGGCCGGCTGTTCATTGCGCTCAAGCCGAAAAAGGACCGCGGTGAAAGCGTGACCGCGGTGATC
>Ga0164243_10007226_pt1 | contig 16611 bp, 18 predicted proteins | sample OricompcompostOP_FD_108781 | JGI IMG/M metagenome (GOLD analysis project Ga0164243, IMG submission 108781) | Organic Plus compost microbial communities from Emeryville, California, USA - Original compost - Organic plus compost (OP) | ecosystem: Engineered > Solid waste > Mixed feedstock >... | reverse complement strand
TACCTTGAAATGGAAGCGATCCGGGACATGCTGTCCATCGAACCGCTCGCTCCAGTCCCTTTGGATTTGCAGGCATAACGCTGTCGGCTGTTTGATACGGCCCGGCTTTAAGAAACAACCGATTTGAATTCAACCACCAAAAGGCTGCAGCCTCCGTCCGGGTTCGGACAGGAGTCTGCAGCCTTTTTCGCCGATGAAGTCGACCTGTTCCAACGAAGGGCAAGCTCAGCCGTCAGGCATGGCCTTCATTGCGACTCCGGCGGCTGTTCATGCACCTCCGTATCCGGCTGCGCCGTTGCCCATCGGGTAAAAGCCACTTTGAGCCCAGCACTCGTCGGCGCGCACAAATACGGTCCCGCTTGCCATTCATCCGGAGTAAGCCGGCATACGCGGACGGTTCTCCAGTCTTCCCCTTCCGTCCGGGCTCTGATAATAACCGCATCTTTCAGACGGGACGCCCGGATCGTCACGATCTTCTCCATCCACTCCGGGACAGGCGCAAGCGACCAATCCGAATAACCGTGGGTCACGACCGCTCCGAGATGAGGGACGCCGTCATTCATCTCGATTCCGGCTTTGATCCACTGCTGCCCATGGCTCCATAACATCAGCCCTGCCTGATCATACAAATGATCGAAGGCGGTCAAACGAAAGGTTACCTCTACCGCTTCTTCCCCATCCCATGGCAGCAGAAGCGAGTGGCCGTTGTCCCGTTCAAAACCGTACATGGTCGTTTGCCAATAATCACTGCCCTGGCACGCTTCAACGATCAGCTCCCCGTCCTTCTCTTCACAAGCTGCCGGTTCCGTCGACCAGCAGCCGCTAGTCCACGGTATCACTTGTCTAGTCATATTCATGCCACCCTCTCTCCAAACGAATTTTAACATTTTGAACGATTCCCAGGCGAAACTACAGTACTTAAAAAGCACCCCGGACCCGGCGGAAGCGCGTGTCTCCGGCAGAGTCTGAGGTGCTTTGGTGCTCGCAGTGGCAAACGGACTTTAGTCGATAATTGCCCTGCAGCTACTGCTTTGCATTGCTGTTGCTTTTCTTGATGTTGTTCAGATGCTCCTGGTACGTCTTCGCAAATAAATGCTCATGCGAGCCGTCCTTCTTGGTCACGTAATACAAGTAATCGGAGGCTTCCGGTGATAATGCGGCTTCGATCGAAGCGATGCTCGGACTGCAGATCGGTCCTGGCGGGAGCCCCGGATGCAAATACGTGTTATATGGACTGTCCACCTTCAGGTCCTTGTACAGCAGCCGTTCCTTCGGCTCCTTCAAAGCGTACTGCACCGTAGCGTCGATTTCCAGCTTCATCTCCTTGTGCAGGCGGTTGTAGATGACCCCCGCAACAAGCGGACGCTCCTTGTCGGCCACAACCTCCCGTTCGACGAGCGAAGCCACCGTCAGCATCTCGTGCAATGTAAGGCCATGAGCCTTCAGCTTCTGCTCCAGATCAGGGATCTGATCCAGCTTGCTCTGCATTTGCTCCAGCATTCGGGTCAGGATCTCTTCCTGCCCGGTTCCTTTTTTGAATTCGTACGTGTCCGGGAATAGGTACCCCTCGGCCTTATGCTTTAACGAAGTATCCGCGGGGATCTCCTTAAAGGCCGGTACGTCCGTCTGACCGCCGGTATCCGCCAGCTTTACGAACGCCGCCGGATCACTCTGGCTTGCTTCTCCCACCGTCTTTGCGATCTGCTCCAGCGTATAGCCTTCCGGAATCGTAATGCGGATCATTTCAGCCTTCACCACTTCGCCGCTGTTCAGCTTGGCAATCAGCTGGTCGTAGGTTACCCCCGGCTTCGCCTCATAGGTTCCCGCCTGAAAACGGGAGCCTTGGTTTTTCCATTTCAAGTAGATTTTAAAGAACATATCGTTTTTAATGAGTCCACTTTGCTTAAGAACCCCGGCAATTTGCGAAGTTCCCATTCCCTGCTCAATGGTGAACTTGACGGCATTCTGCGAAGCCTTCACCGGCTGCATGCCGTTCCAGACGTAATAGGCCCCGCCGGCAATGATCACCAAGACGATCACCAGCACTACCAGAGCCTTTTTGGCAGCTTTCAAACCGATCCAACCCTCCATAACCAAAAAAATCCCCACAAACCAGCGCAATGCTCCGTTTCACGCATTCCGCTGTCTTTGCGGGGACTCCGGAGTTATCAATTTTGGTACTTGATCAAACCTTGTGCCCGATTAATCTTCGCTGTCCTCAGGAAAGGTCATTTCATCGTACAGCTCGCTGATATTTTCCCATTCATCGTCATCATCTATGGTGACAAGCCCAAGAGTTCCTTCAGGCGAGGAGACCACTTTCAGGATATCGAATTCTCCGCTTTGATCTCCTGGCTTTTGGAGCACAGCATAGCTCTGACCGTTGATTTCAAACTCAGCTGTAAGATCGTAGACAGAAGTGACTCCGTCCTCATCTTCCAGTTCCACAGTTGGACCAAAGGCTTCCTTCAGCTTGGAAGTCCATACGGCCTGATCTGCAGAGAAATCATTCATGTTCATTCCCTCCATCAAGTTCGGCAACCAGCGTATTGAACGTTTCCTCGACGATTTCCCACTCTTCGTCGTCCTCGATCATATACAGCTTCAGATCGTCTCCGTCCTCCTCATAGCGGAAGGCATAAACCTCATCGGAGTCATCATCCTCGGAGTCAAGCGGAACGACCATCATATACTTGGAGTCCGAGCCGTCGACCTCGAATTTCATGATGACTTCAAACTCCTCTTCATTGCCTTCGTCATCGGGAATATAAATAATTTCCGGTTCTTCTTCTTCCATACGATTACGGTCATTAGCCATTTGTATCACCCTCACCTTTTACTCTTAGAGTCCAAATAGTTTTGCAAAATCAAGCTGGCAGCCATTTTATCCACGACCTGCCTGCGTTTCTTCCGGCTGACATCCGCTTCAAGCAGCGTCCTTTCGGCGGATACCGTCGTCAACCGCTCATCCCACAGATGAACCGGCAAGTTCAGCATGTCTCTCAGCTGGTCTGCAAACGCAATGCAGATTTCGCCGCGAGGACCAATGCTGCCGTTCATGTTCTTCGGGAGGCCAACCACGATTTCTTCCACTTCCTGCTCGCGGACCAGATCCGCAATTCGCTGCATTTCCGCCCCGTCGCGGCGGCGTTCGACCACTTCAAGCCCCTGGGCGGTCCAGCCGAACATATCGCTCACGGCCACCCCGATTTTGCGGTCCCCGTAATCGAGTCCCATAATTCTCATAAAGCTCTCCTATCGGTGATTGGCTAGATAGAACCGGACCAGCTCTTCAATCAACTCATCACGCTCTTTTTTTCGAACCAGGCTTCTCGCGTTGTTCTGGCGCGGTATATAAGCGGGGTCTCCGGATATCAGGTAGCCGACGATCTGGTTGATCGGGTTATAATCCTTCTCCACCAGCGCGTCGTATACCGTCAGAAGGATATCCTTCGCGGAGGCCTCCTTCTCATCACCCTTCACGTTAAACTTGACTGTCTTATCCATGGAATCCATTTGTGACACCTCGCTTCTTCAAAAACATGTCCATGCATGTTTTGACGAATTGAATCTTTAAGGTTTCCTACTTTTTCTATCATACCATACCGGGCCGCGCCGAAGGAAATTCCACGGAAATAAAAAACAAAAATTTTACAAAGTCCCGGATAGCCGCCGGAGCCTTTACAATGTATTGGATGCAGAAGGCAAAGATGATATACCTAAATTCCAGATCCAACCAATTGTTCAGCCAGCTTCAAAGCGTCTTCCAGCTTGCTGGCGTCCTTGCCGCCAGCCTGGGCCATATCAGGACGTCCGCCGCCTCCTCCGCCGCAGACTGCCGCGATCTCCTTCACCAGCTTGCCTGCATGAAGCCCCGACTTCACGAGCTCCTGCGGAACGGAAACGACGAAGTTCACCTTCTCGTCCATCGCTGCGCCGAGAACCAGCACGGCATTCGGGAGCTTGCCCTTCAGTTCGTCGGCAATCGAGCGCAGGCCGTCCATGCTTCCCGCATTGACGCGGACAGCGAGCAGCTCTCTTCCGTTCACCTGCTTCACCTGCTCGGTGAGCTGGCCGGCTTCGATCGTGCTCAGCTTGCTCTGAAGCGACTCGTTCTCGCGTCCCAGCTCTTTCAGCTGGCTGTGCAGCGCTTCAATCCGTCTCGGCACGTCGTGCAGATTCGATTTAAGAAGCTCTGCGGACTGCTTCAGCAGCGACAGCTGGCCTTCCAGGAATTCGTATGCCATGCGGCCGGTTACCGCCTCGATCCGGCGTACCCCCGAGCCGATGCCGCTTTCGCTGACCAGCTTGAAGATTCCGATCTCGGACGTGTTGTTCACGTGGCATCCGCCGCACAGCTCCAAGCTGTAATCGCCGACCTGCACGACGCGGACGATGCTGCCGTACTTCTCGCCAAACAGCGCCATGGCGCCCATCGCTTTGGCTTCGTCGAGCGATTTATATTCAATTGTTACATTAGTGCCCTTCCAAATTTGTTCATTCACGCGGCGTTCGATATCCGCCAGTTCTTCCGGCGTAATGCTGCCGAAATGCGAAAAGTCGAAGCGCAGGCGCTGCGGCTCAACGAGCGATCCGGCCTGATTGACATGGGTGCCGAGTACTTCCTTCAGCGCTTTATGAAGGAGGTGGGTCGCCGTATGGTTCTTCTCGATGTCTCTGCGTTTGTCATGATCGACCTCCGCCTTGACGGTCTCGCCGACCTTGAGCTCCCCGGCTTCTACCGTCACCTGGTGCACATGCTGTCCGTGCGGCGCCTTGAAGAGGCCCTCCACTCTGGCCGTCACGGATCCGCCGCGCAGCAGACCCTGGTCGCTGACCTGGCCGCCGCTCTCCGCATAGAACGGAGTGACGTCAAGAACCACCTGGGCGCTCTGTCCTTCCCCGGCGATGTCCACCATGGCGTCATCGACAATGATCGCCACAATTTTCGACTCGGTTACCGTGTCATTATATCCAACAAATTCACTTTTAACCGTATAATCGGACAGGACGCCGCCCTGAACCTTCATGCCGCCGCTCTCCTGACGGGCTGCACGCGCGCGGTCGCGCTGCTCCTGCATCGCTGCGTCAAAGCCTTCGCGGTCAACGGTCAGTCCGTGCTCAGCCGCATAGTCTTCCGTCAGGTCGAACGGGAAACCGTACGTATCGTACAGCTTGAACGCGTCGCTGCCGCCGATCTGCTTCGTGCCCTGCTCCAGCGCCTGCTTGCTGATTTCCTCGAGGATCGCCAGACCGTCGGACAGCGTCTCATGGAAACGTTCTTCCTCCGTGGAGATCACCTTCTCGATGAATTCGCGTTTCTCCACCACGTTCGGGTAGTATACGCCCATAATGTCGCCGACGGTTTCCACCAGGCTGTACAGGAACGGACGGTCAAGACCCAGCACTTTGCCGTAACGTACGGCGCGGCGCAGCAAACGGCGGATGATATAGCCGCGTCCTTCATTTGACGGAAGCACGCCGTCGGCCACCGCAAACGTAACGGTACGCACATGGTCGGCAATGACCTTCAGCGCGACGTCGCCCTCTACGCTGGCATTGTATTTAACGCCGGCCAGCTCTGCCGTTTTTTTAATGATCGGCTGAAAGAGGTCGGTGTCGAAGTTGGAGTCGACGTTTTGCAAAATGGATGCAAAGCGTTCCAGGCCCGCACCGGTATCGATGTTCTTGTTTGGAAGCGGCGTGTAGGAGCCGTCCTTGTTGTGGTTGAACTGCGAGAAGACGAGGTTCCACACTTCCAGGAAGCGTTCGTTCTCCCCGCCCGGGTACATTTCCGGATCGGACAGGTCGCCATAGGCTTCGCCGCGGTCATAGAAAATTTCCGTACAAGGACCGCAAGGGCCTTCGCCGATGTCCCAGAAGTTATCCTCCAGCTTCACGATCCGCTCCGCCGGCAGGCCGATCTTTTCGTTCCAGAGCTTAAAGGCTTCTTCGTCCTCCGGATATACCGTAACCGACAGGCGCTCCGGATCGAATCCGATCCATTCCTTGCTCGTCAGAAATTCCCATGCCCATGTAATGGCCTCTTCCTTGAAGTAGTCGCCGATGGAGAAGTTGCCGAGCATTTCAAAGAAAGTGTGATGCCGGCGGGTTTTGCCTACATTTTCGATATCGTTGGTACGGATACACTTCTGCGAGTTCGTGAGCCGGGGATTTTCGGGACTGATGCGTCCGTCAAAATACGGCTTCAGCGGGGCCATACCCGCATTGATCCACAGCAGGGAGGGATCGTTATGCGGCACGAGCGAAGCGCTCGGCTCGATCTGGTGTCCCTTGCTTGCGAAAAATTCAAGCCATTTGGAACGAATTTCACTTGCTTTCATATTAAACAGCCTCCAGCTCTCTCGTAAATTGCATGCAAATGGACGGATAAACGTAAAAACGCCCCTGATCAGATCAGGGACGAATGAATTCGCGGTACCACCCTGGTTACCGCCTGAACGACTGCCGGGCGCCATACGCCGGCTGCCAGCTTGAATGATCAGGCGATCGCCTTGTTAAGGCCGTTAACGGGGCCAGCCGGTGAATTTGTCACACTCCGAAATCAGCTTTCCGGACAGTATCGCTTGGGGGCTCTTGCAGCCGTCACGTTTACCGTGAAGGAGCCCTTCTCTGAACAAGGAGGAACTGCCGTACTTCATTTCATCGCCGTTTTGTCCGTTTTTGCATAGTATTGTCTGAATTATATCCGATAGCGCGGACGCTTGTCAAACCGCTCTACGTCGTCTTCCGCTTGACGTAATAGGCAAAGAAGTGCTGAATGATGACCTTGAGCACCGCGAATAAAGGCACCGCCAAAATGAGTCCGACGATCCCTGCGATCTCCCCACCGACCAGAAGGGCAAAAATAATGAGCATCGGGTGAAGATGCAGCTTCTTCCCCACGACCTGGGGCGATACGATATTGCTCTCCAGGAGCTGGCACAGCCAGTTCACGATGATGACCATCAGCACCATTTTCCAGGATATCGTCGAAGCCATGACCACCGCAGGCGCCGCGCCCAGGAACGGGCCGAGGTAGGGCACGATGTTGAATACCGCAACGATGCTCGCCATTAGCAGGGCATACGGCATGCCGACGATCATATATCCGATATAGGCCAGAATGCCGACGATGAGACACACCAGGAACTGCCCGCGGACATAATTCCCGAGCGCCTCATCGATCTCCTTCAGCAATCTGACGGAAGCCTTGCGCCGGGTGCGCGGCAGCAGCGATACGACCGCTCGCTCAAAAACGTCGAAGTCCTTTAATATGTAGAAAATCAAAAACGGGATGATGAAAATGTTAAGCACGATGTTAATGGTACTGCCGATATGGTCCATGAAATTGGAGATGCCTTTAGCCAGCCGGTCCTCCCACTGCAGCAGCCACTGATCCACGCCCTCCTTGATCCCCACCGGAACCCCCCGATTATCCAGGTTGTTCATGATGTTCTGGGCATGCATCGTCATCTCCGGCAAATGCTCGTTCAGTTCCTCCATCTGCTCGATCAGCATCGGGATCAGATTGATCAGAATCACCGCAAGGCAGGTCAGAAAGACGGCGTAAATGAGCAGCACGGCGATTCCCCTCGGCATTTTCCGCGCGGCCAGCATGCATACGACCGGATTGAGCACATAGGAAATGATCATCGCCACGACAAAGGGGGCCAGGATCGCTTTTAGAAATTGATAGATATTCATGAACATCGGCCGCAGCAGCCAAACGAAATACAGAATAATCAGACCAAGCAGGACCCAAATCATCCCCCGGAACCATTTATTGGCCGTCAGTTTATCCACCTTGTCTCCTCCTTCCGGACGTGCTGTCAAGTTAGTATATGTCCCGAAATTCGAATTTAACCTATTGGCGGCCTTAGGAGGAGATATATAGGCAAACGCAAAGAAACCCGGATACCGGCGTCCGCCATGGAGGCAAAAACGGGTACGGGTTTCCAAGATGACGGCAATAAGACCGTGTATCGTTCTTCCGCTATGGATGCTATGTAACCAATAAAAGGAATGAAGCTGCCGGGGTGAATCCCCCTTGCGGGCCGTGGCAAACTGAAGACAAACCACAATTAGCGGAAGGGGCGGCTCCATTTACGCAGCATAAATCAGAAAAATATTCGTTAGGACCCGAGAGTCTGCGGAAATGTTCTGACCGGTACATGCATATTGTTTAAGAGGAAGCGTGCAGATGAGGAAAATCCTGAGGAATCTCCTCAAAGAACAAATCGTCCAGCGAGCTGAGCGTACCGTCCTCTTCTACCTGGTATACGGACATTTTCTCCCCGTTCACCGTCAGTTCAATAAAGCAGCCCCAGCAGTAAAATTGGTGGGAACCGATTTTTCCTATATCTTTGGAATTGCAGTTAGGACATCTCATATTCATTGATCACCTATCCGTTAACAGAATTAATGGCTTTTTCCAAACGCTGTTCGCTCATAGGCGGAACCATGACCGCATTCTCCCCTATGGACATTTCCGTGGTGCAAGGCAGCCATTTCCGCCCTTCAATCAAATCCGAAACAAATCCGTCGCTTATTTCGAGACCTAATATTGTATTTCCCATTTCCTGGTCAAAATAAACGTCCGTCACTTTACCGAGCATCGTACCGTCCTCAGTAAGCACTTCCAGATCCTTTAATTTATTTTTACCCAAAAGATAGGTGTATTGTATGTCGTCGGCATCCGTCTTGCGAACAGCCTGTTTATTACGAATCATCACAGCATCTTCGCCATAAGCAACGACGTCCTCCCAGGACACCGTCTTCGCTGTGTTGGAGAACAACCCTTTGCCTTCCAGCTCAAGACCTTGAATTTTCCAATCTTCGGTGATGATAATATCGTATATTTTGCCGATCTCCTTGCCTTCTTCCACATCAAATACGGCAAGTCCGATCATCTCTTGGAATTTCATGGCCAGGATCCCACCTTACCCTCTTCAAAATTGAAACGAACCCCTTCACGTTACCACCGAAGTCAGCCAATCCAATGCGGCACGCGCAGGTCGATTTGTCTCGCGAACGGTATGGAGCACTCATCCCTCCCTCTCCATCCATGGAGAATCCCTACCTTTCTTACGTAAGACGACGCAGAATGGTTTCAATTTTTTGGGCTGTGTACTCCATATCTTCAGTAGTATTACCCAAACCAAAGCTGAATCGAATCGCCGAACGCAAAACATTTTGAGGCAGCTGCATGGCCTCCAGCACATGGGACAGCTCCAACGAGCCTGAAGTGCATGCCGAACCGCTGGCTGCGGCGATGCCCTCCATGTCGAGATTCATCAGAAGCGTCTCCGTATCTGTCTGCGGGAAGCTGATGTTCACGATGTGGGGAAGGCATTCCTCTTGGTGGCCGTTGATTACAAAAGCATCCCTGCCGATCTTCTGCTCCAGCGTGCTGATCAAGGCCTGGCGCAAACGAAGATCATGCTCTCTTCGCTCCTTCATCTGGCGGGAAGCAATCTCCACGGCTTTGCCGAAGCCGGCGATTCCGGCCATATTTTCCGTTCCGGCGCGCCGCTTTTTCTCTTGGAGTCCGCCGTGAAGGCGCGGTGCGATGACCAGTCCTTTGCGGACGTACAGCGCTCCTACACCTTGAGGTCCGTTGATTTTGTGCGCGGAAAAGCTCATCATGTCGACCGGAAGCTCATGGCAGTTGATGGGCAGCGCTCCTAGAGCCTGAACGGCGTCCACATGAAAAAGAATGTCTCTGCTTCGGGCGATTCTCCCGATTTCTTCAATCGGCTGAATCGTTCCTACCTCGTTGTTCGCATACATGATGCTGATCAGAATCGTATCCTCCGACAATGCCGCCTCCAGATCCTCGGGCCGAACCCGTCCGGTGTGGTCTACCGGCAGGTAAGTGACACGGAAACCTTCCTTCTCCAGCTCTTCGCAGGCGTGAAGCACGGCATGATGCTCGATGGACGACGTAATGATGTGGTTCCCCTTAGACCTGCGCATGGAGGCTGCGCCGAATAAAGCGAGGTTGTCGCTTTCCGTGCCCCCGGCGGTAAAGACGATCTCATCGGGCAGGCAGCCGAGAAACTTGGCGATCCGGTCCCTTGCCCCGCTGACGGTGCGCTTGGCCGCACGGCCGAATGCGTGAACGCTGGAGGCGTTGCCGTATTGTCCGGTCATGACACGCATCATTTCTTCCGCCACTTCCGGATGTACCGGAGTGGAGGCCGCATGGTCCAAATAGATTGATTTCATGATTACACCACCTTGGTCTTGTGTAGTATTTCGCTTATGATGTCCAGTGAAATTGTTGTATTCAAATCAGGAATTTGGAGCCTGTTCATACAGAGTTTGGCTCGGATAGAACGGTTTCCGGGCAGTCATAATATGTCGGTAATCCAATCCCGATATGGAGGTAATGACATGAACCCGTATTCCCAATCCCAGCAAATCAACCAAATCATTCATCAGCTGACGCAGCAAACCCAACAAGCTTCTATGGCTTACCAGCAAATGCTGAAGCAGGAGCAGCAAAATGCGATGCAGCTGGAGCAGCTCGCTCAGCGTGAGCAGCAAACGTCGCAAATGATCCAAACCGCTCTTCAAGGCCACCAGCGCGCCATTCAACAGCTGCAGCAAATCTCCAGCCTGGCCCAGCAAATGGTGAGCTCCGTTTCCCAGCCGGTATCGGGATATATGGAAACGCAGCAGCCGCAAGGCTTCCAAACGGGGTTCAACAACCAGTTCCGTCAACAGTAACAACCGGAAACAGACTCGCCGAAGCGGGTCTGTTTTTAATTTGGAAAACATTTACTTACAAAACTTTGGAAGTTGACTATCCTTACAGAAGGTCCGCCCAGAAGGTACGCCGTTTGCAAAGCCGAATGCCACTCGCAAGGGGCGAGTGGCTGCAGCTTGTAGTCTAGATGTAGAACATATAGTTCTCGGACGTCTCTTTCTCCTGGTAGGAAATCAAGTCGGCAAGCGTCGTCGAATCCAGCACGTTGGCGATTCCGTCACGGATCCGCAGCCAAAGATTACGTTTGGCCGGATCATCCTCTTCTGTAAAATCGACCGGCGAAATCGGCCCCTCGAGCACGCGAATGACATCACCGGCTGTAATCTCGGAAGCTTCACGCGATAAGATGTAACCGCCATAAGCGCCGCGGATGCTCTTAACGAGTCCGGCGTTCCGGAGCGGAGCGATCAGTTGCTCCAGATAGTGCTCTGAAAGTTGGTTTTTCTCGGCAATGCTCTTCAGGGATGTCGGCCCTTCGCCGTATTTGGCGGCAAGCTCCATCATGATTGTCAAGCCGTAACGGCCTTTTGTCGATATTTTCAAAGGTGGCACCTCTCTCAGTAAATTCATGGTATCTAATATAGAATGAACTCAAAAACTTCATGTTGAAGGGCTTGGATAAGCCTATTACAACAGGGGGTTCAATTTCGAAACTTGAGTTTCAATCTATTTAGCTCTTACTCATGTATCGTTATCAATGGTTTTGGTTCAACATGCGGGTGGTGAATCCAAGAGAATACAGCTTATGTAAGCTTTTTCCATATCTGCGTATTCCGATCATTTCCCTAGCCTATGTTAACATATCCGGCTCCGTTTTGGTTTAAAAAACAATGACAAAACAAAGAAATGTTCGCGACCGGTGGACAACCTATGTGGTGTGATCTGTGGACAAATGTGTTAAAATAGAGGCTATGGGCACAATCTCATATGAAAATGGTGATGACTTTTGTCTACAGATAATCAAAATATACGTGTCGTCGTCGGGATGTCCGGCGGTGTCGACTCATCCGTCACCGCGCTGCTTCTGAAGCAGCAGGGCTACGACGTCATCGGCATTTTTATGAAAAACTGGGATGACACCGATGAATTCGGCAACTGCACCGCGGAAGACGACGCCGAGGACGTCCGCCGCGTCTGCGAGCAGATCGGCATTCCTTATTACACGGTGAACTTCGAAAAGGAATATTACGATAAAGTATTTTCCTATTTTCTCGATGAATATAAGTTGGGCCGCACACCAAATCCCGATGTCATGTGCAACCGCGAGATTAAATTCGGCGAATTTTTGACGAAAGCGTTGAATCTGGGCGCCCAATATGTAGCCACCGGCCATTATGCCCGTGTTGTCGAGCAGGACGGCGTCTATACGCTGCTGCGCGGCGTGGACAGCAACAAGGATCAGACCTACTTCCTGAACGCGCTCAATCAGCAGCAGCTGTCGAAGGCGATGTTCCCAATCGGACATCTGCCTAAGCCGGAGGTCCGCCGAATTGCGGAGGAAGCCGGGCTCTACACTGCCAAGAAAAAGGACAGCACCGGGGTATGCTTTATCGGAGAACGCAACTTCAAAGAGTTCCTGAGCCAATACCTGCCTGCCCAATCCGGCCAAATGGTCGATATCGCCACCGGCGAAGTCAAAGGCCGACATGACGGCCTCATGTACTACACGCTCGGACAGCGCCAAGGCCTTGGTATCGGCGGTTCCGGCTCGGGTGAACCGTGGTTCGTGGCCGACAAGGATCTGGAGAAGAACATTTTGTACGTCGTGCAGGGGGATCAGCATCCCAGCCTGTACTCCACCGGGCTCATCGCTTCAGGCGTGAACTGGATCGCGGGACAAGGGGCCGTGCCCAAAGAGCCCTTCCAATGCACCGCCAAGTTCCGCTACCGCCAGCCCGACCAGAAGGTCACACTGGAATGGCTGCCGGACGGCAGCGTCCACGTTACGTTTGCCGAGAAGCAAAAGGCCATTACACCCGGCCAAGCCGTCGTGTTCTACCAGGACGATGTGTGCCTGGGCGGCGGAACGATCGACAAGGTGGAAAAAGTTCAATACGAAGCTGCCATCTAAACGCAAAGCATATGTGCAAACCGCCGGCTCTTTCGAGGGCCGGCGTTTTTTTTTGCATGCCGTCCTTAAAGATTCTCCCCGCCAGCATTATTATCCTGCTGTCATCGCAAAACTAATCCCCAATCGAAGTAGGTTCCCAGGCATTGGCAGTTTAAGACTGATCCTTCCGGAGCTGCTGGTTATGCCGGATTTTCGCCTCGTTGCCCTGCTCCGACGCTTCATAGAATACCCGGCCGGCGATTTCCTTCGGCAGGTAGTCCTGCTTCACATAATGGCCGGGATAATTATGCGGGTACTTGTACCCTTCATGGCCCAGCTTGACGGCGCCCTTATAGTGCGTATCCCGCAAGTGAAGCGGCACTTCCGCGGATTTGATCTCGTCCATGGCGGACATCGCATTCGAAATCGCCGTATAGACCCGGTTGGATTTGGGGCTCTCCACCGCGAATAGGATCGCCTGCGCGATGTTTAGCTTCGCCTCCGGCCAGCCGTTGTTCCGGTAAGCGTCCAGCGCGCTGACGGCCTGAACCATCGCCTGCGGGTTGGCCAGCCCGATATCCTCGCTGCTGGCGGCAATCAGCCGGCGGATGAACACCATCGGGTCCATGCCCAGCTTCTCCACCGCGTAGAGGAACCAGAACAGCGCGGCATCGCTTGAGCCGCGGATGCTCTTATGAAACGCCGAAAGCACGTCATACTGGGTCGACTCATCCGCACGTACGATCGGCCGGCGGATTGACTCCTCCGCCACTTCGAGCGTGATATGGACGGTTCCGTCCGCCTCGGGAGGCGTCGTCAATGCCGCCAATTCCAGCGCATTCAGCGCGCGCCGGATATCCCCGTTCGCCATCGTCGCAATATGATCCAGAGCTTCCTCGTCAACCTTCAGGTTCATGAAGCCGAGCCCCTTGTCCGGATCCTGCAGCGCCCGCTTCATCGCCAGCATGGAATGCTCCTTCGTAAGCGGATGAAGCTGGAACAGCGTCGAGCGGCTCATCAAGGCGCCGTTCACATAATGGAACGGGTTCTCCGTCGTCGCTCCGATAAAAATAATCGTTCCCTTCTCCACCGCAGGCAGCAGCGCGTCCTGACGCGAGCTGTTGAAACGGTGCACCTCGTCCAGAAAGAGGATCGTTTTCGTTCCGTACATCGATTTATTGGTCTGGGCCTGGTCGATCACCTCGCGGACATCCTTGACGGAAGCGTCTACCGCGTTCAGCCGGACGAAGTCCGCCTGCGTATGCTGCGAAATAATATGGGCAAGCGTCGTCTTGCCGCATCCCGGAGGCCCGTACAGGAGGATCGAGGATACCTGGTCGGCTTCGATCGCCCGGCGGAGCAGCTTGCCCGGACCTACGATATGCTCCTGCCCGATATATTCATCCAGCGTGGTCGGCCGCATCCGGTCGGCCAAGAGCCGTGCGCCCGGATTCGCGTCCTGCTGGAAAGAGAATAAGTCCATTCGATTCACGTCCTTGAAAGTCTAAAATGCTTGTCCCTGCGGACCAAAGCTGTTCTTCTATCATACCATACCCGGCCGGGAGAGTTCATTCCCTTCTGTTTCCGGGCGAACAAGCGGGGCGCTCATGACTTGCTCGGACGGCGGTAGGCCTTTTCGTGAAAGCGCAGGATCGACTGAAACAGCTCCTCGCCGCCGTCATGCGATTCGACGGGATGCTCGGGATCAAGGCTGAGGTACATTGCCCGGTATGTTTCAGGCACCCAAATGTACGAATGCACGTACGCTGTCGGCGTAAAACCGGCCTTTTTCCAAAAGGCGATTCTGCCGGCGTTTTCTTCCGACGGATCGGCTTCCGCTTCGATCACGATACCTCTGAAGCCCCTGCCGCCGGCCCATTCACGCAAATCCCGGAGGCAGGCAAGTCCGACACCTTGTCCCCTTGAACTTCCCCGTACCGCAATATAATCGATGACCAGCAGGTTTTCCTTGGCATCCGTCCCCGTCAGGGCCATGGCCGCTGCGGTTTGGCCTTCGCTCCAGACGTGCAGTGCACACAGTCCCCTTTCAAACATGCGCATGATGATCGCTTTCGTTTTCCGCCCATGCTCCGGAAAAGCCTCCTCATAAACCGGCTCCGCCTGCTGCCACATCGCTTCGTCCCAATGTTCCGTCACCTGATGCTGCATCGTTCGTTGTTCTCCTTCTTTGTAGAAAATGGATGGTCATGCCTTTATTATAATGGCCCGCATGACGAAAAACACCGCAGAGCCGGCCAGCCGGACTGCGGTGTGATATGAACAACGGCTCTCTTCGTTGCGGCGAGCTGCTAAGCTTCGGGCTTCCCCTCCAGCGTCGCTTGGACCAGCACGGCGATCGCCCGGTCCAAGGCTTTGGCGAAGCCTTCAGGGTCCGTCATCGCCACCGGCCGGGATTCGCGGACAGCTGCCATGGCTTGCTCCACCGTCTCGTCCCGGATCCCGGCGGATTGCAGCAGCTCCAGCCCCTTCTCCAGCGTATCCGCGAGCCGCATCGGCCCGTAGGACTGGGGCTCACGGTAGAGGGCGCGGGCGCTGGTCAGCACATAGGCCGCAAAATCCAGCATTCGCTCCCGTATATCCCCTGCACCCGGGTTAGTTTCCGTAACGTTCAAATGAAATCATCTCCTTCGGCGGCTTGGACATTTTCGGACGGGGCGGCTTGTCGGCGTAGCCGAGGCTGATCAGCAGCTCGGGCTTCACTTCCTCCGGCAAACCGGTGATGGCCGCAATGGACGGGGCGTGGAACGACCGAACCGGACAGCTGGACGCGCCGAGCGATTGAGCGGTGAGCATGATCGCGGAAGCGGCGACCCCCAAATTAATGAACCTAAGCGTGTCGGCACTGTCTGCTCCGCCCCGTGCCAGCGCCTCCTGATGGTTGCTGCAGAGAACGACCACCGCTGCCGGCTGCCCCGACAGCCCCTGCGCAAACCGCTTGATATGGCGGATCTGCATTTCGTCCTGAACGATGACAAAATGCGATTCCTGCGCATTGCTCGCCGACGGGCTGTGAAGAATGGCTTCCTCGATCGCCTCCACGATATGCGCCTCAAGCCGCTGGCCAGTAAAAGAACGCGCGCTGCGCCTTGCCTTGATGGTTTCCAGTACATCCATGATGTTATCCCCCCTCTCGCCTAACGCAAGGAAAATCCTCTCCGCATCAAAACTTCCCGTAAATTCTCTCTCAAGCTTGACGATGCCGCGATCGTCTCCGGTCGCGTGCAGCGTCTGGCCGTGTGCTCACACCAGCCATAATCCGATCCTTCCTTCTCCGGCTCGCCGGCAATCGAGACCCGGCGGCCGTCATACGAACGGCGTGATATCATTTGCTCATCGTACGCCTCCAGCCCTTCATCCAATGCGGCGGCCGAATACCGTTCTTCATGAACCGTAACGCTCCCCGGCAGGCGGGGCTTCACCCCTCTGCGCACCCCTTCACGCTCCCGGCCGACCGCCAGACCAACCACGGCAAACATCCCCTCGGGAAGGCCGAGCTCAAGCGCCAGCTCCTCCGGATGGTTGCGGACGGACCCGACCGGGACGGCGCCATAACCGAGCGCTTCGGCAGCGACCAAGGCGTTCTGCATGGCGAGTGCGGCATCGACGGAAGACAGCAGGAACATTTCCAGCGTGTCCGCCTTAAAGTCGTAGCCCTGCCGCTGCGTTACATATTTCAGTCGATGAATGTCCGCGCAGAAAACCAGCATCACCGGCGCTTCCTGGATAAAACCCTGGTGGCCGGACAGTACCGAAATTCGCGATTTCC
>Ga0164243_10007225_pt1 | contig 16612 bp, 12 predicted proteins | sample OricompcompostOP_FD_108781 | JGI IMG/M metagenome (GOLD analysis project Ga0164243, IMG submission 108781) | Organic Plus compost microbial communities from Emeryville, California, USA - Original compost - Organic plus compost (OP) | ecosystem: Engineered > Solid waste > Mixed feedstock >... | reverse complement strand
GGGAAAGCCCCATAGAGCGCTATGAGGCTTTCGTGTCTGGCTCAGTAGAGCAGGTGGTATTGAGCGGGATCCCAGGCCAGAACTGCGTAGATCTGGGTCATGGCGGCCTGCTCTAAGAGCGACGTTGCCTGCTGGTTTTCTATGTGGAACAGGTTTGTGTTTGGGTCGCGATACTGATTCCAGACGGTGTCTGCATAGGCTTGCATCGCACGCAGGTAGCGCTGCTCATGCGTTTTCGTATAGAGCAAGAGCAGGTTCTTGAAAAAGATGGCATTGAAGCAGGCCGGTTGTTTGTAGAGGCGGTTTTCGCTGCCATAAAAGTCGAGGGCGGCGTTTGCGATGTCCTTCGCCCTTTGCAGATAGACACTGTCTCCTGTGATCTGGTAGAACAGGACGTTCACCCCAATGGGAACACCCTGATTGTAGCTCCACTGTGTTTTGTCAATCGTGCCGTCCATGTGGACATTATCCCAGTACAACCCGTTTGGTGCAAGCAGGTGCTCGTTTGTCCAGTCATACATCTTCTTGGCCCAATCAAAGTAAAAGCGCTCACCGGTAATCTGGTACAGACGCAGGCCCATTTCCGCTCCGGGCATATTGGAAACGGTATTGCGATCCTGGCTCCAGCTTGCCTGTGTCCAGAAGACGCCACCGGGGGCAGGATGGGAGGGATCAGTATCCCAACCGGAAACCACCAGCGTAAAGATCTCTTTTGCACGTTTCAGGGCAGCCTGGTCTTTTGTCATCAGATAGAGCTGAATTTTGGCCAGACCCACCCATTCGTTATCATCATAGAACTTGTCGCCACCATCGCCATAGGGAGAGCGTGGATACGAATCATAGCCAGCGACATTGGTGGCTCCTGTGGGATTCCAGTAGTGTTCCTGCCCGCGTGAACGATCCTGGACGGCCTCTCGAAAGTTCCGGCCTGTCTCGCCTGGTATGTTCAGCAGATCAATAGTGGCGACATGGGCCTGAGAGAATGGCCATTCATAGCTGTATGGGCGATCGTTTGCAGCAGGTGGATACTGTTCCAGATAGAGGGATGAGCCATCTTGCTTGTAGAAATACTTCTGCATCGCGTTATAGGCGGCTAAAGCTCGGTCCAGGGTAACACTGTGGGTGGAGGCGCTGACGGTCTTGATCTCATTCTTGAGCAGGCCGGAGAGGGTCAGGCTGACGAAGCCGGAGAGCAGAAGCTTGATGACTGTTTTCCGTTTCATTTGAAAACCTCCTTCGGGTGAACAAAACGACGAAGAGGGGCGACACTGCCAGCGAGGAGGGGCGAGCGCTGCGGTTTCTTGAGGCTGTCTCTTTGCTTCAAGCGTCCATGCCTTCGTGCAGAGCGGGTTCCTTCCCTGCAAGCGCGGTGACTTCCCCTTTCTAGTATTATACCCTTTTTTAATGGCTGTTTGCTTGAAATGCTGATGCGATGAGTTTTGCGCCTGGATTCTGTGAAAAAAGCGCGGACCACCTTCGAGTATGCTGGTACAAGCATGTCTGATATAAGCGCTGGCCTGCTTCAGGGGTGCAACGCGGAATGTCTCTGCATTCTGACAGCTTGCAGCAAGAAGTTGCTCACCATCTGAAGCTGTCGAATGACCTGATACGGGATAAACTTTGTAATGGTCAGACCGACGACATCGGTAACCATGCCCACCTCTGTGACGATTCGTTGCTGTCTGTTCTCGTTATTGGCCTCTATTTCATGGTGGGATGGGTCACATTTTCGCTATTTCTTCGACTCTGTTAATGGTAGAGAGAAGTATCAATGCACTCTGTTCTGATCCTTCTGTTTTTCCTGAGAAAGAAAGAACAGCCAGCATGCACAATGATACAATATGGAACACCCTTGCTCTCGCAATTCTACGAAAGGGCAATGCATGCAAAATAAAGGAGTCAATGTATATCAGCCGGAGGATGCCCTGTCCTCCCTTTTTGAACAATATGCCCCGGTCATTTTCGCTTTATTACGTTCGCATGTTCCGTCACGCGAAGAAGCTGAAGATATATTGGCAGAGGTGTTTATGAGCGCATTACAGCATCCGGAAATCATGCAATGGGATGGGCCACGAGCGCTTTATTGGCTTAAACGAGTCGCCTATTACAAAGTAGTCGATAGCTACCGACTTAAGCAGCGATACCGTACCATCACGCTTGCTACATTTACGAATGAAATACATGATGAACGAGATCCTGAGAGCATTTTTCTCCATCAGGAAGTGTATAACGAGCTTTACGACTCGATTCAACGACTTTCGATAAAGCAGCAACAGCTTTTATTTCTCCGGTATGGCTGCAATCTGGCAACAGCTGAGATAGCAGTATTTCTCAATCGGAGTGATCAGAGCGTACGCAAGCAACTCTCTCGCACCATTCAACAGTTACGCCGCATTCATCAAGCCAGGCAGAAAGGAGAGTAGGAAGTATGGAACCGCATCAGCGTAATTGTTCCAGGAAACAGCATGATCTCGTTCCGGAGGAGAAGCAATATTCGGAACTGATAGAACAGCTCCAACAACACTACAGATACTCTGATTCAGAGAGGCAATCAATCGATCGCGTACATGCTCGTCTGTTGAATGCTCCCTTCGTTCAACAGAGAAGCGAACGCCATCTTGAAGGCCCCTTGCAAGATGTTGAAGCGAATGCCCTCAGGCAATTTATATCACCTACACGAGAACAGAGCGCAGGAAAAAAGCGACGGTTCAACCGATCTACTTTGGTCCTCAATATGATTGCTGCTGTTCTGCTTATTGGCATTCTGGCTGGCACCTTCGCTTTCTTGATCAGCATGAGACAGCCGCAAACTGCCCAGGTGGGCACACAGAGCTTCCGAAAAACCGGGATGACGCTTGATGGAGTTCGCCATCACTTGTACATGGTGAATAGACAGATAGGCTGGCAGGTCTTCCAGTATGGGACTTCTACTTCTTCCCTGTCTTCCTCTATCGCTTATCGTACGGAAGATGGTGGCAAGACCTGGAAACCGATGCAGTTTGCAGAGAAGCAAGCCAACGAGATCTCTCTGTATATTCTTGATGAGATGGTGGCCTGGATAACGACAAAAAATATTACAGGTGACAAAGTATCCTGGACAACCTATCGCACTATCAATGGCGGCACCAACTGGGAGAAACTTCCCTCTCCTTTTTCAACAGCGAAAGTGACCTTTGTTGATCAAAATTATGGCTGGATAATCGCGGCACCGGAATACGTATCCCAGGGTTGGAACCAGGACGCGGAGGGCACAGCGTTAGGTACCCTGTACCTTTTCACTACCAGTGATGGTGGCAAAACCTGGAAGAAGCAAGAGACGCAAGGGCTTCCCACCATTTATGGAAGAACAGAACCACAGATCCAATTCTTGAATAAAGAGCGGGGTTTCCTCGTCTTCCATACCCTTGAGGACAAGGCAAAATCACAGCTCCTGTTTACGACCACTGATGGTGGTAAAACCTGGAAGTCATTACCGTTGGAACTTCCATCGCCCGACGTGCTTCCTGAGTTGAAGACAAGCCCTTCTTTCTTCACTGAGCAGGATGGCTATCTTCTTATGAGCTTCAATGTAGAGAATACATCTACTTTTGTGCTCTTTGTCTATACCACTCATGACGGTGGAGCATCCTGGGGTAGCCCCGCTCTGCTTGGCACATACCCGCGCGATGCAAAAGGCAGGCCTGTTTTCACTGACCTCTTCAGTCCGACCCAGGCGGCGACCCGACAGGATCTCGATAACGGACAGGAACAGTTACTGCTGTCCACGCAGCACTATGGTGCATGGGACTCTCATCCGCTCTCGCTACCAGCCGATGCAGAGAAGAGTACCCTGTTTGATTGCCAGCTCTTTGCTTCCGGAAGCGGTCTTCTCCTGCTCAGAGATAAGCAGCAGACGATTATCGTCTATCAGACAATGGATGGCGGGGAAACCTGGCAACAACTCTCACGCCTGGACCCTCCCAGATAACTGAAGCAGACTGAAGAGCCGGAAAGCCTCTCTATCTTCTAGAAGGTTTCCCGGCTCTTTTTTCTTGCTGTCTGGTATCACGCGTGCCCACCTTGAAAGGTTAAGGCTGGAAGAAGTGACGGTTTATCTCGTCTGGAGAAAAGCTATTGCTCTTTGAGACTCTGCGATTGTTGGAAGCAAGTGGTACAGAAGGGAGATCGTGCGCCAGGTAGTATGGATGACTACTCGTCTGCTTTGAAGCATTCAACCTTGCGTTCTTCAGCTTGATAGGCCGCTCACCATGCTCAGTAAGCTTCCCTCCTGCCGGCGATTGGTACCGATCGCTTCCAAGAAAAGAGGTGCGAGGCAGATGACAGGAGCTGAGAGATGGGGGGAGCCAGTGAGGGGAAATGTCTTTCCCCTCTACCGGTTAATCAACATCAGGGAACAATGTTTCGCGCACAATGTAGAGAGGGCGGCCCCTGAGCTCGTCGTACATTCGTCCCAGGTATTCCCCGATCAAGCCCAGGAAGAGCATTTGCAAGCCTGCCAGAAAGGTTGTCGCCGCCAGGGCCATTTCAAGCAGCCCGAAGGAATGAGTAAAGAGGTAGAACAGCGCGATACCCATCAGACCAAGCAGGCCAAGCAGCAATACAATGCCACCGATGACGCTGGCCAACCGCAGCGGAACATAGCTAAAACTGGTGATAGCATCAAATGAAAGTCGTAGCATCTTGCGCATTGAATAGTGGCTGCTCCCTGCGAAACGCTCTTTTCGCTCATAGAGAACTGCTTCCTGACGGAAACCAACCCAGGCCGAGAGGCCCCGCATAAAGCGATGATGTTCCCGCATCGAGACCAGTTGTCGCACAACGCGTCGATCCAGCAAGCGAAAATCGCCGGTATCACGTGGGATCGAGACATCCGTGAGCAGGGCAAGCACCCGGTAAAACAGCGAGGCCGTGAGCAGCTTTACAGGCGTTTCCCCCTTACGTGTCGTCCGCTGCGCGTATACCACTTCGGCCCCGTTGCGCCATCGCTCGATCAAACGGGGAATCACCTGCGGCGGGTCCTGCAAATCTGAGTCGATAATGATCACTGCCTCGCCGTGAGCATATTCAAGCCCTGCCGAGATCGCCATCTGATGTCCGAAGTTGCGCGAGAAATCCAGGACATGTACTCGCTTATCCTGCTGATGCAGCTCTCGCAGTACCTGATAGGAGCGGTCACGGCTACCATCGTTGACAAAAACCAGCTCGAATGGCTCGCCTACCTCCTCCATAACTCGAGTAATCTGTGTATAGAAAACCGGAAGAGTCTCTTCTTCGTTAAAGACAGGAGCGACAACAGAGAACGTCGGGTGCACTGGTGTTACCTGCTGCTGATACTGGACGGCTGTTCTTGTTTGCTCATTTATTGCCATCGTGCTTGCTCCTTTCTGAGTGTTGCTCTGGTTGCAAATGTGGGCTTAAGGGGCTGCTTGCGAAAAACAAGGTAGTGGAAGATACAGAAGTTGAGCAGCGCGGCACCCGCAATACCAAACGCTGAGGCGACCATCAATGGAACGAAGCGGTGTGCAAGCCAGAAGAGCGATGCGTTGAGCACACCGCTACAGGCGATCGTACCATGAAAAGTTAGCCAGCGCTGAAACCAGAGAAGTGGGGATGCGTTGGCCTCGGTACGATCATGCCAGGTAAACACCGAGCTACAGAGAAAATTCACCTGGGCAGAGAGGAAAAAAGCAATACAGGTCGCAAGCAAGGCATGTATCCCCCAGTAGGTAAAGAGGCCAAGTAACGCCATCTGTAAGAGCCCGCATCCTCCACCAATCCCGATAAAACGGAGCGGGCGAGCAGTTTCAGAGAAGATCCAGTGATATATTGCTTTTCGTTTTATCGTCATGTATTCATATAGTCCTATCTTCATTTTGTGGGTCTCACTTTGATCACACAGGCGTCATATCCCTGGATTGTGATGGTATGGATGACCGAATAGTCAGGGTACTGCCTGCCCCAGTTGAAACGTGTGGACGCAAGGTAGAAATCCGGCGTTTTCTGTCGATAGCGGAAATTGCCTGGCACAAAGGGTCTTATCTGTCCCCATTGCGGGCTTGCAATAAAGATCACCTCACGGTCTGGCATATACTCAGCATAATGCTCTCCGAGCCACTTTATAGCGGGTTTTGTACAGGTTGCCCAGTAATCCATTTCATACTTTCCATTCGCTCCAGCTACCCCGCCTACCAATTGATTGAAGTAGATATATTCATAAGGATGCAGCTCAAGCATCTCTTTTCCCACCAGGGCGTGCGAGAGCAACACCAGCAGGATTAAAACCCCGGCTGCAAGCTTATAGGCGCGCGCTATCAACACATCATAGAGACATTTGATACCAAGCATTGCGAGCAGCAATAACGGCGGCACCAGAAAGAGAAACTGGCGGATCGAGTCGTAGAGGGTTGGACGCATCAACACCAGCGCTGCCAGCGGTGCTCCAAATGCAAGCAGAAGAGCAGCCGTGCGTCCTTCCAGCTTCCGCCGACGCAGCAGCCAGAGACAGGGAAAGAAACAACCAACTGCCGCAAAGAAAAGCATGGCTGGCGGCGAGGAAATTGCCAGCCAGGTCGGGACAAAGGTTCGTGGAAGCTGCGATGCAGGATAGATTTGCCCGGCAAAAGGAACGGTCCCATTCCAGGGATACTGGCTCATGACCTGAAAAGCTCGCACAAGATTATGCACAGGATCGAGCGCAATATAGGGCCAGAGCAGTATCATCGCGAGAAAAGACGTGCCGCCGAGCAGTACGGCCGCAATGATGTGGCTACCAAGCACGGGGAGCACACGCCTCTCCTTGAGCAGCTTCTTTCCATGCAGAAGCCACCAGCCTGCCAGCAACACGGCAAGAATTGGGTACCAGACAACAGCATTGATCCGAATCGATGCTGCCAGCCCGATCAGAAACCCGACAAGCAGACAGAGGGACAGCCGCTTTCTGCTCTCCCAGGAGCGAACCAGCAATAATACAGCCCAGAGCACAAAACAGGTGACCGACGCGAAGGGCAGATCCTTCGAGTTATTGAAGATAGCGCCAAAGAAGCGCGGATACAGCCATAAGCTGATTGCGGCCAGCAAGGCAATCCACCAGCCTCCGATTTCAAGCCCACAGAGCGCCATACCGATGATCCCGGCAACTCCTGCCAGCCCGTTCACCACTGCTCGCGTGTGCCACTGCTCATGGGTAAAGTGCTGTACGAGTGCCACCAGTACCTCGAACGATGCCCCATGCTCAGGCATATGCAGGGCCTGGTCATAGCCGGTGATAAAACTCTGATCATGGCCGAACGTGGTATACCACTTTAGCAGCGAGCGCCCATAGGCATCTTGCAGCGGCTCATCAATAGTCAGCCCATAGACATCGGCCTGTAAAAAAACCGTTCCTATTGCCAGCAGACAGAAGAGGAGCAAAAGGAGCGCAGGCGCAATACTATTTCGCCGTGGATGTTGCATACGTAAATCCATAAAACCTTTCTCTCACATTTTTATAAACATCTATACATCATGACAAAAGGTCTCTCTCCCGTCATAGAATCAGTTCGTAGACAGGCAATTCTTTGTTTTCTCTTGAAGCCCGAGACAGGAAACCTCATTTCTCGACCCCATCCCTTTTCCTGTCACACCTCGGCTCGCTATCTCAATCTACATAGTCGTTGCTTGAGCTTTTTTGTGACATCTTTTTATCAGGAAAGTATCCATCAGAAAGGACAGATACCTTCTTTTTCAGCTCACCCTCCCAACCTGCCACTCTCTATTTGCATATTAGGCCCCTCCTCTAGCATAGTTGGGAAAGCAGGCCTGTATTCCCTGGAGTAAGATTTGTCCTGTTGCGATGCTGGGATTGCTTCTATGCTTGCTGCAAGCAGTGGCCTGCGAAAGCGGCAGAATAGATGAGGGGATCGATCTACGTCATGGATAGATCACGGTCTCAGCCTGCGTAACGCGTCCTGACGGGTTGCTGTGGGCAATCGCCTGACGGGTACAATGGCGTTCCTGGCAAGCGGTATCGTGACGAAGCTTATGCCTGGCGATGTAAGCGAGAGCGTCGAGCAGTACGAGGCTCTTATCTTCAGGAGGCTCAAGCGTGGGGGCAGCAACCTGCTCCGTGACGTTGCTTGAATATCGAGGCTTCAGAGAGCTGAAGAAAGCAGCGGAAAATGTCTCTTTCTCCGCTGCTTCTGTTCGGCTACGCGATGCCGAGTAGTCGTAATGTGGTAGTAAACTGGGTGATCCCCAGAATACCCAGGACAATACTTGTGGCAAGAAAGAGCACAAGAACCAGGGTAACGAGCCAGTCAAGGCGCGAGAACCTGATAGGGTTGAGTTCCGTGCGGCCTCTGGTGTTATAGCCGAAGCCGCGCGAGAGCATCGCTGCCGCCATTGCTTCGGTTGAATGGAGCGAGCGAAAGAAGATCGGCATGATAATGGGCATGTAGGCCATCATGCGTGAAATCGGGTTTGCGGTCTGAATGCGCCAGGCACGCGATTGCTGTGCCTCTATCACCGCGGTGACCTGATCGATCATCGCAGGAATGTAAGAGATGGTCATAGAAAGCGTCATTCCGATCTCGGGAGGAATGCCCAGGCGCGTAATGACCAGGGCGATTTCTGACGGGGAAACCGTTTTCATCAAAATGAAAACATTGATCATCAAGACCATGATACGCAGAATGACCCCGATAGAAAAGACGACGGTCTCCCAGTAGAACGGGATGGCTGGCAGTGGTCCGCCCTGCGGTATGATATAGAAGAGGAGGTGAGCCTTTTCCGGTGAGGCAGGACGCCAGAGTAGCACATTTGTGATCAGGATCAGCAGCACAAATGGCAGCGTTGGGAGCAGGAGGCGCAGGCTTTGCCTGACCGGAATAGCCGCTACCCGCCCGTAGCCCAGTGTGATGATGAGCAGGAGCAAGAGGAAGAGCGGGTCATTCCAGGTAATCAACACGATGCTGATGATGAACCAGGCTAGCATTCTGACTCGTGGGTCAAGGTGATGGACGATGGTTTCTTTATTCTGATATGCCAGATCAAGCACTCTGCTCTCCTCCTCTCTGCATGCCTTGTAGCGTCGTAAAGGCTTCATTAACTGTCAGCCAGGTGCCGGGATAGCCAAGCGCTCTACCCAGTAAGGTGACCTGAGGAGGTCGCAATGATGACTCTCGTAGCGCTGCGTCGTTTTGAAAAGCTTCCCGGGTCGGCGCATCCAGCAGTACCCTGCCGCCTGCCAGCACAACCACGCGCTCACAATATTCGGCTGCAAGATTCATGTCATGGGTGATAACGAGAATCGTCTTGCCCGCTTCGTGCAGGCGCACAGCCATATCCATGATTTCCTTCGCTCGCTTGAAGTCCTGGCCGGTGGTTGGCTCGTCCAGGATCAGAATATCCGGTTGCATTGCCAATACTGCCGCCACAGCAATGCGTTGTTTCTCCCCCAGACTCAGCGTGAAGGGATTCTTATCAAGGAGATGGACAATCTCCAACTCTTCTGCAACCTGTCTGACACGTCCGCTGATCTGCTCTTTGGGGACACCGATATTCTTCAAACCAAAGGCAATCTCGTCATACACCTTCATCTTACAGATCTGGTTATCCGGGTTCTGGAAAATCAGGCCCACTGTTCTCGCAAGGGTATTGACGCTTGCTTTTCGGGTGTCCTGTCCGACGATGGTAACGAGGCCCTCAGTTGGCTTCAGCAGGCCGTTGAGATGCTTGACGAGCGTTGTCTTTCCAGAACCGTTCTGACCCAGAATCGCCACAAACTCGCCTCGCTGAATACGTAGATCGATATTGTGAAGCGCGATAGTGCCATCTTTATAGGTGTGCTTGAGGCCGCGAATGTCAATCACAACTTCCTCGGTCTGGCGTGACTTGTGGCGTGGCGGGAGCTCGGGCTGTTGTTGCAGCTTCTCGCGGTCGATGAGTGGTCCGAGTACCTCAACAGCCTCTTCGCTATCCAGTGGGAGGCGCTCAACCTTCCAGCCTGCCGAACGCAATCGCGCCGCAAGCAGTGTCACCTGTGGGGCATTGAGGCCAACTGAGTCGATATATTCGACGTGTTCCAACACCTCGCGCACCGGGCCCCGATACAGAATTTTTCCCTGATCCAGCAGAATCATCTCATCGACCATATGTACCGCTTCCTCAAGCTTGTGCTCGATAAGTAGCGTGGTGCGTCCCTCTTCCCGGGCCTGTTTTGCGATCAGTTCCAGCACGATTTCGCTGCCCTGTGGGTCAATATTGGAGGTCGGTTCGTCGAGAATCAGCGTTTCTGGCTGAAAGGCGAGGATAGCGGCAAGAGCACATACCTGCTTCTGTCCACCCGAAAGGTTGTGCGGGTTCTTTTTCCTGTGCGGAGTAAGTCGTGTTAGCTGAAGTAAATACTCGGAGCGTTGCCTGATCTCCTCCGCTGGTAGGCCATAGTTACAGGGACCAAAAACGATCTCATCTTCAATTGTAGGAAGAAATAACTGTGTATCCGGGTCTTGTTGTAAGACCCCAACCAGTTTAGAGAGCGCACTGACGCCGTACTTACGCGCCGTGTATTTCTCGCTGATAATCACCCGACCCTGCATCTTCCCCTTAAACTCCTGAGGAATGAGCCCATTCCCGGCGCGACAGAGGGTTGTCTTGCCTGCGCCACTGGGACCGGTAATCAGGACAACGCGGCCAGCAGGCAGCTTTAAATCAATGTTTTCAACGGCTTTCGTTTGTGCGTCCTGTCCGTACGCAAATGAGAAGCGTTCATATTGTAACGGATATGTTGGGGTTTCTTCTCCCACGCGGGGCCTCCTTTTATGACGCCTGAACACGCTGCTGTTGCCATCGGCAGTACGGCAGGCGTTCTTTAAGAGCTTCTCTGCTATGGCAAGAGCGAGGAGCTCTGCGTTCCTCGCTCTGCATCTATCTGTATCTATTTTTGTATTTGTATATTAGTAAGTTTGATTGTAAGGTGAAGACGGGCTATTGATTTTCTGGCAAGTTCTTCTTGCTGGAGCGCGAACGCTTGCCAGATTTGTTCCCTGTTCCTCCCTTATTGCTTGTTCGGGTTGTGGATTTGCGGGTTGCAGGCTTGCGCTTGGCTGTGACCTTCTTAGTGGGGGCCGCTGGCTCGGTAACGGGAACCTCTGCCGCCACTTCAGGCTGCTCTTCGGCTTGCCCTGCTTTTTCCTCTGGCTCTTCGCTGGCAACCGTAGCAGGCTCTGTCGTGACTTCAGCGGAGGGCTGTGGCTCTTCAGTGTTTGCCACTTCGGTCTTTCCCTCTTCGACGATTACAGGAGCAGTTGCCGTCTCGGTTACTTCCGCTTCGGGCTGCGCAGGCTCATCAGAGACGGGGGCCTGCTGTTCCTCGGTAGTTGCAGTTGCCGTAGGCTCATCGGAAGCCTGCTGCTCCTCGGTAGTTGCAGTTACCGTAGGCTCATCGGAAATCTGCTGTTCTTCAGTTTTCACTTCAGCGACGGTCTGCTGTTCCTCAGTAGTTGCAGTTGCCGTAGGCTCATCAGAGACGGAAATCTGCTGTTCTTCAGTTTTCACTTCAGCGACGGTCTGCTGTTCCTCTAGCTCATTTTCTTCTGGCTGTTCCGTTACCTCTTTGGTAGCGGTCTGAGCAGGCGCTTGTGCAGGGGTTTCGGTCTCTGAGTTCTCTTTCACCTCCACTGCTGGTGGCTCCTGGTTTACCTGCTCAACAGTTTCGGTTGCTGCCACTGTTTCAGCCGGTGCAGGGCTTGCTGTCGCCTGCTCGCTGTCCTCCTTTTTGGTCGATACGAGCTCAACGGGAGCGCTCTCCTCTTTTGAGGTCTCTGGCTTCACAGTGGCTGTTTGAGGTTCGACAGAGGTAAGCTCACTATCGAGATCCTCTTCCTCCTTTTCTTTCTGCCAGGGCCAGCGCCATTCAGGGGCGACAAATTTGGGGACGACTGCCAGTAAGATTGCCGGAACGACCGCATACACTGCCAGGAAGATCCAGTAAGAGACTGAAAATTGCATCGCGATCATGACGACAAAGGGATACAGTCCATACACCTGGCTGAAAAGGAAGATCCAGTACCATTCCTGGGCGAAGAGTGCAAGGGCGGTTACAACGATAAAGAGCACAATACGTAGAACAGGAATGCGAACGCGGTAGACAAGCGGATATAATGCAGCGAAGATAAGGACGTGAATAAGATAACCGGGCCAGCCCGCAATGTTGACCTGGGGGTCAGCAATAGAGCCGGCGAGAGTAACGATTGCGCCTGCAATGGGTCCGCCCAGCATGGTGGCAATCGTGAGCCAGAGCCCACCGAAGTCCATTGTTACGCCGGGCAGATAGGGTACGGGAACGGAGATCTGAAGCGCAGAAAAGGCGCCACTGATCGCCCCGAAAAGAACAGCGATGGCGGCGATACGAGCGCTGATAATGGGTTTGCGCTGAACAAGTTCATGTTGCATGAACCACTTATCCTCTCATTTTTCTAAAATGAATGAAAAATATATGATACAAGTGCGCCATGAGGAATGAAAAACTCACAGCGCACTATGACCATCCTTAATGGGAATGCTGCTTTGTTGCCTGTAGCCGCTCAGGAGCCAGGGCAAGCACCTGGAGCGTCTGTGTATCTAGCTCAACGCCATAGTCCTGTTTTGCCTGTTCAATGGAGATATACCCATCTCGTACATCTTCAATAACCTGTTCAACCGGTCGTTCGTAGGGAGAGCCCCAACCGCCGCCAGTTCCCGTCACGAAGCGAACCACTTCGCCGCGCTTGAGGGGATGGCGTGCGCATTTGCCAACAATCTGCTCGCTCCCATCAGCATGGAGAAAATGGATCGCGTTGCGTGAGCCTGGTTGTCCGCCGTTGACGCTCCAGGGAAGATACTTGTGACGGCCAAAAGTGGCTGTTACCGTGACATCATCGGTCAGGGCACGATACTCGCGGATGCAGCCACGGCCTCCACGATGGCGACCCGCTCCCGCTGCTGGCTCGGTATCGAGCGCGTAGCGGTCAACGAGGAGCCCGTAACGTGCTTCGGCGATCTCGACCGGGATCACATAGGTTTCGCCATCGCCAACACAGAACAGACCGGACTCACCGTCTTTGTTGGCTCCTGCGCCCCATCCACCGGTTTCCGGCTCCACCAGCAGGTAGAGCTCACCGGTATCGGGATGCGTGCCTGCAACGACGATACCACAGACCGAGAGAAAGTGTCCGGCGGATAGGCGGTCCGGTACAATTGGAGCGAGCGCTTTCCAGATGAGATCGGTGGCGAAGTCCTGTGCCTCCCAGTAGGTGGAGACGGGCGCGGGCCTCTGTGCATTCAGCACGGTGCCGGGTGGGCAAATGATTTTGAGGACGCGGAAACATCCCTCATTGGCCGGGATATTCGGGTTCGTAATTGCCTTCAAAATCGTGCGCACGGCTGAATGTAACCCGGCCTCCGGGCAGTTGATCGGCCCGGCTACCTGAGGATGCGTGCCTGTAAAGTCGCAAATAAATTCATCATCGCTGATGGTGACCTTGACGTGCACAGGAAGCGGACCGCTGCCCATACCGTCATCATCGATGTAATCGACGGCCTCATAGGTGCCTTTGGGCAGTTTTGCCAGTTCCAGACGGGTCATCCGTTCGCCATAATCCAGGAGCGCTTCGATGGCTTCCTGAACCACATCCTGACCATATTTCTGGCAAAGCTCCTGTACCCGGCGCTCCCCGAGCCGCAACGAGGCAGCCTGGGCGTACATATCGCCGAGCGTCATATCTGGCAGGCGAACATTGGCCGCGATCAGGTCAATAAGGCTTTGCAGGGGCTTTCCCTGCTCATAGAGCTTGATACAGGGGAACTGAAGCCCTTCCTGATAGACCTCGGTTGAGTCGGTTGTCCAGGAGCCGGGGTCTTTGCCGCCAACCTCGGTCCAGTGGGCCTTACTGGCAGAGAAGGCGATCAATGTTCCTTCATAGAAAATCGGAACGATCAGCGTAACGTCGGAGAGGTGTGTTCCGCCTCCGCTGTACGGGTCGTTGGTGATGAAAATGTCACCCGGATGAATGGCGTCAGTGCCGAACTTGTCGAGGACAGAGCGCACGGCAAAGGTCAATGTCCCCAGGAAACCGGTGATTCCATTTCCCTGAGTGATGAGCTGGCCTTTTGCGTCGGTCAGGCCCGAGGCGAAGTCGAGCACCTCATAAATAATCGGGCTTTTTGAAGTACGCTGGAGGGCAACGAACATCTCGTCACCGATCGCCACCAGCGTATCTTTGACGATTTCAAGTGTAAAGGGGTTTGTAGAGCTGCGCTTGATCATGCCTCGCCTCCAGTCTCGATAATGATGTTGCCATATTCGTCGATGCTTGCTTGCTGACCGGGCAGGACCAGCGTTGAAGAGGCGGTCTCTTCAATCACAGCGGGGCCTTCCAGTTTTGCGCCAGCTCCAAGCAGAGCGCGGTCGTAGATGGAGGTCTCATGCTGTCCGGAGTCGTCGAAGTCGACAAGGCGTACTCCCTTGAAGGCACGCTTGATGTCGCTCTGGCGCTCGATCTTGCGCAGCTCGGGTTTGCGGACCCGCCCAAAGCCGGTCAGGCGAAGATGTACAATCTCGATCTGTGATGCCTGACGGAAGGTATAGCGCTGCTCATGCAGATCATGGAACAGGCTCTCCAGGCTATGATGATGCTCTTCAGTCAGAAGGCCATTGGGGATAGGAACATTCACCGTATGCTCCTGACCGAGATAGCGCATATCTGCCGAGCGGGCAAAGAGAATCTCCTGTTCCGGAAGTCCTTCCTCGGCAAAGAGGGCGTACAGCCGCTGCTCAAGCTCCTGGAAGATTTCGTTCAAGGTGCTCATTTCCATCTGTGAGGTGCGCAGCAGGCGTGTCTGCACCACGTCATGGCGCAGGTCGCTCATGAGCATCCCCCACGCGGAGAAGTGACCGGGAGCGGGAGGCACGATGACGCGAGGGATATGGAGCTCTTTCGCCAGCGTTGCGGCATGCAGCGAGCCACCACCACCACAGGCGACCATCGCGAATTCACGCGGATCACGTCCCTGGCGCACCGAGACCAGCTTGAGCAGATGCGTCATATTAGCGTTTGCTATCCGAATAATGCCAAGAGCGGCCTCTTCAATACTGACGCCGAGCGGATCGGCAATGCGAGCCATTGCTTTGCGGGCGTTGTCGAGGTCAAGCTTGAGTTTGCCCCCGAGGAAGTAGTGCGGGTTGATGCGTCCGGTCAGGATGCTGGCATCAGTAACAGTTGGCTCCGTGCCACCGCGTCCGTAGGCTGCGGGACCGGGATCAGCTCCGGCGCTGCGTGGACCCACTTTAAGAGCGCCTGCCGGATCAATCCAGGCGATACTACCGCCACCGGCACCGATCTCAATGATGTCGACAACTGGCACCTTGATAGGATAACCGGCACTGGTCGGGGTGCGCTCAATAAAATAATCGCTGGTGACTTTCACCGTCCCCTGTTCAATAAGTGAGGATTTAGCGGTTGTGCCACCGATATCGAGCGTAATCAAGTTCGGTTCGCCAATCAGCTTACCGATAGCGGCTGCTCCGATGATACCACCAACAGGGCCCGATTCAACCAGATGGATCGGGGTGTGACTGGCCATGCGAAAACGGGTGACGCCGCCGTTGGACTGCATCACGTAGCAGGCTTGCTGCGGGATGTTCACTTCCTGTAGCTTCGTTTCGAGCGCGTGCAGGTAGCGGCGAGCTGTTGGTTTGACATATGCGTCCAGCACGGTCGTGCTACTACGATCGAACTCGCGCCACTCCTGGGCCAGCTCATGGGAGACGCTCACGTCAACTTCGGGCCATACCTGTTTGATCAGCTCGCAGGCCTGTTTTTCGTGGGCAGGATTGGCGTAAGCATGCAGGAAACAGATGGCAATGGCTTCTGCGCCCTGCTTGCGTGCCTCCTCCACGGCGGCCAGCACATCTTCTTTCACAAGGGGAGTCAGGACCTCGCCTTTGTAGTTGATGCGCTCGGTAATTTCCAGGCGCAGGCGCCGCGGAACGAAGGGCTTGGGCTTGGCATAGACCAGATTATACAGGTCCGGTCGGTTTGCGCGCTGGATTTCGAGGATGTCGCGAAATCCGCGTGTTGTGAGCAGCGCTGTAGCCGCTCCCTTGCGCTCGGTCAAAGCGTTGATAATTACGGTGGTGCCATGCGCCAGAAAGTGAACGCCTTGCAGTTGGGCGTCTGTAATGGCGGTAATAACTCCCTCCTCAAAGTGAGCGGGGGTGGTTGATGTTTTGCCGAGGATTATTTCGCCGGTTTCCTCATCAAGAGAAACGAGATCGGTAAATGTACCCCCGATGTCGACAGCCGCTCTTTTACTCATGTATTCTCCTGTCGTGATATGAAAATACCAGATTTATTTTTACTAAAAATATATGAGTATTCATATGCTATGAGAAAAAGCCAATTGGAGAAAGCGATTGCGCCTTTTCCATTGGCTATACACTCTACCTCATATGAATACTCGTTGTGCGCCATCCTGGATGACGCTAAAACTGCCTTGCTGTCTGCTGGCAAAGCATGAAGAGGCAGGTTGCAACCATCTGAGCCGGAATGAATAATAAGGGCTTCAGGGATTTTAGTGAGAACATCTTATATAGAAG
>Ga0164243_10007222_pt1 | contig 16618 bp, 10 predicted proteins | sample OricompcompostOP_FD_108781 | JGI IMG/M metagenome (GOLD analysis project Ga0164243, IMG submission 108781) | Organic Plus compost microbial communities from Emeryville, California, USA - Original compost - Organic plus compost (OP) | ecosystem: Engineered > Solid waste > Mixed feedstock >... | reverse complement strand
GCACGGTATGCCATGATTGGTGCAGCGGCCCTGATGATCCTTATTCCGGCTGCACTCTCCAGTCTGGAAACGCGATTTGGTGACTCATCGATATTCGAATCGCACGATGACCGGGAGGCATACAAAGCGGCAGCCGGCATGATGCTTGCCGACCATCCAATGGGAGTCGGCGCAAACAACTTTATTATGGTGGCAAACGTCGGCGGATATTACGCCCGTGCGGGCGTCTCATGGGTAAGCTACAGCGGCAGTGTGCACAATGCCTACTGGCTGGCCGCATGTGAAACAGGCTATCTGGGGCTGATTGCATTCGTTGTTTTACTGTTTCAGCCGCTTATAGTGGCTTTCCGCTGCGGTTGGCGAAATCGACGTGATCCCCGAGGTGATTTGCTCTTGGGCATCGGGGTTGCTTTGCTGACGCTATACGTCCATTCACTGTTTGAGTGGATCTTATTCACGTTCCTCACCCAATACATCGTCACACTGGGAGTCGGTATGGTCGCTGGAACGGCCATTCAGCTCGGTTACTGGCGTGCCCGCCGGCGAAACGCCCCTGTGGCCGTTAACCAACTGGCCGGCCACCATCTCAAGTAAACCGTATTGCCATACGGCTGTTGAAACACTCCCGGTTTGGGGCGATAGAGCAACATTGTCAGTTAAGGAGTTTGGCGCGTGCCTCGTCTGTATGATTCACGTAAACGCATTTTGGTTACGGGCGGTGCGGGCTTTTTAGGGTCCCACCTCATCGATCGGCTACTTGAACAGGGGCATGAGGTTATTTGCGCCGACAATCTGTTCACCGGAACGAAGCGAAACATCGAACATCTTCACAATCACGCGCGGTTCGAATTTCTTCGGCACGACGTGACCTTTCCGCTCTACATCGAGGCGGACGAGATCTACAATCTCGCTTGTCCAGCCTCACCGGTGCACTATCAGCACGATCCGGTCCAGACCACGAAGACTTCTGTGCACGGCGCCATCAATATGCTCGGCTTGGCCAAGCGGTTGAAGTGTAAGATTTTCCAGGCCTCCACGAGTGAGGTGTACGGCGATCCAACAGTTCATCCCCAGACGGAAGATTATTGGGGCAACGTCAACCCGATCGGAATCCGGTCATGTTACGATGAAGGGAAGCGCTGCGCCGAAACGTTGTTCTTCGACTATTACCGACAGCACAGTCTCGAAATAAAAGTTGCGCGCATTTTCAATACCTATGGCCCTCGCATGCACCCGTCCGACGGGCGAGTGGTCTCAAACTTTATCGTGCAAGCCCTGAAAGGCGATCCGATCACGCTCTACGGCGATGGCAATCAAACTCGATCGTTTTGCTACGTCGATGACTTGATTGAAGGGTTCATCCGTCTGATGGAGAGCCCGGCGGATGTGACGGGACCCGTCAATCTCGGCAACCCGGTGGAGTTCACCATGCATGAGCTTGCAGAACTCGTATTGGCAGAGACCGGCTCCAAATCGAAGCTGGTACATCTTCCGTTGCCGGCTGACGATCCCCGTCAGCGCAAACCCAATATCGATCTCGCGAAACAGAAATTGAACTGGACTCCGAAAGTATCATTGCGAGAGGGGCTTAAGTCGACAGTCTCGTACTTCCGCAATCAGCGCTAGTTCGGGCAGAATGTATGCGACGGCGCGCTCGAACACAGGTTTGCGAGGTTCAGTGACAGCGTATTCCAAACGGAAATCGCGCTTCAATCCACGCAACGATCCACGGGCTGAACGATGTTAGCGATGGTAATGAACTACATCGCTTTGGTTTGTGCGCTTCTGTCGGCCCTTCTCGCATTCATCTTCTTCGCCGAGATTGCGGCTTCCTCCTTGCTCCGCCTAAAAATGAACCGCGCAGAATCTGCCAACGCATGGCCGCACAGCCTTGCCGTTGTCGTTCCGGCGCATAATGAAAGTACGGGATTGATTCCGACCATCTCCGATATTCGGTCCCAGTTAAGGCCAAACGACAGACTGTTGGTAGTCGCTGACAATTGCACGGACGACACGGCTGCGGTCGCGCGCGCAGCAGGTGCCGAAGTGGTCGAGCGACATGATGCCGACCGGAGGGGCAAAGGGTTTGCCTTGGATTTTGGTCTTAGAGCGTTGTTGGCTCAACCACCCGACGTCGTCGTTTTTGTCGACGCTGACTGCAGGATCGCTCCAGGTTCCATTGCCCAATTGTCATCTGTCTGCCGCACGAGTGGGCGACCGGTCCAGGCGCTCAATCTCTGCTATTCGCCCGAGAATTCGGAGGTCAATCATCAGATCGCTGAATTTGCGATGAGGGTGAAGAACTGGCTGCGCCCGCAGGGCTTGGCCAAGCTGCATTTGCCCTGCCAGCTTGGCGGGACAGGGATGGCGTTCCCGTGGCAAGCCCTTCAATCAGTGGAATTGGCAAGCGGACAGATTGTCGAGGATCTCAAGCTGGGTCTCGACCTTGCGCTGGCCGGAACGCCACCGGTCTTTTGTGAGGCAGCGCGTATCACAAGCGAATTTCCGGCCTCTGTGACGGCGGCTAATGTGCAGCGCAGTCGATGGGAGCACGGCCACGTCGATATGATTTTGTCGGCAGCGCCGCGTTATCTGGCCATTTCCCTAGTGCGAAGAAATCTGGGACTATTCGCGCTTGTACTCGATATGGCGGTCCCACCGCTTGTATTGCTCGGTTTCGCGATCATTGCGGCGTGGCTGATGGCGCTCGCAGCCTATTTTTTTGACGGCTTTGTTGCACCGTTGACGATTGCGAGTTCGACCGTCGCGCTGTTCGTGACAGCGCTTGTGATGGCCTGGGTTCGATGCGGCCGCGACGTGTTGCCGCCAGCCTCGCTTCTATCGATCGTTCCGTATGTCGTTGGGAAATTGCGGCTGCACAGCCGATTGCCACTGGCCGGAAGCCATTCCGCCTGGATTAGAACCGATCGCAAAAAATAGTGCTTCGCGGTATTTTTGTGTCCGTTCGTTTCCCGGTTCATTCCCGTTGGGAGATGGGGCCGGGATGGGACCTTTCGGGATAACAATCCGCAAAGGCCGGGTACTCTTGCATGCGGCTAAAAAACGCGCTTTTAAACTCCCGGCATCGTTGACCGCGATGAATTCCCTCGTCTTTCGTGCCTTCAAAATCGGGACAAGCAAAATTCCCGACGTGCCAAAGAGAAACACTGTACTACGGATTTGTTCAATAACCTGGCGGTTTGAAAGAACCCAAAGGTAAAGGCCGGACAGAAGTCCTTGCCATAGTCTATTGCGGTGCGCAGTTGCTCTTCAAATTAAGGAAATACGCCGAAATAACTTTTCAATCACTGGCATTTGTAGCAATACCGCCGCAAATTAGAGCCATATTCGCCGGATACCATTGCGTAAAGGACAGTGCATGTCGGTCGAGTTCACGGCAAACGGTAGGAACAACTCCGGCGCAACGCTTGTCGGGTTGGTAGCCGCGATTACAGTCGTCCTTGGAGGCTTTGTTTTCGCGATTGCATTGAAAGAACTCGCGCGGCGGTGGGAAGTCCAGGAAGAATATAGTCACGGATACTTCATTCCGATTATTTCTCTGTGGCTGTTGTGGTCGCGTCGACAAGCCATCGTGGGAAGTATCGGCACGCCTTCCTGGCTAGGCCCGATCTGCATCCTCGTCGCCGGTGTAATGCACATTCTCGGCGAGTTGAGCGCGCTTTATATTCTCTCGCAGGCCGGCTTCATTCTGACTCTTATCGGTATCGCTCTCGGCATAGGTGGAATCCCCCTGTTGAGAGTGGTTTTTATCCCGATCGTATTTCTTATCTTCGCGGTGCCGCTACCGTATTTCGTCGACTCTACTCTGTCCTATCGGCTGCAGCTTATTTCCTCGGAACTTGGGGTCTGGTTTATCAGGCTTGCCCAGGTGCCCGTCTACCTCGAAGGCAACATTATCGATCTTGGTCAGTACAAGCTCCAGGTGGTCGAGGCCTGCAGCGGATTGCGCTATCTCTATCCTTTTCTCGGTCTGGGCTTCCTCGCGGCTTACCTCTTCCACGCGCCGTTCTGGAAGCGCGCTATCGTGTTCCTTTCGACAGTTCCCATCACAATTGTGATGAACAGCTTTCGCATCGGCGTTATCGGCGTCGTGGTCGATAATTTCGGGCCGCAGGATGCCGACGGCCTACTACACTTCTTCGAAGGATGGATCATCTTCGTCGCGTGCGCAGGCCTTTTGGCGCTTGAAATGTTCCTGCTGGCCAAGATCGGGTCGACACGCGGGTTCCTTGAGTCGTTTCATCCTCCCAAGGTCGAAGCTTCACTCCCGCCGGGACAGAGCCTGCGGACACGTTTCAGTCTCCCGCTGGCGGCTTGCTTTATTTTGCTTTGTGGAATTGGAGCGCTTACTTGGATGGTGTCGAGTCGGCAGGAGTTGATTCCCGACCGCACGAGCTTTGCGCAATTTCCGATGCAATTTGCGAATTGGAGCGGTCGGGCGTCATCGATGGAGCCTGAAACCGAGCATTTCCTTGGACTTACCGATTACATTCTTTCCGACTATCGTGAACATGACGGCAAGTCAGTGAATTTCTACGTGGCCTATTATGCGTCTCAACGCTCCGGTCAGGCGCCGCATTCACCAAGCGTTTGTATCCCGGGCGGCGGCTGGCAGATTTCGCAATTCGATCGCACACGCTATACCAATGCTGCAACAGCGCTGACATTGCCCTACAACCGTGTGGTAATTCAAAAGGAATCGCGCAAGCTCATTGTCTATTATTGGTTTGAGCAACGCGGCCGCAAAATCGAAAATGAATGGTGGGCGAAGTGGTATCTGCTTTCAGATTCCATTTTCAAAAACAGGACTGATGGCGCTTTGATCAGGCTGACGACGCCGATCTATCCCGGTGAGGCAGAAGATGAAGCGGATAAGCGTCTGCAATCATTCATCGGGGATGTAGTGCCACAACTCGCGGGGTTTCTGCCGGCCGAAACGCTGGAAAAGACCGCTGCGAAAATGACCTCGATCAAAAACTGACCTCGATCAAGTCGAGTAATTTCCAAGAGATTCACATGAGCGACAAATACAGAAACCCGGCAGTTAAATTTCTGGCAGCCTTGGCGTTAGTGGCCGCGGTCGGGCTTTCGGGATGCGGTTCGCGCGAGGACCGCGCCGAGGGTTATTATCAAAAAGGAATGGAGTTCCTCGCCAAGGACGATCTGGTCAAGGCGCGGGTCGAACTGCGTAATGCCGTCCAGGTCAAAGGAGATATGATTGCGGCTTGGCGCGGCCTTGCTGAGGTCGAAGAGAAAGCGAAAAACGTTGCCGGGATCGTTGCGGCTCTGCGTCGTATCACCGAGCTTGATCCGCAGGACAAAAGTGCCCGGCTGAAATTGGCCAGACTGACCTTTGCATCCGGGGCGTTGGATGATGCGTTGCGGCTGGTGAATTCTGTGATCCAGCTCGATGACAAGAACACCGAAGCTCTCGCGATGAAGGCGGCGTTGCTGCTTCGCATGAAGGATGCCAACGGGGCGGTCCAGGAAGCTCACAAGGTTCTCGGCCTCGATCCCGGAAACGTAGAGGCAATGACCGTTCTGGCGGCGGAAAAGCTGTCAAAGGACGATCCCCGGGGTGCGCTCGATATTCTGGAAGATGTACCCGCCGCTGCGAAGGACAATGTGGCGATCCTGTTCCTCAAGATCAGGGTTTATGAACGGCTCAAGGATACGAAGAATATCGAAGCCGTCCTGCAACGGTTGATTGAGCTTAGACCGTCAGAGGCATCGCTCAAGCGCGAACTGATTAAATTCTACGTGGCGACAAAACGCCTTGATGACGCAGAGCGAGAAATGCGGGCTCTTGCTGCGGCGAATCCCAACGACACCAAAGTAGGTCTGGAACTCGTGGGTTTCCTTCTGCAGACGAGAGGGCCGGTGGCCGCGCGCACTGAACTTGAGCAGCGTATCAAGGCCGGCGGCGCCACATTTTCCTATCAGCTTGCCTTGGCTGATCTTGAGTTCGCCTTGGGCAACTACGCACAAAGCACGGAATTGGTCGAAAAGCTCATCGGCAGTGCCACGACTCCGGCGGATACTCTCGCCGCCCGCACCAGACTGGCCGAAATGCAGCTTGCCCGAAAGAATATTCCGGCGGCAGAGGGGTTGGTCAACGACATCCTCAAGGCAGACAGCCGCAATGTGAACGGACTAAAACTCCGCGCTGCGATTCGTATTGAGCGGGGACAATTGGAAGACGCCATTGCGGATCTGCGCACCGCGCTCAACGACCAGCCGCGCTCGCCGGAGTTGCTTGCGCTGCTCGCCGTGGCATTCGAACGAAGCGGTCAAATTGATCTCGCTGACAAGCAAATGGCCGATGCCATGAAGGCATCCAACTTCGATCCGAAATATGGGCTGAACTATGTTGCGTTCCTGCAGCGGCGTGGTATTTCGAATCACGCGGAAAACGTCCTGAACGAACTTGCATCGCGCTGGCCGAGGAATACGCAGGTTCTTTCAAGTCTGGCGCAATTGAAAATTGCGCAGCACGATTGGGCCGCTGCGAACGAAATTGCTGAAACCATCCGGAAAACTGACGGCCAGTCCAAGCTTGCCAACCAGATCAGTGCGGCTGTCCTTGGTGCTCAGCAGAAATTCAACGAAAGCATCAGCGTTCTGCAAACGGTTTATGATGCAAATCCGAATTCGACCCAGGCGCTTTACGCGCTGGTGAGAGCTTATTCGCAAGCTAAGCAGCTTGATAAGGCCGAGACATTGCTGGAAACGACGCTCAAGGCAAATCCCGATAATGCCGACGCGCATGTGCTGATGGGATTGACGAAGCTCGCGCGCAACGCGCCGGAGCAAGCCATCGCAAGCTTCAAAACGGCAATTGAAAAGCAGCCGAAGAGCACGGCGGGATATAGTGCACTCGCCAATTATTACCTTGCCCGCAAGGACTACGACGCTGCAATGACCGTTTTGCAGGACGGACTTCGCGAACAGCCGACGGCTACGAATCTCCGGCTCAGCGTTGCGGGAATTTTCGAGGCCAAGAAGGATTATGAGAAAGCGATCGCAGAATATGATGCGTTGCTCAAAGACGACCCCGGCTCGATGATTGTTGCCAATAACCTGGCGAGTTTGTTGACTGACCGCAGGGGCGATCAGGCAAGCATTGACAGGGCGGTTACGATTTCGGCGGTGCTTGCGAAATCCCAGCTGCCGCAGTTTAAGGATACGCTCGGCTGGGTTTACTATCGCAAGGGCGACTACCGTCGCGCACTGCCCTTGCTTGAGGAAGCTTCGACCTCGCTGTCAAATAACCCGTGGGTGCAGTATCACCTGGGAATGACCTATGCTGCGGTTGGCGATCAAGCCAAAGCGGCTGAGCAATTCGCCAAAGCATCGGAACTCGGTGGCAATGATAGCGAATTGAAGGAGAAGCTGGCGGCGGCGCAGAAGGATAAATAGTGCCTTTGCAGGAGACGCTGCTACGCTATTTGCTTGGAGAGCTTTTTCTGAAGCGATAGTTTTTTGCCGGCTCACGCGAAGAAGCGCATCAACGTAAAGTTTGGGATCTGGTTTGATGCCATCTAAGGCCGAAAGCTACAGGCTAAGGTTTGGCGACGAAATCCTTTGAAAGGACAAACAACAGTGAGTTTGACGAAGCGCTTCCGGTTTGTGAGGAGGTGCTCTGGATTTGCCTATACGCATAAGTCGCCGTGACAAACCATTCCCGCGCCAAACGATATGAGTACGACAATGAGCCGGTGTAGAAAGTCGTGGCAAAACCGCCCGCAGGAGCTCCGGTCTCACTCATCGTAATATTTGCTGAAATCGAGGATTTGGAATTGACGGTGTGAGAGAGGCCCAGGTTGAAATTCCTGCGGTTTGAAATGTCGCCGAGCGTTCCGGTGGTAAAGGCCTCGGACGCCGTGAAGGTGATGCCGGTGTTCTTGAGAAGCTGATAATTGAGGCTGGCATCCCATACTGGCGCCATCACAGTTCCGCTGATGGCCGGCGCCGGCGTGAAAAAAGGCGTATTGAAGGGGTCGGTGACCGCCGGCACGATGGCAACCGGTCCGGCTACGTCTTGGTCCGTTTTGATAATTCCTATGCCCGCATTGCCGCTAACCTGCAGCCGGTTCGACAGACGAATGGTGACGCCCCCGGTCGCGCGCGACGAAATGACTTGGGTATTCGCCGCGTTGTCGTACTTTGAGAGAGCTACGTTCCCTGCAACGTTCAGATCGATCGTCCGGGTAGTGCTATGGCTCCAGCCCGCGGAGCCGGAATATGACGAATATGGCGTCGTCGAATCGCTCGAAGGCGAGTACGTCGTATTGACATAGTTGACTGACGCACTGACGACGTCCTTGTCGGTGAGGCGCCGCGCGCCGCCGGCACCGATATTATAAATAATGAGATCTCCATTTAATCCCGATGAAAATCCGAGGTCGTTGCGCTGCGCGATTGCAGCATCCTGCCGCGTACGGCTGACAGAGAAAAAATCCCTGTCGCCCAGCGCCTTGCCGTCGTGATCGACACGAAAGCTCACTACATCGCGGGTTGTTTCCGAGAACGATCCGAGCGTTGTATCGGAACCAAAATATTTTCGATAAACAATGTCGCCGTTGAGCGTAAAGCGCGTCGTCGGGGTGCGATAAAGAGCGGTGAAATTGCCGGCGCTATAAGAACCCAAAACGCCACTCGGGTTGGTTGACAACCCGTAATTGTCGTTCAGTTCGATCGTCTCGCTTGTCCGTCCGCTGATAGTCAGATCGGAACCGGACGCATCGGTCGCAATAATGCCAAGCGCCACGGCGACGAGCCACGGTGAGGTAAGTGAAACTGATCTCGACACAACGTGAGGTGTCCTATCGTGCGTTCACATCCCCGAAAAATAATCAGTAAAACAGGCCGCGTTCGGGAACGACGACAACGTCGCCGTTCTGAAGGTCGATATTTCCCGTCAGATTGGTTCCGTTTTCGAAAGCCGCGTAGTCGAAGTAATAGATCGATTCGACCCCATTGATCTTGCGGTGAATCTGTATGCGTTGCTTGGCGGCAAAGGTACCGAGGCCGCCAGCCTGTGCGATCGCCTGCATGATATTGATCCGCTTAAAGAGGAGATAGGGTCCGGGCTTTTGAATTTCGCCTGTGATGTAGATTCGCGGCCGATCCTCGTCGTCGGGTCTGCCGACGGAAACGACGGATACGGTGATGTCTAGGCGATCGGAATAGTTCTTTTGCAGCCGGTTACGCAGCACGTTCTCGATAGCCTGCGGCGTCTGGCCCGCAGCGCGGATGTGACCGGCGAGTGGAAACGAAATCATGCCGTCGGGGGCGATCAGGACTTTCCGGTCGAGCTTGGGATCCTGGAACACGTTGATTTCGAGGACGTCGCCTACCCTCAGCGTTTGCGCGTGGGCCACCACCGCCAAGCCCAGCCACAATGCCAACGCCACCAGAATGCGCATGGATCTTGCTCCCCTCAAACCGATTTTCGGGCCCGGACGACCCGATCTGCGGTCAGCCGAACGTGTGCCCGCCCCGCCGGGCATTTTCACGGTTAACGCGCTCAAAGATATCGGAAAACTTCCGCGAAATAAACGCTACTTCGGCCCCGCCAGCAATGGTTTAGCTCCCATTGTGTTGATTTTAACACGGTTTCTGTGCGGGTTACCGCAAACTCGAAGCTCTGAGTTAATTTCTCGTTAACGACGTCCGCGGGCAGCCGTCTATCGGGCGTCGGCTGGTTCGCCGAGCGGAAAAACTCCAAAATCCCGCTTATCATTGATGACTTCGCGTACAAGTTCAGCCGTGATGACTTTGGCGCTGATGGCAAATCCATAGACCAGAGCTGTATCGCAAAGCACGTTGATCACGCGCGGCACGCCCTGGCTGGTGCATGCAATCAACGTGCTGGCCTCCGGCGAAAACAATTGCGCTTGAGCGCCGACTGCCTTTAGCCGGTGGTCGATGTATTGCGCTACGTCGTTGGAATCCAGCGGCTTCAGGTGAAAGTCCGAGGACACACGCTGAGCGAACTGAAGAAGTTGAGGCGAGCGGAGCAGGTCACGCAGTTGCGGCTGACCGACAAGTATAAGCTGCAGATACTGGTACTTGTCTGCGTTGATGTTCGATAGCATCCGGAGTTCTTCGAGCGCCTCCCAGCCGAGATTCTGGGCCTCGTCAATGATCAGGATGGTGCGGTTCGAATTCGCGTATTGCGTGTAGAGAAATTTGTGAAAGCGCTTGAACAACACCTGGTAGTCGCCATCGAAAGGCTGGTTGAGCGACATCATGATCCAACGCAGCAACTCGTCGCGACCATGGGGTGTGTTCGATATCAGGCCGACGTTGATCTTTGGGTTTAGCCGCCGAAGCAGATAACGCACGAGCGTGGTTTTTCCGGAACCGATTTCACCCGTTATGACCGTAAAGCCGGCATTGTTGATGACGCCGAACTCGAGCATGGAAAATGCCATGCGATGCGTGCGGCCCCAGTAGATCATATCCGGATCGGGAAGGATCGAGAACGGCTTCTCCGACAGTCCGTAAAAGGCCTCGTACATCGCAATTTCCTGCTCGCCCACACGCGGTAGGTACAAGCTTGTTTGACGGCCGACGAAACTAAAGCCCTCTATTTGGCCGCCTTATGACGCTACGCTGGCGTATCGGTTGGTTGGGTCCTGATTGGTTGGCTCCTGAACCGCATACGCAGGAAAAAATTCCGCTTTTCCGTCTGCAGACAAGGATGTCCTCTATGCATACAGCCAAGGTGTAAGTGCTGCCATGAATTTCAGGCGGATGCCAATATGATCGAGGGGTAAAGTTTATAGCAGATGGGTGGAGAGGGAGAGGTAACTTGGTCCGCCCGGAGAGGTTGTGAATCCCCTGCTTGCCCACAAGTGGAACCCGAAAAACGGCTCTTATAGAAACAAGAAGAATGTGAGCGGGAATGGTGGATTTAAGTGATTGAAATATAAAGTAAATTTACTTGAAAAATGGAGGCCTCGGGCGCCTGGCTGAGCGAGGGGTTTCTTGCTTAGCACTTGCTGAAAAAGACAGTTGCAATGCAAGGCGATTATGGTAAGAGCTTGATGCGGCTTTTTCTGAGGGAGTGGTTGTCATGGTCCGTTTGGGTGGCCTGTTGGGAGCCGCATTCGCGGTTGCGCTTACGGCTACGTCCGCTAATGCAGTGGCGATTGACGCTGGTGTGCTGGCTCCTGGCGATGGCTATTTTTTCAATCAGGTAGTCACGCCGGGTGCGTCTATTGAATACGATTTTACTTTCACGCTGCCGAGCGAGGTGACGACGAGTTCGTCCGTGACGGTTCAGCTGCCGAACCCGACGCCGGGTTTCAATATCGGTATTGCTGACCTTGTCATCACGTGGGTGTCTGGCTTCTCGACCCAGAACGGGCCAATTGCCATTACCGATGGCTCTGGTTTGACGATCGCCAGCGCTGTGCTGAGCGCTGTGCTGAATGGTGCAACGGCTACTTTGCATCTCACGGGCACGGCTCTGCCGGGTTCGGCTCCTGGCTTTGATCCGCAGTTTGACCTTTCGGTCCTTGCAAGCTGCGATGCGGGTGGTGGCTGCGCTCCTGGTGATGCTCCGCTGCCGGGCGCTGTCGTCCTGTTCGGTTCAGTGCTCGCTGGTGGTGTCGGTGGTCTTCAGATCATGCGCCGTCGGCGTCGCGTTACGGCCGCCTGAACTATATTGTAATGTGGTAGAATTACACGAGAGGACGCCCTCCTGGGGTGTCCTCTTTGTGTTTTTGCCGGACCGCCGCGTGTTACTTGAGCTTCATCGAACTCCGGTAGCGTTTTCGAAGGCTTTGAATTTACCCTAGACTATAAAAGATTGCGGCGATTAACCGACTTATGCCGCCGCTCATGGCATTGTGTTGCAAACGGCGCGTCGCAGTTTCACCACGATGAGATGCGATGCCTTCGCCCTCGTTAGTGTTGGTCGATTATGCTGCAAAAATATTCCGTTCATGAGCAGATGCCCCAGGATGAGGGCGGCCTGTCGCTGACGCCGGCGTTTTTCATTGATATTATCAAACGCCGGCTGCTGTACTTCCTCATACCCTTCGTCCTTGTGCTCGGCGCCGGCACGACGGCTGTGATGTTGATCCCGCCCGTGTATCTCGCCGAGGGTAAAATACTCGTCGAGTCCCAGCAGATTCCATCCGATCTCGTGCGGCCGACGGTTACGGCAATGGCCAACGAGCGCATCCACGTCATCAGCCAGCGTATTCTGACGCGCGACAACCTTCTTACCGTCGCCTCGAAATATCAGCTCTATTCCGGTCACCGGCAGCCCCTGACGGGCAGCGAAATCGTTGACAAGATGCGCGACGCTGTGAAGATCATTCCCATCGACGTCAAGACGGGACGTGACCGGCTTATTCTCGCATTCACGATCGGTTTTGAGAACGAAGACCCGGTAACGGCGACGCGCGTTGCTGGCGAGTTCATGACCATGATTTTGAGCGAGGACGTGCGGGTTCGCACCGCCTTCGCAAGCGAAACGACCAAGTTTCTCGAGCGAGAAGCAAAGCGTCTAGAGAACGAACTGAATATCGTTGAAACAAAAATCGCGGACATAAAGCGCGCGCAGCAGACGCGTCCGGATTCAGTCAGTTCAAACGACGCGCAACTTAATATCCTGCGCGCCGAACTGATGCAGAAGGCGGCGACTTATTCGGACTCTCATCCGGATATGAAGGCGATCAAGCAGAAGATAGCCGCCATTGAGAAAACACTATCTGCATCGGCGTCAAAGGACGATGAGAGGAACCTTGAGCCGCTGGAGCGCCAACAGGCTTCGCTCCAGCAAAATCTGGAATCGACCACTCAAAAGCTCGTTACAGCCCGTCTGGGTGAAAGCCTCGAGCGCGGTCAGCAATCCGAGCGGCTCGAAGTGATCGAGCAGCCGACGGTTCCGCAGAAACCCATAAAGCCGAATCGGCCGAAATTTCTCGCTCTTGTTCTTGCCGTGTCCTTGGGCGCGGGAGGGGGACTCGTCGTTCTGCTTGAGGCCCTTCAAACCACGATCTATCGCACGTCAGATCTTCTGCGCATTGCCGACAGCCATATTGTCGTGACCTTGCCGTATATTGCGACCGAAGCGGAAACACAGCGCCGCAAGACGAAACTTATCCTGATCATCAGCGGAGTGATTTTTGTGATTGTTGTCGCTGCCGCTGTAGCTCTGTTTTTCTTGCCGCCGCTCGATATTCTTTTTGACAGGGCCTTGTCCGCCGCCGGTATGTAGCTGAACAGCTGAGAAACGCAGACATCTCGGAAAAACACATGGATCATATCCAGCAGGCTCTTCAACGAGCGACAGATACATCGGCGGGCGGAATTGACTCGCTTGCGTCTCCGGCGGCACCGCCGGCTGCCGCGCCACGCCCCCAATATGGTTTGGATCACACGGGCGCCGACATTGCCCACGTCGCAGAAGTAGAGCTTCGACACAAGCAGCTCGAGAGCGAGCGTATCGTCGCGCACGATAACACAGACCCGCGTTCTCGCGCCTTCGACATGTTGCGCACCCAAATCCTGCAGTCGATGGATGTGAAGGAGTGGCAGGTCATCGGCATCACGTCGGCTTCGCCCAGTTGCGGCAAGACACACATCGCTATCAACCTGGCGATGAGCATTGCCCGGCAGCGCGAACGATCCGTGCTGTTGGTTGATATGGACTTGCAGAAGCCTCAAGTCGCGACCCGTCTCCATATTCGCGGCGAGGAGGGTCTGCTGAACGTCCTCGAGGGACATACAAGTATCGCGGACGCAACCACCAGGGTTCGGGTTGGTAATCTTCGGCTCAATGTATTGCCCTGCGAAAAGCCGACGTCGCATTCGTCCGAATGGATGGCATCAGGTGCAATGACTACTCTGCTGCGCGATTTACGTCAGGCTGATCGCTCTCGGATCATCATTCTTGATCTGCCGCCTGTCTTGATGGGCGATGACGTGCTGTCGATCTTGCCGCAGCTCGATTGTGTCCTGTTCGCCGCGGCGGTTGGGACGACGACCATTTCCGAAATCAAGGAATGCAACAAGCATCTTCAGGGTACGACGGTGGTCCGGATTGCGCTGAACAAATCGTCGGACATGGGGCCTAGCTACTACGGCAAGTACTAGCCGCCGCTGTCGGACTTGATGCGTTCGGGCGTTTTCATGTCCGGTGTCCGGCGCCGCAATCTTTACTCCACGTTTTTGCCGAAGCGCCCAGAATTCGAAGCCGTCTTATTGGGCCGGATCGCATTCCGATCTAGCATCGCCGTGCCCACGAACGACTCCGGTTTTGAAGCCTGCAGGTATCGTGGATTCCCTTCGGCCCTGAAAAAAACCTTCCAGGTCCCACCGAGAATGATTGGGCTAAGGTAAATGGAATTCCGGTTCGGGCGGCCGGGAAATACAGTCGCCAATTCAAGCTGTTATCAGTGAGTTCCCAATACAATAATTTTATCTTAAAGGTTTTCGCAGCATTAGCCGCCGGCGGCAGAGCCTCTATTTATTCCCCATCATTAGCGTTCTCGAAGGGACAGGGCCTTCGAGGAACCGAGTGTGCCGACAACAGCAACTGTAAGCGTTACCAGCGATCCTTATATCAACGGCGTGCTCAGCGGCGTCAAATGGGCCGTTAACTCTCTTACTTTCAGCTTTCCGAGCGATCCGAACTACTACGATACGTCCTACGGCGCGGGCGAGCAAAAACTTGGGTTTGAGGCATTTACCGCGCAACAACAGGCGGCTGTCCGGTCGATTCTTGCGGAATACTCTTCGGTCATCAATTTTACCTTCACCGAAATATCGGAGACGTCGACCCAGCACGCGGATATGCGATATGCCGAGTCGGATGCGCCAAGCACGGCGTGGGCATATTATCCCTCGACCTCGTCGGCTGGCGGCGATGCGTGGTTCAACAATTCGAGGGGATTGTACGACAATCCCGCGCTTGGAAACTACGCCTGGTTCGCAATCATGCATGAGACCGGGCATGCGCTCGGACTGAAGCATCCTCAGACAAGCGCCGGCTACTTCGGCACGATGCCGTTGGATCATGATTCGCTTGAGTTCACGGTCATGAGCTATCGCTCCTTTGTTGGAGCAGGAACCAGCGGCGTTACAAACGAAGCCTATGGTTATCCGCAATCGCTGATGATGTATGATATCGCAGCGCTGCAGGAATTGTATGGCGCCAATTTTGGGACCAACAGCGGAAGCACCGTCTATAGCTGGAATCCCGTCACCGGCCAGGAATACATAAACGGCGTTGCGCAGTTGGCGCCGGGCGCCAATCGTATCTTCATGACGATCTGGGACGGCGGCGGCAATGATACTTACGATTTTTCGAACTACAAGACGGCACTGAATGTCGATCTGTCACCGGGCGGCTGGACAATTACGGCCAGCGAGCAACTCGCCTATCTCGGGAGCGGACATTACGCACGCGGTAATATCGCAAACGCGCTTTTGTATGAAGGCAACACCGCGTCTTTGATCGAAAATGCTATCGGCGGCTCGGGGGCGGATTTGATCCTGGGCAACGTCGCCAACAACAAGATCACCGGTGGCGCCGGCAACGACACGCTGGACGGTGGCGACGGAGCTGACACAGCGATCTACAGTGGAACATACGCAAACTACCAGATCGTCAAGAATGCCAACGGAACGTTCACGATCACCGATCTGCGAGGCAGCAGCCCCGACGGTTCCGACACAATCTCTAATTTCGAGTCCCTGCAGTTCTCCGACAAGATAGTGGCTTTGAACAATTTGCCGGCAACGACACCGACGTTGCAGGTTCCGACCATCAGCAGTTTTTCAGACGACAGCGGCGACGTCGGCGATTTTGTTACGAATGACAACACCCTGACTTTCGCGGGGACCGGAACCTCGGGCAGCACGATCAAAATCTATGACGGTGCAACGCTACTCGGCAGCGTCGTTGTCGCCGCAACGGGCGCATGGTCCTTTACGACGGGCGCTCTGAACGACGGCACGCACAACTTCACTGCCACTGCGACCGATGTCACAGGCGTTGTCACGGCCCCATCCACCCCGCTGGCGCTTACAATTGACACGGTAGCGCCGACCACACCGGTTATTTCCGCTATCACTCCTGACAGCGGATTGGCGGGCGACGGCATCACCAACGCAAATACGGTCACGCTTGTTGGCACGGCGACGGCTGGCACTATCGTCCATGTGTACGACGGCGCGACGTTGTTGGGCACGGCTGTTGCCGCGGCGAATGGCACGTGGAGTTTCGAAACTTACGATCCCGCCGCTTCGGCTCCAGCGCTTGCATGCAGTTGCCCTGCCTGCGCAGCGGCCCGCGCCGCCGATCAGCAAGCCGCAGGTCCGGAAAACGGCGCCGCCGGGACGGTCCTCAGCGATGGCGTCCATTCCTTTACTGTGAAGGCCGTGGATGTCGCGGGCAATTCGAGTGCATTTTCGGTGGCACGCAGTATTACTGTCGATACGGCAGCGCCGGGCGCGCCGGCGATTGCCGGCATCTCGACCGACACCGGCGTGGCGGGCGACGGCGTCACCGGCGACAACACGCTTGTCCTGACCGGGAGCGCGGAAGCGGGTGCGACCGTGCAGGTCTATG
>Ga0164243_10007221_pt1 | contig 16619 bp, 16 predicted proteins | sample OricompcompostOP_FD_108781 | JGI IMG/M metagenome (GOLD analysis project Ga0164243, IMG submission 108781) | Organic Plus compost microbial communities from Emeryville, California, USA - Original compost - Organic plus compost (OP) | ecosystem: Engineered > Solid waste > Mixed feedstock >... | reverse complement strand
GCGAGGCAAGGAAAAGTCGCAAGCCAGGAAACGCGCCATGACGGCCCGCGCGCTGGCGGATTGCCGCCGCTGGCTCGGCCTTGGCGGAAACGTCGAGGAAGCCGCATAGAGCCCCTACTCGGTGTGGAATCCGGTTATGGGCAGCCTCCAATATGGCATTGAGGCGCCACCGAACCTTCCCTAAGATGCCGGACGCTATGGTTCGATATTAACCGGCAGGAGCAGAGCATGGCTGGGCGCGTGCCCAAAATTTGTCGATGTAAGCTGTCGCATGGAAGTAAACTGCCTCACGCCGGCTGGCTATAGTGCAATCCTGTTTTGAGGTTTTGACGACGCGTGCCGAACACTTCTTCCATGCGGGTACTGATTCTAGGAGCAGCAGCCGGTGGCGGCCTTCCGCAATGGAACTGCGGCTGCGTGAATTGCGCGGCGGCCCGCAAAGCCGGTTCCGGCATTTCTCCGCAGACCCAGTCCTCGGTGGCAGTCAGCTCCGATGGTGAAACCTGGGCGATCCTCAACGCCTCACCCGACATTCGTCAGCAGGTTAGCGCTAACGCGCAACTCCATCCCCGGCGCTTGCGCAACAGCCCGATCAGGAGCGTACTACTGACCAATGGCGACATTGACCATATCGCTGGTCTGCTGACGCTGCGGGAAAAACAACCCTTCGATATCTATATGACACCGGCTCTGGCGGAGATCATCGATGACAACCCGGTTTTCCGGGTGCTCGATGGTGAATTGGTTCAAAGACAAACTGTCCACCTTAACGAGCCCTTTTCGCTTCTACCTGACATGCAAGCGCTGTTGTTCCCGGTGCCGGGAAAGGTTCCCCTTTTCATGGAGGAAGGAGAGCCCGAAGTCGGAAAGGAAGGCGAGCAGACCGTGGGCGTCGAGCTGATATGCGGGAAACGCCGCGCCTATTATATTCCCGGTTGCGGAGCGATGACCGAGGCCCTGGCGGACCGCATCCGCGGCGCGAATCTCGTCCTTTTCGACGGAACGCTCTTCACCGACGACGAAATGCGCCTCACCGGCACCGGCGAAAAGACGGGACGTCGCATGGGGCATATGCCGATCGACGGGCCGGACGGTAGTCTGCAAGCGCTCGCTTCCCTGGATATCGGGCGTAAGCTCTATATCCATATAAACAACACAAATCCGATCTGGCGACCCGGCCCGGAGCGGGAAGCTGTTGAACGCGCCGGCTTTGAAGTCGGGCAAGACGGCATGGAAATCATGGTCTAAGCTTGCCTGAATATATGCAAGGCGAACCGAAGGCACGGTTTACCGCCAGTCGCGTGCACGCAGGAGCAAGGTTCCGCTGAGGCCCGTAAGTTGCGGGTCAGATCGCACTCGTCCGCTGATGAAGGTAGGCACGAGCAGAATCTTGCGGCCATCGGATTCGAGAACAATGGTGGGCGTCTCGGTCTGGCCCTTATCGACCAGACCACGTATCTCGTCGGCGCTAAACACAAAGCGGGTTTCGGATCCGCCTTTCGCAATCACCACCGCGTTCTCGTCCAGACGAATGCCAAGTGCAGCTCCGCCCGGCAGTTTCAAGGCTCCCGGCTGAGCGTTCCCTCCGTATACGCTGATATTCGGCACCATCAGATCAAAGTCGCCTACTTCCAGGGCGCCTGACTGCGGGTAGTTCAATGTAAAGTATTCGCCATTGTCGAAACGGGGTCGATCGGGATCGAGCCCCCAGGCCAAAGCCACGGCGCGATACTCGCTCCCACCAGCGTTGCGATCGTCAAATCCATCAGGGGCAACACGTCGCGCTGCATTCTCGCTCGAGAGATAGCGCAGCGCCGACAAAGCCTCGTCGTGACGTTCACCCTCGACCGGCGGATTGTTGACGATCGTCAGGAAGCGCACGCTCTGGCTGCGCAAAGCAGTCGCCACCGCTCCCTGAGGGCCGAAACTCGCAAGCGCCAGAGCGATAACCGGTAGCGCTGTCATGTAGCGGATATCCCCTCGCGTCCGCGGAAGAATCTGCAGCGTCAGGAGGATCGCTGCGACGATGCCAAAAAGCCCGAGCAGGAACCGTTCAGGTGTCACCCCATATTGTCCGACCCTCAACGCAAGGGCGTAGAAGAGAAGGAGAAGCGGCACCGGCAGCATGAACGGCCACAGGCGCAGCAGGAGCCTAGTCGGCGCCCTTGCCGCGCTGAGAAACGGGTGGATCACGATCAGGGAGCCGAAGACGCAGAAGCCGAAGGCCAGAACCAGCCAGCCGATTTGACCCTGCGGCACCTCACCCGTGACCAATATCTTCAGCCCATAGAGGTGCAGGATGAGGGCGTAGACAATGAGCAGCGGCGCAGCGACAAAATCCCCGAGCGCCCGCATCCCCCGCTCCATGAAGCCGGCGGCAGTCGCATCCGGCTCGGCTGCAAATTCGCGGGGGATTTGGCCGAGACCGAAAAGCGGGGCCGCAAGCAGTCCTGTGACCGCCCAGACATGCAGATAGAGGTTATTCGGCACCTCGATGCCGAACAGATAGGTCAGGCTGGCGAATATCGCCGAAATACCGCCGGCGAACAGAAACAGGGCAAGTGCGGCCAGAACGATGGCAAAAGCCAGCCGGACGGCAAAAAGCCACAATGCGGCTCCCGTTCCGCGCGCCGCATAGGGTGACACGATGACAAGGCCAGCCAGTGCCACAACCAGTGTCCAGCGCAAGGAATAGGTCGCATCGTGCAGCCATATCAGACAGAATGCCATCGTGCCGGCAACAATACCGCAGCCATGACGCAGCCAGGGTCCGGCATTGCGCGATTCACAGAGGAGACCGACGGCCAGCGAGGCGAGCGCGGCGGCAAGGAAAGGAAGAACGAAATCCTTCTCGCCGCCAATTGAGAACAGGCCCCGGTCTGCGATGAGGAGGCTGGCATTCAACGTCATCAGCAGCAGGAAAAGCGCGGTGACCGGCAGGCGTATGATAGCCTCGCGCGTGCCTTCCATCATCTCCAGCGCCACGGCACGCCAGCCGGTGGCCCTGTGGTGATCCTGTTCAATTGTCATCCGGCGCTACTCCAGCCCCGCATCGCGTGGCGCAACAAGAGCCAGTGCCGTCGCGGCGCGGAAATGTCCGCAATTTCTCGCAGCGGATCGATCCTTGCAACTTTTAAGAGATAGGCCGGGACAAGTGCAACGGGCAGGAAAGCGGAGCGAAGGCTTTCTGTTATAGCACCCGCCTCTGTCTCAAAGGCGGCAAGATGCTCGTACGCCAAGGCGAGCATAGCTGCCACTGCAGCGCCCGCCCCCTCGCCCTCATCGGAAAGGAATGCGTCCCTCGAAGTCCCGGCAGCGGCGAGGAGGTCTGCGGGTACGTAGCACTGCCCGCGCGACCGATGCAGCGGCAATAGCCGGAGCAATCCAGTAATTGCCTGGGCGCAGCCGGCATGGCCCGCCAGGCTCGCCATTGAGGGCGCTTTCGCAGCATCGAGTATGATCGCGGCGAGTTGGATGATCGCCGAAGCCGTTTCGCCGCAATATCCTTCAAGGTCGGTGCGGCCGGGCATGGGGTCGTCATAAAGATCGAAGACCCTTGCATCCAGATAGTCGAGCAAGGATCGGACCGGCAGGCGGTTCTTCTCGATCGTCTGCAAAAGCGCCTCGGCCAGCGGATTGCCGGCCGCAGCCTCGCCATTCGACGAAAGCACGTCGCGCCACCATTGCAGCCGCATCTCGCCCGCCAGCGGATCCCTTATCCGATCACGGATCGCCGCGATCTCGGCATTGAACGCATAGAGAGCAAAGAGATGACCGCGTTTTTCCTCCGGAGCGTAAAGCACCGCGAGATAGCGATCCCGGTCGGCGGACCGCACGACCTCCATGGCGTGACGCTGTGCGGCGTCCATCTCAATCGACCGCAATCAGTGCCGCCGCGACTGCCCGGTCCTCCGCCAAAAGCACGTTAAAGGTACGCACCGCCGGTCCCGTAGCCATTGGTTCAACGGTGACGCCTGCTTGTTTCAAGGTCCCGCGCAGCACCGCGGATGGCGGGCGGAGAATAGTCCCGGTACCGATCAGGAGAAGCTCGATTTCCCCGGCCTCGGACAGGACACGGCTGAGATCCTCCGCTGCAACCGCGGCCGGATTTGCGGGTTCCCAGCCATAGATTCCCGATGGCAGGCAGAGGATGGATCCCTTGTGAGACATGTCAGCGAAACGGAAGCCACCGTTGCCATAGGCGTCGATGGGCGCACGGCCCGGGAAATGGGCCGCGCGAATGACGATCCCGTGCTCGCCACGCTTGCCTACGGCCAATCCTCAAGCCTTTCCGGCAGCACCGACCTGCGTGCTCACCTTCTTTTCCTCTTCGGAATCGAACATGTCCGGCCGGAGCTTGAAGAGGATGAGCATCGGGCCCGCGATGAACACCGAAGAATAGGTGCCAATAAGAACACCGACAATGATGGCTAAGACGAAGGACGCGATGACTTCCCCACCGAAGAAATAGAGCGCACATAAGGCCATCAGCGTCGTCAGACCTGTGAGGATCGTCCGTGAAAAGGTCTGATTCAACGCAAGGTCTATCAGCTCATCGAGCGGCATCCTCTTGTACCGCCGCAAAGTCTCGCGAATGCGGTCGTAAATGACGACCGTATCGTTGATCGAATAGCCGACCACGGTGAGGATGGCTGCGATACTCTGCAGATTGAATTCGAGCCCAAAGAGCAGATAAACTCCAACGATCACGAGTATATCGTGAGCAGTAGAGATGATGGCACCAACGCCGAACTGCCACTCGAAGCGGAACCAGATATAGATCAGCATCGCGACCAGCGAGAGGATGATACCGATCGTTCCCGTTCGGGCCAATTCGCTAGAAACGGTTGGGCCGACGACTTCGATGCGTCTGAAATCATAGTCAGCTTCCAGCGCGTCACGAACCTGGTTGACCGCCGCCTGGTCGGCGGTGTCGCCTTCCTGCCCTTGAACGCGGATCATCAATTCGCGGTCGTTCCCGATCGTTTGCACCTGGATATCGCCGAGATTCAACTCGCTCAGGCGTGCGCGTACGTGGCCGGGATCCGCCTCTCCCTGCTTGGCCTGCACTTCGATCAGGGAGCCGCCCTTGAAGTCGATGCCATAGTTGAAGTCGACCGTGAACATCATCACGACAATGATGAGCGAAACCACACCCGACAATGCAAAGCCGATATTGCGCATTTTCATGAATGGGATGCGCGGCTGGAGCGGCAGATAATGAACAAAGCCGGAAGGGAATTCGGTCGGCCTCTCACGACGCAGCCACCACGCGATCATCCAGCGGGTAAGCGTATAGGCGGTGAAGACCGTGGTGATGATGCCTATCCCAAGGGTGACGGCGAAGCCGCGCACTGGTCCCGTGCCCATATAGAAAAGGATCGCCGCGGCGATAAAGGTGGTCAGATTGGCATCGACCACCGCGGCCAGCGCTCGTCGGAAGCCGGAATCGAGCGACTGGACAAGAGACCGGCCCTGCGCTCTCTCTTCACGTACACGCTCGAATATGATGACATTCGAATCGACCGCCATGCCCATGGTGAGCACGATACCGGCAATGCCGGGCAATGTCAGGGTCGCGCCGAGCAGCGTCAGAACGGCGATGATCATCGCGACGTTGGCCATCAGTGCGATATTGGCAATGAGACCGAGCTTGCCGTAGATGAGAAGCATCGTCACGACCACAAGCACGGCGCCCACCATCGAGGCAATCTGACCAGCCGCAATAGAGTCGGCACCAAGGCTTGGCCCGACAGTGCGCTCCTCGACGATCGTCAGATCAGCGGGCAACGCACCAGCACGCAACAGAACCGCAAGGTCATTGGCACTCTGGACGGTAAAATTGCCCGAAATCTGCCCTGTACCACCCAATATGGGCTCCCGAATCTGCGGAGCAGAGATGACCTGATTGTCGAGGATGATGGCGAACAGCCGGCCAACATTCTGCTGTGTCGCCTGGCCGAAACGTGTCGCACCCCTACCGTCGAAACGGAAAGATACGACAGGCTCATTCGTCCTCTGGTCGAAGGTCGCCTGCGCATCGACGAGATTCTCTCCCGAGACAATTATTCGGTTTTCGATCAGATAAGGCACCGGCGGATTGTCGGTCGAATACATGACCGTTGTGCCCGGAGGGGGACGGCCCTCAATGGCTTCCTGCACGGGGACCGACTGATCAACCATCTGGAAGGTCAGCTTTGCGGTCTGGCCGAGAATGTCCTTGAAGCGTTCAGGATCCTGCAAGCCGGGCACCTGGACAAGGATGCGGTCATCCCCCTGCCGCTGGATGATCGGTTCTGTCGTGCCGAGTTCATTGACGCGGCGGCCGATAACTTCGATGGATTGGCTGACGGCGGAACTGACACGGTAACTGATGCCCGCATCAGTCAGCGTCAGACGCAGCAGACCGGGCTGCGGCTCGCTTAGTTCCAGTTCAGAGATCGAGCCTCCTCCAAGAAGGCTGGCAGATACGGGCTGCGTAAGCGGCTCCAACGCGGCGCGGGCTGCATCCAGCTCACTGGCGTCGCGTATGCGCACCTGAACGCCGCGTTCGATGTCGGACAATCCGGTATAACCGATACGTGCATCACGCAACGCCGTGCGGACATCATCACGGGCCGTCTGCAGGCGCTGCTCGATCATGTCTTGGCGGTCGATCTGCAGAAGAATATGCGAACCGCCCTGAAGATCGAGGCCCAGCGTCATCTGCCGCTTGGGAAGCCAGTCCGGCAGCGAGGAAAGCGTTTGCTGCGAGAATATATTGGGTGCGGCAAATATTACGGCAGCCACCACGACCAGCCAGATCGAGATGGTTTTCCAGCGAGAGAAGTATAACATTTCGTGCCTGTCCTAGGGCGGCGGCCGGTTGCCGTAAGCGCGCTATTTCTGGGTGTTCTGGTTGGCGACCGGTTCACCCTTGACGCGCACATCGGCGATCATGTTCCTGATTGCCGTAACCTTGGTACCGCCGCCGAGATCGACCTCGATTTCATTGTCGTTGATGACCTTGGTCACCTTACCGACGAGCCCACCGCCCGTAACAACCGTATCTCCGCGCCTGATGGCGGCCAGCATCTCGCCACGCTTCTTTGCCTGCTGGCGCTGCGGACGGATGATCAGGAAATACATGATCACAAAGATCAGGACAAATGGCAAAATGCTGATAAGCATGTCCGGCGCGGTGCCGGTAGCCGCCTGGGCGTAAGCCGGTGTCACAAACATCGAGATACTCCTGCGATATGCGCAAAAAGGCCGCTGCCCGGCCCCCGTCAAAGGTGCGCGGAATATAGACGCTCGGATCGTGTTTGCAACTGCGGGCGGCTGCCTGCGGCCGCTTTTCGCAGCTTGACAGTCATGTTAGAGCCTCGCCCGCACTGTTTCGCACAAAGGCAAAGGCTAAAATGACCGACAAATCAATCGAAGTGCTGAACGAGAAGCTGGATCTTCTCATCGCCGCGGTGTCCAGGCTTTCGCCGCGCGAGCCCAACCCGCCGCGCTTCGATGTAGCCGATTGCTTTGTCTGGAACGATGATACCGGCACGCTCGATCCGGTGGAAAAGGTCAATAGGGTCGATATCAGCCTTATCCGTGGCGTTGACCGCGTCCGCGATATCCTGCTTGACAACACGGCGCGTTTCGCAGCCGGTCTGCCGGCCAACAACGTGCTCTTGTGGGGCGCGCGCGGCATGGGAAAATCTTCGCTGGTGAAGGCCGTGCATGCCAAAGTAAACGCTACCAAGGACGACAGCAGACCACCACTGAAACTGATCGAGATCCATCGCGAGGACATCGAGACGCTGCCGAAGCTGATGACATTGGTGAAGAAGGCACCATATCGCTTCATCCTGTTCAGCGACGACCTGTCCTTCGACCAGAACGACGCATCTTACAAGTCGCTCAAGGCCGCGCTCGAAGGCGGAGTGGAAGGCAGGCCGGAGAATGTCATTCTCTATGCGACCTCAAACAGACGCCACCTCCTGCCCCGGGATATGATCGAGAACGAGCGCTCGACAGCCATCAATCCTTCCGAAGCGGTCGAGGAAAAGGTGTCGCTGTCGGATCGTTTCGGCCTTTGGCTCGGCTTCCACAAATGCTCACAGGACGAATTTCTGGAAATGATCGACGGCTATGTCCGCTATCACGAACTCGACGTCGATCCCGAAATCCTGCGCGCCGAGGCCCTCGAATGGGCAACGACGCGCGGAAGCCGCTCCGGCCGGGTTGCGTGGCAATTCATCCAGGATCTGGCGGGCCGGCTTGGCAAACCATTGAAGGACTGACGAGGATTCGAAAGAAGAAAACCCGCCAGCAATGGCGGGCAAGGAAAGACGATCCGGCTGGAGGTCAGATGGATCGCCGCATTTCTTGTTTATTATTAACTTGTTAGGAGAATCCGTTAAATTCTTACTTTTCCAGGAACTGGACGGGGTCGACGGGAGCAGAGTCCTTTCGCACCTCGAAATGAAGCTTAGGCCGATCGGCGTTTCCGCTCATGCCGGAAAGAGCAATCTCCTGCCCTCTCCGAACCGTGTCGCCTCGCTTAACCTTGATATCGCTGGCATGACCATAGACTGTCACCAGTCCGTCGTCATGGCGGACGAGCACGGTTTTGCCGAACTCCTTCAAGCCGTCGCCGGCATAGATGACTACGCCGTTCTCTGCCGCCTTGACAGGCGTACCCTCCGGTACACCGATATCTATGCCGTCATTGGAGGCTGAACCAACGCCCGATCCGAAGCTGGAGACAACGCGGCCACGGACCGGCCAGCGAAGGCGGCCTATGCCGGTAGAATCCGGGGGGAGCGCGGCCACCTGCTCTGCTTCTTCTGCGATATTGGTGCTATCGGACTGGGAAGGCGGTGTGTAGGAAACCTTTTCGATTGCAGCTTTTGGCTCCTGCACCGGCTTGGCCGTATCGGTGACTATAGGATCCGGCGCTTTCGGCTGTGCGCTGGAGACCTGTGTATAAGCAGTCGCGGCCCCGGCAGGAATCTGAAGTTTCTGACCGACCTGCAGATATCCGTCAGAGAGCCCGTTGGCTGATTTGATACGGACGGCGCTTACGCCCGTCTTCCTGGCTATGGCGTAAAGCGTGTCGCCTGACGCAACGGTATAGGAGCCGTCCTGCGTCGACTTAGTCGCGGCGGGGTCCTGGCCGGCAGCAATCGTCGTCTTGCGCTCGTCCATGCGCGGAGCTTGGGGAATGACGGCCATGCGCTCGGCAGGTCCCTGGCTCGGCTGAGGCGCATCCTGGGCCGGCAGCTTGGTGTCGGTAGGCAAGGATTGAACGCTGGCGACCTTTGGATCGCTGTCTGGCGTGGATACAGGCGTCTCGCGTGAATAAGCATAGGCTGGAATGGTAATCTTCTGCCCTGCCTGCAGACCCGACGCGTCGCTCATACCGTTGGCCTTGAGTATCGCATCCACCGGCACACCATAACGCCGCGAAAGGCTATAGACCGTCTCGCCCGAACTTATGGTCACGGTTGAACCGGAGCCGCCCCCGCCGGCTTGGCTCTCCTGCCCGCTCGGCAGCGAGGCCGTCTGGACCTGCCGCTGCTGGGTCGCAGTATTCGTTATGCCCGAATCGACAGCAGGTGAAGCGGAGGCAACCGGCGCAAGCGCTGGAGCCGGCTGACTGGATTGTCCGATGGGCTGACGCTGGACATCCGACAGCGGCGCTGCGGTAGCGGTCTGGACCGGGGAAACCGATTGTCCGTTCGGAGCAGCCCCGCCGCCAACCATCCCGTTCGGACGGACGCCGCGGTCGACAGAACCCGTATAGGTGCCATCAAGGGATGCGCTCTGATAGGATTGCCCGCCACTATTGGTCGAACCGGTGAAGATGCTGTCCTGGAAGCGCGTGACATCCGAACTGCAACCGGCTGCCAGCCCCCCGACCAACGCGATTGCCGCTCCGCGCGTCAGCTTACGATTGAACTGCTTCAGGACACTGAAACGCATGTCATCTACCCGCGCATACCCGTTACTCGAACTGGTATGGATTAAATCGCGTTAATCTTACTTGTCGGTTAAGCCCGGAGCAGAAAAGGAAAGAAATTTCTGACCTGAAGACGCCGTCGCCCTAAATGCGCACCGATCCTGGCACCCCGGCACTGTGTATCCGATCTTAGATCGCGGCGGCGATACCCTTGCCGAGCGGCTGCAGCCTCACATGCTCGAAGTCAGTACGCTCGAAACGGCTGCCGGTCTTCACCAGCTTCGCAACGGTCTGCACCCCCTCCTCCGGACCGATCGGAGCAATGAGGATGCCACCGCTGGACAACTGCTCGGCAAAATTACGCGGCATGCTCTCGAATGCCGCCCAGACGATGATTCGATCGAAGGGTCCCTCAGCAGGCGCGCCGTTGGAACCGTCTGCCTGCCGGATGACGACGTTTTCCATCCCCAAGCCTTCAAGGCGCTGCCGAGCCAGTTCCGTAAGCGTCCGGAAACGCTCAAGGCTCAGGACGCGGCCAGCCAACCGGCCAATAATGGCTGCAGTGTAGCCGGAGCCGGTGCCGACCTCGAGCACACGATGGCCTGCGTTCAATTCCAGGGCATCAATCATCAAAGCCTGGAGATCGCAGCCCTCGATCGCCTCGCCGCATTCTATCGGCACCATGCGGTCGGACCACGCGACCGTCTTCCATTGCGCGGGAATGAAGCTGCTCCTTGGCGTGATCTCCATTGCCGCGAAAAGTTCCTTCGATCCGATCCCCCGGGTCCGCATCCGCAGCATGAATGCCGCGAACCCCTCGCGTTCGTCATCCGATCCGGTCATAAAAGCGCCTTCGCCAACCTTTCCTTCACTTCGTAGGCGGTGAGGTCGAGATGAAACGGCGTAACGGATATATAGCCATCCCGCATTGCCGCCTGGTCGCTGCCATCCCGGATGTCGGCCTGCTGCCGGCCGAATCGAAGCCAGAAATAGGGAAAACCGCGACCGTCCTTACGCTCATCGATCCAAAGACCGTGGACAAGCTTGCCCTGGCTCGTGACGAGCGCTCCCTTCACTCCCTCAGGTGCCCGATTTGGAAAGTTCAGATTGAGGAAAACGCCGGGCGGAAGGCTGGTTTCGAGCAGACGCTTCAGCAGAGCCGGAGCGAGTTGCTCGACCGTGTCCCACGGCACGATCCGCCCTTCCTCGGAAACGTCATAGGCTTGGCTAAGCGCGATCGAGCGAATGCCGAGCAGGGTTCCCTCCATGGCGCCGGCAACCGTGCCGGAATAGGTCACGTCATCGGCGATGTTGGATCCTGAATTGACCCCCGAGAGGATCAGGTCCGGCGGCGAATCCATAACCTTGCGTATGCCCATGATAACGCAATCGGTAGGTGTGCCGCGCAACGCATAGTGCCGGTCATCGATCTTGCGCATGCGCAGCGGCTCGGAAAGTGAAAGTGAATGCGCAAAACCGGATTGGTCGGTTTCCGGGGCCACTACCCAGACATCGTCGGAAATCGTACTGGCGATCCGTTCGAGAACCGCCAAGCCCTCTGCGTGAATCCCGTCGTCGTTGGTCAGCAATATGCGCAATAGTCTCAGTCCTTGTTTGCCTCGATTCTTGTCACTCCGCCCATATAAGGCTGCAAAACTTCAGGAATCGTGACGCTGCCGTCCTCTTCCTGATAATTTTCCATCACGGCAATCAAAGCTCGACCGACGGCAACACCGGAGCCATTGAGGGTGTGGACGAAGCGGGTGCCCTTTTCATCCCTGCCGCGGTAGCGCGCATTCATGCGCCGCGCCTGGAAATCGCCACAGACCGAGCAGGAGGAAATTTCACGATAGGTATTCTGCCCGGGCAGCCAGACCTCGATGTCGTAGGTTTTGCGCGCACCAAAGCCCATATCGCCGGTGCAGAGGACCACCGTGCGGAACGGCAGGCCCAGACGCTTCAATACCGTCTCGGCGCATTCGGTCATGCGCTCATGCTCAGCGTTTGAGCTCTCGGCGTCGGTGATCGAGACGAGTTCCACCTTGTTGAACTGATGCTGGCGCAGCATGCCGCGTGTATCCTTACCGGCTGCTCCCGCCTCAGAACGGAAGCAAGGCGTCAGCGCGGTGAACCGCAAGGGCAATCTTTCCTGTTCGATGATTTCCTCGCGCACCAGATTGGTGAGCGGGACTTCAGCGGTCGGGATAAGCCAGAATCCTTCACCTGTACGGAAAAGATCCTCACCGAATTTCGGCAATTGACCGGTGCCGAACATGGCATCATCTCGTACCAGCAGCGGCGGCTGCACTTCCGTATAGCCATGCTCCGTGGTGTGCAGATCGAGCATGAATTGGCCAAGTGCCCGCTCGAGACGTGCAAGCTGGCTGCTCAGTACAGTGAACCTGCTGCCAGAGAGCTTCGCTGCACGCTCGAAATCCATATGGCCAAGCGCCTCGCCGATCTCGAAATGCTCCTTCGGCGGGAAGTTCCGCTGTGGCTTTTCGCCAACCACGCGGATTTCCACGTTATCATTCTCGTCCTTGCCGACAGGCACGTCATCAAGCGGGATGTTGGGCAGGCCGGCAAGCGCGCCGATCAGTTCCTGATCCAGCCGCCGTTCCTCGGCCTCGCCGTCCTGGATGAATTCCTTGATGCCGGCGACTTCGGCCTTCAGCCGCTCCGCCGCGTCACGGTCGCCTGCGCGCATTGCGTTGCCGATTTCACGGGAAGCTGCGTTGCGGCGCTCCTGCGCTTCCTGAAGCCTCGTCAGATGCGCGCGCCGGGCTTCGTCGAGTTCAATGATTCGTGCGCTTGCGGGCGCCGCGCCGCGCTTTTTAAGCGCCGCGTCCAGTGCGGCTGGGTTCTCGCGAATCCATTTTATGTCAAGCATGATCAGACTTCCGGTCGCGGGATTGCGTATGAGACCGCTGCCGGAAGAGTGAGAAAATGCGAATCAGAATGGGAAATCGGCTAAGCGCCGCCTTCCTTTGCCTTGGCATTGGCAACGACCGGTTCAGCGTTGGTTTCCGCTGCTGCCTGCTCGTTCGCCGCTTTCTCTTCCTCGCGTTTCCGTTCCACCATCCGGGCGGTCCAGATGGAAATCTCGTAGAGAAGGATGGTCGGAATCGCAAGGCCGATCTGGCTGACAGGATCAGGCGGCGTCAGCACCGCTGCGACAATGAAGGCACCGACGATTGCATCTTTGCGCTTATCCACCAGTCCCTGCGAACTGAGCAGTCCGACGCGAGCCATCAGCGTGGTGACCACGGGAAGCTGAAATACGAGTCCGAAGGACAGAATCAGGGTCATGATGAGACCGAGATATTCGGAAACCCGCGGCAGCAAGGAAATCTGGATTTCGTTGTCAGGCCCCACCTGCTGCATCGACAGGAAGAACAGCATCACCATAGGGGTGAAGAAGAAATAAACGAGCGCACCGCCTAGCAGAAACAGGATAGGCGAAGCAATCAGAAAGGGCAGAAAGGCCCGCCGCTCATTACGGTAAAGGCCCGGAGCAACGAATTTATAAATCTGTGTCGCGATAACCGGAAAGGCAATCACGAGCCCACCGAACATCGCCAGCTTGATCTGCGTGAAAAAGAATTCCTGCGGAGCAGTATAGATCAGATCGACCTTGTCCGAATCCAGGCCAGCCCACTCGGTCGCCCATTGAAAGGGAATGACCAGCAGGTTGAATATCTGCTTTGCAAAAAAGAAGCAGGCCAGGAATGCCACAAAGAACCCTGCGATCGCCCATATCAGCCGCTGGCGCAGTTCGATCAGGTGCTCGATAAGGGGGGCCGAGGATTTCTCGATTTCGTCGTCTTCGGCGCTCACTTGCTCGTTCCGGATGTTTTCTTGCCGCTGGCAGGCTTGGTAGCCGCAGCCTTCCTGGGTGCCGCTGATCTGGACTTTTTCGCGGCGGCCGGAGAAACGGCTTTGGCCACACCTGCCTTCGCTCTCGGCTTGGGTGTCGTCTTCGACTTTTCGACCGCGGGCACGCTGGAGGACCGGATCGCCTCTGTGGCCATGCCGGTCGGCCCTGCCTTGAGTGGCTTGGCCGGATGGGCCGTTGCGCTGGCTGGTTCTGCCGAGGTTGACGGCTTCGGCTTCATGGCCGCGTCGAAGCCGTCTCGCACATCCTGCGCGGCTTTCTCCATCGGACTCAGATGCTTCCTGATCTCATTGCGAGGATCGAATTTGCGCGCTTCATTGGCAATGTTGCGGACCTCGTCCAGTTCCGCTTCCTTGAGCGCTTCATCAAATTGCTTGCGAAAATCGCCCGCCATTGCGCGCAACTTGGCTGTCGTGCGGCCGAACTGCCGCAGCATTCGCGGCAAATCCTTCGGCCCCACGACCACGATCATGACGATCGCAATCACCAGCAGTTCAGGCCAGCCGACGTCAAACATGGACCATCAATCCAGATAGCAAGGCGAAACGGCAGGCAAAACCGGCCACGCAGCTCAGGTCTTGCTTGCCTTTTCCTTCGGTGCCTTCACCGTCTCGTCGGTGCGATGCTCGACCGTTCGGGTATCGTCGGCGTTCTCCTCGTCCTCCGACATACCCTTCTTGAAGCTCTTGATGCCCTTGGCCATGTCTCCCATCAGCTCGGGGATTTTGCCCCGACCGAAGAGCAGGAGAACGACCACGAGCACGATGAGCCAGTGCCAAATAGAAAAGGAACCCATTTATTCGTCTCTTTCGAACTTTTCCCAAGCCTAAGACAGGCTCTCATTGATTTATGCGTTTTCGGGCTGTCTTTCAAACACAAGAACATCAGACTTTCTGATCGACAGCCAGATATCCTTCGCCTGGGATGACAATGCGCCGCAGCGCACTCTGGCGCGAAGGTGAAAATCCGCGCCCGGCACCGCCAACTCCAGGAGTTCGACGACGCCTAGGAAACGGCGTGATACCACCCGGGCGGGAATATCGCCAATCCTTTCGCCCACATCGAATCCCGAAAGCCGGATGGCTACGGCCACCGGCGTTCCATCGGCAAGGCCGGGTGCTTCGAACCGGCCAAGCGGCGTCTCGACAGCGCCATGTCTGGCATCTGCATCCAGGATATTGAGTTCGGAGAAAAAGCCGGCGACGAAAAGACTTGCAGGAGACTGATAAAGTTCCTGCGCCCTTCCTACCTGGATCAGCCGGCCATCCTTCAAAAGCGCAATGCGGTCGCCCATGCGCATTGCTTCCTCCGCATCGTGGGTCACGACGATGGCTGTGGCCCGGCTCTGCCGCAATATATCCAGCGTTTCGGCGCGCACGGAATCCTTGAGGCGGGAATCGAGACCGGAAAAGGGCTCGTCCATCAGAAGCACGGCAGGACGGGGTACAAGCGCCCGCGCCAATGCGACACGTTGCTGCTCGCCGCCAGAAAGGATGTGCGGATAGGCAGCCGCATAGTGAGCAAGCCCTACCCGCTCCAGCGCGATGATCGCCTCGCGCCGGGCTTCCTCGCGTGAAAGCGCCGTCAGCCCGAAGCGCACATTGTCGAGGATCGTCATATGGGGAAACAGCGCAAAATCCTGGAAAACCAAGCCTATAGACCGCTGCTCCGGCGGCAGGAATACAGACGGCCCCGCTATCTCGCGATCGTTGAGAAGCACCCTGCCCGCGCTTTGAGGCTCTATGCCGGCGGCAATCCTGAGCAACGTCGTCTTGCCTGAGCCGGAGGGACCAAGGAGGCATAGCACCTCGCCTGGCTCCGCCGTGAGCGTGACATCGTGAAGAGCAGCAGTGTGGTCGGAAAAGCGGTGGCTGATATGCTCAAAGGACAGGCGGGCGGCGAATGTGACACCCGCAGTAGACTTCTGCGCTGCCTCAGTCATCCGACCGCGCCTTCCGAAAGATCGCATTCGACCGGCTTCATTTGCCGGCTCCAATGCGGTCAATCATCCTCGACGCGAGGTGTCAACAGACCAAGTTCCTCAAGATCGATATCCGTCAGCGGATCCTCGTCCTCGGTGAGAGCATCGGGATCGGAAAGCGGCTGGGGCACGGAGAAGTTGGACGGCATGCGCGGTGACAACAACCCAGCGCCCTTCAATTCCTCTATGCCGGGCAGATCGCGAAGCTCCTCGAGCCCGAAATGGTCCAGGAACGCATCCGTCGTGCCGTATGTCACCGGCCTGCCGGGCGTACGACGGCGGCCACGCATCCTGACCCAGCCGGTCTCCATGAGCGTGTCCAGCGTACCCTTGGATGTCTCTACACCCCGGATCTCCTCGATCTCGGCCCGCGTGACCGGCTGGTGGTAAGCGACAATGGCCAACACTTCGAGAGCGGCCCGCGAGAGCTTCTTCTGCTGAACGGCATTACGGCTCATCAGGAAGGAAAGATCGCTGGCCGTGCGAAAGGCCCAAGCCTCTCCCACGCGCACCAGATTGACGCCGCGCCGCTCGTAGTCGCGTTTCAGGTCCTGCAGCACCGGAGCGACATCGATCCCGTCGGGAAGCCGCGCCACAAGTGCCTTTTCCGAGATCGGTTCGGCGCTAGCGAAAATCATGGCTTCGACCATACGCTTGGCCTCCATGAGATAGAGGCGCTTGGCGGGGTTGCCCGCAGATTCGGGTCCGTGTTCCTCTTCGTCGTTCACGAAGGGCACTACATTGCCACCTTCAGTCATGGATTACCTCCGCCATATTCGGCGTTTTCCGGCGATTTCTCATAT
>Ga0164243_10007220_pt1 | contig 16621 bp, 17 predicted proteins | sample OricompcompostOP_FD_108781 | JGI IMG/M metagenome (GOLD analysis project Ga0164243, IMG submission 108781) | Organic Plus compost microbial communities from Emeryville, California, USA - Original compost - Organic plus compost (OP) | ecosystem: Engineered > Solid waste > Mixed feedstock >... | reverse complement strand
GCCGGGACGGTCCTTGCCGTCAGACAGCGGCCGCCTCCATGTCCGCGATGGGCTTTCGGTCCTATTTGGTGGTTTTGTGGCTCGGGTCCGCGGTGGTCCGGACCGTCGCTCCCGCCAGACACCGTTCGCTGACGCTTCACTGCCAGGTCCGCGTCCGCTTCCGCGCCATGGGCAAACGGCGTGGCCTGGCGGCTTCGCCGCGGCCACGCGTGGGCCGCATCCGCGCCGCCACGGCGGCTCGCCGTGCCGGTGCCCCGCCAGGCGATCGCGTCTCACCCCACCTCGGCCGCGTCGTCCGGCGACCGCCCTCTGGCCCACCACTCACCGCGTGCGGTCCTATGCGGACCGTCTTCTATGGACTAGTTGTGGCCCCGCGGCGTCGGCTTCAGGGGGTTTCCAGGGCGCCGGTGTAGCCCTCCGCCGTCGGGAACCAGGCCAGACCCGCGTCGCCGGCCGCGTACAGGGCCGTGGCGTAGGCGTCGGCGACCGCGAGGTTGGGGCCCATCACCGTCGCGGCGCGGACCTCCTCGACCGGGCGGCCGTCGTGCGGGTCGATCACGTGGCCCCGGCGGCCCGTCACCCCGGACGTGCCGATCGCGCCGGACGTCAGCTCCAGCAGCACCGGGCGGCGGCGGGTGTCGTACGGATGGTGCACCGCGACGCGCCACGGGCCGCCGTGCGGCGCGCTGCCGCGTACCGTCAGGTCGCCGCCGCTCGCCACCGCGTAGTCGGTGATGCCGGCGGCCCGGACCCGCGCGGCGGCCCGCTCCATCGCCCAGCCCTTGACCAGCGCGCTCGGGTCGAAGCCGCCCGGCGCCGACCAGGCGTCGAACCAGCCGTCGGTCGCGGCGCGCATCGCGTCGCAGCGGGCGACCAGGTCGGCGAGCGGCGCGTACGCGTCGGGCGACACCTCGCCGCGCCGCAACCGCGAGACCAGGCTCGACTCGCGCAGCGGACTGTAGGCCACGTCGACGGCGCGCAGTTCGGCGACCGCGTCGGCGATCGTGGCCGCCAGCGTGCGCCGGGTCATCTCGCCCGGGGAGACCAGCGTCAGCGCGAACGTCGCGGTCGAGGTCTGCACGGAATGGTGGGCCACCAGGCCGCCGCCGTTGCTGGCCGCGGGACGCGCCACCGTCGTCGCCGGGCCGGCGCCGAGTCGCAGGTCGGGTCGCATCCGGGCCCCCTTCCGAATGTCACTGCCCATGAACCTAGGATTCCCAGGTGACGACCGCATGGGCGCCGGCTGAGAGTTTCCTGGCAACGCCCATGCCTTTCGTCCGCATGGTGGGAGCCGCATACCGGCTTTCGGGACGATGCCTTAACGTTTGGTCAGCGACGATTTCTCGGTAGAAGGAGCTTTGACGTGTCGGTGGCGCGGATCGCGGTGGTGGCCGGTGACGGCATCGGGCCCGAGGTGATCGGCCAGGCGCGCAAGGTCCTGGACGCGGTCCTCCCGGGCGTCGAGGCGACCGAATACGATCTTGGCGCCGCCCGCTACCACCGCACCGGCGAGGTGCTGCCGGACTCCGTCCTCGAGGAGCTGCGCGGCCACGACGCGATCCTGCTCGGCGCCGTCGGCGACCCCACGGTGCCGCCGGGTGTGCTGGAGCGCGGCCTGCTCCTCAAGCTCCGCTTCGAGTTCGACCAGTACGTGAACCTTCGCCCCTCCCGCCTCTTCCCGGGCGTGGCCAGCCCGCTGGCCGGCGTCAAGCCCGGCGAGATCGACATGATCGTCGTGCGCGAGGGCACCGAGGGTCTCTACGCCGGCGCCGGCGGCGGCCTCCACCGCGGCACGCCCGCCGAGATCGCGACCGAGGAGAGCCTCAACACCCGCCACGGCGTCGAGCGGGTCATCCGCGACGCGTTCGCCCGGGCCCAGCGCCGGCCGCGGCGCAAGGTGACGCTCGTCCACAAGACCAACGTGCTGACCCACGCCGGGTCGCTCTGGTCGCGCGTCTTCGCCGAGGTCGCCGCCGAGCACGCCGACGTCGAAACCGAATACCAGCACGTCGACGCCGCCGCGATGTTCCTGGTGACGCAGCCCCAGCGCTACGACGTGGTCGTCACCGACAACCTCTTCGGCGACATCCTGACCGACATCGCCGCCGCCGTCACCGGTGGCATCGGCATGGCCGCCAGCGGCTGCATCAACCCCGAGCGGGCACACCCGTCGATGTTCGAGCCGGTGCACGGGTCCGCCCCCGACATCGCCGGCAAGGGCGTCGCCGACCCGGCCGCCGCCGTCCTCTCCGTGTCGCTGCTCCTCGACCACCTCGGGCACCCCGAGGCCGCCGGTCGAGTAGCCGAGGCGGTCGCCGCCGAGCTCGCCGGCCGCACGCCGGGTGCCGCGCTGCGCACCGCCGAGGTCGGCGACCGGCTCGCGGCCGCCGCCACCGCCTGATCCCGAACCTTCCCGCCGGCGCGCGGCGATGATCTCGCCCGCCGGTCCGACTCCCGCTGAACGACCGTTCGGGGTAAGTTCTTCTCGCACCCTTTCCTGAGCGTGCCGGCGCGAGGCCGGCTTTCCTTGGAGGTCCAGCGCGATGACCGGTGGTGACAAGCTCGACTTCGAGATTCGTCCGAATCCCCAGCCGGTATCCGCCGCCGAGCGCGCCGCGCTCATGGCGAACCCGGGCTTCGGCAGGGTGTTCACCGACCACATGGTCACCGTCCGTTACGCCGACGGCAAGGGGTGGTACGACGCACGCGTCGAGGCGCGCGCGCCGATCCCGATGGACCCGGCGACGGCCGTCCTGCACTACGCGCAGGAGATCTTCGAGGGCCTCAAGGCGTACCGCAACGCCGACGGCACGGTGACGATGTTCCGGCCGGAGGCCAACGCGGCCCGCTTCGCCGCGTCCGCCACCCGCCTCGCGATGCCGCTCCTCCCGGAGGCGGCGTTCGTCGACTCCCTGCGCCGCCTCATCTCGATCGACCGGGACTGGATCCCGGCTGACGAGGAGGGCAGCCTCTACCTGCGTCCGTTCATGTTCGCCAACGAGGTTTTCCTGGGCGTCCGCCCCGCGATGGAATACCTCTACGTCGTGATCGCGTCCCCGGTCGGCTCGTACTTCAAGGGCGGCGTCAAGCCGGTCAACGTCTGGGTGAGCCCGACGTACACCCGGGCCGCCCCCGGCGGCACCGGCGCCGCGAAGTGCGGCGGCAACTACGCCGCCTCGCTCCTGCCGCAGCAGGAGGCCCAGGCCAACGGCTGCGACCAGGTGGTGTTCCTCGACGCGCTGGAGCAGCGCTGGATCGACGAACTCGGCGGCATGAACATCTTCTTCGTGTACGACGACGGCACGCTCGTCACGCCGCCGCTGGGCACGATCCTGTCCGGCATCACCCGCGACGCCATCATGCGCCTCGCCACCGACGCGGGCCGCACCGTGGTGGAACGCCCGGTCGCGTTCGAGGAGTGGCAGGCCGACGCCGAGAGCGGCCGCATCCGGGAGGCGTTCGCCTGCGGCACGGCGGCGGTCATCACCCCGATCGGCGAGGTCCGCTTCGACGGCGGCTCCTTCAAGATGGGCGACGGCGGCTCGGGCGAGGTGACGATGTCGCTGCGCAAGGAGCTGGTGGACATCCAGCGCGGCCGTGCCGTGGACCGCTACGGCTGGGTCCACAAGGTTCTCTGACCCATCGAGACGTCCCGGGTCCGTCGGGAGCACGACCGTCGCTCCCGCCGGACTCCAGGCCCGCCGCCGGTCACCCGCGCGCGCACGTCACCGTGCCGGCGCACGTGAGCGACGGCGGGCCTCGCTGTCACCTGGACGCCGGGCTCGCCGCCGGTCACCCGCGCGCGCACGTCACCGTGCCGGCGCACGTGAGCGACGGCGGGCCTCGCTGTCACCTGGACGCCGAGCTCGCCGCCGCGCGGGCCGTCCGTCCACTCCAGAAACGACGCGACCGGGATCGTCAGCGCCGCTCCGCGCTGCCGCTCCGGTCGGCGCGTGAAAGCTGCTCGGCCGCTTCCTGGTAGGCCTGTGTAGCGCGGGTGAAGTAGTCGTAGAGCGCGTCGAGCTGGTCGGGGGAGTACCCCGCGAGGATCGCGCCGATCTTCTCCCGCACCGGAGCCATGACCCGGTCGAGCTCGGCCGGCTTGCCGATCGGCTCGACGATAACCTTGCGGCGGTCGTCGGGGTCGGGGGCCCGGCGCACGTACCCGGCCGCCTCCAGCCGGTCGACGAGCCGCGTGGTGGGCCCGGTCGTCAGCCCGGTACGGCTACCCAGCTCGCCTGGAGTCATCGGCCCCAGCAGCTCCAGGACGTTCAGCGCGGAGAGATCGGTCGCACCGAGGTCACAGGATCTGGCGCTGGCGTGCCCGTGCAGCATGACCGCGCTCAGATAGCGGCGGTAGACGCGGCTCGCGTCCGCCTCGGGCAGTGGGGTTGACACACGATCCTCCACGCGGCTAGTCTCTTCCTTCAAGAAGAGAAATCCTAGAAGAAGAAACTTCTCTGAGGACGATAACACGGGGAGTGGCATCCGTGCGACTCCCCAGAAAGGGACCGCTGCCATGCACTCGACCGGAATCCGCGCCGAGACCTCCGAGCGGGAGGTCGCGGCGATCCGTGATCTGCTGCGACAGAGCCAGGAAGCCTGGAACCGCGGCGACGGCGCCGCGTACGGGGCCTGCTTCACCGACGACGCCACCGACGTCACGTTCGTCGGCACCGTCTACCGCGGCGGCGGCGAAATCGGCCGGGCCCACCAGGCCCTCTTCGACAGCTTCCTCAAGGGCACGCGGATGAGCCTGCGGATCCTCGACATCCGCCGCTACGGCCCCGACACCGCCGTTGTCGTCACCCGGGGCGACGTCGCCAAGACGACGCCGCGCAGGCTCGGCAAGCTCGCCACCTACACCGTCGTCCGCGACACCGACGGCCGCTGGCGGATCGCCGCCGTCCAGAAGACCCGACACCGGCCGCTGATGGAGCGGATTTCGTTCCTGTTCCAGCCCTCCACGAAGCCGGCGCCGGCCTGACCGCCGCCCATCGCCACCGCAGTCCACTCAGGACGCGCGGCGGTGCGTCCGTCCGTCGCGGAGCGAGCGGCCGGAGCGGGCACCAGCGGTGTCCAAGGTGGATCGCGACCACGGTATTGTCCGGCCGCTCGTTCGGGCGGGATTCGTCGGCCGAAGGGATGACGGCGCGGGGCGGCGGCGTCCGCGGTGATCCTCTAGCGTGGCGGGGCTGACATCGATTGAAAGGAATCCTGTGTCCGAGCAGGTTACTACCCCGCCTCCGGCGGGTGACCCGACGATCCCGCCCGCGCCGCCGGCGGTCGAGCCGGCACCGCCGGCGAAGTCCGGTGCGGGCAAGCGCATCCGCAACGTCGTTCTCCGGTTCGTGCTCGTGCCGGCCCTCGTGCTGATCGGCGCGCTGGTCTGGAAGGTCGCGTCCGGCGACCCGGAGCTCGCCAACACCGGTGACTGCCTCATCGGGCAGAGCGCCGACGACATCAAGATCGTGGGCTGCGACGACGCGACGGCGGAGTGGAAGGTCGTGGGCAAGGTCGGGGGCGTCCGGGACGCCGACTTCAGCGCCACGACCGATACCAGCTGCGACGCCTACGCGACCGCCGAGGCGTCCTTCTGGTCCGGGACCAAGGGTGGCAAGGGCGACGTCCTCTGCCTGGAGCCGCTGAAGAAGTGATCCGCGGGGCCGCCGCGCCGACCGCGGGAAGGACAACGGGCGGCGCGGCGGTCACGCCTCCAGCAGGTGCCGGCGCAGGGCGGCCAGCTCCTCGGCCGTCACCCCGGCGCGGGCCGCGTAGTCCTCGACCGACCCGTGCCGCTCCCGCAGTTCGTCAAGGAACAGCCGCATCGCCGCGGCGGGGGACGACAGGAACGGCGCCGGCACCGCCGCGACCGCCGGCAGCGTCGTGCGGACCCAGGCGGTGTAGCGCTCGGACGCCACCGTCGACAGCGCGTAGTCCTCGGCCACGTCGTCGTCGGAGACGCCGAGCAGCGACAGCGTCAAGGCGCACACCACGCCGGTGCGGTCCTTGCCGGCGACGCAGTGGACCACCACGGGGCCGGCCGACGGGTCGGCGATCACCTTCAGCGCCGTGCCGATCCCCACCATGCCGACCTCGGCCAGTTCGCGGTAGCGGTCGGCGATGAACCGCTCCAGCCCCGCCGTCTCGTCGTAGTCGCTCACACGCCACTCCGGATGCTCGGGATGGATGTGCCGGTAGGCCAGGCCCGGGAACTCCGCCACCCGCCCGTCGCGCGCCACCTCGTACGGCCGGCGCAGGTCGATCACCGTCCGCACACCCAGCTCGGGAAACCGGGTGGCGGGCAGCCGGTGCGGGGAGTCGGAGCGGAACACCCGCCGCCAGCGGACCGGACGCCCGTCGAGGCCGGCGTATCCGCCGATGTCACGGAAGTTGAACACGCCCTCGATCGGATACGACCGGATGAACTCCATGACCCACACCGTAGCGGCAGGAAGACGGTGGCCGGCACCACGCGAGGTGGTGCCGGCCACCGCGGTGACGCCCTTACAGGCGGGGCGTGCCGGCGATGCCGTGATAGGTGTCGCCGTAGTAGCCGCCGAGCTTGTCCCGGTAGACGTCGTCGGTGTGCGCGTCGGCGTCGTACTCCGGAGCGTTCCTGATCTGCTCCTTGCTCCGGTCGACGTAGACCTTGCGCTCCTCGTGGTCGACGTGGTTGACCACCCCGGCGGGCAGCATGACCTTCTTGCCGAAGATCCACACGCCGGTGTCGACCACCAGGTGGCTGGAGTTGACGTCGTGGCTGGCACTGTCGACCTTGCCGATGCCGCCGTCGGTCGCCTCCACCTTGTAGCCGACGAGGTCCGCGCCGGTCACGCCGGCGTCGTCGCGGAACCGCCACGGGTCGAACGGGCTGGTCGGAGGGTTGAGCCGGTCCATGGGAACCTTCACTCCTCGTGTCGACTGTCGTGCTCGGTCGCATAGCACGTACCCGACGCACGAGGGCGGAAACACGTCCCGAGATGTGGTCAGGATTTGGAGGACGGCCGCCGACCGTGGCAGAGTACGCAGCGTGACGCACCTCGCACTCATTATTGGCACCTAGCGCGCCGGCACCCGACTCCGCCGAGCGCGCAGACCTCCCGCATCCGCGGGGGGTCTTTTTGTTGTCGCCGGCGAGCCCCACCCCGCATCGAAAGGAACCACGAACCATGCCCTATCAGGTGTACGACACCACGCTGCGCGACGGGGCACAGCGCGAGGGGATCAGCTACTCGGTGGTCGACAAGCTCGCCGTCGCCCGGCTCCTCGACGAGTTCGGTGTCGGCTTCATCGAGGGCGGCTGGCCCGGCGCGATGCCGAAGGACACGGAGTTCTTCGCGCGTGCGCGCACGGAGCTGGACCTCAAGCACGCCCAACTGGTCGCGTTCGGCAGCACCCGCAAGGCCGGCGTCGCCGTCGGCGAGGACCCGCAGGTGCGCGCGCTGCTCGACGCCGAGACCCCGGCCGTCTGCCTGGTCGCCAAGTCCGACATCCGGCACGTCGAGCGGGCACTGCGGACGACCCCGGAGGAGAACCTGGCGATGGTGCGCGAGTCCGTCGCGCACTTCGTGGCCCACGGACGCCGGGTCTTCCTCGACTGCGAGCACTTCTTCGACGGCTACCGCTTCGACCCCGCGTACACGGCGAAGGTCGTGGAGGCGGCGTTCGAGGGCGGCGCCGAGGTGGTCGTGATGTGCGACACCAACGGCGGCATGCTGCCGTCGCGGATCACCGCCGCGATCACCGACCTGACCGCGCGCCTCGGCGTCTCGCCGAGCCGCCTCGGCATCCACTGCCAGAACGACACCAGCTGCGCGGTCGCCAACACCGTCGCGGCCGTCGAGGCCGGCGTCGAGCACTTCCAGTGCACCGCCAACGGCTACGGCGAGCGGCCCGGCAACGCCGACCTCTTCGCCGTCGTCGCGAACCTCCAACTCAAGCTGGGCCTGCCGGTCCTACCGGACGGCTGCCTGGAACAGGCGATGCGGGTCTCGCACTCGATCGCCGAGATCGCCAACATCGCACCCGACACCCACCAGGCGTACGTCGGGGCCGCCGCCTTCGCCCACAAGGCGGGGCTGCACGCGAGCGCGATCAAAGTGGATCCCCTGCTCTACAACCACGTCGAGCCCTCGGTTGTCGGCAACGACATGCGGATCCTCGTCACGGAGATGGCCGGCCGGGCCAGCATCGAGCTCAAGAGCCGCGAGCTCGGCATCGACCTGGCCGGCCATCCCACGGAGCTGTCCCGGGTCACCCAGCGCGTCAAGGACCTGGAGGCGGGCGGCTGGTCGTTCGAGGCCGCCGACGCGAGCTTCGAGCTGCTGGTCCGCGGCGAGCTGGGCGAGGTCGTCCGCCCGTTCAGCCTGGAGTCGTACCGGGTCATCGTGGAACACCGCGAGGATGGCGCGGTGGTCTCGGAGGCGACCGTGAAGGCCCGGGTACGCGGCGAACGCGTGATCGCCACCGCGGAGGGCAACGGCCCCGTCAACGCACTGGACGAGGCGCTCAGGCTGGCGCTCTCCAAGCACTACCCGGAGCTGGCGACCTTCATGCTCGCCGACTACAAGGTGCGCATCCTGGAGGGCTCGCACGGCTCCGGCGCGATCACCCGCGTGCTCGTCGAGACCGACGACGGCACAGGTCGGGACTGGACGACGGTCGGCGTGCACGAGAACGTGGTCGAGGCCAGCTGGCACGCCCTGGTCGACGCCCTCACCTACGGGCTCACCCGGGCCCCGGCGAGCCGGTAGTCACGCCGGCGGCAGGGAGACCTCGGCGAAGACGGCGCGGTGGTCGCTGCCCGGCAGCGGCCACACCGCGTACTCCCGGACCGCCAGTCGCGGGTCGAGCAGGATGTGGTCGATCGCGACCGGCGGCACCGGGAAGCCGTCGACCGGCCGCCACGTGCCGGTCAGGCCGTGCCCGGTGTTGGCCGCCGCGTCCTCGTACCCGGTGGACAGCAGCCGCCGCATCGGCGCGTGGTCCAGCGTGGCGTTGAAGTCGCCGAGCAGCAGGCGGACCGGCCCGTTCGGCGTCGCGGGCGGCTGGGCACGCAGGCCGTCGAACCAGCACGGCACGTCCGCGACCGTCAGCGGCGCGCACGAGTGGACGGACTCGATCAGCAACGGGGCCCCGCCGGCCGGTGTCACCGTCCCGTACGCCTGGGTGAACCCGTCCTCGTGGACACCGCCGCCGGTGAGCGGGAGCCGCGCGTAGAGCCCGGCGTCCGCGCCGTCGACGACCCGGTGGGGGAGCAGCGCGGCCAGGCCCGCCGCGTCCAGGGCGGCCGTGTAGGCGGGGTCCAGCTCCTGCACCGCCAGGATGTCGACCCGGTTGTCGCGCACGAGCCGCACCAGCGCCGCCGGGTCCGCCTCGCCGTGCCGGATGTTGGCGGTCAGCACGCGCAGCCGCGGACCGCCGGCGTCCGCCGCCGCGCCGGGCAGGGCCCGGGGTGCCACCGCCGCGACCAGGGCGGCGGTGGACAGGGCCGCGACCGCGGCGGGCCGCCAGCGCCGCAGGGCCAGCGCGGCGAGCAGAGGAACGATCGACAAGCCGGCGGCGTACGGGGTGAACGCCACCAGCTGCACCAGCGGCCCGCGCTCCCACCCGCCGAGGCGTACCGCCGCCCAGGCGGCCCCGGGCACGACGGCGAGCCAGCAGGCCACCGACGCCGCGACCGACCGCCCCCGCTGGTCGGGCCCGGCGCCGGTGCTCTGGGCCCGCGCCGTCCTCATGGCTGCACGCTATCCAGCCGGTGTGCAGGTTTGGTGGGCTTCCGGCGGAGATCCACCAGGGCTGACCTGCGGCGACTTGACGATCCCGAAAATATTTAGGGCAATTTGGTCAAAATATCGCCCAAAGGTGGGGCACAACCGCGACGCTCATCATCATGACGCCCACTGTGCCGCCATCGTCCGGCTTCGACTTCGGGGCCGGGAATCCCGACGAGTACGCGTACGCGGCGGGGTCCGACCCGGCCGCGGCGCAGCGCACCGGCGCCGCCCTCGACGAGGTGCTCTCCGAGGTCAAGCACGTGATCGTCGGCCAGGACCGGCTGGTCGAGCGGCTGGTGGTGGCGCTCCTCGCCGACGGGCACTGCCTGCTGGAGGGCGTACCCGGCGTCGCCAAGACCCTCGCCGCCCAGACGCTGGCGCAGGTCGTCGGCGGCACCTTCGCCCGCGTGCAGTTCACGCCGGACCTGGTGCCCTCCGACATCGTCGGAACCCGGATCTACCGGCAGTCGCGCGAGTCGTTCGACGTCGAACTGGGCCCCGTGATGGCCAATCTCGTGCTGGCCGACGAGATCAACCGGGCACCCGCCAAGGTCCAGTCGGCCCTCCTGGAGGCGATGGCGGAGCGGCAGGTGTCGATCGGCGGCCGCAGCTGGCCGGTGCCGGCGCCGTTCCTCGTGCTGGCGACGCAGAACCCGATCGAGTCGGAGGGCGTCTACCACCTCCCGGAGGCGCAGCGCGACCGGTTCCTCATGCGGATCGTCGTGGGCTATCCCACCGACGAGGAGGAGCTGGGCATCCTCTACCGGATGAGCGGCGAGCGGCCCCGCCCCCGGCAGGTGCTCGACCCGGAGCGGCTGCTCGCGCTCCAGGCCGCCACGCGCAGGGTCTTCGTCCACCACGCCATCGCGGAGTACGTCGTCCGCCTCGTCCTCGCCACCCGGGAGCCCGAGCGGTTCGGGATCGTCGACGTGTCGCGGCAGCTCGCGTACGGCGCCAGCCCCCGGGCCACGCTCGGCCTGGTCTCCGCCGCCCGCGGGCTCGCCCTGGTACGCGGCCGCGACTACGTGCTGCCCGAGGACGTCCAGGAGCTGGCCGGCGAGGTGATCGCGCACCGGCTCGTGCTCACCTTCGACGCGGTCGCCGACGGCGTCTCCGCGGAGTCCATTGTGGACCGACTCGTCCAGGTCGTGCCCCCGCCCAGCGTCGCCTCGCAACCCGACGAGCCCCTCCGGGGACTGGCGGCGGCATGACCCGCCACGCGGCCGAGCCGACGGTGCGGCAGCTGGCGCCGGAGCACCGGCTGCGCCGGCTGGAGCTGGCCGTCACCCGCCGCCTCGACGGGCTGCTCCAGGGCCAGCACCTGGGCCTGTTGCCCGGACCGGGCTCCGAGTTCGCCGGCTCGCGCGAGTACCGCCCGGGCGAGGACGAGGTGCGCTGGATGGACTGGGCGGTGACCGCGCGCACCACCGTCCCGCACGTGCGGGAGGTGGACGCCGACCGGGAGCTGACCACGTGGGTCCTGGTGGACGGCACGCCCAGCATGGACTTCGGCACCGCCGAGGTGGAGAAGCGGGAACTGGCCGTGGCGGCGGTCGCGGCCGTCGGTTTCCTCACCGCCGGCTCCGGCAACCGCCTCGGCGCGCACGTCCTGCGCCGCGACGGCGTCCGCCGGATGCCGGCCCGCCAGGGCCGTGACCACCTCCTCGCGCTGCTCCGCGACCTCCTGGCCGCGCCGCGCGACGAGCCGGGCGAGCCCGCCGGGGAGGACCTCGCCGCCGCGATGGACGGCCTGCACCGCGCCGCCCTCCACAGAGGACTCGTCGTGGTCGTCTCCGACTTCCTCGACGCCGGCGACGAGGACACGGCCCCGCCGTGGGAACGGGCACTGGCCCGGCTCGCCGCCCGCCACCAGGTGCTCGTCGTCGAGGTCGCCGACCCGCGCGAGCTGGAGCTGCCGGACGTCGGCCTCATCACGCTCGTGGACCCGGAGACCGGCGTCCGCCGCGAGGTCTCCACCGGCAACCGCAAGCTGCGCGAGCGGTACGCCGCCGCGGCCCACGCCCAGCGCGACGCCGTCCGGGCCGTCCTGCGCCGCACCGGCGTCACCCACCTGCCGCTGCGCACCGACCGGGACTGGGTGGCCGACATCGTCCGCCACGTGCTGGCCCAGCGCCGCCTGGCCGCCGCCGCGGCGCCGCGAAACCGTACCAGGGGAGGTCGTGGATGATCGATTTCCTCAACCCCGGCCGGCTCTGGCTGCTGGCCGGCGTCGCCGCCGTCGCGATCGCGTACGTCGTCATGCAGCGCCGCCGCAGCCGGTACGCCGTCCGCTTCACCAACCTGCGGCTGCTCGACAAGGTGGTGCCGAAACGCCCCGCCTGGCGCCGGCACGTACCCGCGGCGCTCTTCCTGGCGATGCTGGCGCTTCTCGTCGTGGGCTTCGCCCGCCCCACCGACGACATCCGGGTGCCCAAGGAGCGCGCCACGGTCATTATCGCCGTCGACGTCTCCGCGTCGATGCTCGCCATCGACGTCCGCCCGGACCGGCTGACCGCGGCCAAGCAGGCGGCCCGCGAGTTCGCCGACGGCCTGCCCGACCACTTCAACGTCGGCCTGGTCGCCTTCGCCGGCAACGCCTCCGTCGTGGTGGCACCCCACACCGACCGGGAGGTGCTCAACGCCGGCATCGACCACCTGACCGAGAGCAGCGCCGGCGTCGGCGGCACGGCCATCGGCGAGGCCATCACGACCTCGCTCCAGGCGATCCGCAACATGGACGCGAAGGCCGCCGAGGAGCCGCCGCCGGCCCGGGTGGTCCTCCTCTCCGACGGCGCCAACACCTCCGGCCGCGACCCCGACGAGGCGGCCGGCGAGGCCAACACGGCCGGAGTGCCGGTCGATACCATCTCGTTCGGGACGTCCGGCGGCGAACTCTCGCAGCGCGGCGGGGTGCCGATGGCCGTACCGGTCGACGGGGAGACGCTGCGCGCGGTCGCGGAGCAGACCAACGGCAGCTACCACGAGGCGGGCTCCGCCGAGGAGCTGCGTGCGGTGTACGCCGACATCGGCACCTCCGTCGGCTACGTCAAGGAGCGCGCGGACGTCTCCTCGCGCTTCATCGGCATCGCGCTGATCGTGGCGATGGCCGCCGCGCTCGCGTCGATGCTCTGGTTCTCCAGGATCCCGTGAGGAGGGCGAGACCATGACGACCACGCCGATCCCATCGCCGCCCGGACTGGGCGAGCCCCGCGGCCCCGAGTTCGTCTCACCCCACCTCGACCTGGCGGGCGACGGCGGGCCGGGCGGCGTACCCGGAAAGGGCCGCTCCGGCCCCGGCCGCAACTGGCGCCGCGCGGCCCTCGCGGCCGCGGGCGTCATCGTCGTCTCGGCCGTCTCCGGCGGCTTGGCGGGCGGCTACGTGGCCCGCGACGAGGCCCCGCCGGCCGCCCAGCCGTCGCCCACGCCGGCCCCGGCACCGTCCGGCGGCGCGGCCCCCGACATGGTCGGCGCGGCCGCGAACACGCTCGCGGGCGTCGTCTCCGTGGAAGTACGGTCGGCCGACGGCAGCGCGTCGTCGGGCTCCGGCTTCGCGATCGACGGCAACCAGAACATCGTCACCAACGACCACACCCTGGGCGAGGACGAGCCGCGCTCGATCTACGTCGAGACACCGGACGGCCGCCGCCTCCAGGCGACCCTGGTGGGCCGCGACCCGAACCGCGACATCGCGGTGCTCCGCGTACCGCCGACGACGGGCCTCCGCCCGCTGCCGCTGGCCAAACCGAAGACGACCAGGGTCGGCGAGCCGGTGCTGGCGGTCGGCAGCCCCCTGGGCCTCTCCGGCACGGTCACAGCGGGCATCGTGAGCGCCCTGGACCGCCAGGTCCGCCTCCCCCTGGGCCGCCGCCAGTCGGCGATCCAGACCGACGCGTCGATCAACCCGGGCAACTCGGGCGGCCCCCTGGTGAACGCCAAGGGCGAGGTGGTCGGCGTCAACACGGCGATCGCGTCACTGGAGGGCAGCGGCTCGATCGGCATCGGCTTCGCCATCCCCATCGACCAGGCCGTCCAAGCCGCCGACCGCATCATCGCCAACGGCGGTTGACCGGCGGCCCCTACAGGGCTTCCACAGCGGCGATCAGGCGCTGCCGCAGGGGTGCGGCGCGCAGGGCGAAAGCGCGTTGTGCCGCCGCGTACTCCGCGCGGCCCGCGGCGGTCTCGATACGCACCGGCGGGTAGCCCAGCGCGGCGAGGTCGTACGGGCTGGCGCGCATGTCCAGGGAGCGGATGTCCCGGGCCAGGGCGAAGCAGTCGGCCACCAGTTCGCTGGGCACGAGCGGGGACAGCTTGTAGGCCCACTTGTAGAGGTCCATGTTGGCGTGCAGGCAGCCCGGCTGCTCCAGCTCGTGCTGCCGCTCCCGGGTTGGCGTCAGCACGTTGAGCGGCCGGGCCGGCGGCGTGAAGAACCGGTACGCGTCGTAGTGGCTGCACCGCACCCCGCGCTCCTCCACCACGGCCGCGGTAGCGGCCGGCGAAAGGCGGAGCGGCCAGGCGTCGTGGCGTAGGTCGGCGGCGCTCTGCCGGTAGACCATGGCCCACTCGTGCAGGCCGAAGCAGCCCAGGTGCGGTGTGCGCGCCGCTGTGCGGGTCAGCAGCGTGTGGATCCAGTCGACCGCTTCGGCGCGCCGCGCGCGTACCGCCTCGGTGTCGAGGGTGACGCCGGCGGGCACGGCGACATAGTCGCGGCCCATCTCGGCGACGGACGCTGCCGCCAGCACGATTCCGGCACCGGGATGCCAGCGGCGCAGCTGCGCCGGGCGGTGCGAGTAGTAGGTGAAGAGGAAGTCCTCGACCGGGTGACGCTCGCCGGCCCGACGCCGGCGCAGATGGGGGGCCAGCCACTCGTCGACGCGGCGTTCATGAGCGCTCCGGCGGGCTCGCCAGGCGTCGGCGTCGAGGACGGTCGGGGTCACCCGACCAGGGTAGCCAGCGGTGGCGCCGCGTCCTCCGCACCCGCGGCGCCACCACTGAGACTGGCCTTAGCCGGCTGAAACCGGCGCAGGCACTGTCAGGCCCCGAGGGCCGAGCGGATCTTGTTGATGGTGTTCATCTCGTTCTGCGAGGTGCCGCCCTGGGCCTTCGCGGCCTGGTCGCAGGCGTGCATGACGGTGTTGCGGTAGTCCTGCAGCTCCTGCGGTGCCTTCATCTGCAGGATCTGCGTCGACTGCTGGAGCATCCCGATGACGTTGGACTCCATGTCGGCCTGCGACCCCTTGGGCATCTTCGGCATGCTCATGCCCTTGAAGATCTCCTGCATCTCCGGGGAGCTGCTGCGGAGGGCCTTGGAGCCCGCGAGCATCTCCTTGATGGAGCCGAGGAATCCGGGATCGGACTTCGACACGAGCATCATCGCGCCCATGGCCGCGTTGCGCAGTGTGTCGCGCTCCTGGTCGGTGAAGCGCATGGCGTTGTCAGTCATGAGCAGATCGTGGCCTGAGGAAGGCGTCGCGGGGGCGGAAACCGACCAATCTCGATGGCCGTCTTTCCCGGCGGCGGCCGCCCGCCGGCCGGCGGCTAGATTGGGGCCGTGCGTATCGCTCTCTTCGCCCACTCCAAGGGCCAGTCGTTCGGCGTCGTCGAGGGTGAGGCCGGCGCCGGACCCGACGCGCTCACCGTCGCCGAGATCGAGGGCCTCCCGTTCGGGGAGATCAAGTTCACGAACCGGCGCTGGGCCCTGGCCGACGTCCGCCTGCTGCCGCCGATGCTGCCCCGCAAGATCATCGCTGTGGGCCGCAACTACGTCGAGCACGCCAGCGAGCTGGGCAACGAGGTCCCGAAGGAGCCGCTGATCTTCCTCAAGCCCCCGTCGTCCGTGATCGGCCCGGGCGACGCCATCGAGCTGCCGATCCAGTCCAAGCGGGTCGAGCACGAGGCGGAGCTGGCAGTCGTGATCGGCGTCCAGGGTGCCCGCCGGGTCGACCGGGCCGGCGCCGAGAAGGCGATCTTCGGCTACACCTGCGCCAACGACGTCACCGCCCGGGACCTCCAGCGCTCGGACGGCCAGTGGACCAGGGCCAAGGGCTTCGACACGTTCTGCCCGATCGGTCCGTGGATCGTCACCGACCTCGACGTGAGCGACCTCGAGGTCCGCTGCGAGGTGGGCCGCCCGCCGGAGGAGTTGGAGGTACGCCAGCTCGGCAGCACCAAGGACATGGTCTTCGACATCCCGACGATCGTGTCGTACATCTCGCACGTCATGACCCTCGGCCCCGGCGACGTGATCCTCACCGGCACACCCGCCGGAGTGAGCCCGATCCTGGCCGGCGAGACGGTCTCGGTGCGGATCCAGGGCATCGGCGAGCTGACCAACCCGGTGGTCGCCATCGAGTGAGATCGAGATGAGGGTGCCGGATTTGGTGCCGGGCAGAGGCTCCGGTAAAGTTCTCACTCGGCGCTTCCAGCGCCATTGGGGTATGGGGTAATTGGCAGCCCGACGGATTCTGGCTCCGTTAGTCTAGGTTCGAGTCCTGGTACCCCAGCCACCGATGCCGATATGGCAGCGGGGCTGGACTCTGGTAGAGTTCCGCACCGTCGCCACAACGACATCGGAAGTCCTGGCCCCGTCGTCTAGCGGCCTAGGACGCCGCCCTCTCAAGGCGGTAGCGCCGGTTCGAATCCGGTCGGGGCTACAGGTGCGATCCCCCGAGGCTTGCCTCGGGGGATCGTTTCTTTCCGGGCCCGGGTCCGCGGTGGTCCGGACCGTCGCTCCCGCCGGACCCCATGTCCGCGGCGGGCCACCCGCCCCTCCGGCACGCCGGAACATGGCGCCACCCAGCCAGCGGTCGGCCATCTCCCGCGGCGATGCTCCGGGCGCCATCGGC
>Ga0164243_10007219_pt1 | contig 16621 bp, 15 predicted proteins | sample OricompcompostOP_FD_108781 | JGI IMG/M metagenome (GOLD analysis project Ga0164243, IMG submission 108781) | Organic Plus compost microbial communities from Emeryville, California, USA - Original compost - Organic plus compost (OP) | ecosystem: Engineered > Solid waste > Mixed feedstock >... | reverse complement strand
CGGTCTGGTCCTCAAAGATCAAGACCGAGCCGTCGGCCGTCCCGTCGAGGTACGCCTTGGTCTGCAGCAGCATCGTCTTCAGGTCGCCCGACACGATGCGCCGCAACCCCGCAAACGCCGTGTAGGTACGCTCGTCGTCCATCCCTCGACCCCCCTTTTCGGATTTTCGCCGGGCAATATGCCCTTCGTGAGCGAATAATACCCGGGAGATATTCGGAGTCAATATTGTCCGGGTAAAATTCGGCGGTCGCCGCGCTTCGGTCGAAGCGGGGGGCGTTCTTTGGGGCTCGGTCGCGGATCAGGTGGGGGTGGCGGGTTCGGCGGGCGGTCGGCCCTCGTTTCGGGCGTGGAGTCGGCAAGAGATGACCGCGCCGACCCACCCGGCGACGAGGGCGAACAGGGCGTGCCCGACCCGTAAGAACGGCTCATAATTCACCGTCGCCGGGATCAGGGTTCGCCACCGATTGGGGGTGACGGGGGACGTGTCTGTTACCGCGTCGATTTCGTCGTCAACGGCGGCGAGTTGCCGTTTTAATGTCGTTAAGGCGGGGTCGTTCGAATTTCTCACGAGCCTGCGATGGTTTTCGAACTTGCGGGTCAGCGCCGTACGTATCACCTGGAGTTTCTGAAGGGTCAACGTGGGCTGTTCGGGCGGCGAGGAGGAGAGCGAATGGACGTAGTCGAGCGCCTCCGTCGTCGCCAGTTTCACGCCGATTGATCCGGAAAGGCCGGGTCCGAAAACGAGCGCGAGGTAGCCGCCGGAGAAGAGGGCGTATCCGAGCCACCAGGCGCGGGCCGACCCCCGCCCTTGAATGAGCCCGAGGACGGCCACGCCCACCAGGGCCGTCGCCAGCAAGAGCAGAGCGCCCCCCCAGAACGGATTCGCGTTCCGCAGCGCGGCCAGGGCGACGGCGCTTGAGAGGACAAAACCCATCAACCCGGCTACCGAGACTCGCCGCATGGCCGTTCCCCTCCCCAACGTCCGCGGGTGATTTTCCTCATGACGTTACAGGGCTCCGGGACGGGCGTCCATCAATGTCTCGTGGGTAGGATCGGTGTCGGAGGCCGTCGTTCCACCCCGGCGTCACGATCGTTTCGAAGCCGCCCTTGAACCTGACGTTACGTGAGGCCGTACCATGCCCGCGTCGGACGTTCGTGAGCCGACCGGGTTTGCTCGGAGGAGGTCTGTCATGCCGCAGAAACCGGCCGGGTCGGCCGCGTCGGGCCGCGTGTGGAGGGTGGGGGAACTGGCCGAACGGACCGGGTTGACCGTCCGGACGCTGCACCACTACGACGCGATCGGCCTGCTCCGCCCGAGCGGGCGGACCGGCTCGGCCCACGGGTCGGGGCACCGGCTGTACACGGACGCGGACGTGGCCCGGCTTCAGCAGGTTTTGTCACTCAAGCAACTCGGGTTCGAACTGGAACGGATCCGCGAATACCTGGCCCGGCCCGACTACGACCCGCGCCAGGTGGTCCGGCTGCACCTGGCGCGGGTCCGCGGCTAGGCGGCCGAGTTGAAGCGGCTCGAAGCCCGGCTCGCGGCCCTCGCCGACGCCCTGGACAAGGCGGAGGTCGTCTCCGCCGACGAGTTCCTGACCACGATCGAGGAGATGGCCGTGATCGAGAAGTACTACACGCCCGAACAACTGGAGCAGCTTAAGGCCCGCGCCGAGGCGGTGGGCCGGGAGCGGATCGAGGAAGTGCAGCGCCAGTGGCCCGTGCTGATCGCCGACGTCAAGGCCGCGCTCGAATCCGGCCTCGACCCGGCCGACCCCAAGGCGCAAGACCTCGCGCGGGCCTGGTTCGGCCTCGTGAACGAGTTCACCGGGGGCGACCCGGGGATCACGCGCTCGCTAAAAAACATGTACGAAAACGAGAGCCAGGTCCGCGGCACCGACGTCGCCCCGCTCCGCCCGTTGGTGGAGTACGTCAACAAGGCCGCCGCCGCGGCCGGGATCACGCTCCCCGGCTCCTGACTCCGACCCGGCGGGGGCCGGTGGGTGCCACGCCCCCGAAAACCGACCGACCCCGCCCGATCCGCTGGGCCGGGCGGGGTCTTCACCGGCCGAAAACTTCGGCTTTGCCTTTACTGAACCAAGGGGAGGAGCGCCAAGAACTGGACGCCGCTGAGCAAGACCGACAGCGGCAAGGCGGCCCAGGCTCTCTGTTCGCGCGGGCGTTCCGAGTTCGCGAGAAACCAGACCGCGGCGGGAAGCACCCAGGGAGAAAGGACGACCGCCAGGAAGACCGGCGCGAAGAGGTCACTCCAAACGCCGGTCTGCAAGACCCCCGCGTACCCCCAGAGTTCGCTGCGCCCGACGAACACGGTAGCGACCAATATAAGCACGTGAAAATAGACCACGTGCCGGACCCGGACGGTGAAATGTCGACGGTCGGTCATCGTGGCGCTCGTGGCTTTCGCGTCGCCGCTTCGGCCTCGGCGACCAGGAGTTCGACGGCCTGGTCGAGTTCGCGCCCGCGCAAATTGTCGTTGCGGATCACGCCCGAGGCGTCGACCACGTAGATCGTCGGCCAACCGCTGACGCCCCACTTGAGCGAGATCGGGCCGTGCGGGCTTTGGTTCCAGAACGACCGCCAGGTGATCCCCTCCTTCGCCGAGACGGACTTCGCCTTGGCGCGGTCGTCGTCGCCGTTGACGCCGACCAGGGCGAACGGCCGCCCCTTCATCCGTTCCACCAGCGCCTTCTCGTCGGGCACCATGCCCATGCACGGGCCGCACCAGGTGGCCCAGAACGAGATGACGACCACCTTGCCGCGGAAGTCGGAGAGCTTCATCGGCGTCCCGTTAACGTCCTCGCCCTCGATCTCGGGGACGGTGCAGCCGACCTCCAGGTTGCGGAGCCGGAACAGCGCCCCCTCGGCCTGCTCGCCCAGCGGCGGGAAATCGGGGCCCATCGGCTGGAGGTCGCGGAACTCCTTGGCGGTCCTCGTGAACAGGGCTTCGGCCTCTCGCTTCAGGGCGTCGGGCCTCATCCCGCGTAGGCGCCGGACGAGTTCGGGGCCGAGGTTCTCCTGAAGACGTTTCCCGCGGACCGGGTCGTCGAGGCTCGCCGCCAGCCGGGCGAGTGACTGCTGGTGCCGGCCCAGGCTAAAACACGACAGGGCCCGCACGTTGAGGTTCGGGCTCCGTTCGACCGCCGCGCGGAGGAAGGCCTCGGCGTGCGTCTTACCGGCGTTGTTCCAGGCGATCCGGCAGACGGGCAGGATCGCGTCGCGGTCGAGGTAACGCTCGGCCATCAGGTCGTACGCCGCGTCGCACTCGGCGTCCGTCTTCGCGGAGTAGCCGCCGAGCCCGCCGACGAAGATCCAGGCCAGCAGTTCGGGCGCCTCGGGCGCCTCCGGGTGGCCTTCGGCGTAAACCAGGGCGCGGCGGGCGAGGGCGGCGGCCTTTTTACAGTAGAGGTCGTTCGCCTCTTTCTTCTCCGCCTCGGTCGCCCCTTCCTTGCGGCCCCGTTCCAACCCGCCCCAGGCCGCCTCGGCCTCCTTCATCAATTCCGCCAGCGGCGCCGGCGGCTTCGACCCGTCGGCCCGTGCCGCGGCCGGCGTTGCCAAGGTGAGCGCCAACACCACGCCGACGTGCCGACCGAAACGCATGGCGATGTCTCCCCTATCTTACAAAAGTAGGACGATGGGCCGAATGTACCCGGCAGGTTGTCCGTCGTCAACGGCTGCGGGCGGCGAGATGGTGCGGTGCGGCTGTCTATTGGGTGTGATGTGTGATCCCGATTCGACCGTGCAACTCGGGGGGCGGATGATGGACGGAGCGAACCCGGCGGAGTCGAGCGGCCGGCGGCCGTCGGGGCGTGGCGGCCGGGGCCTTTGGATGCTGCTTGCGGTCGTCGTCGTTGGGCTCGTGTTGCAGCGGACCGGTGTGATCGATGTGCTGGTCGGGCCGTTGCTGAACGGGCGAAGGGCGCAGGCGCCCCGGGTGCCGGATTTCGTTATCCAGGTGCGTGACGAGCGCGGCCGGCCGGTCCCGTCGTTCCAGTATATGTTCCAGACCGCGGATAAGGGTTCCAGTTCGTGGGCATCCGGGGCCGACGGCCGGGCCACGCTCGCCGATTACGTCGTCGCGCCGTTCCGCGGCGCGAAGGCGGTCAACGTCCTGGTCCGGGCTGACGGGATGGCAGGCCTCACGGATCGTTTCGAGGGTCCCGACCTGGAGACGCTGTTCAAGGGGAAGGCGGTCTTCACCTTGCGCCAGGGCGAGGCGATCGAACTCCGGTTCCGCCTGCCGCCGGGCCTCCGCTGGCCCGACGGCCTGGTGCCGGACGTCTACGGGGCCGACCTCCGCGAACTCGTCCGCATCATGTGGCAGCCCGAGAACCGGGCCGTCTACGAGAGATACCTGCCCGATTTCAACGCCTTCAACGTCAAGCCGTCCGGCGACGGCCGTTTCTCCTTCCGTCTCGCCCCGGGGGCGGACCCGTTCTATGTGGCGGTCCACCGGCCCGGCTTCCTCCAGTTCTTCGAAGCCGGTCCGTTTACGCCGGCCGATATCACCGGCGGCGTCCTGGAGATCGACCTCCCCGCGCCCGCCTCGCTCCGCGTCGGCTTCGACCCTGGGAATGATGTTATGAGCCTGCGGCCCTACGAGGGGATGTCGCTGACGGTGTTCGGGCACGACCCGGCGAAGAACTCCGATTTAACCCTGACGTCGCAGAACGGCGCCCCCGGCCCTCAGACGGTCTCGGTGACCGACCTGGCGCCCGGGGCCTATCGGGCGACGGTCCGGTTGTTGACGAAGCACAAGGGTCGGACCGGCCAGCCGGGTGTTTATAGCGAGTCCCGGGACGTGACGCTGGCGCCCGGCGGGGCCCGACGCATCGACTTCCGTTTCGGGACCCCCTCGGTGCCTGCCGCTTCGGAGGGGCCGGGGCGCTAAGGCTCGTGGCGCGGAAGGGTTCCGCCGGGCGTTCAGGATTTTTGCGGAAGTTTTTTTGCGCGCCCGGCCGCGAACGGGCTCTAATCCGTCGGAGACGCCCGCGGCAGTCGGGCGTGGGGACGGGTCCGCGGAGTTACGGCGGTCATGGCATTCGCCCGCAAGGGTGCCGTTTTGCGGCACGTCGGGACGCTGTTCGAACGGGGGGCGTCGACGGGCGACCCGTCGGAACAACTCCTCGACGCCTTCCTCCTCCGGGGCGACGAGGCCGCGTTCGAGGCGATCGTCGCGCGCTACGGGCCGATGGTGTTGGGCGTCTGCCGGCGGATGCTGAACGACCCCCACGACGTCGACGACGCCTTTCAGGTCACGTTCCTGGTTCTGGCCCGCCGGGGCGCGACGGTCCGCGACAAGGGGCGGCTCGGGACGTGGCTCTACGCGGTCGCCCGCAGCGCGTCGGCCCGGACGCGGCGGGCGTCGGCCCGACGTCGGTACCACGAGGGCCGTCGGGCGGCGGACGCGCCGGCCTATGAAACGCCCCGCGACGCGGAAACGGGGGAACTCGGGGCCGTGCTCGACGAGGAGATCGGGCGTCTGCCCGAGCGGTTCCGGCTCCCGCTCATCCTTTGCCACCTGGACGGCCGGTCTCAGGGCGAGGCGGCCCGCGAACTGCGCTGGACGGTCGGCATGGTCCGGGGGAGGCTCGCCCGGGCCCGGGAAATCCTGCAAGGGCGGCTGATCCGGCGCGGGGTCTCCGTCCCGGCCGGCGTCGCCGCCGCGTTGGCGGCTTCGGAGGCCCAGGCCGTCGGCATTCCGCCAAGAGGCCTGGTTGCGGCGACGGCGCGGGCCGCCGTCGGGATGGTGAACGGACGACGGGCCGCGGCCGGGGTCGCTTCGGCCTGGGCCGCCGCCTTGACCCGGGAGGTTTTAACGGAGATGCGTTGGACCCGACTGAAAGCCCTCGCCGCGGGGGCCTTGGCCGTCGGCACCCTCGCGGCCGTCGCGGCGGGCCCACTGGCCGCTCAGCGACCCGAGGCCGCGCCGAAGGGGGCGGCCTCGGCGAAACCGTCGACCGCGCCAAAGGCCAAGGCCGCCGCGAAACAGGGGCACCGGCTTACGGTCAGCGCCCTGTTGCCGCTCAAGGAAGGCCCCAGGCCGTTCGCCTGGAAGTTCCTCGACCTCGACCCGGACCGGCCCGACGCCTTCTCGGAACGGGCCGTTCCCGACGAGGTCGGCGCCATGATCTGGCTGGCGCCCGGGGGCCGGACGCTCGCCTGGGCCCGAGGTGGCCGCGACGTGACCCTTTGGTGCAGGGACGCCGACGGGGAAACCCGGCCGCTCATGGAGGTCGGCAAGGCGGGTGAGACGACGGTCGACGTGGCGTTTTCTCCCGACGCGAAACGGGTCGTCGTCTCGGTCGGGGCGTTGAGCGGGGGGAGGGACCTGCGGCGCTACGCGAACTGGATGATGAACGCCGACGGCTCCGGGCGCGCCAAACTCCCCCTTCCGGAGACGGACCGCGTTCAAGACTGGTCGCCCGACGGTCTCCGACTCCTGGCGGATTCGACCCCCGACAGCACCTATTTTAAGCCGTCCCAGGGCGGGCCGCGTTGGGAGCTTCGCCAGTCGAATCTCGACGGCACCGGGGTCAAACGCCTGGCCCTTTGCCGCATGGTCCAGGACGCCCGTTACTCGCCCGACGGCCGTTCGGTCGCGTTCGTCGGCGTCCCCGAATCGGCCGACCACGCCGGCCTCTGGCTCGTCAACGCCGACGGCACCGGGTTGAGGCAGGTCGCCGACCTGCGCGACCAGAGCGCCGGCCACGTCTGCTGGTCGCCGGACGGCAAGCGGCTGGTTTTCCGCGTCTCCGACGACGCTAAGGTCACGTTCCCTGACGGCCGCACGGGGACGACGGTCAGGGACATGCGGCTTGAGATCGTCGACGTAGACGGCAAGAACCGGCGGAGGGTGGCCCTCCCCGAGCCGTTCCAGGTCGGCGTGCCGAACTGGCGTTGAGGGGAGGGGCCGCCGGCATCCCAGCCGAGCCCTGTGGCCTTTCCTTTCAACGTTTGATCTGACTGACGATCGTCGGGTCGGTAATCTTCCGGTCGTCGGCGAGGAGGAGGGCCTTGCTCAGAACGATCGAGAGGGTGTTGTCCCCCTCGAACGGGAGGAAGACGCCGTCGCCGGGGGCCGACTCGGCCGCGCCGCGCTTGGGGACGATGCAGAGGTACTGGTCGTTCGGCTCCATCAGGATGTTGCCGCTGCCGAGGTGGATCTTGTAGGTGCGTAGGTCGCCGCGGACGACCAGGAACTTGTCGGTGAACGAGCAGCGCGGGGCGATCTTCAGGCGGGGGATCAGGCGTTCGAGCACGGCCTTGCGGGTCTGGCCGTTGGCCGAGAGGTCGCCGAAGCTATAGTGGTTCCAGTAGTCGACGTGACGGCCGCCGGGGCCGCCGTCCGACCAGGTCGGGTCGTTGCCGACGCTCGCGACGCCGACGAACAGGTCGACGTCGCGGAGGATCTCCGAGAGGACCAGGGGCGGCACGCGGTCGAGCGGCACCGGCTCGGCGTCGCCTTGCCCCCAACCCGGCGAGTAGCCGCCGCCCGACGCGTGGGCGTACCGCTGCGCGGCGCCGATCTCGTAGAAGCGGACCTGGTCGGTCGCCAGGTGGAGGAACGAGCCCGACTCGGTCGTGTCGTGGCCGTAATTGTCGCCGATCCCCTCAACCCAGAACTCGGCGCGGAGGCCCCACTCGGGGAGGTCCTTGCTCGTCGGCGGGTAGGAGTCGTCGACCATCAGGCGGAGCCGGTTCCGCCAGCCGCGGGCGGCGCAGAGGGCGTGGTACTGGTGCTGGCGCACGACGTGCGCGGCGAACCGGTTCGAATAGACGCGCGTGGCCCGCTCCGCGTCGGTCAAGACGTACACCTCGCGGTGCGCCTGCTTGAACGGCTGGCGGACCCGGTGCCGGTCGAGCCAGTCGCGCCAGGCCGTCACCTCGTCGACCGACCGGCCGATCGGGTGCCAGAGTTCGACCGTGGTCGTCTCGCCGAGCCCCTCGACCGGCCGGTCGTCGACGCCGACGAGGCGGCCGTCGAGCCAGGCGCCGTCGACGGCCGCCCCGCCGGTCTCGAACCGCCAGAGGAGGCGGCGGGCGATCACGCCGACGAGCGGGTGGTCGAGGTAGCGTTCGCGCCAGGCGTCGAGCGTCCAGCGCTTGCGCGACAGGAAGAGGCCGTCGATCCGCTCGCGTTGGGCGGCGAGCATCTTGCCCGCGTCCTTCGCCGCGGCCTGAAGTTCCTTCCACTCGGCGCCGTGTTCCTTCTTCGCGGCGGCGGGTGCGGACTTAAGGAGCTTGCCGTCGGCCGCCTTCGACCAGCGGAGTTCGACGTCGCCGGCGTTGGCGACCATCTCGACCGCGTAGTCGCCGAAGACCTCGCGCCGGCGGCCGACCTCCTCCATGCCGTACGACGGCACGGCCAGTTCGTCGACCTCCTCGCGGGGCAGTTTCTCGCGCGCCGCGGCGGCGTTGAGGGCCTTCTCAATCTCCTTCTGCCCGGGGCGGAGCTTGACTTTCACCTTCAGCAGCGCGAGTTGTCCGATGGCCCCCATGCCGGGCATAATTCCCAGGGCGGTAACGGCCGCGTTGCCGAGCCCTAACAGCCGTTTCTGGTAAGCGCCGAGGGCGAAGGCCGTGAGCACACGCGCCAGGTCGCGGTCTGCTTCGAACCCGGCGCACCAGACGAGGGCCCTCAAAAGGGTGACGTGCATTGCGATGATCGGAACGTCCCCACCCCACTCGTGTTCGCTCGGGACCGGCGCCGTGCGCGGCCGGTCAACCAGCGGGAGCCAGCGCAACAGGTAACGCTTGAACTCGTCGCGACCGACGGTCTCGATCAGTGGGGTGACCTTCTTCTGCCATTTTGCCGTTAACTTACCGCCGGTCGCCTGGCACAAGGCGAGGAGTTCGGTCCAGGCGCGGCGCCGTCCGGTGGGCATGGCGTCAAGATCGGCCAGTGCGACGTCGGACCAGGCTTCGCCCGGGGCGATCCGGACGAACGGCTCGCCGCCGTGAAGGATCTTCTCAAGTTGATCGGCGGCATCCCGCAGGGCGGGCTCGAAGCCTCGATCGCGCAGCCCCTGGGTTGCCGCGGTGACGGCCGTACGCAGGGGCTCGTCGGGCGGGCCGTCGCCGATGAAGTCGGCGATTGCCGATATAAAGGCGCTCAGGGGCATCTCGTAGAAAAAACGGCCGGGGTTGGCGATCCAATAAGCCATGCGCGTGACCCCGGTTTCCGAGTAGGGAAGCCCGCGCTTCAGAAGGCCGCGCAGCCCGACTTCCAGCATGTCGCGGCGATCCTCGTTTACCTCGAAACGGGGGTCTGGGTTCGTCGTGACCAACCGCGCAAGGAGCGAATCGACCAGGCGAGCCTGAGTGTCAGGGTCGAGGGCGACCATGATCATCCCGGTCTTTGTGTCGCTAATCTTGACCCCCCAACGGGACGAGCTATAGCTCCCGTTGGGCCTTTCATCGGAGAACGCGTTGAGCAGGGCTTCGATGTCGACCTCCTGCCCGTTCCCGCCTTGCTCGCTCTGCGCCACCGCTCAGCCCCCCACCAGCAGGGTGAGGCGGAGGAACGTCACCGACGTCTGCGGGGTGATCGTGAACGTCTGGTCGAGCGACTCGGCCTGGCGGTCGTCGATCAGGATGAGCACGCCGTTCGCCTCGAACGCCTCGACGGCCTTCTCGAACTGCTTTTTCCAGTCGATCGGCCGCGCCTGGCCGGCGTGCGGGCCGTTCAGCGTCCGCCCGTAACTTTCGGGCTGAACCAGCCCGTGGTAGGGGCGCGGGTCGTTTAGGCGGTTGTTGTGGTCTTGAACCTCCTGATACACGCGCTCGCGGATCAGGTCGCGAACGGTGATCGTCTCGCTCAGGAATTCGAGCGACAACTCGTTCGAGACGCCTCCGGCCGGCGTTTCGTCGCGGACGGTCAACGTGGTGGGCATCGCCGAAGGCTCCCCGGGTTCGCAATTCGCGCGGGCGCGTCCGTCAGAAGGGGGTCGGAACGGGGCCTTCCGTTCCGACCGTCCGACACCCCGCTTTCGCATCATGGTATCATGAAGAAGCCTCCGGGAATACCCATCTAGTGTCCATGCGATCAACGGCGTCGCGCCCGGGAGACGGATATGGTTATGGAATATATGTTTTTTGAAGACCAAAGGGTCGGCCCTGGGGGTACGATCGAACGAGGGCGGGCCTGGCCGGTCTCGGCCGGCAGGCCGCCGTTCCGGGATGTTTTCTGACGAGGAGCCGACGTGAACCGGGTCGACGTCGAACTTACCCCCGAGTTGCGGGCCAGGCTCGCCCTGAAGGGGCGGATCCTCTACGGCAAGTTTTGCGGGACGGGGGGCCGGGGGATTTGTGCGGAGAGTTTCGCGCTCTATCACATCTGGCGGGGTGAGGCGGAGGTCGCCCGCGACCTGCTCGCGTTCCTCGACGCCCAGGTCGTCGCCCTCAAGGAACACGACCCTCACGGCAAACTGGCGCTGACCGAAGAACTCGCCCGCCGCGTCACCGGGCACCTGGAAGACGACGCGGACGAACCGCCGGACCCCTCGCTCTGGTGCTCCATCTTGAAGGCGAAGAAGGCCGGGCCCGTCTCGCCCCGGGCGGACGCGGGGGAGGGGGCTCAAGGGCCTTGCGGCGTCAGGGCCTAAAAGGTGTTGCCCCGGCGAACGGGGCGCGACCGCGGTGTCCGAATGGGCTACGGCATGGGAACCGACTACGACGCCATCGCCGCGGATTACAGGCGCGCCAAGCAGCAGCCCTGGCGCCTCGCCATCGAGTCGTACACCCTCATGGGCCTCGTCGGCGACCTCGAACGCAGGTCGGCCGTCGACGTCGCGTGCGGCGAGGGGTTCTACACCCGGCTCCTCCGGCGCCACGGGGCGGCACGGGTCGTCGGCGTCGACGTCTCGGAGGGGATGATCCGGCTCGCCCGCGAGGCGGAAGAGGTCGCCCCGCTGGGGGTCGAGTACCGGGTGGGGGACGCCCTTCGCCTGGACCTGCCCGAGACCTTCGACCTCGCCGTCGCCGCCTACCTGCTCAACTACGCCCGGGACGCGGACGAACTCGCCGCCATGTGCCGGGGCGTCGCCCGCTGCCTGCGCCCCGGCGGCCGGTTCGTCGCGGTGAACTCCAACCCCGGCATGGACTACCGCCGCCTCCCCTCCTTCCGGCGGTACGGCTTTGACGTGCACCTCTCGGGCGAGGTGCGCGACGGGACCCCCTTCACCTGGACGTTCTATTTGGACGGCGGCCCGGTGCGGGTCGAGAATTACCACCTCGGCGTCGCCACCCACGAAGCGGCGCTGCGGTCGGTCGGGTTCCACGACGTGACCTGGCACCGGCCCCGCCTCGCGCCGGACGCGGCCGCCGACGGCGACTGGTCGAGCTTTCTGGAGCACCCGCCGGTCGTCTTCCTGGAATGCCGGACGTGACCCCGGTCGCGACAAGGAGGGCCGGCGCGCGAGGCCGCACGGGACGGACGCAGCCACACCGAAGGGCGCACCGCGATGACTGAGGAATTCGAACCGGGCCGGCGGGAGTCGGTGCTCACGGCCGTCTTGGTCTATCCGCTACGGGCCGTCGAGCGGACCCGGGGCTGGCGCCGGCTCGGGCTACTGGCCCTGTATGCGGTGATCGCGCTCCTCGTCTGCGGTCTGCTCTGGCGGCGGTCGCAACTCCGCGAACTCCCCGACGTCGGGCCGCCGTTCGACGTCGCCGCCTTCCGCAGCCCCCCGGCGGTGCCCGACGAACGCAACGCCTTCGTCCTTTACCGCAAGGCGGCCGATCGGTTCCGCTATATGAACCCGGACGAATCGGGATCGTTCAAGAAGGCCAACCTCCGCTGGTCGCACGCCGACGCGAGGTTGCGCGCCTGGGTCGCCGAGCACGCCGAGGCCGTCGCGCTGCTGCGCGCGGGGTCGGAGCGGCCCGAGGCGGCGTACGGCGCGACGGAAGCCCCGACCGTGCAGGGCGCGCATTCCGAGAAGTCTCAGGTGATCAACCGGCTGTCGTGGATCGGCGACGCGGCGCTGTTCGAGGCCGGGCGCCTGCGGTCCGAGGGGGACCCGGCCGGGGCCTGGGCCTTGCTGAAGGCGGTCGTCCGCGCCAGCCGACACATGGCGCAAGCCCTGCCGACGGTCTGGGGGCGGACCACGGCGATGACCCTGGTCCATTACGCCCGCGTCCCGGTGGCCGAGTGGGCCCGGGACCCGGCGGTCGACGTCGCGCTGCTCCGCCGCGCCCTCAACGACCTGGCCGCCGCCGAGGCGCTGACGCCCACGCTCGCGGCCGGCTACCGCGAAAACTACCTGCTGGCGGAGGAGTCGCTCGCGGACCTCAAGCCGCTCCTCGTGCAGTGGTCCCTCCGGCGCTCGGAGGCGGCGCCGTTCGACCCGTCCCTCCACGCCCCGGGCCTGGCGGCCTATTTCCGGGGCGAGCCCGAGCGGAGCCGGCGGGTGCTCCGCCTGCTCTTCGCCAACGACCTGGCCTGGTGCGACCGCCCGCTCTCCGAGCGCCCGGCGTTCGCCGACTCGCGCCTCCAGATCTACGAGCCCGACCCGTCCGCACCGCCGGCCTCGCGCGCGCTCCCGCCCGCCGAGTTGGCCCGGTGGGCCGACTCGTCCCTGGTCGCGCCCGTGCTCCCCTCACGCCTGGCCGACCTCGAACGGTGGGACTACAACGACCGCTGGTCGCTGCGCTCGCTCAAGGACCCGGTCGCCGTCGCGCTGTTCACGCGCGAGGTCGGCCGCCCGCCTACTTCGCCCGCCGCGGCCCTGCGCCGCTACCTCCCGTCGCCCGACGACCCGCCCGACCATGACGAGTCGGAACCGATCCCTCCCCCCCAGCCCGGCCCCGTCGGGACCCGCCCCTGACGCCCGATTTTGTCCGCCCTCGGCCGTCGGCGCGTGCCGGGCGGTTCGAACGGGCCGCGTCGGCCCTGTGTTTTCTGCGAAACACGGGGCTGTAAAAACGGGAATGAATTCGCCCTTTAGGGTTCTATAAATGGCGAGATGTGCGGCCGGTCCGTCGTTGTGTGGCGTTTTACATGCCTTTTCATGGCAACGGTGATGATTTTTGGAATTGTGGTTTGATTCGGCCGGTTGCGCACGGTTTACTGTCTGATGGGCGAAAGAGTGGGAAAGTGCCGTGAGTGTCCTTGGGATGAGAGTCGCCGTCGTTCGTCGACTCTTTTTCGCCGCCGTGGGGCGATCCGCGGGGCGGGTTTTTCCTGTCCGAGAACCGGACGAGGAGAGCCACATGGGCACTCGGCTTTTTCGATTCAGCGTCCGCGTCGTTTCGGCGTGTGCGGCCTTGCTCGTCGCGACGGCCGTAGCGCAGGAGGCGTCCGCGGGGATTGTGTTCGATCTGGGCAACACCGCGATCCAAGGGGCGACCGGGCCCGGCGCGAATCAACTAACGACGCCGTACGCGACGTTAGACATCGTCGGCGACACGACGACCGGCCGGGTCACGTTTACGCTCTCGACCTCGACCCACAACGCGTCACCGCCGATCAACGCCGTGTTCAGCGAGGTCAGCTTCAACACGAACCTGACGCTGGGTTCGGACTTCACGCTCTTTTCCGCCTCGAACGGCAACGGCATCGGCGCGGGCGGGAACGTGAGCACTTTCGGCACGTTCGACTATACGGTCGGCGGGGCCGCCATGAGCGACAGGTCCGTGCCGTTCGTCTTCGTGCTTCAACTCGTGGACCCTTCCAAGGCGCTCGCGAGTAACTTCGAGGTGGCGAACGGCGACGGGAATTATTTCGCGGCCCACATCTTTACGAACATCCAGGTGGCGGGCAGCGGCGACAAGGTGACGGGCTTTATCGCGACGAACAACGTGATGATGCCGAGTGCCGTCCCCGAACCGTCGACGGTCGTTTCGGCCGTCTCCTCACTCGTACCGCTCGGGATCCTGGGGCTCTGGCGACGACGGCGTCGCCCGGCGACGGTGACGACCGCCCCCTGACACCCGCGGCCGACCCGCTAACAATCCCTTGGGCCACGCCCGGCCGGGCGTGGCCGTTTTCTCGGCCGGGCGGCGGGGCGCCCGAAAGGCGTCCACCCGCCGCATCGCGGGGGGCTGTAAGTCTGGATTGTCACTATTTGTTGCGAAATAGTTTAATTGGGTGCTTGCAATTCGCTACCAATAAGAACAGAATCGCGGGAAAGTGAGATACGGACGTCCCTGATTCAAGAGCCGCCGTCGGTCGCCGGCTCTTCCGCCCCTCGGCTCGTCCCGGGGCGGGGGTTCCTATCCTCGAAGTTTTAAAAGGGTAAAAAATGCACAGTTCTGGATTACGGGCCGCCGCCGCGGCGTTTGCGGCCTTGCTCGTCGTGATGGCCGTGCCGCAAAAAGCACACGCGGGGATCGTGTTCGACCTGGGTAACGCCGCCATCCAGGGGATTACCGGGCCCGGCGCGAATCAACTGACGACCCCGTACGCGACGTTGGACATCGTCGGCGACACGTCGACCGGCCGGGTCACGTTCACGCTCACGACCTCGCCCCATAACGCCGGCACGCCGATCAACGCCGTGTTCAGCCTGATCAGCTTCAACACGAGCCTGACGCTGGGTTCGGACTTCACGCTCCTGTCGGCCTCGAACGGCAACGGCATCGGCGCGGGAGGGAACGTGAGCACCTTGGGCACGTTCAAGTACACGGTGGGTGCGTCGAGCAAGGCGAGCCGGGCCGAGCCGTTCGTGTTCGTCCTCCAACTCACGGACCACTCCAAGGCCCTCGCGAGTAACTTCGAGGTGGCGAACGGCGACGGGAATTATTTCGCGGCCCACATGTATACGGACGTCAACGGCGGCGTGACGGGCTTCATCGGGGCGAACACCCTGCCGCAGGCCGTCCCCGAGCCGTCGACGGTCGTCCGGACCCCCTCTTCGATCGTCCGGCCGGGGATCTCCGGGTTCTGGCGCCGGCGCCGTTGGCGGCGAACGCCCTCTGACCCGATTCCGGCGGTCGCTTCGTCGATCGACACAGAGGCCACGCCCGACCGGGTGTGGCCTTTTTCTTTTCAGGGGGCGGCCGACCGCGGATCGAAGGGCGGTCCGGGGGCGTCCGGCCGGTCACCTCGCGGGGCGACCGAGCGTCAGCGTGACGGGCCGGTCGTGGTCGAGGAGTTTCGACGCCAGCTCGAACCTTGCGCCGAGGGCGCGGTACGCGAACGGGCCGTCGCCGAAGGGGTCTTTGAAGGCCTTGAGGGCTTCGGGGCCGTCACGGACGACGGCGGCCGCCGCCTTGAGCATGGCCATCCGGGCCTGGTTCCGCCGGCGGGGGGCGAGCACCCGGTTGGGGCCGGTGAGGAGTTGGCCGGCGAACGGGTGCTCGGCCTTGACCGACGCCTTGTACGCCGGGTAGCGGGCGTCGAACTCGCCGGCGGGGAGGTCGACCAGCGTGGCCAGTTCGTCGCAGACCGGCAGGAGGGCTTCGGTCTGCCGGACGGCCTGCTCGAACGTGGTGACGCCGCGGACGGCCTCGCGGCCTTCCGGCTCACTGAAGGTCTTCTCCCAGACGGCCCGCCAGCCCCCCGGCTGCTTCGCCTCGGCGTCCTTCAGCGCCCGGACGAGCCAACGGACGGTGTGCTGCTTCTCCGCCGTGAGGTACGCCTGCGAGAAGGCCGCCCCCGCCGGGAGCGCCTCGTAGGCCGCGAAGACGCGGGGCCCGACGGCCGGGAGGTCTTTCGGGTACAGGGCGAGGAGGTCGACCGCGGTCGACTCGATCAGGTCGCCCACCAGGATGGAGATCATGATCGGCTCGGAGCCGATGTGGCGGGAGAGCGCCAGGATGGCGATCGCGTCCTCCGCGCCGGCCTCCCGACGGCCCTGCTCGAACTCGGACCGGGCGTGCAGGGCGGCCAGGCGGGCGAGGTCGCGGGACTTGGCGAGGTAGGGGAGGAGGAGGTTCAGGCCGTCGTCGTAGTCGAGGCCCCAGTCGCAGCGCCTCAGTTTCGCCCCGCGGCGGAGGGAACGCAGGCTCTCCGCGGAGGCGGCGACCAGCTTTTGCGCCTCGGCGTCGATCGGGACCTCGTCCCAGCGGGCGAGCCGGGCCTCCTGGTCCTTGTCCAGCGGGGGCATCAGGGCGAACGCCTCCCAGTACTTCAGGGCCGCGTTGGCCGCGAGGTCGTGCGCGGCGTTCGGGGCCGGGTTCGGCGGTTCGGCGGCGGGGGCCGCCGGGACGGCAAGGGCGAGCGCGAGGGTCGCGAGGCTCCAGGGTCGCATCAGAATCCTCCGGAAAGGGCGAGGGCGGCCCGGTCGGGCCTGTGGGCGGAGCCGGTGACGCGGGCGGCGTGCCGGTCGAGCAGGGCGGCCAGGTCTTCGGACGACCGGGCGAGCGCTTGCCGATAGGCGTGGACGGACGGGGGCGGGTCGTCGCCCGCCGTCTGCGGTCCGGGCGGGGGTGCGGCGACGGTCGGGACACGTCCGCCGCCGTCATCCCCCCCCCGCCCGAGCCAGACGGCGGCCAGGCACGCGGCGGCCAGACAGGCGGCCAGGGCGACGGTCCACGGCCGGCGCCCCTGCCGTCGTGAGCGGGGCTGATCCGACAGGCGTCCGTCAATGCGGCGGCGGAATTCGGGCGAGAGCCCGGGGGGATGGAACGCCGCGAGTTCGGTTTCGAGCGGGTCTCG
>Ga0164243_10007218_pt1 | contig 16621 bp, 9 predicted proteins | sample OricompcompostOP_FD_108781 | JGI IMG/M metagenome (GOLD analysis project Ga0164243, IMG submission 108781) | Organic Plus compost microbial communities from Emeryville, California, USA - Original compost - Organic plus compost (OP) | ecosystem: Engineered > Solid waste > Mixed feedstock >... | reverse complement strand
TGGCGACTATCTATAAATGGAAGAACAAAGTAGGAATCCCAAAATGGGCTTTGTTCTAACCGCGTTAGTTTTGAGGCCAGGTAGGTTTGTTGTCTTTCATTTTTTGGAGGGTTTCGGCGAAAAGTTTTTCGTCACGAGTGCCTTTGGTCAATTCTAATGCCTTGCTTTCCCATTCTATTGCTTTTTGTGTTTGCTGAGTTTTGTGTAATAAATTTGCGTAGGTGTCAAATATTTCCGGTGATCTGTCCCATCTATCAATACTATATTTTACAACCTCAATAGCAAAACGTAGAACCTCTGGATCATTAACATGTTCAAAAACTATCCAAGAGACATCATTAATTTTATAGTCGGGATGTTTTAGAGCTTTTTTAAAATATAAAACATAAAATTTACCAAACTTTTCATAATCTGGTTTATTTCCAAAGTAACCACTATACTCAAGCATTCTTGTTCCAAGAATTGCTTCTTCTCCCATTTTCCCAAATTTTTTAACGATTTCATCCTGAATTTTATCCCAGTTATGTGGTTTAGTTGTATCCTTGGCGTATGGTGTAATAAACTCTTTTCTAATGATTCTCTTAACTGTGTATACCGAAAAATTTTCGCCTAAGTATTTGTCTACTTTTTCTGGATCAGTTCTAAAAAGATCAAACCCTTTGTCGTTTGACGTTTGTGTAATAAGTTGAATAAATGAGAGATTCGAAGGGCTAAAAGGATCCACCAAATTATTTATAAATTCATTTCCTATTTCTGTGACCTTGTCTTGCTTTTTTAACCTAAAAGCCATTAAGGTTAACCGACGTAGTAAAGCAGAGTCTCGGTCACCGTTGTGAAACTTTACTAACAATTCGTCAAATCGACTATCATTGTCATGGGGGTCGATGTTTTTGGCAATAAAGAAACCTTTATCAATATCTTTTTTCATTGGGCCAACAATTCTACTGTTAATTAGCCGAAGTGTGTCTAATGGTATCTTAATAATTTCCCTGTCATAGGTAATTAGCCCATTTTCTTCACCTTCAACATCGAAAGGTTGTGTGTAAATTGAGCCGCTAATTCCTAAGTACTCCAGATTTTTAAGTGAATCTACCATATTTTTGTATTGCATCTTAAGATTATCGGCGTTTACCTGAATATACCCCCAAGCTTGCATGTCATTCCATTCATGGCCATTTACTTGAACCCCGATTCCTCCGAATTCACCAATGACCTTGGCTTTTCGGGGTAAACTTGGAGCCATTCTTGGGAATGGATAGGAATGGATATCGATTATGTCGCTCTCTGCCCATGGATTGCTAGGTATCTTTCGTAGTTTATTGTTAGTAAATAGCATTTCTCCGGAATGGCCGTTAACAAGCCGTGTTGAATCGTACTGCTTAATCAATTTAGTTAGCCGACTTTGATCATAGGCTCCCCACCCCTCGTTAAATAGTACCCACATGATAATAGACGGATGGTTTCGGAGTTGAGCTATTGTTTTTTTTATTTCATCTTCAAAGACATCCTTAGCTCCTGTTGGCAGTTGATGAGGCGGATTCACGAAGTCCTGCCAAACTAATATTCCGAATTTATCAGCATAATAATACCACCTTTGCGGCTCGATTTTGATGTGTTTTCGTATAGTATTGAATCCCATTTCCTTTATGGCCATTATGTCGTACAATAATGCAGAATCATTGGGTGCCGTGTATAATCCCTCTGGCCAATACCCTTGATCTAAAACCCCTAGATTGTAAGTGTATTTATTGTTAAGAAAAATCCTGTCCATTCCCCTTTCATCCTGTCTAATATCCACTTTCCTTAGGCCAAAGTAGCTTTCTATTTTGTCATATACTTTTTTGTTGTCATATAGTTTTATTACCAAATCGTAGAGCTCTGGATGATCTGGTGTCCACAATTTTGGGTTCGGTAAAGATAGGGTGGCTATGGCGCTTGATCGGCCTTTATTAATATTTATAGTTGCTTTTGTTATAAGGGTTTTATTGTATAATGCGGAAATCTCAATTTGTTTACTGGTGTTTAATGGATGGTTTAAATTTATTGTGAGCTCTATTGAACCTTTGTCAATATTTGGCTTTGTTTGAATTGACGACACATAATAATAATCTAATTGTTCAAGCCAAACAGTTTGCCATATTCCGCTAATTGGTGTGTAGTATATATTGGCTGGTATAGATGTTTGCTTGCCGTGTGGATTAATGCCTGTTTCTGTAGGGTCAGTAATTTTGATTATTAATTCGTTGTTGCCGGTTTTAGAGTACTTGCCAATATCGAGGGAAAATGATAGATACCCTCCAGAATGCCTTCCGACTTCTATGCCATTGAGGTAAACAGTAGCTTCATAATCTATGGCCCCAAAATTTAATAGTAGATTAGGCGAAGGGTCAACTAAGTCAAATGTTCGGCGATACCATAATATTTGACTTGGTAATAATTTTTTTTGCGCTCCTGATAAGAATGACTCAAGTGGAAATGGAACTAAAATTGAATCTGACCCAAATTTGGGCCGCTCACTCGTGGAATCAGTAATAGCATATTGCCATTTACCATTTAAATTTGTCCACTTATTTCTTTTTAGTTGAGGTCTTGGGTATTCATTATGTCCAATTGAACCAGGTTCTTTAGACCATCTGGTCAATAATTGATTGTGTATGGTTTGGGCCGATGAATTATTTGACAGAATAAGCAGTATGAAAATAAGTTTCTTCATATGTATTGAACTCAGTGATTTATGATTAATACCCGGAATTTTGAGTCAAATTGGGGTTATATAGTATCTCTTCGATATATATAGGATAGTATTTTTTATAACTACTCCATTGTCCTCCCTTTTCAACTGAAATAGGAGGCATGATATTGTCAATAGTATTTGTGCGTTTTAAATCTAGCCATCTATCTCCCCATTCTGCAAATAACTCTACTTGCCGTTCATGTATAATGTCATCAATTATCTCTGAAGTGTTATTTGAGTTGCTGTTCTTAAGTCCCGCCCTATTTCGAATGACATTCAGATCTTCCAACGCTAAAGCATTTTTGTTCTGTTGAGCCCTTGCCTCTGCTCTAATTAAATATAATTCGCCCAGACGTAGAATCATATAATATTCTGTTAGGGGATCGTAAGATTGAATAGCCTCATAATGCTGATACTTAAAAGGATACCAATATTCTTGTCCATTGGGCGCGGTGCTTTTATTTAGCCATTTGATTTTTCGATTGTCGTCAACTTCAAAGCTATTTAATAGATGCTTGCTCAGATATAGCGGATGGTTATAATTTGGCTCAGACCCATTCGGAAGATAATAGTATTGTGCATATACTGTATTGGATAAACCTCCAATCGATTGTGCCTGTAATATTGCTTCATTGCTATTTTTTAAAAAAACGGCATTTAATGAGTCAATGCTAAAAAGGGATGTGTTTCTAATTACTATGTCAGATTCTTCTTCAGCCTGCTGCCAATTTTTAGTATAAAGATAGATCCTTGATAGCAGAGCCGATGCGGCCCATTTTGTAGGCCGAAGCTTTTCTTTTGTTTGATTTAATAAGGTTGCATCTAAAAATTGCACACTTAGAGAGTCTTTTGCCTCTTTTAAATCTGAAATTATAAATTGATAGATATCAGATTGACTACTTTTTCTCTTAAGAGAATTCTCTTCAAAAGCAGTGCTTGTGACTAAAGGAATATCGCCATAAAGGTTGGTAAGATAGAAATAGCAGAAAGCACGGAAAAATTTCGCTTCACCAAGTAGTTGTTTTTTTACCGCTGGAATTAGCGTAGTAGATTTTGAGATTCCTTCTATTGCGTCATTTATTTTATACAATTGTTTATATGCATCTTTCCAAATATTATTGCTGGTAATTGTTGTTGGGCTCAATGAATTTTGATAGTAAGCGGAGAATGCCGCGTTATAATTAGAATTGGCTAAAATCATTTCATCTGCCGAAAGCCCTGTTAATATTGGTATGGTTGTAATTCCATTGGATGTAATTGCACTTCCCGAGATGCCAGTTATAATCGAGTTTAGTGTTCCTATTGCTGTCCTATTATCGCTATAGAGGACATCTTTTGTAAAGCTATTATTAGGAATTTTGACATCAACGAGTTTTTCGCATGAAGGGAATAGTGCTATAATCGCAAGTGCACTAGGAATTATTTTTATCCTATTAGTATATAGTTTCATGTTATTTTATTTAAAATGTTGCTCTAACGCCAAAATTGATAGTTCTCAGAAGAGGCAGTGAATTTCCGGTTTCCGGATCTAACCCATAATTATTATTCGTGAATAGAAAAGGATTTAACAGCTCTGTGTAAAATTTACATGCGTCCATTCTTAGACTTTTTTTCCAGCTATTAGGTACATCCCAGTTTAAACTAATGTTGCTGCATCGGAGAACCGAGGTTTTATAGTATGACTTATCGCTTCCTCCGTAATAAATGGATTGTAAATAATTTTGCAATGAAGAAGTATATTTTTGGTATGTCGCATTATCTCCTGCTTTTTGCCACCGATTCAGCATGAATCGTGGTTCATTTTGATTAAATTGACCTGCCGGGAGCGATGTATATGGGATTGGTAGATAGCGTCGATCGAAAACAAAACTGAAATTTAACGTGAAATTTTTGTAGTTGATAGTATTTTGAATTCCGCCAAAGAAGTTTGGATTTAAATCTAAAACAACTAGCCTGTCATTATCAAAATCTGGATTGTAGGTTATATTACCTTTTGAATCATAAAATTGATAAACTCCTGTGGTATCATTTACTCCCGCAGATTTGAATAACCGAGCCAGAGTGGTCGATTTTCCTACGATGTATGTACTTGAAAATGTCGTTTTTTCGATGTTAGGAAATGCAACTAACTTGCTTTTGGGGATGGTGAGGGTGATATTTGTGGTCCAGGAAAAGGATGGGCTTTTGGCATTGATAGTCGATATGCTAAGTTCCCACACTCTGTTTTGTACCTTTGCCGGCAAATTAATAGCAATGTTCGAGAATCCGGTGGAATAAGGAAGAAATACGGGCATTAATTGATTCGAGGATCTGTTAAGAGCATAATTAATATTAAATGAGATTCTACTATCCATAAATGCCGTTTCCAAACCAACTTCAAATTTTTTTATTTCTTCCCATTGAAGGGATGGATTGGTTAGACCTGATGGTGCAATACCCATCACACCCTGGTAGGGGCGTAGAGCAGGTTCACTGCTATACAAGCTTAAGAATATATAGTCGCCAATTTGATCGTTTCCACTCGTTCCATAACTACTTCTTAACTTGCCGAAGTTCATGAATGGTACGTTATTCCGAAAAAATTTTTCCTCAGTGAAGATCCATGCGGCTCCAATTGAGCCAAACGAATGAAATCTGTTTTCGGTTCCGAATCTTGAACTGCCATCCCTCCTTCCATTTAAATTAAATATATATTTATTGTCATAGTTGTACGTGAGTCGCCCAAATAATGCATTATATTTATATATTATATTTTTGCTTGACACGACTTGTACTTGACTAGCTGAGGATAAATCTTCAATCACAAGGTCGCTACTAAAATTTGTACCGAGCAAATTTCTGCCGAATTGTTTCAGATTGGTAATTGTTGTTCCTACTAATGCCTCAAAAACAGATTTTTTAAACTTCTTTGTATAGTTTATTTGAGGCTCGATATTCCAATTTGTGGAAATACCTTGGGATAATTGTAATGAGTTGGGGAACCCCAAGTTAACTAATGATGGAGGAAGCGATGTTAAAGGTTTTGTGCCAGTTCCATCATTGTCTAGCCGAACAAATCCTAAATTGGTGGATACTTTTAATCCATCTATTAATTCGTAAGATATATTCAAGCTGCTCATCAAAGAGGTTGTTTTTAATCTATAGCTTCCAAGACCTATTGCCATTGGATTTTGAAATGTTTCATATCCAGAGGCATTTTTTTGCCAATTTATTGACCCGTCTTCAGTTAATAACTTCGGTGCAATAGGTGGCAGAGTTAACGCAGATCCTACAAAATCTTCTATTGGTAATCTATTGTCGTCAAATAAATAATTACCAAGGAGTGTTATTCTAAATTTCTTATTAGCGGAAGTGTTTGTTATGCTAAAGTGCAACGAGCCTCTTTTGTCATTTTTTTTATTAAAATATTTAGGGAAAATATAGTCTTCATTATAAAAAGTTCCGCTGATTAAAGTTTGTAAGTTTTCCGTACCACTCTGAACCGATATGCTTGCCAGCATATTACTTCCTGTATTTCCCAGTAACTCTTGTTGCCAGTTATGGCTTACAGTCGTATCCCATGTTCCATTTAAATCATAGTCAAATGCACTTGGTGCTGACATTCCGTCATTTCTTAATGCTTCATGTCTCATTTGAAGATATTCTTTTGAGTCCATAAGATTTAACCTTCGACCCAGTTTTTTAAATCCGGCTTGATAGTTGAACGTAATTGATGGTTTTCCAATCCTACCCTTCTTAGTTGTAATTAATATCGCACCATTTGCTGCCCTTGAGCCATATATGGATGTTGCGTCTGCACCTTTTAGAACATCGATGCTTTCAATATCGGATGGATTAATATAGCTTAAAGGACTTCCCAATTGTCCGTTATTTGTACCCCCATTTTGACCGAGTATTGTTGATATAGCTTGGCCAGCCGATAGTCCAGGTATAACAGACTGTGATGGATAGGGAATTCCGTCGACAAGAATAAGCGGGTCGTTTCCGTTTATCAAACTATTTGCTCCTTGGATTCTCATACTAATACCGGCGCCGGGCAAGCCATTTGATTGCCTAATTTCCAATCCAGGAACTCTTCCCTGAATAGCTAACAATGGATTTGTTACTGGCATGTCCTGAATCTCTGACGCTTTTACTGTGGTTACATTTCCCGTATTATTCCTTCTTGTTGTTGTTCCATAAGCAATTATTTGTGTCTCACTCAAATTATTAATAAAGGGATTTAATTCAGCGATGACTCTCTTATCGGAGGCTATTATTTCCTTAGGTGCAAAACCAACCGAAGAAATTAGAATTTTTTCCCCTCTATTAAGACCACTGAGCCGGAATCGCCCTTCGTCATCACTAGTGGTTCCTCGATTACTGGTTTTTGCATAAATAGTAGCCCCGGGGACCGCATTTCCACTTTTATCTCGTACGATGCCACTTAGGTCATTTAATTTAGGAACAGAATCATTTTTGTCGATGTTTTCAATAGTATTCAAATAGATTATACGTTTTTGCGTATCGTAGAGAATGGTGCAATTACTGCCAAGTAGGAATTTTAAGACAGTTGATACCTCTGCTTCTTTGAAGTTAAGATTGTAGGTACTATGACTATATTCCGTACGGACGTTATCGGTATAGCTTATACGGAAGCTTGTTTGTTTTTCTATTTCCCTTAATACGTTCGTGAAGGGGGCTTTGGTCATTATTATTGAAACCTTTGCATTTTGTCCATTAGCGTAACTATTAATATTATTAAACATATATAAAAATGCAAATATTGTAATGCGAAACAGTTGTGTATTGATATACAATGTAGTATCAAGTCTATTTAGCCTCGTACTCATACTTTTGGTTTTTATTTTATGAATTGACATTTTAAATAAATACCCATCCGATTACCTAGGAGTACTATATGGAAATAAAAAAAAGGAGATTTAGGGAATGTATATGAGGCCGCAGTAAGGCTCTGTAAATTTGAATTATTAGGAGCGGAATAATCTTTAAACTTGGTGAGTGAGTTAAATTGAGTTATTGAAATATATTACCCATCGTGTGTTATATTTTTTCCGTACCTGGATCCAACTTGGACCGCAAATGGGAATGATACATCAAATAGTATAAGAGCTTAAAGAGCTATCATTTATGAAAACTTTTAGAGTAACAGATTTTTGGATTGATGAACGCCAAAATAGAGGGTTTATAATAATTGCATTCTTGGGTTCGTTAATAAGTTTTGGTATTTTCAAGTATTTTTATCCATTTGCAAATTATATCAATGGGGACTCTTATGCCTATATTACAATGGCATACAATAATCCCAAAATAGGCATATATCCTATTGGGTATCCGATGTTTTTAAGGTTATTTAGCGTTTTTTCGAAGTCAGATTTAGCTCTCGTGCTAACTCAATATATAGTACTTCAATTGAGCCTTTTATATTTAGTTCTTACGATTTATCTTTTTTATAAACCTGCGAATATTACGCGAATTCTGTTATTGGCATATTTGCTATTTAATCCTATTAATCTATATCTTTCAAATTATATCTCCAGTGACTCCTTATTCTTAGCGATGAGTATAATTTGGTTTGTGCAATTAGTTCATATTCTTCATGGATCTTCAAATTCATTGATTTTTTGGAACGCAATTATTCTGGTTGTGTTATTTATGATTAGATATAATGCTCTCTTTTACCCATTTGTTATACTTTTTACTTTTTTTTTAACAAGGGAAAAGATGATTCGTCGAGTTTTGGCATTGGTAATAAGTCTAGTTTTGATAATACTTTTTATCAGATATACTAGTAATGATTATTACAGATTAAGCGGATATAGACAGTTCTCACCTTTTAGTGGATGGCAAATGGCTAATAATGCCTTATATTCTTATAGATATGTCGATAAATCAAGATACAAATCATTACCAAAGAAATTTGAAAAACTTGATCGAATGGTGAGGAATTATTTTGACTCTACGCGAGATGTCAACAAATATCCGAGTGAGGCTTTAATTGCAAGTACTGTCTACATGTGGTCGCCTAATTCGCCATTGAATTTGTACGCCGATACTCTGATGAAAGGTGATACTACTGCTGGGCCATTAAAAAAATGGGCTACTGCTGCTCCAATATTGAATGAGTATGGTATTCAATTGATAAAAAACTATCCCAAGGAATTCTTCAACCATTATATTATACCTAATAGCATAAAATATTATGCGCCGCCTATTGAGTTTCTTGGCATGTATAACGGCGGGATCGATACAGTTAGCGAAATGGCAAAAATATGGTTCAATTATAAAAATCGAAATATTTTTAAACGAGTTGAAAATAGTAATATAACAACGCTGGAATTTTATCCGATTATTGTCGGGACGATGAATGTGCTTCTTATCCTGAATATAATTAGTTTTTTTTATCTCGAACTTCATAAAAAATATACTTATATCGTAAAGCTTCTAGTTTTGATTTTCGCATTGTGGATGATGAATTTTTCGTTTAGTGTTTTTGCATCTCCAATTGCATTAAGGTTTCAAATGTTTCCAATAATAATTTATACGACGTTGGTTTTTTTGCTAATGGAGTTATTGGTTAAGGTGTCTTTTAAAAAATCAGATCAGAAGGAAGAATTTAATGGTAATGCTGATATTGTTGCTTAATTTAAATTATAAGGCTAACAAACATGCACTATAGGATTTATTTTATATCGGTGTTGATATTGGGCGCAATGTCTTTTCGACTACTAGATAACGCTACTAAGTATTTTCTAAACCTTCACAATGAAAAGGAACTCTTAAAGCCTTATTATCCATCGAGATTTCAGGGTAAACCAATTCCCAGTTTCTCACTGATGCTTGCAAAAGATAGATCAATACTTAAGTCATCGGACATAAATATCGATAGAGGAACTATTCTTTTCTATTTTGATCCGTATTGTCCAGTGTGTAGGAGACAACTAAATGAATTCGTTAACTATGCCAAGGAGCTGAGTGATTTCAAATTCATTTTTATAACACCCTACCCATTTTACCAAATGATGAAAATATATGATGAATTTAATTTGGCAAACTATGGAAATATTGTTGTTGGCAGGGACTTCGATGATAAAGTCAGCACTATCTTCAATATTGGAAGCGTCCCAGCGTCGATGTTATATAGTAGTAATGGCAAGATGAAAGGTATGTATATCGGGTTTGTAGGACATAAACAAATTATATCTGATTTAAAATAAAATTGTTGCGCAACAGTCAAGAATATAATAGATATATTCTTGACATGGGATAGCCGAAAACCATAAAAAAAGAGTAGGCGTTATTCATCATTTAAAGTTAGCTTTTTTAAAAAAAAGCATCTATCATTATGAAAAAAGCAAAATTTGCATTGACCGCTGTAGTAGTTTTGTCTGTTATTGGTGGAGCAGTCGCTTTCAAAGCGCGCAGTAATGGTAAACCAGTTTTTACTAACAACGCTCAACAAAAATGTGTTGTAACTCAGCCTGGACTTTATACAGCTACTGTTACTGCAACCACAGTAACACCAATTATTTCTTATGCTACTACAACTCTGAATGCTGCTTGCCCTACAGTAGGACAGGTTCTTCGTGTAGAATAGGAGTTTTTAGATACTCTTAAAAAAAGGTCCGGCATGCGCCGGGCCTTTTTTAAGTATAATTAACTATCTAAGTTTTGCTATTGGGTCAGAGCATAATTATTTGGAGTTTAATTGGTACGTCTGCTCGTCTTGTGTGTATTCTTATAGGAGCTACTATTTTTAACCGTAAATTGGGTTTATGAAAAAAAAGCGAACTGAGATACTCGGATCATGCTATAAATTGGCATTGACTTTAATTTTTATGTGTGTTACAAGCATTGCGCTTTGTCAGAAACCTTCAATCGATTCACTAGCATATAGAAACTGGACGGTGGTTAAAAACCCTTACTTGACATCCGACGCTAAGTATTTGAAATACAGTCTTATTAATGAAGAATTTCACACGAGTAGCACAATTATCCAAGCAGTGAATTCTGACTGGAAATTGGAATTTTCTGATGGAGATATTCTTTTTTTAGGTAACGATAGATACTTGCTTCATGGAAAAGGAGATACTATGGATATTTTTACTCTGGGTAGTGGCGCTGTAAAGAGTTTTAATACACGATATTATAGTTGTCCGAAAGTAACGGGTATGGGCTTAATATTCTTTCAAGATTCATTGAATATTAAATCATTAAAAATAGTTTATCTCAACGATAAAATTTCAGTAAAAACCATACAAAATGTTGGCGCAATTCAGGACTATTGTTATTTAAGCACGAATAATTCTTTTGTAGCAAAAGTTAATGAGGGCAATAAAATATTGTTAAAATATATTGACTTAAACAATGGTAACGCGTTGGTTATTGACAGTGGCGACAGTCTGGAAACTTACACGTTGACCCGCGATTCGAGCAAGCTGATATACTTGAAGAGAAACAGTCGAAATGGAAACGATATTTTTTCTTTCTCGTTTAAGGATAAAAAACGTAAAAAACTGCTTTCCGATGACGAATTTGATGGCGACCGTGAGTTCGTATATATCGAGCCAACACAAAATGCAGATCGGATATTAATTACCTTGTCAAAAACGGGTACTTCGGAATTACTGTCTAAACAAACGAGTGCGGAAGTTTCTATATGGGCATATAACGGAGATTTGCCCGTTGGTAACGGCGTAGTGACATATGGAACAGCAGAGCATAGCGATAGAAAGCGTATTTTATTTGATTTAACTAGCGAGGATGTTATCGATGCAGAGAGAATCGCCGAGGAAACTCAGCCCATTGCCAATAAAACGGAATTAGATAGTATAAAAAAAATTGGTATTCCGTCTCCAGACAATGCTTTTTGGATTTATACTGCAAACAACGCTTATTGGTCATACGAGGTATCAACAGGAGTAACAAGGAATATTTGTGAAGGAGTCAAAAATGAGTGGTTTTCCTTGGAAAATAATGATTACGATTTTCTTATGCCAAGAGGTAGGATAATTGCATGGGCTTCTAATGAAAAATCAATATTGGTGAGCGATGAATATGATCTGTGGAAACTAAGCCTTGATAACAAATCATCGCCTATCAATCTTACGAAAGGATATGGGAGGAAAAATAAATATAATTTTTTTTTGATAATGGATGATGATCCCAGGACCCAACGTCCAATTATTTCAACGGATAAATGGGCTTTGTTTAGCGTTTTCGATACAAAAACAAAAAGAAATGGATTTTTTTCAAAGAAAAATTTAAATAATGGAAGTCAGCTTGATTCTTTGATAATGGAAGATGCAATGTTCTGGCACCCATATCCGCCTCATTCATTTTCGGGAGTTTCGATATCGGATTATAAACCGCAGAAGGCGAAACATTCTGATTACTTTCTTGTAGCCAAGTCTACCGCCAAAGAATCTCAGAACTTTTATTTAACGAGAGACTTTAGGAATTTTAAGCAGATAACAAATAATTTTCCTGAGAGGAAGTATAACTGGTTAACGACCGAGCTTTTGACTTGGAGAGATTTGTCCGGAAATGTCTTAAATGGGATATTATACAAGCCGGAGAATTTTGATTCTACAAAGAAATATCCCGTAATCTTCTACTATTATAGGAAGATATCTGTCGGTCTTAACGCCTTCATCGAACCTAAGCAATGTCCAGGTTGTATGATTGATATCCCGACATATGTTAGTAACGGATATCTTGTGGTAACTCCCGACATTTATTTCACGAAGGGAGAACCTGGCAAAAATGCATTGGATGCTGTTGTTTCAGTGGCTAAATATATTTCAAAACGGCCGTATGTGGATAGTACCAAACTTGGAATTCAAGGTTGTAGTTTTAGCGGATTTACAACAAACTATATAGTCACTCACTCTAATGTGTTTGCTGCGGCTTGCTCAGCGTCGGGTTTATTTGATTTCATTAGCGGTTATAATAGCATAAACGGGGGTGAAATTAAACAATGGCAGTTTGAAAATGGACCATATCAAATTGGTAATACGTTATGGGAAAATCCCGAAAGCTATATCGAAAATTCTGCTGTATTCAACGCGGACAAAATTACGACACCTTTTTTAATGATGCATACCACAAAAGATGAGTTGGTGCCTATAGCGAATGCATTTGAATTTTTCTTTGCCGCAAGAAGATTGAAAAAGAAGGTATGGCTATTGCAATACGGTAATAATCGTAATCATGTTGTGGTAGGAAATGAAGGAGTTGATTTTAATGTTCGAATGAGACAATTTTTTGATTACTATCTGAAGGGTATATACCCTCCGAAATGGATGACAAAAGGATCTGATAACGGGTTAAGACACACACCTGATAAGTTTGAGCTTGACTCTTCCGGTGTAATCCCATAAGTGTAATACTGACATATTGCCATTCTACTGTCAATATAAATCCTATATATTGATAGAATTGAAAAAGATATCTACTAACAAATGAGAATTATGTTTTGTGCTATATGAAAGTAAACAGTTTACTGTATTGTCCGAAATAAATAGGTCGGTTGGCTGACGGTTAATATATGAAGAAGTATTATCTGCTTCTAAAAGAGTATTGTATATTCAGCAGGAGTGTTCTGCCAAGAGTGGTACTGGAGGAGTTCTCAGAATAGTTGCTGCCAATAATCCTTTTTGCTATGTTAGTTTGATTAAAGATATTGAAGCATTGAAGTTTTACCGCTAGTTGTTTTTTGGCGAGAATAGTCTTTGATATCGTTGTATTCGCCATTATATAGCTTGAATTGTTTTCTTGATTGATATAATTGTAGTTAGCATTTATATTCACTAATACCTGATGCGGTAACGATATTTGTGACGACAAGTTAACACTACAATTTATGTATTTAATGGCACTGATGTTAGGAGTAAGTATTAAATTATAGTTTGCATTCCCTCCGACGCTAAAGTTTACATATTTATTTTTGTTAAAGTTAAATTTTGCGTTATTGTTAAACGAATAGTCCTTGTTATGAACGATAATGCTACCTGTTGAATACGTCCTTTTGCTATGTGAGATGCCAGTAGATAGATCTAGGGATATTTTATTTGACGACCATTCATTGCTATTGAATGCATTCATAGAGAAACTATAATTTCCTCTCACATTTACAGCTTGGGATATTTGTGTTCCTTGCAAAATCCATGTTCCATCAATTATTTGATTGCTGTATATTGAAGCTTGAAATACAATTCTTCTAAATTGGTATGGATTGTTCTTTGATTTGTTATAAGATAGTGCAATATTGTGAGCATAACCTGGTGCTAAGTCCAAATTCCCTAATCTTTTATATGTGGGATTTGAATTGTCAGGTATAGGATTCAATTGTGTGTAGCTAGGTAGGAACAGTTCTGTGTCATAATTAACTTCTATAGTGGTTTCCTCGCTTTTATTCCATCTAAAATATGCTAGTGGGAACAATCTACTGAAATTCAGATGGACATTGTTTGTGGTTAGAATCGAAGATATTGTGGTATTCACAAGCCTGATACCCAGAACACTATAAAATCTATCATTGAAATTAGTCATTGATATATTTGCATAGCTGCCTTCGGTTGAGTTAATTGCTTCGTTACTTAAGCTGTCATTTTTAGTATCATACTTTTCCGTAACAAGATTGAAATCAAAACTGTGTTTTTTACTTGGATATTTTTCGGAAACGTGCCCTCCATAAAATGAAATAAATCCATTTTTCCATATAGGTTCTTTGTATGATACGGACGCCCGGAATCTTTTGGAACTATTTGTCGCTTTATTGTATTGGTTGAAATTAATATTGTTTTCAGCATTGAGACTATCAAGGAAAGAAGCCGAAGATTCGTTATACTCATCGCTATTGTTTGTAGATGTTATGAAAGCGAGGTTTAACGTAAAAGATCTGTCTTTCTTTTTTGAACGTTTAGTTACTGTTATATCGTTGTCGGTATATATGGCAGGTGAAGATATTTTTAAATGACCATTTCCGGAATTAACCCTCTTGTCACCAAATAGAAACGTGTTGTAACTTAGTATATTGTCTGATTTTGTATTATTTATGGAAAGGGAGGTGTTAAATAAAACGTTATTGGTGGAATCTATTTTATAGTCGCCATTTAGTGCCAAAGTTTGGTAGAAGTTATTTGTGTTCAATTTCTGACTTTGTTCAAATTTATAGCTTGAATCGCCGACAAAACTTTGATGGCTGGAGTGCTGGTCCGATTCCATTTTTGATTTGTTGATTCTGTAACTTACCGACATCTTTCCACGTTTATTTAAGTCTTGGGCATAAGAAATCCCGGCTTCCCAGTAATTAAATCCCTTGTTGGATCCAATTCGATTATCAAAGTAGCCATCTATATCGCTTTGTGAAGCTATAATTGCATATTGTTTGTGTGATTGAAATTTGTTAAGTACTATTTTTGAAGAATGGTGGTTTTGCAGTCCATAAGATGTGCCGGCTTGACCATTAAGGACATTGTTTTTATCAGATTTGATTGTAAGATTAACTATTTTAATCTTACGTCTAAAATCTTGAGTAATGGTTGATTCATCTGGATATTTGTCAATTACTTCAACTTTACTGATTAAGTCACTATTGATATTTTGTAATACAACTTTTACATCTTTTCCAAAGTATCTTTTCCCGTTTATTAAGATTTCTTGTATTAATTCTCCATTGAAATATACAGCGCCTTCTAGGCTAATTGAAAAACCAGGTAATTTTTCGAGTAACGGCGACAACGTTGCGTTTTGTTCCATTACATAGCCACTTGCGTCAAATTGGACTGTATCCTTTTTGAATAGAATTCGGTTATCTGACTTTATTTCTATTTGAGAAAGTAAAACGCTTACTCTGTCAAGTTGTATTGTTAAAATTTCTAATTTACTGTTAACTAAAACAGTTTTATTTTGGTATCCAATGAAACTAACAACCAAATAAATTGGAGTTTGTCGAGAATATTCAATTGAAAAATAACCTTTGTTATTTGCGACAACCGTCCCTAGCTTAATTGAGTCATTTACAGAATAGAAATTTATTACGGTGCCGGCTAAGGGTTCGGATGATATTCTGTCGACGATATTTCCATTGAGGATTGCTTTACTATTTGATTGGGCAATCAATGGATGATACGACATGAGTAGGATTATTATAGCTATTGCGGACCTCATACTTGTTGGTTACAAACACGCAAAATCTATCTTTTTATTGATATCACACCGCAGTCTGTTTGGGGCTGATATATAACTTCACTATCAAGCCTTAACTTTAATAAAGTTTTTCACCTTAAAAATTCTAACTATGAAAAAAGAAAAAATTGTTTTGGTAACTATTTGTATTACCGCTTTGGTTGGTACATCGCTGGCATGGAAGGCTCGTTTAGCCGGATTTCCAGTGTTTATCAATACGCAAGGATCTTTTGGGCTATGTACTTCAGCGTTAGATCCCGGTCATCGCTACACAGTTACGACGGTAGTTAGCTTGCCTACAATGGAATTTGCTACGATACCGCTTAATACTCGTGTGTGCCCTACTGTTACAAGAATCACTCTCATTGAATAGCAATAACTTTGTGTTACTGCATGAGGTAGTCAGGTAGCCATTTTTTCTATATTATTTATACTGATTTATTTTTTATTACTTGCTCTGTAGTAAGGTTTTATTTTATAAATTGGATATAGATAATATAGTTAGATGAAAGAGATACTACTACTGTTTTTATTGTTGATGATAGATGTGGATTCGGTCGCTCAATCCACTAGCCTCCAACCCGTCCCATTCTCCCAAGTCGCTATCACCGACCAATTCTGGTCCCCACGCCAACTAACCATCAGCAAAACAACCATCCCCGTCTGCATCTTCCAAACCGAAGTCAAAACACCGCG
>Ga0164243_10007217_pt1 | contig 16622 bp, 11 predicted proteins | sample OricompcompostOP_FD_108781 | JGI IMG/M metagenome (GOLD analysis project Ga0164243, IMG submission 108781) | Organic Plus compost microbial communities from Emeryville, California, USA - Original compost - Organic plus compost (OP) | ecosystem: Engineered > Solid waste > Mixed feedstock >... | reverse complement strand
TGTCGAAGGGCGGCCAGCGCTCAGGCTGTAGCCGGGCTTCGACACGCTCAGCCCGAACGACGGAAGTGATTGGAAGTTACTGCGCCCAAAAAAACGGACGCCCCCTTGGGAGGCGTCCGTTCTCGTTTCGGCGATGCCGCCCGCGGCTATTTCATGCGCAGCACGACGGCGTCGTCGTTTCTGGTCGGGTCGGTCATCTCGCGCAGCTTGGCCACCTGTTCGGCGGTGACACTGGAGCCCGAATTGCCCCAGGCGTTGCGGATGTAGGTCACCACGTCCGCGATCTGCTGGTCGTCCAGGAGGACGCGGAAATAGGGCATGTCGTAATGTTCCGGCTGGCCCTGGGCGACGACGCGCAGCGAGCCGTTGAGCGTCAGGTTGATGAGCGACACCGGGTCCTCGTCCATGACCACCGGATTGCCGGCCAGGGCAGGCATGAACTTGTTCTGGCCGCTGCCGTCATACTGGTGGCAGGAGACGCAGTACTGGTAATAGGTGGCGGCACCCGGATCCTCGAACTGGAAGCTGGCCAGGCTCTCGGCGGTGGACGCGTCGTATGTCCAGGGCGTGGCGCCCTCCTGGCGCTGCGGCGGCAGGGACTTCAGGTAGACCGCCATGGCGTTGAGGTCGTCCTCGGTCATGAAGGCGGTGCTGTTGTTGATGACCTCCACCATGGTGCCGTAGGCGGTGCCGTGGATGTTCTTGCCGGTCTTCAGGAATTCGTGCACTTCGTCCATGCTCCAGCGGCCGAGGCCGGAATTGACGTCGCCATTGAGCGTCGAGGCATACCAGTTGTCCAGCGAGGCGCCGGCCAGGAAATCGCCGTCGCTCTCGTCCAGTGCGGCTTCCTGGAACAGGAGGCCGCGCGGCGTGTGGCAGGCGCCGCAATGGCCGAGGCCCTGCACCAGATAGGCGCCGCGGTTCCAGGCTTCGCTCTGGCCTTCCTTGGGTTCATAGCGGTCGGTGTCCAGGAACAGGATGTTCCAGATGGCCAGAGGCCAGCGCCAGTTGAGGATCGCCGGAATCTCGCTTTCCTTGTTGGGCTGGTTCACGGGCTCCACTTCGTTCATGAAATAGTCGTAGAGCGCCCGCATGTCCTCTTCGGAAATCTTGGCGTAGGACGGGTAAGGCATGGCGGGGTAGAGGTGATGCCCGTCCTTGGCCACGCCGTGGCGCATGGCCTTGTCGAAATCCTCGAACGTGTAGTTGCCGATGCCGGTCTGCTTGTCCGGCGTGATGTTGGTGGTGTAGATGGCGCCCAGCATGGGGACTTCCATCTTCAGCCCGCCGGCGAAGGGCTCGCCGTCGGGGGTGGAATGGCAGGCAACGCAGTTGCCCAGCCGCGCCAGATATTCGCCGTGCGACATCTCCTGGTCCTGCGCACTGGCAGACGGAGACAGCAGGCCCTGGCAGGCCACAGCCAGAACAGCCGCGAATGCAGCTTTCGGAAATCTCATATCAACCCCCCTTAAGGCATTTGTAGAATTTTGCCCGAGTTTAGTTGAGAACAATCCGGGACGCCACGGATAATTGCCGGATTCGGTTGAACAAATCCCCATCCGCCAAACCGGAGACCGGGAAATGGCGCGCGGCTGCGATCTTCCGGCATGCAGGGGACATTTGGCATGAGGGAGACTTTGGCTCCGCTCCCCTTTCCGCGGCTATTCAACATGACGGCGGAACAGGCAGAAAAGCCAATTGCCCAGATCTTGGAGCATGGTCATCCCACCGCCTCATGCCCTTCCGGAAGGGCATGAGGAGAGGGCCGGGGCATCCGGATTTGCAACCGAGAATTGCCGACGGCCTGTCATCAAACCGTAACGGCAAGGCATTAGTCCAGAAAGACAGACAGACCCGAATCGCCACCCCCGGAGGATGCCTTGCCCAACCGCCTGCTTTCCGCCTTGCTGCTTTCCGCCTTGCTGCTTGCCGCTGCGTCCCTCATGGCCCTGGTGTCCCCCACACTGGCCGCCACGACGGACAAGACGGAGGTTGTGGCCGTATGCGCCAGCCCCGAGGGCCTGGCCCGCTATTTCCGCGGCGATATCGTGAGCGCAGACGCCGTGCGCCCGGCCAGCGCGGCGGATGCGGCGCAGCATCTGTCGCTGGTGCGCCAGGGTGGCGACTATGACCTGCTGCTCACGGTCGATGGCGTGGTGCGCAGCATCCGCGCCACAGGGGCGGACATCAAGGCGGTGGTCGCCGAAGGCGGCGCCATTCACCATCTGATGGTGGAGCAGGATGGCTATCTCGATCATTTCGTCTTCCAGTCCGGTGCCGGGGCTGCTCACGGCAAGGTCGTCTGGGCAACGCAGAGAATCATGCGGGACCAGGGCAGCACGCTCGCCTCCGCTCCCTGCGACGGGAACTGAACCAGCTCACAAGGCAAGGACGCCGTGGGAGAGCGGAGAAAACGGTGGCGACCCTGGGATCTCAACCGCCTGGCGGCCGACATTGCGGCCGAAGTACAGGGGGCGCAGAAGCCGCTGCCGCGGCTCATGCTGAAGATGCCGCGCCGGGCAAAGCGCCCGCCCGGCCAGCTCCGCCCGTCTGCCGACCGAAAGGACTGACCCGCCGGCCCCGCGAGGCCCGGCGATGAGACACCTGCCGGACCACCGCCGTCTCATGCTCATGGAGGCCCTGCTGGCCGGGGATTCCGTCAAGAAGGCGGCGTCCCGCGTGGGCGCGGGCAACGAGGCGGTGACGCAATTCCTCCTCGATGCCGGCGCGGCCTGCCGCGCATTCCACGACCGCACCATCACCGGCCTCTCCCTCGATACCGTGCTCTGCCAGCGGGTCTGGGGGTTTTCCTATGTGCGCCGGCGGAACGCCTATACGCCCGAGATCAATCGCGGCATCCCGCGCGAGGGCTGGGTATGGACGGCGCGCGATCCGGAGACCGGCCTCGTGGTCGACTGGAGCGTGGGCTCCGGCGATGCCGCGGCGGCGGCGATCTTTGTCGCCGATACAAGGCGCAGACTGACCGGCCCCATGGCGCTGAAGGCGCGGGGCCGCGACATCCTGCTGGAGCGGGGCCAGCCCTATCCGGGCGAAGCTGCCGTGTTCACTCGCCTCTTCGGGACGGAAGCCGCCGACGAGCAGGAGGACAAGGCCCAGATGATGGCCATGGCGGCTGACTTCCGCCGCCGCTGCCTCAATCTCGAACTGGCGCTCTCGCTGCACCTGACCAGCCACAACGTCCTGGGCGACGCCGGCCGCCAGCCGCCCGCCGTGCGGCTGGGGCTGGTGGATGACGCCTGGTCCCTGGCGACGCTGGCCACCTTCGCGGACAAGACATGAGACATAACGTCCGGCCAGACCCGGAGAAGGGGCTTGGCCGGACGCCTTGTCGCAAGGATCAGCGGGACCGGCGGCGCAGGGCGGCCAGGCCGAAGATGCCGAAGCCCAGGAGGCCGAGCGTGCCGGGTTCCGGAACGCGAGCCGCGGCAACCAGCGCGTTGGCGACGATGTAGCCTTCGTCACCCGACACGTAGTTGGTCAGCGTGTCACCGAAAATCCAGTTCACCCCGTAGGCCTGATTGGTGCCGGATTCGCGCGGCGCGCCGCTGCCCAGACCGGCCCAGCCTATGGTCAATTCGGCGGCGGTGGGCGCCTGGATGACGAAGCCCGCCAGGTCGGCGAAGGTGAGGCCGACGCCACTGTTGGGCAGCCAGGACAGGTCGCTGTTCTCATAGATCTTGGCCACCTTGTCGCTCAGGTCGGCGAAGGAGAGGTCGTAACCGTCATTGTAGAGCGGCTGGAATGCCGGGTTGGACGGTTCGTTGGCCACCACCGCATAATGGGTGCCGTCGGTGATCCAGAAATTGAGGTAGGGCGCCACGGCGGGGCCGCTACCGGCTGGAAATCGCGATACGTCGTCCAGCCGGTCGATACGCAGGGTGGTGATGCTGCCCAGCGTCATGCCGTCGATGTCGCTGGAGCCCAGACCCGCCTTCTCTCCGGCCGCGTCGGTTACGAATTCGATCTGGCCGGGCGTTGTGGTGTCGTCAAAAGTGGCGTCGTCACGGATGATATAGGGAATGAAAGCTGCATGGGCCGACTGCGCCACAACGGCCACGGCGGCAAAGGCCATCGCGGCGGCAAGGCCCTTTGCTCCCATGATGAACGGTCTCGTCATCTGATTACTCCATTTGAGATCTTTTCTGTGCCGGTTTCCCGGTGGCGATCTGGGGGCCCTGTTGGGCGGTCCCATGGCGGTTATGGGCCATGTGAAACCCGACAGAACGGATCGGCGACGCGTATGCGGTCATCAAATGGAAGGCGATACTGGTCGTGAAATCCCCCAATTCCCCACTACCGTTATGCAAAAATAGTGCCTAAAACGCCTTGTCCTTTCATTTCAAAAACTTAAACCATAAGGGCAGGATTGTCCGGACGGGAAATGTAAAAGAACCCGACAGGACAGGCAGGCTGGCCGGGAGCGCCGCCAGGGCGGAATTGCTTAACGCTTCCATAATTCCAGAAATGAAAAACTGTTTATAAACAATAGCTTAATGAAAATATCTATTGACCGGCAAAAAAATTGGGCGTATATCATAAAACTGTAACACACCGTCGAATCGCGCTGACGATTCGCAGTTGATTGGAGGGATAGGAATGACCCGGACTGCTCTGAAAATTGCCCTGCCCCTGGTGCTGACGGTATTCGCCGGGCAGGCCCTTGCGGCGGACCGCCAGACGGCGACCGACGATACGGCCTATGACACCATTCGCGCCGGTCGTCTGGACGAGGCGGAACGCGCACTGACCCAGGCCCGCGAGAGCGGCAAGAGTGATCCCTTCCAGCTTCTCAATCTGGCCTATGTGATGCAGAAGCAGGGCCGCGGCGACGAGGCCGCCGAAGTCTACAAGCAGATTCTCGACATGGACGAGAACCCTTATGCGCAGCTTGCCTCCGGCGATCCGCGGCGCGTGAAGTCCATCGCCCGCGACGGATTGGCCTATCTGGGCAAGTCCGAAGAATAGAAAAGGGAATTTCGAGTCTCAAAATTTCCGGGAGGGCCGGTCATCCGGCCCTCCTTGTCATTGGGCGCGGCGGATCGGGCGGAATGAGTTGTCGAAGGGCGGCGGCCTGTTATAAAGCACCCCTATGGCAGAGAACCATGGCACCTCCATCGACAGGCTCCTGAGCCGCGATCTGACGTTCGGCACCATCTGCACGCTGGTCATCCTGGCGGGCATCGGTCTGGCGCACGCCACCGCGCTGCCTTGGGGCGTTGCCGCGGCACTGGGAATGTCCCTGGCCTATCTGGCGCTTTACGACATCCGCTTCATGCTGCTGCCGGATGCCGTGTCCCTGCCGCTCATCGCGCTCGGGTTTGTCAATGTCATCTGGTCCGAACCGCCGTTCTGGGACCGGCTCATCGGAGCGGCCGTCGGCTTTATCGTCCTGCCCGCCATCAATTCGGTCTACCGCCATTTGCGCGGCAGGGACGGAATCGGCCTGGGCGATGCCAAGCTGCTGGCGGCGGCCGGCGCCTGGCTCGGATGGGCGCAGTTGCCGCTGGTGCTCCTCGTATCCTCGGTGATGGGGCTTCTGGTCGCGGTGATCCTGGCCCTGCGGGCGCGCCGGTTCCAGGGCGACCGGGTCCTTCCCTTCGGGCCGTTCATCGCCGTCGGCTTCTTCCTGGTCTTCCTCTGGGGCTTGGTCCCCGAGTCTCTAGGGTCTTCCCCCATATCCTGAACCGGCCTCTCCGGCCTGCAGAAAAAGCGTGTGATTTTTGCACCGCATCAGCGAAATCGCGTGGGCTGAAAGGGCCCTGCCCCGCATGATTCCGCGGAATGGGAACAGGAATCCGCACACTGCAACAGGAGTTTCATCTGCTTGTTACAAAACTGACACATCCCCCCGTTAACGCTTCATCAATTCCCGGACCGATCTCCCGTCGGGCCGGGCAATTGAATCAACCATCAACTTTATCCACAGCGGGGGTATTCGATGCTTACCAAATACCGTTTCCAGGGCGTGCTATGCGTGGCCGCCATGTCGCTGGCGCTCGGGCTTGCGGCCTGTAGCGACAGCTCGACCGAGATCGCCTCACCGGGCAACGAAGGACCCAACCCGGGTGTCCCTGGCGGCGGCAACAATGGCGGCGGCGACGGCGGCGGCAGCGCCGGCAATTGCCCCAGCGGCACCACCGCTGTCGAGGTAGGCACCGAAACCTACTGCGAAATAGCCGCCGGCACGATCACCTCTGATCTGACGTTGACAGGCGAGAACATCTATCACCTGGCCGGCCCCGGCAATGTCTTCATCGGCGAGCCCACGGACGCCAACGGCGACGGCGGCACGCCCGTCACCCTGACCATCGAAGCCGGCGCCACCATTTATGCCGATAACCCCGATACCGCGCTGGTCATCACCCGTGGCTCGAAGATCGAGGCAAACGGTACGGCGAACAACCCTATCGTCTTCACCAGCTCACGTGATCTGGGCCTGACCACCACCACGGCGTCTCTGACCACGACCGCCTCGGCGACGACGGATCCGATCACAGCCGAGTGGGGTGGCCTGGTGATCAACGGCCTCGCCCGCATCAACGTGCCGGATGAAGCCGGCAAGGACTGCTCCACGGCTGCGGACCCCTGCGAGAAGGAAGGCGAAGGCGACTCCGGCCTGTTCGGTGGCGGCGACGATGATGACAGCAGCGGTACGCTGAAATATGTGCAGGTCCGCTACTCCGGCTTCCTGGTGAATGCCGAGGACGAATTGAACGGCATCGCCTTCCAGGGCGTGGGCCGTGGCACCACCGTTGATTATGTGCAGGTCTACAACACGGCCGACGACTGCATGGAATTCTTCGGCGGTGCGGTTGAGGTTTCGCACCTGGTGCTGACCGGCTGCGGCGATGATGGCTTCGACTGGACCGACGGCTTCCACGGCAAGGCCCAGTATGTGGTCGTTCAGGAGAACCCGGCCATGGTGCCCTCCGACGACCCCCGCGGCATCGAGGCCGACAATCTGGAGGATAATGAAGACGTCCTGCCGCGTTCGCACCCGATGCTCTCGAACTTCACCATCATCGGTGGCGCCAGCTCCGATCCCGAGGAGAGCGTAGGCGACACCGGCCTGGTGTTCCGCCGCGGCACGAACGTGAACCTCTACAACTCGGTCGTGGTCAACTGGCCGAACGCCTGTCTGGACGTGGACAGCGCATCCACCTTCGCGCAGCTTGAGGATGGTAACCTGACCATCGAATCCACGCTTCTGGATTGCGTGACGCCGACGGCCGACGAGAGTGAGGACACGGTTGACCTGACTGACTGGTTTACCGGCCAGGACAACAACCTGATCGCCGCCAACTCGCTCAACGGCTTCATTAACGGTGAGGTCGAGGACGGCATGCAGGTGGCCGATGTCCAGGCGGTAGACGCCTTCTTCGAGACGCCGGAGCATGTGGGTGCCGTTACCGCCGACGACAACTGGACCGCCGGCTGGACCAGTGGCGTGAACGAAGATACTGGCTGCCCCGACGTGGACGGCGTGAGCGAGGGTGACGATGGCAACTGCGTCCTCGAAGGCACCATCACCGACGACATTCATATGACCGCCGGTCGCGACTATCTGCTGAACGGGCCGGTCTATATCGGTGTGGATTCCGGTGGCGATCCGGCCAATCCGCTTCCGGATGCCGACCCGGCGGTGCTGACCATTGACGCCGGTGTGCGCGTGCTCGGCATGGTTGGGACCGATGCCACTCTCTACATCACGCGCGGCTCGCAGATATTCGCCAACGGCACGAAGGATGCTCCCATCATCTTCTCGTCTTCCGATGAAGACACGGCGGACATCAACACCAATACGGCGACCTGGGGCGGCCTGCAGCTCAACGGCCGTGCCTTCATCAACGTCCCCGATGCATCGGGCAAGGATTGTTCTGCCTCGGAGGCCGATCCCTGTGAGAAGGAAGGTGAAGGTGACTCTGGCCTGTTCGGCGGTAATGATGATGCCGACGATAGCGGTACGCTGCGCTACGTCGTCATCAAGTATGCCGGCCGCCTGATCAACGCAGAGGACGAACTGAATGGCATTGCCTTCCAGGGCGTGGGTTCCGGCACCATCGTAGACTATGTGCAGGTCCACAACGCCAAGGATGACTGCATGGAGTTCTTCGGCGGCGACCCGCAGGTGAAGCATCTGGTGCTGACCGGCTGCGCCGACGACAGCTTCGACTGGACCGATGGCTTCCACGGGAAGGCCCAGCACGTCCTGGTCGTGCAGAACCCCGACGTGCAGCCTTCCGGGGATCCGCGCGGTATCGAGGCGGACAATCTGGAGGACAATGAAGACGTCCTGCCGCGTTCGGCGCCGCAGATTTCCAACATGACCCTGGTGGGTGCGGCACCGGACTATGACGCCGGCAACACGGGCATCCTGTTCCGCCGCGGTACGGCTCCGACGCTGATGAATGTCGTGGCCACCAACTTCGCCGTTGCCTGCTTCGATATCGACGGTGACAGCACCTACACGCAGGCGGATGACGGTAACCTGAAGGTCACATCCACATTGCTGGATTGCACCAAGGACCTTGAGGATGACACCAGCGGCGGTGACGACGACTCCACCCTCAACGCCTTCTTCACCGGCGGGGACAACAACGTCCTCGGCACGGTGTCGCTGACGGCGCCGGAGGGCGGCAGCCACGCCTACATCAACGGCGACACCGAGGCGGGTGTCACGGTCACCGATCCGACCGCGGTCGACAGCTTCTTCGACAGCGTCGATCACATCGGTGCGGTCTCCAGCGAGGAAGAGGACTGGACGGCCGGCTGGACGGTCTGGCTCCACGACTAAGCCGAATGGAGAGAGGGCGGGCCATCGGCCCGCCCTCATCCGCCTGAAAGTATTTACATGGGGACGACAATGACCTCTCGCACCTTAAAATGCGCGCTCCTGGCCTCTACCATTTTCGTATTGCCAACCGCTGCGATCCAGGCCCAGGAAGCGGACGACCCCGAGACCCAGAATCCGGAGATCGAAGAACTTCTGGTCCAGGGGCAATACATACCGGACGAAAAGCGGGCCACGTCCGAAATTTCCAACGTCCTCGACACGAGCGACTTCCAGATCACCGGCGACAGCGACATCGCTGGCGCCCTGCAGCGTATGCCCGGCGTCAGTCTCGTGGGCGGCAAGTTCGTCTTCGTGCGCGGCCTGGGCGAACGTTATTCCTCCGTCGTGCTGGACGGCGCTTCGCTGCCGAGCCCCGAGCCGCTGCGGCGTGTCGTGCCCATGGATATCTTCCCCACCTCGCTCCTGGAAGGCGCGCTGGTGCAGAAGACCTATTCGCCCAAATATCCGCTGGAATTCGGCGGCGGCGTCCTGGACCTGCGCAGCAAGGCCCTGCCGGAAGAAGGTTTCTTCTCGGCCAAGATCACCGGCGGCTACAACACGGAATCCACGTTCAAGAAGGGCCTCAGCTATGACGGCCGGGACTTGGACTTCACGGGCTACGACGGCAGCCTGCGCACGATCCCGAAGATCATCGCCGACAATTATCCGCTCGACCAGCTCAGCCCCGAGGACAGGGAAAAGGCGGGCGAGGCTCTGCCCAACATCTGGACGCTCGACAACGAGCCCAACCCGGTGAATGTCGATTTCGAGGCGTCCGGCGGCGACCGCTTCGAGCTGGGCGAGAAGAGCCTGGGCGTCATCGCTGCCGTGCGCTATTCCAGCGGGTTCCAGAACCAGTTCGGCTCCCGTAACCGTTATGTGAGTACCGCTGCGGGTCCGGTGGTCAACCAGGAAATCGATCCTGCTGCCTGTAACAATTATGATGGCGCCACGGGTTGCGGCTATTTCGTGACCGACTGGACCATCGGCGTGAACGGCATCTTCTCCGCCGGTCTGGAACTGGACGAGAACAACACCATCAAATACACCACGCTGCTGCTCAGGAAGACCGACCGTATCGGTGAAAAGCAGCAAGGTGAATTCTCCTCCAGCCCCGGTGTGCTGCGCAGCCGAGCGGGCATCGACTGGATCGAGCAGCAGCTCTGGACCAACCAGGTCTCCGGCGAGCATTTCATCGAGGTCAGCGACGACATGCAGCCGCTGAACCTCAACTGGCACGTCTCCTACTCGCTGGCCGACCGCGAGGTGAAACTCAGGCGTGACTACCTCTATGTGTATGACGAGGTGAATCAGGTCTACCGCAACAGCACCACGTCGGAAGGCAACCATACCTATTTCGGCGGTCTGGACGACAACAACCTGGATACGGGTTTTGACTTTGACCAGCCGGTGACTCTCGGTGATATGGACATGGAGGTGAAGGGCGGCTTCACTTATGTGAAAAAGGAGCGCGACAGCGCTTTCCGCCGCTTCTATTTCGATTATCCCAATGTCGGTGGCCTGAACGAGCTCCGGACCCGAATCCCCGAGATCATCTTCGGACCTGTCAACGTGGACCCCAACGGCTTCGTGCTGACCGAAAGCACCGAACCGTCTGACTTCTGGTCCGCCAGTATGGACAATTACCAGGGTTTCGGCCAGCTCGACATCCAGCTCACGCCGAGGATCCGCATCGCCGGCGGCGCCCGCTACGAGAATTCGGAGCAGGTGGTCGACACGGTTGACCGCGAATCCGGCGATCCCATCCGGACCACGCTCAAGGGCGAGTATCTGTTGCCTGCGGCGACCGCGACTTATGAGTTCGCCGACAATATGCAGATCCGCCTGGCCTTCAGCCAGACGATCTCGCGGCCGGACTTCCGCGAGCTCTCTCCCGCCGAGTTCCTCGACGAGGAGCGCCGCCAGACCCGCGGCCAGCAAATCTATCTCGATCCCAATACCGGCGAGATCGATCTGACGAAGAGCAATCCTCTCAAGATCACCGAGATCGACAATTACGACGTCCGTTTCGAGTGGTACTTCGCATCGGGAGAGTCCTTCACGGTGGGCGCCTTCTACAAGGACTTCACCAACCCCATCGAATGGACCTACTTCCCCCGGGGTGAAGGCATCATCCGCGAGCCGCGCAACGCTCTCGGCGCCAAGCTGAAGGGTATCGAGGCCGAGCTGGAAACCTTCCTGCCCTATCTCAACAAGGGCTCGAGCTGGGACTGGTGGCAGCGCAAGGACGTCTTCCTGAAGATCAACGGATCGGTGATCGATTCCAACATCGAACTGAGCGCCGGCGTGGCGACCGACCAGAACCGCTCCCTGCAGGGGCAGTCCAACGCCCTCTTGAACCTGCAGGTCGGCTTCGACGACCCGGTGACCGGCGAACGTCTCGCCGTCCTCTATAACTTCACCGGCTCGCGCATCCAGGACGTGGCTTTGTTCGGCGCGCCCAATTTCGTCGAGCAGCCGCCGCAGATGCTGAACCTCACCTATGCCCGCACCATCCACATGAACAGCGGGACCTATGAGATCAGCTTCGAGGCGGAGAACCTTCTCAATGACGATTACTTGGTGAAACAGGGCGATTTCGTCGCTGAACAGTACGACATCGGCAGGACGTTCAAGATCGGCCTGAAGGTGAGCTATTGATCCAATGTGGGGGATATATGGAATTGTCAGGCCGGGTAAAAATGATTTAGCCTCAGGGACCTGTGACGTTTCCGGGCTGCGGAACCGCCCCTTGCCTCAAGAGGTGGTTTCGTGAGGGGGCCGGTGACGGATTCTATGGATCTTCCGAACAATGCACTCTCGGCGTTGCGGCAGGCAGTGGCGGATGGACGGTTCTTCCGCCGCTGGCCCGCCGCGGTCCGCCGTCTCGACCGGCCCGCCCTTCTCAGGGCCGGTCTTGCCGTTCTCAATGTCGGCCTGGTCCTCCTCATCGCCGACAGCGCGGCCGGGATCGTCTGGACCTGGGCGCAGCCGGCGCCCGGCAGGGCGGCCATCGGCAGCTTCAGTGCCGAGGCCGAAAGGCCCCGCGGCGGCGACTACCGCCTGCTCACCACGTTCGATCCTTTCCACCGCGCGGCGGCGCCCGTGGCCGAGGCGCAGACCGAGGCGGCGCGCGAGACGACGCTGGACCTGAAGCTCTTCGGCGTGCGCGCCGGCCTGCCGAACGGCGGGAATGACGGCGGGAATGACGGCCAGGACGACAGGCAAGGCAGCGCCATCATCCGCACGCCGGACAAGAAACAGGGCGCCTTCAAGGCAGGCGATGTCATCATGGATGGCGTTACGCTCAAGAGCATCCTTCCCGACCGGGTGGTGATCTCCCATCGGGGCGTCCTTGAAAATCTCTTCCTGGATGAGGACTCGCAGACCCTCATTGCCGCCGCCAACAGCCACAAAACTGTAACGCAAGAGAAACAGAAGAGTCGCGAGTCCAATGGCATGGTCTCCATGGATGAGGATCGCTTGATGGCGGCCATCAATGCCCGGCCGCGCCTGACCGGCCAGGGGGTCGAGGGTTTCGTGCTCACCCCCGGTCAGGACCCGGCCCTGTTCAATGAACTGGGCCTGGTGGCCGGAGACGTGCTCCTCGCCGTCAACGGGAACCGGCTCGACAGTGCCGAGCGTGCCCGGGACCTGAAGGACCAGTTGCGGACCGCGCAATCGATCCAGCTCGAGATCGAGCGGGACGGGAAGAAGAAAGTGATCGAATTCTCCAACGAGTGAGAACGAGGAGTAGGTGGGTGTTGAGACGTAAACTGGGACGGGCCGTCGCCGGCGCGATTCTGATTTCTTGTGCGCTCGGGGCCGTTGCCCCGTCCTCCCCGGCACTCGCCCAGGACCAGCAGCAGGTCCTCAATCTGCGGGACGCAGATATCAGGGCCTTCATCGACGACGTGGCCATGATGACCGGACGCACCTTCATCGTGGACCCGCGGGTGACCGGCCGGGTGACCGTCGTCTCCACCGAGCCCGTCAATAACAGCGAGATCATGGACATTTTCATGGCGACGCTCAGCGTGCAAGGCTTCACGGCGATCGCCACCGCCAACGGCGTCTACAAGGTGGTGCCCGAGGAGACGGCGGCCCAGTCCGCCCTGCCGCTGGATGGCAGCAAGCTGCCGGGCAGCCAGTTCGTCACCTCCGTCATCCGCCTGCACAATGTGGACCCGGTACCAGTGCTCAACATGGTCAAGCCGCTGGTGCACCGCCAGGGCAACGTGGTGGCCAGCCGCGGCGGCAATTCGGTGATCGTGGTGGACACCGCCGAAAATATGAAACGCATCCGTGAGATCATCGCCCGGCTGGACACCGACAATTCGGTGACCCGGGCCGTGACCCTCAACCGCACTTCGGCGCAGGAGATGAGCAAGGTCGTCCAGGAGATGATGGCGCGCAGCGAAGGGGATTTCCCCCGCCAGGGCGTCAATGTAGTGCCGGTGGCGGCGGGCAACATCCTGCTCCTCAAGGGCGACCCGGACACCGTGGAGCGCCTGGCCCGCATGGTGGAGGACCTGGACCAGCGCAACAGCACCCGCAGCGACCTGAGGGTGATCTATCTCAAGCATGCCGATGCCGAGCAGCTTGTACCGCTGCTGGAGAAGGTGAGCGCCTCCGTCGCCGCCGCCAGCAATCCCGAAGGCGGGGCCGCGGCCACCGCCGGGCGCGCCAACATCGCCTTCGACAAGGCCACCAATTCGCTGGTCATCGCCGCCGATCCGGACATGCAGGCCACCCTGGCCTCGGTCATCGACCAGCTGGACGTGCGCCGCGCGCAGGTGCTGGTGGAAGCCATCATCGTGGAAGTGTCCGACACCGCCGCGCGGGACCTGGGCCTGCAATTCGTGCTCGGCGGCACGGAGGGCAGCAACATCCCCTTCACCGTCACCAACTACTCCGACACCGCGCCCAACATCCTGGCGCTCACCGGAGCGACGGTGCTGGACGAGAAGACCAACGCCAAGGGGGACACGCTGGACGATCTCAGGGAGACGGCGCTCAACTCGCTGCTCGGCATCAATGGGTTCGCCTCCGGCTTCGCCGGCATCACCAACGGGGGAACGCTCTTCGGCGTCATCCTCACGGCCCTGCAGAACGACATTTCCTCCAACGTGCTCTCCACACCTTCGGTGATGACCATGAACAATGAGGAAGCATCCATCATCGTCGGCCAGGAAATCCCCATCACCACGGGCGAGACGCTGGGGGCCGACAATTCCAACCCGTTCCGCACCGTCGAGCGGCAGGATGTGGGCGTGCAGCTCGACGTGCGCCCGCAGATCAACGAGGGCGATACGGTGAAGCTCTTCATCCGCCAGGAGGTCTCCTCGATCGCCGGGCCGGTCAGCAGCAATTCCACCGACCTGGTGACCGACAAGCGCGAGATCGAGACCACCGTGCTGGTGGACGACGGGGAGGTGATCGTCCTCGGCGGCCTCATCCAGAACGACGAGCGCATCTCGGTCAACAAGGTGCCGCTGCTCGGCGACATCCCGATCCTCGGCCATGCGTTCCGGAGCGACAGCAAGTCCCGCCAGCGCACCAATCTCATGGTCTTCCTGCGACCCACCATCGTGCGGAGCGTGGACGACATGCGCCAGGTCTCGGGCCGCAAGTACAATTACATGCGCGCCGAGCAGCTCATGCAGAACGGGGGCAAGGGTACGGAGCTCAACACCTTCATGAACGAGGTCATCGGCGCCGTGCCGGCCGGCGCTGCTGCCGCCGAAGAGACGGAGGAGCCCGGCCAATGAGCGCCTTCGACCCCGTGCTCAACTACGCTTTCGCCAAGGAGAAGGGCGTCCTCGTCCTCTCCATGGGCGGGGAGGCGGTGGTGGGCCTGCGCGAGGGGGCGGAGACCTGGCCGCTGGTCGAGGTCCGCCGGGCGCTGGGCGTGCCCCTGAAGGTGGAACGGCTCAGCCGCGCCGAATATGAGCGCAAGCTTTCCGAGAACTATGCCGTGGACGGCATCGCCGCCGAGCTGGGCGAGGAGAGCGAGGACGACGATTTCATGTCCCTCATCGAGGACATGCCGCAGACCGCGGACCTTCTGGACACGGGCGACGATGCGCCGGTCATCCGTCTCATCAACAGCCTCATCGCCGAGGCGGTGAAGAAACGCGCCTCCGATATCCATGTGGAGCCGTTCGAGAGCCGGCTGTCGGTGCGTCTGCGCATCGATGGGGTGCTGAACGAGATCATCAGCCTGTCCAGCCGGCTCTCGCCGCTGCTGGTCTCGCGCATCAAGGTGATGGCGCGGCTCGATATCGCCGAGAAACGCGTGCCGCAGGACGGGCGCATTTCGCTGACGCTGGGGGGAAGGGCGCTGGATGTGCGCGTCTCCACCCTGCCGTCGCGCCACGGCGAGCGGGTGGTGATGCGCCTTCTGGACAAGGACCAGGGGCATCTCTCCATCGACAGCCTCGGCATGGACGCGCGCACGCTGGCCGGCTTCAGGCGGGCGCTTGCCGAACCGCACGGCATCGTGCTGGTGACCGGGCCCACCGGCTCGGGCAAGACCACGTCGCTCTATGCCGGCCTCTCGCTGCTCAACGACCAGACGCGCAATATCCTGACCGTCGAGGACCCGGTGGAATACGCCCTCGAAGGCGTGGGCCAGACGCAGGTGAACGCCAAGGTGGGGATGACCTTCGCCGCCGGCCTGCGTGCCATCCTGCGCCAGGACCCCGACGTGGTGATGGTGGGCGAAATCCGCGACGTGGAGACGGCGCAGATCGCCGTGCAGGCGAGCCTCACCGGCCATCTGGTGCTCTCCACCGTGCATACCAACACGGCGGTGGGGGCGGTCACCCGCCTGCGCGACATGGGGGTGGAAAGCTTTCTCCTGGCCTCCACGGTGAAGGCCATCCTGGCGCAGCGCCTGGTGCGCCGGCTGTGCGGCCACTGCAAGGCGCCCTATCAGGCCGGTGATGCCGAACGCGAGGTGCTGGGCCTGGCGCCGGGCGAGGCGGTGACGCTCTACCGGGCCGAAGGCTGCCCCCACTGCAACATGACCGGCTATGGCGGGCGCATCGGCATCTACGAGCTGGTGATGGTGGACGGCGAAATCCGCCGCCTCATCCACGACGACGCCAGCGAGCATGATATCGAAGCCATCGCCTTCGCCTCCGCCGACACTCTGAGCCAAAGCGGGGCGAAACATGCGCTCCACGGCGTCACCTCCGTCGAGGAGGTGGTGCGCGTCTGCCGCCAGGAGGGGAAATCCCATGGCGGCCTTTGAGTATGAAGCCATGGATATGGCCGGCAAGGTGCGGCGCGGCGTGATCTCCGCCGACAGCGCCCGCCTGGCCCGCCTGGAGCTGCGGCGCAAGAAGCTCTTTCCCACCCGGCTCACGGCGGCGGCGCAGAAGTCGGAATCGAAAAGCCGCTTCAATATCGAGCTCACTGCCGCCGTCGGCCAGAAGGACCTGACCTTGCTCACCCGTCAGCTCGCCACACTGGTCACCGCCGCGGCGCCTCTCGAGGAAGCGCTGCACATGATGGCCCTGCAGGCGGAGAAGCCGCGCATCCGCAACACGCTGCTGGCCATCCGTTCCCGGGTGACGGAGGGCTACCGCTTCTCGGAAGCCCTGGCGGCGGAGCCGGGGAGCTTCGGTTCGCTCTACCGCTCCATGGTGGCGGCGGGCGAGGCGTCGGGCAGTCTCGGCCCCGTGCTGGAGCGGCTGGCGGACCATCTGGAGAAGGCGCAGCGCATGCGCGCCAAGATCATGACGGCGCTCACCTATCCGGC
>Ga0164243_10007216_pt1 | contig 16624 bp, 7 predicted proteins | sample OricompcompostOP_FD_108781 | JGI IMG/M metagenome (GOLD analysis project Ga0164243, IMG submission 108781) | Organic Plus compost microbial communities from Emeryville, California, USA - Original compost - Organic plus compost (OP) | ecosystem: Engineered > Solid waste > Mixed feedstock >... | reverse complement strand
CAGGTCATCGAGCTGCTGCGGGACGGCGGTCGGGTGATGGGCGTCGACGAGTTGGCGACGGCGCTGCTGACCAGCCGCGGGTCCGTCCGTACCGGTGATGACCTCCGCCGCACGATCGCGCTGGCCGCCGTGCGAGCCGCCGTCGAGATAGACGCGCTCGCCGAGGAACCTCGCCTGCTAACCCGCCGTCACGGCGACCGCCTGCTGGTGGCGCTGGAGGTGAGCGAGGACGACGGGCCGGACACACCAGCGGCTCCGGCGATGCTCGACTACGCCGACGCCCTGGGCAAGGCCGCGGACCGGCTCGCCGACAGCGAGGTCCTGCCGAGCCCGGCCACCGTGCTACGTACCCTCGCCGCGGTCAGCGCTCCCGGCGGCGCCGCCGACGTCATCGACGAACGGCGCCGCGTGCTTCTCGCGGCGGTGGCCTCGGCGCGGGCCGCCGCGAACGCCCGGCTGGAGATTTACCCGCGCGACCTCGATCCGGTACGGGCGTTGCGGTTGACGCAGGCCGGTGTGCTGCCGCCGGCCAACCTGCCCGGGGATCGGCGCCACCTGACCCCCGAACAGGTCGTCGACCGGGTCGCCGCCCGTTTCCCGGAGCTGCCGCGGCTGCCCGGGCATCCGCGGCTCGACCGGCTCCTCGCCGACGCCGGCTTCGACCTGCGGTGGGATCGCGACCACTACGTCCCGGCCACGGCGGACGTCGTCTCGTCGTCCATGACGGTGGTCCAGCGCCGGCCCTCGGCGTCTAAGGCTGCCAGCCGCTGGACGGCCGAGTCGCCCACACTGCAGGCGGCGCTGCGCGCGGAGGAGCGGCTCGCCGGCGCGGGATCGTCCGGCGGGTTCCGGGCCCTCACCGTGCGGCTCTCGCGGTACGGTCCGGCGCGCGAGGAGCTCGTCCGCCGGTTCTCCGTCCGGCCCGTCAACGTGGCCGCCCGCTTCCTCGCGCAGCTGCGCGCGCTCGTCGACGCCCGTCCGAAACCGACCTGGGAAACCGTGCTCGGCGCCGACATCGCCGAGCCGGGCTCGCGGCCGGCGATCAAGCTAGGGGAGTACGTCGAACAGGCGTGGGCCCGCACCGCCCCGGACCTGCTGGCGGAACTGCGGCCCGGCGCCGGCCCGGTGCTCCTGCACGACGCGGCGCTGCTGGCCCGGTACCGGGCGATGGAGGTGCTGTACGAGCTCGCCGACGCGGCCCGCCGCGGGGCCGGAGATGTCTGGCTGCTCTGCCCGATGGAGGACCCGGACCTGCTTCCCAAGCTCGACGGCGCGGTCGTGCGGGTCGGCGACAACGAGTGGATATCCCTGCCGGACTCCTGGGTGGTGAACGCTCACCGTAGCGCGGCCAGCGCGTGATCCGGCACGATACGTCGATGCCACATATCGCAGGAGTAGCGGACCTCACGACGGTGATGACCGAGCTGCGTTCGACACGAGCTGTATTCCATTCGGAAGCCGACTTCCAGCACGCGTTCGCGTGGGCACTCCACCGGTTGGAGCCGACCCTCAACATCCGGCTGGAGGTTCGGCAGCAGGACGGCGAGAAAGTCGACCTGTTCTGCTTCGGCCCCCAAGGCCGCACCATCGTCGAACTCAAGCACTTCACCGCGGAATGGGAGGGGACCGATCCGGCCACCGGCGAGCAGTTCCACCTGCGCGGCCACGCGGCGACGGATGTGGGCCGGCGAGGCTTCGTCTTCGACATCGCGCGGCTGGAGAAGTTCTGTGCGGCCGACGGCGCGGCTAACGGCTTCGCCGTGATGCTGACGAACGACCGAGCGCTCTGGAATCCCGCCGTCGGCTCGCGCCTCCCCCGTGACCTGGAGTTCCGCATCCACGAGGGCAGGACTTTGTCCGGAACCCTGCGCTGGGGCACGGAGGGTGACTACTACGAGCCGAACCAGCGGGAACTTTCGGGCAGCTACCCGCTTGCCTGGCAAAACTATTCGAGCCTCGGCGGTCGCAACGGAGACTTCCGGTGGCTGGCGGTGGCTGTTGGCGTGAACTGACCGGAGTCACGAACCTGCCGGACGGTTGGCGGACACTCCCGGCCGTACGGTGCTCTCGGCCGGTCGGCCGGGCGACTAGAGTCGTCGCGTGGTCGACCGGAAGCGCCTCTTGAGCGACCTGCAGAAGCAGGTCAAGAACCTGGAGAACGATCTGCGGGAGCAGGTCGGGTCGAGCGGGAAGGTGTACGACCGGCTTCGCGGCGAGTACGACAGAGCGTTCAAGGTCGGGCGTACGTCCGCCACCTGGTCGGCATGGCGCGACGAGCGGGTGACGCAGGTGGCCGTCGCCTGGGTGCTCGGCACGGTGTTCGTCCGGTTCTGCGAGGACAATGGACTGCTGCCTGACCCGTACATCGCCGGGCCTGGGGATCGGCTGGTGCTCGCGGAGGAGGCCGAGGCACAGTTCTTCCGCGACAATCGCGGGGAGACACTGCGTGGCTGGTTGGAGCAGGGCTTCGACGCGATCGCCGCCACCCAGGCCGGAAAGTCGCTCTTCGACCGGCACAACGCGCTCTACCAGATCCCGCTCTCGCACGATGAAGCGAAGAATCTCATCGCCTTCTGGCGGCGCCGCGACGAGACCGGCGGCCTGGTCCACGACTTCACCGACCCCGAGTGGGACACCCGCTTCCTCGGCGACATTTACCAGGACCTCTCGGAATACGCCAAGAAGACCTACGCCCTGCTCCAGACGCCGGAGTTCGTCGAAAAGTTCATCCTCGACCTGACGCTGAAGCCGGCGATCGACGAGTTCGGCCACGACGTCGTCAAGATGATCGATCCCGCCTGCGGCTCCGGACACTTTGTCCTCGAGGCTTTCGATCGCCTGCTCAAACAGTGGAAGCGGCACGCCCAGAACCGCGACGCCCACGAGCGGGTCCGGCTCGCACTCGACGCGGTCCACGGTGTGGATGTCAACCCCTTCGCTGTCGCCATCGCCCGCTTCCGCCTTCTGATCGCCGCACTGAAAGAATGCGGCCTCAAGACCCTCGCCGACTCGGCTGGTTACGTCTTCCCGATGCACTTGGCGGTCGGCGACGCGCTGATGAAGCGGCGCCAGGCCATGCTGTTCGGCGAAGATCCGCTGACGGAGTTCGCCTACACGACCGAGGATCTGCCGGAGCATCCCGGCATCCTGAGCCCGGGCCAGTATCACGTCGTCGTCGGCAACCCGCCCTACATCACCGTGAAGGACAAGGGCCTCAACGAGGCATACCGGGAGATGTACAGCGCCTGCTCGGGCAAGTACGCCCTGTCGGTGCCGTTCGCGCAGCGCTTCTTCCAACTCGCCAAGCCTGGCGACGGGGACGGGAAGGGCGCCGGTTTCGTCGGCCAGATTACCGCCAACTCATTCATGAAACGCGAGTTCGGCAAAAGGCTGATCGAAAAGGTATTCGCCATCGAGGTCAACCTGACTTACGTCATCGACACGTCCGGCGCCTACATCCCGGGCCACGGCACCCCGACGGTCATCCTGGTCGGCCGCAACACTAACCGCGGTCGAGCGAACACCATCCGCACAATCATGGGCATCCGCGGAGAACCCAGCGCGCCATCGGACCCTAGCCAAGGTCTCGTCTGGCAAGCCATCAACGATCAGATAAAGAATCCAGGCTCCGAAAGTGAGTGGGTCAGCGCTTCCGACACCCCCCGTGCTTACCTTACAACGTTCCCTTGGAGCCTCAGTGGCGGAGGTGCCGACGGCCTTAAGGGATCGATCGAGGGGGACCGTCCAGTGCTACGAATGAGCGTGTCCCGGCTCGGCGTCTTAGGCATGACAAATGCCGACGACGTAATGCTTGCAAGCTCCGGGGCGTGGCTGCGAGCTGTTGGAAGTCTTGAGCTAAACCGTCGGTTGGTGGTCGGAGACGAACTTCGTGACTGGAACTGTGAACACGGCGATTGGTCCTTCTTTCCCTACACTGAAGATTTTGATCTCCGGCCGCTCGAGACCAACAGTGGTTGGTATCGGTGGCTGTGGCCGTGTCGGACAATCATGGGCAACAGGGCGACGTTCAACAAAGAGACCTACTTTGTAGAAGGGCGCCCCTGGTTTGAATGGCATCAACTGACGCGGGACCCGGGTGCTCATCCGTGGACGATTTGCTTCGCATTTGTGTCGACGCATAACCATTTTGTGTTGGATCGGAGTGGGAAGGTCTTCAACCGTTCGGCGCCGGTGATTAAGTTGCCGAAGGGGGCGTCGGAGGACGATCATCTACGGCTGCTTGGAGTGCTCAATAGTTCGACCGCCTGCTTCTGGCTCAAGCAGGTCAGCCAGAGCAAGGGCAACGGCGGCATAGGTGGTGGAATCTCCGACGAGCTTTGGGAGCATCGATATGAATTCACGGGGACGAAGCTGCAAGAGTTTCCACTACCATCGGCGTACCCGCGCGAGTTGGCCCAGGAGATTGACGAGTTGGCACAGCGACTTGCCATGGCCAGTCCGGCGGCGGTCGTAGGGCGCGGAGTGCCTACCCGACATCGGCTTAAGGCCGATGAAGGGGAGTGGCACACGGTCCGGGCGCGGATGATTGCACTACAGGAGGAACTTGACTGGCAGGTCTACGCGCTCTACGGGTTGCTGGACGAGGAGTTGACCGCACCCGCCGAGTTGGTGCCTGAGCTGGTGCTCGGGGAGCGGGCGTTCGAGATCCTGCTGGCGCGGAAGATGGCGGCCGGTGAGGTGGAAACGCAGTGGTTCGCCAGGCACGGGTCGACGCCGATCACCGAGCTGCCGGCGCATTGGCCGGACGAGTACCGCTCCATTGTCGAGCGGCGGATCGCCGTCATCGAGGGCAACCGCAACATCAGTCTGATCGAGCGGCCGGAATGCAAGCGCCGATGGGCCTCCGAGGGCTGGGACGCGATGCAGGCCAAGGCGTTACGTGACTGGCTGCTGGATCGGTGCGAGGCGCGTGAGCTGTGGTACCACCACGTCGACGGCATGGAGCAGCCGCGGCCGCTGACCACCGCGCAGCTCGCCGACGAGCTACGCCGCGACCCGGACGTGCTGGCTGTCGCCGACATCTACGCACCGGGCAAGGATCTCGGCAAGGTGATCGCCGACCTCGTCGCCGACGAGCACGTGCCGCATCTGGCCGCGCTGCGCTACAAGGAATCGGGCCTGGTTAAGCGCGCCGACTGGGAACAGGTGTGGGATCTGCAGCGGGAAGAGGACGCGCTGCCGGACGAGGCGGCGAAGCGGGAGTTCCGCAAGAAAATTCCGGTGCCGCCGAAGTACACCTCGGCAGACTTCCTCAAGACCAGCTACTGGCGCCACCGCGGCAAGCTCGACGTGCCGAAGGAGCGGTTCATCTCGTACCCGGGGGCCAGCCGCGACGGTGATCCGTCGCTGCTGGTCGGCTGGGCCGGTTGGGATCACCGCGAGCAGGCCCAGGCCCTCGCCACACTCATCGTCGCGCGGGAGCAGGAGGACGGCTGGGACGCCCCGCGGCTGTTGCCGCTGGTGGCGGGTCTGCGCGAGATCCTGCCGTGGGTGCGGCAGTGGCACGGCGAGTTCGACCCCACCTGGGGCGCCTCGCCGGCCGACATCTACGCCGGCTTCCTCGCCGAGACCACCAACCGGCTCCACCTCACCGACGAGGCGCTGTCCTCGTGGCGACCGGCCAGGGCGACGCGCGGCCGGAAGGCGAAAACCTGAACGGAGTCGACGGAACCGTAACGGGACGTGGCGAGGCACCCGATCGGCTGATCTGAGCCCGACCGTGGGGACGTTATCGGTCGCCCGGCCTCCGCCGTGGTCGGTCGCCGTACCGGTACACGGGCCGCCCCGATACGGTAAGCGTCATGTCACAGCCGACTCCTGCGCCGCTGCTCCGGGAGTTCATCGACATCCCGGAGCGGACGAGCACGAGCGACTTCGTGCTCCAGCTCGCCGACGGTGTCGCCGATGTGGACGCGACCCTGCGCGACTACGTCATCACGGAACGGCTTGTCGGCAACTTCGACGAGGCGCTCGGACTGATCCGGGCGGCCGTCGAGGGTCACGCGTCCAAGGCCGCGTACCTGCACGGGTCGTTTGGTTCCGGCAAGTCGCACTTCATGGCGGTGCTGCACGCGCTGTTGCGTGGGGAACGGGCCGCCCGCGGGCGGGACGAGTTCGCGCCGCTCGTCGCCAAGCACAGCGCGTGGCTGGACGGGCGGAAATTCTTGCTCATCCCGTACCACCTGCTCGACGCCCGGTCGCTGGAGCAGCGGGTGCTCGGTGGCTACGTCGACCGGGTGCGCGCGCTGCATCCGGAGGCGTCGATCCCGGCGGTGCACCGCACCGACGCGCTGCTGGAGCAGGCCGCCGACCTGCGCAAGCGCATCGGCGACACGCAGTTCATCGCCGGGCTTCCGGGCGGGGACGTCGAGGACGAATGGGGCGAGAGTGAGACTTTCTGGACCACCGAGCGGCTGGACGAGGCGTTCTCCGGCGCATACTCCGACGAGCTGCGCCGCAAACTCGTCAACGACCTGCTCACGACCTGGAACAAGGGGTTCTTCAGCAATGCCCGGGAGGACGCGGAGGCGTTCATCTCGCTGGACCGCGGCCTGACGGAGATCAGCCGGCACGCCAAGGAACTCGGCTACGACGGGTTGATCCTCTTCCTCGACGAGTTGATCCTGTGGCTGGCGAACTCGATTGGCGACCAGCAGTTCGTCTCCCGCGAGATCCAGAAGATCACCAACTTTGTCGAGGGTGGGGACACTCGCCGCCCCATTCCGGTCATCAGCTTCATCGCGCGGCAGCGCGACCTTCGCGAACTTGTCGGCGAAGCGGTCAGCGGCGCGAACGAGCTGAGCTTCCAGGACACGCTCAACCTGGCCAGCGGCCGGTTCGACGTGATCAAGCTCGAGGACCGGAACCTGCCGGAGATCGCCCGCCGCCGGCTGCTCAAGCCGCGGAACGGCGACGCCGCCGCGGCGATCGCCCGCGCCTTCGACGCCACGACCAAGGTGCGCCGCGAGGTGTTCGACACGCTGCTCGGCACCGACGCGGCGAGCGGCGCCGACATCGACGCCTTCCGAGCCACGTACCCGTTCAGCCCGGCCTTCGTCTCAACCCTGGTGCATGTCTCCAGCGCGCTGCAGCGCTCCCGCACGGCGCTCAAGCTGATGCGCCAACTGCTCGTCGACCGCCGCGAGACCCTGCGGCTGGGACAGCTCGTCCCGCTCGGCGACCTGTACGACGTGATCAGCACCGGCGGCGACCAGCCGTTCACCGAGAAGCTCAAGGCCGAGTTCGAGATGGTCCAGAAGCTGTACGCGACGAAACTCCGGCCGTACCTGCTCAACCAGTACCGCCTCACGGACGAGGACGTGGAGGCGGCAGCCCGCGGCGCCGCGCTGCCCAGCGACCGGGCCGGCCGCGTGAAGGCCTTCACCGGCGACGACCGGCTGGTCAAGACGCTGCTGCTCGCCGCTCTCGCGCCGAGCGTGCCGGCGCTGCGGAACCTGACCGCCCGCCGGCTCTCCGCGCTGAACCACGGCAGCATCACCAGCCCGATCCCCGGCGGCGAGGTGGCCCAGGTCAGCCGCAAGATCGAGGAGTGGGACCGCCAGTTCACCGAGATCCGCGTCAGCGAGGGCGACGACCCCATCGTCTCGGTCGAGCTGGTGGGCGTCGACGTGAACAGCGTCCTCGCCACCGCCAAGCACTACGCCAACGACGGCTCCATCAAGCTCATGGTCCAGCGGCTGCTGTGGGAGCAGCTAGGAGTGCCATGGACCGACTCCTTCTACACCGAAGCGCCGCTCACCTGGCGCGGCAGCCGCCGCGTCGTCGAGCTGGTCTACGGCAACGTGCGGGACTCCAACGACATCCGCGACGACGCCTTCCACCCGAACAACCCCGACGCCTGGCGGCTGATCCTCGACTACCCGTTCGATGACGCCAGTCACGGCCCGGCCGACGACCGGCAACGCGTCCAGGAGCTGACCAGCCGGACGTACGCGCAGACGGTGTGCTGGATCCCGGCGGCGCTGACGATCGAGCGGTTCAACGACCTGAACAACCTGGTCATCATCGACGCGGTGCTGACCGGCCAGCGCTTTGACACGCACGCCGAGCACCTCAACCCGGACGACCGTCGCCGGGCCCACACCGCGCTGACCAACCAGCGCACCTCGCTCATGAACGGTCTCCGCAAGGTGCTGCGCCAGGCGTACGGGCTCGCGCAGAAGCAGGAGAGCGACGTGCGGCTGGGCTACGACGACCACCTGCTGTCGCTGACCCGCAGGCTCGAGCCGAAGCTGCCGCTCGGCGCGACGTTCGACGACGCCCTGCGCACCATCGGCGACCAGATGTTCAGCCAGCAGTTTCCGGCTCATCCGGACTTCGACCCGGACCGCAAGCGCGAGCTGGTACGGGCTTCCGACGTCAAGGTCGTCCTCGGCTACATCCGTGCCGCGGCCGAGGCGCCGGAGCGGCGGGTCGAGGTGGAGCGCGCGCACCGCCAGACCATGCGCCGGATCGCCAACCCGTTGGGGCTCGGCACCATGCATGAGGCGGCGTTCGTGCTGGACGGGCATTGGGCCCAGCACTTCGAGCAGAAGGCGGCAAGCGAAGGCATCGCCGGTGAGCTGCGAGTGGCCGACCTGCTGCGCTGGATCGACGACCCGAAAGCCCGCGGGCTGGAGCCGGTGGTGGCGCAGCTCGTGGTGGCCACCTATGCCGAGCAGACGGACCGGGCATTCCACCTGCACGGCAGCCAGGTGTTGCCGCCGCCCGAGCCAGGCCGGATCACGGCCGAGCACACGCTGCGGGAGGTACGGCTCCCCAGCGAGCAGGACTGGGACACCGCTCGTGCCAGGTCCGCCGCCATCTTCGGCTTCCAGCCACTTGCGCTGCGCCGCGGGCGGCTCGTGGCCATGTTCGGCCGCGACCTGGTCGACCGGGCCAGGCAGCACCGGCCGGCGGCCGCCGATCTGGTGGAGAAGCTGATCCAGCGCGCCGGCTGGCTGGAGCTGGACGAAACGTCCGGGCGCCTCGCCACCGCCCGTGCCGCCCTGGCCCTGCTCGACTCGCTGTCCGGTGCCTCCTCGTCACTGGCCGCCGTCGAAGGACTGGCCCGCGCCGAACTCGGTGGTCCGCCCGACCGCACGGGCAAGAGCATCATGAGCGCTTTCCAGGTGTCCAGGGCGCTCGACACTGCCCGGTGGGACACCTTCGACATCGTGGCGGACCTGCCCTCGCCGTTCGCCGGCGAAGCGGCGGACATCCTCGCCGAACTGCGTGGCGCCGCCACGGCCGACGAGCTGACCACCCCGCTCGCGCCAGTGCTGAGGCGCGTCCAGGAGCGGGCCACCGACCTGCTGCGCCGGGCCACCCAGCCGAAGCGCGCCGATCCCGTGCCGGACCCGAAGCCCACCGGCGGCAAGGAGGACCGGGACGGTGTTCTCCCTGGTGGTCAGGTGGCAGTCGCGGCCGGTGAGGTGGACCAGGCGACCACAGCCCTGCGGAGCTTCGCGCAGGCGCATCCGGGAGCCACGATCGAGGTGACCTGGAGAATCGTTCCGTGACAGCGGCACCCTCCCCGGCCCTGCGGATCACCCCGGTGTCGCTCCAGCAGAAGGTCGCCCAGCAGCTCGACCGGCACCGCAACGGCGAGCCGTACCCGGTCATGGCGGTGCGCGCGGAGCCGTCGTGGCCGCACGATCCCACCGTCACCCTCCCGGACGGACGCCGCGCACGGATCGTGCCGTGCAGGTCGCCGTTGGCGATCTGGGAGCATCTTGCCGCCGGCCACACCGACGAGATCCTGATCCTGCTCACCGACATCCCCGAGTCCGACCTCGGCGACGGCATCCGCAGCCGGCTGTTCCGGCAGCGGGTGATCGCGGTCGAGCCGTGGGACCTGGTGGTCGACGCCTTCGGCGCGAGAGCCCCCGACCGGGCCCTGGAACGCGAGGCGTGGGCCGGCGAGGCGCTGTTGGACGCCATGCCGCCCACGGGATGGCCCAAGCTGACCACCGCCGTCCTCACCCGTGACGTCGCCCTGCGGCACCTCGCGGCCGCACGCCTGGGCCTCGACCGCCGGGGGAGCGGCCCCGACGATCTTGACGTGGCCGCGTTGCTGCGGTGGAGCGCGGAGCCCGGCGCGGTGGATGCGTTCGGCACGCTCCGGACCCCCGAACGCAAGGGCCTGGTCGAGTGGCTCGTCGGCCGGTTCGGGCGCCCGTCGAAGGCACTGTTCGCCCTGGTCGACGCGGGGCACGGCACGGACGCGCTGCCGCTCGGTCTCGTCTGCGAGGCGATCTGGAGCGCCGACGCGCCCGATGCGATCCGCGCGCGGGGACGGGTCGACCAGTACTTCGGCAACCTCGACGACGACCCGACCATCGTCGCATTCGCAAAGGCGGCCGAGCAGGTCGTGCGGACGATGTTGCGTGCGCCGGACGTGGGGGATCGCCGACAGGGGTACGCGATCCTGGACCGCGCCGAGGAACTGCTGGTTCAGTTCGGGGCCGTCGACTGTGCCGGGCACAGCGGCATCCTGCGCACCGGCTTCGCCGCGCGCGTCCGCGACGCCGCCGAGGCACTCGTCGTCGCGCTGGACGACCCGGCCGACCGCGCGCTTGATACGGCGGTCGACAACCTGGCGCGCCACGAGCTGGCTGAGGCGGAGCGGGTACGCGTCGAGCGCGTCCGGATGGCGCAGCGGCTCGTCCGCTGGCTGCACACCGAGGTTTCCCCGCCGGCCAGCGTCGCAGACGGGGTGGACCGGCAGGTCGCGGAGTGGGGCTGGGTCGACCGCGCGCTGAGCCACGTGTGGGCGGGCGAGGACGTGCAGCCGCGGCTGCAGGCTGCGTTCCGCGACGTCTACCGTCGGGCCGACCGGCGGCGGCGCGAGCTGGACGAGGCGTTTGCCAAGCGGCTCGCGGCGTGGACCTCCGCCGGCCCCGGCAACGACGGCGATCTGCTCACCGTCGAGAACCTGATGTCGGCGGTCGTCGAGCCGCTCCTCCGCGACCACCACCCAGTCCTGTTGGTGGTCCTCGACGGGATGAGCGCCGCCGTCGCCATCGAGCTGGCCGGTGCGCTGTCGCACCACTGGGACGAGTACGACCCGCTCGCCGGCACCGGCGTCCCCCGTCGCCGCGGTGTCGTGGCGGCCCTGCCCAGCCTGACTGCCGTGTCGCGTACCTCGTTGTTCGCCGGCACGCTTCGGACGGGGACCCAGGAAACCGAGCTGGGGGTCTTCAAGCACGGCCGGTGGGGGCAGGGTGCTCGGCTCTTCCACAAGGGACCGTCTAGGGGTGGAGCCGGCGAGGTGCTCGCCGCGGACTTGTCGCAGGCGGTGGCGGGGCCGGAGCACCTGGTTGCCGTGGTGATCAACACGGTCGACGAGTCGCTGGCCTCCGGCCGCGAGGGCGACGAGGCTGGCTGGCAGCTCGATGACATCAACTACCTGCGCAGCCTGCTCGACCTAGCCCGTTCCTCCGGCCGCGCGGTCATCCTCACCAGCGACCACGGGCATGTGCTGGAGCGTGGCGGCGAGCTCGTCCGCGTGCCGGACGCGGCGTCCGCACGGCATCGCACCGGACCAGCGCCGGCCGGTGCCGGAGAGGTGGAGCTCGCCGGGCCGCGCGTCGTCGCCCCAGGCAACCGCGTCGTCGCCCTGTGGGATCCGTCGCTGCGGTATCGGCCCAGCCGGGCCGGTTATCACGGCGGTGCCGCACTGGCGGAGGTCACCATCCCCGTCCTGGCGTACCTCCTGCCCAACGCCACGAAGGTGCCGGCCGGCTGGGCGGCGGTCGAGGCGCGCGAGCCCGGGTGGTGGCAGGATGCCGCGCCGGCACAAGCCGCCGTGCCGGCGCCGCGGACGGCGCCCAAGGCCCGGCGGAAGCCACCCGCCGGCACCGGCGACGCGTTGTTCGACGTACCGGCTTCACCGACCGGGGCGACGCCGGCGGGCGACCTGGTCGCCACGCTGCTGGCTACGGAGCTGTTCGTCGCACAACAAAGCCTGACCCCGCGCCGGCTGGAAACCAGCAAGATCGAAGCGGCGTTGCGCGCGCTGCTCGACGCGAACGAGGTGCTGCCGGTGACCGTGCTCGCCCAGCGAGCCGGTGAGTTGCCCGCCCGGGCCGGCGGGTTCGTCACCACCCTGCAGCGGATCTTCAACGTCGACAACTACCCGGTCCTGTCGCTTACCGACGAGGGACGTACGGTCCGGCTGAACGTCCGTATGCTGCGCGAACAGTTCCGGCTGCCCGGAGCGCCGTCGTGACTGGTGTCAGCCCGCTTAGGCGCCGGGAGGTTATCGACGCACTTCGCCGTGGCGCCGTTCCCTCCGCCGGGCTGGACCTGCTCGCCGTCGGGCTGGACCGGTTCGCGGCGGCCGTGGGGGAGGACCTTGACACCGTCTCGGCGGGCGGCGCTGTCTTCAAGGCCGTCCGCGGCGAGTACGGCTCCGGCAAAACCTTCTTCACGCGCTGGATCGCCGAACGCGCGAAACGCGCCAACCTCGCCACCGCCGAGGTGCAAATCTCGGAGAACGAGACGCCGCTGCACCGCCTGGAAACCGTCTACCGGCGGCTCACCGAGCGGCTGACCACCGCCGCGTTCCCGCCGAGCGCGCTACGACCGATCGTCGACGGCTGGTTCTACGCCCTCGAGGAGGACGTCCTCGCCAGCGGCGACGCGACACCGGACGACGCGGACGCGCTCAACGGCGCGGTCGAGCAGATACTCGAACGGCGCCTTGCCGCGGTGTCCCGAAGCGCACCCGCGTTCGCCGCCGCCCTGCGCGGCTACCGCGCCGCCGCACTGGCGGGCGAATCCGCGACGGCAGACGCCGTGCTGGCCTGGCTCGGCGGCCAACCTCACGTGGCTGCCTCCGCCCGGCGGGTCGCCGGCGTCCGCGGAAACCTTGACCACTTCGCCGCACTGAGCTTCCTGCAAGGTCTGCTCGTCGTGCTTCGCGACAGCGGACACCCGGGTCTGCTGCTCGTGCTCGACGAGGTCGAAACCCTGCAGCGCGTCCGGTCCGACGCGCGGGACAAGGCCCTCAACGCCCTCCGCCAGCTGATCGACGAGGTGCACTCCGGGCGGTTCCCGGGCCTCTTCCTGGTGATCACCGGCACGCCCGCGTTCTACGACGGGCCGCAAGGCGTGCAGCGGCTCGCGCCGCTGGCCCAGCGGCTAGCCACCGACTTCACCACCGACGCCCGCTTCGACAACCCGCGCGCCGTGCAACTCCGGCTCCCCGGATTTACCGTCGAGTCGCTCGTCGAGCTCGGTGGGCGGGTCCGCGACCTGTACGCCGACGGTTCGGCCGCCGCCGATCGGCTGCGATCCCTGGCCGACGACGCCTACCTTCACCAGCTCGCGCGCGCCGTCGCCGGCGGGCTGGGTGGCAAGGTCGGCATCGTCCCGCGCCTGTTCCTCAAGAAGCTGGTCGGCGAGGTGCTGGACCGGGTGGACCAGTTCCCCGACTTCGATCCGCGCCGGGACTACGCGCTTACCCTCGCGGCGGCCGAGATGACCGACGTGGAGCGCAACGCGGCGAGCGCCGACGAGATCAGCCTGGACCTGTGATGCCGCCCGGCGACCTGCTTCATCCCGTCCTCCTCCACCACATCGCCAATTCGCTGCAATGGCCTGCGCTGCGGCCTCTCCAGGAAGCCGCCATCGCACCGCTGCTAGCCGGTGACGACGCCCTGCTGCTGGCACCGACCGCAGGCGGCAAGACCGAGGCGGCCATTTTCCCGCTGCTCTCCCGGATGGCGCAGGAGAACTGGCAGGGCACCTCCGTCGTGTACGTGTGCCCGCTCAAGGCGCTGCTCAACAACCTGCTGCCCCGGATGGAGAGTTACGGCGCCTGGATGGGCCGCCGGTGTGCCGTCTGGCACGGGGACGTCACGATCGGCCGGCGCCGCGCGATCCTGCGCGAACGCCCGGACATTCTGCTGACCACGCCGGAGTCCCTGGAGGCGATGCTCGTCAGCGTCAACGTCGATCACGAGGAGTTCTTCGGCCAACTCCGGGCCGTCGTCGTGGACGAGGTGCACGCCTTCGCCGGTGACGACCGCGGCTGGCATCTGCTCGCCCTGCTGGAGCGGCTTGGCCGCGTCAGCGGCGCCCACGTACAACGTGTCGGGCTTTCCGCGACCGTCGGCAACCCACCCGACCTGCTGCGATGGTTGCAGGGATCGGGCCGCGACAAGCGACCGGCCACGGTCGTGGCCCCGGATCTCGCCCCGCTGCCTGCCACGACGGGCGGCGCCGCGGTATCGCCGCCGGTCGACATCGAGCTGGACTACGTCGGCTCGCTCGACAACGCCGCCCGCGTCGTCGCCGCCCTGCACCGCGGCGAGAAGCGACTGGTCTTCTGCGACTCCCGGGCACTGGTGGAGGAGCTCGGGCAGCGACTGCGGGGCCACGGGGTGACCACCTTCCTGTCCCACGCATCCCTCTCCGTGGACGAACGCCGGCGGTCGGAGGATGCGTTCGCGCAGGAACGCGACTGCGTCATCGTCTCGACCAGCACCCTCGAACTCGGCATCGACGTCGGCGATCTAGACCGGGTGATCCAGATCGATGCGCCGCGCACCGTGGCCGCCTTCCTGCAGCGCATCGGCCGCACGGGCCGGCGGTCCGGCAGCACGCGTAACTGCCTCTTCCTGACCCTGAGTGGGCCGGGCCTGCTGCGCGCGGCCGGCCTGCTGACCCTGTGGGGCCGCGGCTGGGTGGAGCCGGTGACACCGCCGCCCGAGCCGCGGCACATCGTCGCCCAGCAGATCATTGCGCTGTGTCTCCAGCGACACCGGATCGGCGACCGCATGTGGCGCGAGGAGTGGAACGGACTCGCGCCGTTCGACGCCAGTGCCGATGTCGTCGTCCGCCACCTCGTCGAGCGGGGCTTCCTCGACACGGACGGTGGCATGCTCTACATCGGCCCTGAAGCCGAACGGCGCTTCGGCCACCGCCACTTCATGAATATGACGGCCGTTTTTACCGCGCCGCCGCAGTTCACCGTGCTGTCCGGACGCACCGAGATCGGGCGAATCGACCCGATGCTGCTTACCGAAAAGGTGGACGGCCCACGCCTGTTGCTGCTCGCCGGACGCAGCTGGCGCGTCACCTACATCGACTGGCGACGGCAGCGTTGTTTCGTCGAACCCGTGGATCGTGGCGGCAGAGCACTCTGGACGACCAGCGGAATACCCGAGGGCTTGTCGTATCGGATGATGCGGGCCATGCGGGACGTGCTCCTCGGAACGGACCCCGCCGTCCGGCTCACCCAGCGCGCTGTGGGCCGGCTTGCCGAGCTACGGGAAACGGCGACACCGCTGGTCCACCCGGGCGGCACGGTCGTCGCCCGGGACGGCGACGACCTGCGGTGGTGGACGTGGGCGGGGTTCCGCGCGAACGCCACTCTGATCGCCACGCTGGGTGAGCTGGCGGATCCGACCCAGCGGTACGACGACGCCGCGATCCGGCTCCGCCACGACCTTGACCGCCAGTCCTTGCTCTCAGGGATTGCCGACGCGGCGGAGCGGATCTGCCTGCCGGAGATCGACGGCAAGGCCCTGGCAGGGCTGAAGTTCAGTGCCGCGCTGCCCGAACGTCTGGCCGTGGCGACGCTGGCGGCCCGACTGGCCGACACGGACTCGGCCGCCGCTACCCTACGCGAGCCCGTCCGCGCGGTCCGCCTCTGATAGCCAGCCTGAGCGGCTCACGCTGGCTCCGCCACCTTCAGCCAGGTCGGCGACCCTCGCCACCGTCGCCGCCCCACCTGGCGCCAGCCACGCGTGACGCAGCGCACCGCCGTCGCGGAAGCGCTCCGTGGGCTCGCCCGTGAACCCGCGCTACGAAAGGACGTTCTCGCGAAAGCGATGTCCTGGGACAAAGATGCATGGAAGCACGGGCTGGCCATGCTGTTCGACGCGCGATGCGACGACACGGTGGTGGGCTGCTTCGTCGAGGATGCCGCGACCGACCGACCGGCGTTCGATCTCCCGGTAACGGGCCTGGGAGCTGCTGGTTTTCGACGGCGACCAGAGCATCGTGGCCGAACTCACCGCCGGCTGGAGCGCCTACCGAGACCGGGGGAAGATCGACCCGCTGACCCTCGCGCGCGTATGGGAGCCCATTGTGAACAGGGTGATGTCCGGCTCTCCCGAACTCACCTTCATCGCCGCGATGACGCCTGAGACCAAGGCGGACACCCTGGAGTTCGCGATGAGGCGACGCACGGCGATCCACTTCAACGGGCACGGATCGGCGGCCCCGGCTGAGGAGGACCACAGCCGGTCACGGTCGCCGCTGATTTCCATGCCGCGGAGACCAACCACTGATTCGGCGAGCGGGGTGGTCGCGGATGTGAGGCCGCGACCACCCCGCACCAAGGGAGTGGGTCAGATGACGACGCTGATCATGCGGCCCTTGACGATGATGACCTTCTTGGGGATGCGGCCTTCCAGTTGGTCGGCCACCGCGGACAGGGCCGTCTCACGGACCATTTCCTCGGCGGCGTCGGCCGCCACCGTGATACGGCCCCGGACCTTGCCGTTGACCTGGACCGGGTACGTGACCTCCTCCGCCACCAGCAGGGCCGGGTCCGCGACCGGGAAGTCCGCGTACGCCAGTGACTCCT
>Ga0164243_10007215_pt1 | contig 16630 bp, 7 predicted proteins | sample OricompcompostOP_FD_108781 | JGI IMG/M metagenome (GOLD analysis project Ga0164243, IMG submission 108781) | Organic Plus compost microbial communities from Emeryville, California, USA - Original compost - Organic plus compost (OP) | ecosystem: Engineered > Solid waste > Mixed feedstock >... | reverse complement strand
TCCATTAAAGCTTGGATATAAAGCATCAGCCGAACAATTTGGCCCTCAACATCTGCTTGATCTGGCAATTGAAGCAGAGAACAATGGTTTTGATAGCGTCTGGATCAGCGACCACTTCCAGCCATGGCGTCACACCGACGGACATGCACCGTTCGCACCTTCCTGGATGGCCGCTGTTGGCCAGCGCACAAAGCGGATCGTGCTTGGCACCAGCGTTTTAACGCCAACCTTTCGGTATCAACCAGCGGTGGTAGCGCAGGCGTTTGGCACGCTTGGAGTGCTGACCCCCGGGCGTATCATTCTGGGCGTAGGATCAGGTGAAGCGCTCAATGAGATCGCTGTTGCCAATATTGAATGGCCATCGGCGAAAGAACGCCTTGCCCGTCTTGGAGAGTCGGTAGAACTTATTCGCCGCCTCTGGACTGAAGATCTGGTCACATTTGACGGCAAGTATTACCATACACGCAATGCAACCATTTATGATAAGCCTTCACAGCCGATACCTATTTATATGGGTGCCGGGGGACCTGTTGCAGCAAAACTTGCGGGTCGTCTGGGAGATGGCTTCATCTGTACCTCAGGAAAGGGCGATGAGCTCTATCGGGATAAATTGATACCGGGATTAGACGCAGGCGCGAAAGCAGCCGGGAGAGATCCCGAGCAGATCGAGCGCATGATTGAGATAAAGGTTTCCTTCGATACTGACCGGGATCGCGCCCTGAAAGATACCCGTATCTGGGCCGCTCTGGCGCTGCCAGCAGAAGATAAAGTTGCGATTCATGATCCCCGGGAGATGGAGCGCAAAGCCGAAGAGGTTGCAGATCAGGCCCATCGTCGCTGGCTCGTTTCCAATGACCCAGAAGAACATATTGAGCAGATCCGCCCGTATATTGAGCTTGGTTTTACACATCTGGTCTTCCATGCTCCGGGCGATGATCAGTCGCGCTTCCTGAAACTCTATGCGAAAGAAATTTTGCCCAGATTGCGTCAGCGCTGGGGCTAAACAGATCATAAATCGGGAGACGGAAGGATCAACCTTCCGCCTTCCCCTTCTTCCTCATTTCCCCGTTCAAGAATGCACCCATCATAGCGGTCATAAAGCCAAAGCAGAACAAAGAAAAACGTATGTGCTAAACTGAGCATCCGTGGTATAATAGGCACGAAATCCATTGCATCACCCGGAGTTTTCATTTCCAACACTATTACCAACAGCACCGATGCCGGTCAGTAGGAGAAAACAGACACTATGCAACTTCTAAGCAAACTACTGGGAGACCCCAATAAACGAGAAATAAAGAGTATTCAGCCTATCATTGATAAGATCAATGCCTTAGAACCGGAACTAAAAAAACTCTCTGATGAGGAACTGGCCGGAAAAACCGCTGAGTTCCGCTCACGGCTTTCTCTCCATCTCAAAGGCGGCCTGGTGCTGGAAGACGAGCTCGTACAGCTCTTCCGTGAGGCACTCGATAAAGTAGAGCCGCTTGCCAGGAAATGTACAGATGACCAACTCCGTGCGGCAATTACCGAGTACCGGCAGAAAATCGACCGCAAAAAAGATGCAGAAACTGAATTAAAAGATCACCTTCAGGATCTCCTTTCGGAAGGCTTTGAGGAGGCTTATACAAAACTCTCTCCTATCCTCAATGAGCTTCGCGTCAGTGCTGCAATGGATCTTGCCGAAGAGCGTCAGGAATGGCCCGATGAGGCGTCAGACCCCAAAAAGACCACCTTTGCCCTGCTGACCGAAGTGGAACCACTGCTCAAAGATATTGATGAGGATGAGCGCAATGCGGCTTTCGAGACAGCATGGACGGCATACGAGAAAACGCGTTCCTCCGGTCAAATCACTGATGAGAATGCTGACCGCTACATGGAGCTGTTCTTCCTCACCATCCTCAATCATATGCAGGAAGAACTGATTGCGCTGAAGGCCGAAGAGATGGACGCACTGCTCCCAGACATGGTGAAGCGCTATCGTACAGGCGAGACGCTGGACGACCTGCTTCCCGAAGCCTTCGCAGTTGTCCGTGAGACTGGCCGACGTGTGATTAATATGCGCCACTATGATGTGCAGCTCATCGGTGGCTACGTGCTCCATCAGGGCAAGATCGCCGAGATGCGAACCGGTGAAGGTAAGACGCTGGTCGCAACCGCTCCGGTCTATCTGAACGCGCTGACCGGAAAAGGAGTCCATGTCGTGACGGTCAACGACTACCTTGCACGGCGTGACGCCGAATGGATGGGCAACATTTATCGCTTCCTCGGCCTGACAGTCGGCATTCTGGTAAACGCGATTGAGCCGTACACACCAGAGCGTAAAGCAGCCTATCAGGCGGATATTACCTATGGCACTAATAACGAGTTCGGGTTCGATTATCTGCGTGATAATATGGCAACCTCGCTCGAGCAGACCGTACAGCGTGAACTCAACTTCGCAATTGTTGACGAGGTCGATAACATCCTGATCGACGAAGCGCGTACGCCGTTGATCATCTCTGGCCCCGGCGAAGAGCCAACCGAGATGTATGCGCAGTTCGCACGCTGGGCCCCACGCCTGAAAGAAGAGCTCGACTATACTGTTGATGAGAAACACCGCGCCGTCATGCTGACAGAAGCAGGCATTGACAAAATTGAGAAGATGGCCGGTATCGACAACATCTATGCTGAAGAGAACCTGGATATGACGCGCTATATGGAGAACGCGCTGAAAGCCGAGATTCTCTATAAGCGTGACCGGGACTATATTGTCAAAGATGGCGAAGTCGTGATCGTCGACGAGTTCACAGGCCGCCAGATGCCGGGACGCCGCTATAGCGAGGGCCTGCATCAGGCAATCGAGGCAAAGGAGGGCGTGAAGGTACAGCGTGAAAACCACACGCTCGCGACCATCACCTTTCAGAACTACTTCCGCCTGTATAACAAGCTGGCTGGTATGACCGGTACCGCACTCACCGAGGCCGAAGAGTTCCACAAGATCTACTCGCTGGACGTCATCGTCATCCCGACGAACAAGCCAATGATCCGCCGCGATATGCCAGACCTGATCTTCCGTAATCAGGAAGCCAAGTACCGCGCGATCGTCAACGAGATTAAAGAACGCCACGAGGAGGGTCAGCCTGTCCTGGTCGGTACAACCTCGGTCGAGATCTCCGAAATGCTCTCCGCCATGCTGGAACGCGAAGGGATTGAGCATAACGTCTTGAACGCCAAGCACCACGAACGTGAGGCACATATTGTCGCTCAGGCCGGTCGGAGTGGTGCTGTTACGATCGCAACGAACATGGCCGGTCGTGGTACCGATATCCTGCTTGGCGGCAATCCAGAAGGATACTTTGATACGATCCTGCGCAAACACGCCGAATCGGTCAGCTTTATTCGCGACATGCCCACCCGCTCTGAAGAAGAGCGTGAGGAGAAGGAAGAGGCAATCCGCGATTATATCGCGAATATGAGCGAAGAGGAAAAGCAGGAGCTCTTTCAACAGAAGATCAAGGAGTGCGAGGAAGATCGCAAGCGGGTTATCGAGCTTGGCGGCCTTTATATCATTGGTACCGAACGCCACGAATCGCGCCGTATTGATAACCAGCTTCGTGGTCGTGCCGGACGTCAGGGTGACCCTGGCGAGTCGCGTTTCTTCCTGGCGCTGGATGATGAACTGATGCGCCGCTTCGCCGCCGATCGTGTCTCTGGCCTGATGGAAAAAGCCGGGATGGAAGATATTCCGCTGGAAAGCAAGATCTTCACCCGCTTTATCGAGAACGCACAGCGCCAGGTTGAAGGCTACAACTTTGACCTCCGTAAACATGTGGTGGAATATGACGACGTGATCGCACAGCAGCGTGCCGTCATCTATGCTGATCGCCGCACGATTCTCGAACATGGCGATATGCATGATCGTATCGTGCACATGATCGAAAACGAGGTCGCACAGCTCGTTGAGGCCCACATTCCAGGCCATGCCATCAGCGATGAAGAAGAGCTTGACAGCCTCTTTAAGGCGCTGGAAACCTGGGTCGAGCTTCCCGAAGAGATCGTTCCAGACAATATCCACGCGCTGCAAAAAGATAAGCTGAAAAAGGAGCTCATCGAGCTGGTGGTCAACCACTACGAGCAACGTGCCCAGGAGCTTCGCACGCAGGCAAAAGCACAGGGCCTGACGATTGACCCCATCCGCGAGCTTGAGCGTACCAACCTGCTGCGCATCGTTGATCGCCTGTGGATGGATCATATCGACGCGCTGGACCTGATGCGTGCGGGTATCGGCCTGCGCAGTGTCGGTCAGCGTGATCCTCTGGTCGAGTTTAAGAACGAGGCCTATATGATGTTTGAAGAGCTTAAACGAGCCATTCAACGTCATACCGTCGATAACCTGCTGAAGCTGCTGCGCAATGAGGTCACGATCCAGGTCAATCGACCGGAGCCGCCGCGCCGCATTCCGCGCAATGTACAGACAAACGCCGAGGCCATTGCTGAGGCCAGTGGTCAGGCCAAAAGCGACGAGACAAAGCAGCCCGTAAAAACACGCTCAAACAGCCACCGTCAGAACGGGCAGCGAACGCCTGCTCCAGCTGCACGTAGCCTGCCCAAAGTCGGGCGCAATGATCCCTGTCCCTGTGGCAGCGGAAAAAAATACAAGCGCTGTCACGGCGCATAAGCCAAAAGACAAGACGGGTTCCCACTGAATGAAGAGGGGAACCCGTCTTTTTCTTCGGCTAGCCCGTTTCCAGCTCAATCCCATGAAGAGGATAAACCCCTGCTTCCTACCACGATTGCATGAACGATGTTTTCCAGCTCATCACAGAGATGCAGTGCTTTGATCTCTCGCTCAACCTGTGGGTACAGCTCGCGCTCGCCTTGAGCTGACAAATGCACACTTGCGCTTTTTCACGTTGTCCCTGCCAGGTGCTGGTAAGTGGCTCCGAAACCCAACCAAAGGCCGCCAGCCGCCTCCTTACCAGCACATTCGGTGCGCCCTTCCTTGCATCGACCGCAGTACAGGCGACAATAGAGTCAGATATCCTCTTCCTCTCTGAATATTCGCTTGCTTGTGAGAACTTGCCTCTTCATTTCGTCCGAGGCCTCCTCACAGGGATACGCCTACCCCCCATGCTGCCAATAGTGGTGCTGTAACTTAAACAGTTGCTTCTGGGAAAAGAGCGCAGAAACGAGTATCCAGCGACTTCTCATGCTGAACCGGCCTTTTCTTTTCAGATACATAAGCATTTGGTTATGGATAACCTCAGAATTTGCGAAGTAAAAATATAGACTGCTTGAGCTTCTTCGTGGTACTCTTTTGGTAGAAAACAATCTCTGGGGACAAAGGAGTCTCCGCCAGGATACAAGGGAGACAAAGGGGTCTCCCTTGCGTCATCCTCACGCGTAGACGCTGGTTTCTACTGTTTGTTGTGCAGCGCTTCAAAGTTGAAGCATGTAGAGATGAGGAGCATACATCATGACGACTGACTCCCTGGCACAATCCCTTCAAGAACAATGGACACATGATCCTCGCTGGAAAGGGATCAAACGTCCCTACAGTGCAGAAGATGTTCTGCGCTTACGCGGCTCCATTTCAATCGAGCACACCCTGGCCCGCCTGGGTGCCGAACGATTATGGCACCTGCTGAACACTGAACCTTATATTGCAGCACTCGGCGCGTTGACCGGTAATCAGGCTGTCCAGCAGGTAAAGGCTGGACTTAAAGCAATCTATCTCAGTGGCTGGCAGGTAGCAGCCGATGCCAATCTTGCCGGGCAGATGTATCCGGATCAAAGCCTCTACCCCAGTAACAGCGTTCCCCATGTCGTGAAACGGATCAATCAGGCCCTCCAGCGAGCCGACCAGATTCACCATTCCGAGGGCAAAAATGATATCTACTGGTTTGCTCCCATTGTCGCCGATGCCGAAGCCGGGTTCGGTGGTCCCCTCAATGTCTTTGAGTTGATGAAAGCCATGATTGAAGCCGGGGCTGCAGGCGTTCATTTTGAGGATCAGCTAGCCTCCGAGAAAAAATGCGGGCACCTGGGCGGCAAGGTCCTGATCCCGACCAGAGCCGCGATCAAGAACCTGATCTCTGCCCGTCTTGCCGCTGATGTTATGGGCGTTTCCACCATCTTGATTGCCCGCACCGATGCCAACGCCGCACAGCTTATTACCTCTGATATTGATCCAAACGATCAACCATTTTTAACGGGTGAGCGGACTCCTGAAGGCTTCTTCAGAACACGGGGAGGCCTTGAGGCTGCAATTGCACGCGGTCTGGCTTATGCTCCCTACTGCGACTTGATCTGGTGCGAAACCTCAACGCCTGATCTGGATGAGGCCCGCAGTTTTGCCGATGCCATTCATGCACACTATCCCGGCAAACTGCTTGCCTATAACTGTTCACCTTCTTTCAACTGGCGAAAGCACCTCGACGAGCAAACTATTGCCACCTTTCAGCAGCGTCTCAGTGAAATGGGCTACGTGTTCCAGTTTATCACGCTGGCAGGCTTCCACGCTCTGAATTACAGCATGTTCACGCTGGCCCAGAGCTACAAACAGGAGGGCATGGCCGCCTACTCCCGGCTGCAACAGGCAGAGTTCGAGCTTGAGGCGCAGGGATATACAGCGACCAGGCATCAGCGCGAAGTCGGGACGGGTTATTTCGACGAGGTGGCGCAGGTGATTGCGGGCGGAGAAACCTCTACAGTGGCCCTCACAGGTTCAACTGAAACGACCCAGTTCCAGTAAGACAGACAGTACGCTTCTATGATAAGATGTAGGAGTGTGTATCAGTAGACGTGAATAGCACACTCCTGCGTCTTTCTGTAGTTTGTTCCCGCACAAGTGATAAAGAAGGACGAAAGTATGACCAGTCAGGAAACTGTACGTTTTCCCGCAGGTATCGAGATCACCGCGCCAATTTCGCCCGCATTTGCCGAGATCCTGACACCGGCTGCGATGGAATTTGTGGCTCTGCTCTGTCGCACCTTTGAAGGAAGGAGGGCAGATCTTTTACAGCGCCGCGCCGCTCGACAAGCCGAAATAGATGCCGGAACACTGCCCGACTTTCTTCCCGAAACCGCGCACATTCGCCAGGGCAACTGGACCATTGCGCCCCTGCCCGCAGACCTCCAGGATCGCCGCGTTGAAATCACCGGGCCAGTCGATCGCAAGATGATCATTAACGCGCTCAACTCCGGAGCCAAAGTCTTTATGGCCGATTTTGAGGATGCTCACTCACCCACCTGGGCCGGCACCATTGAGGGACAGATCAACGTTCGAGACGCGGTGCGACGCACCATCAGCTATACCAGTCCAGAGGGCAAACACTATCAGCTCAACGAGCAAACGGCTGTGCTGCTGGTTCGTCCTCGGGGCTGGCACCTGGACGAAAAGCATGTCCTGCTCGATGGGAAACCCATCTCTGGCGGGATCTTTGATTTCGCGCTCTACTTCTTCCACAACGCGCACGCCCTGCTCGAACGTGGCACAGGCCCATACTTTTATCTGCCCAAACTGGAAAGCCACCTCGAAGCGCGGCTCTGGAACGATATCTTTAGCAAGGCACAACAAGAACTGGGCATTCCGCAGGGCACCATCAAGGCCACCGTCCTGATTGAAACCATCCTTGCCACCTTCGAGATGGATGAGATTCTCTACGAGCTTCGCGAGCATTCAGCCGGGCTCAACTGTGGACGATGGGATTACATCTTTAGTGCCATCAAGAAGTTTCGCAATCACCCGGACTTCCTGTATCCCGATCGGGCGCAGGTAACCATGACCACACACTTTATGCGCTCCTATACCCTGTTGACTATCAAGACCTGTCATCGGCGCAACGCTCCTGCTATTGGTGGAATGGCAGCCCAGATTCCGATCAAGCATGATCCTCAGGCCAATGAAGAGGCGCTAGCACGCGTCCGCGAAGACAAGCGCCGTGAGGCAACTGACGGGCACGACGGCACATGGGTAGCACATCCCGGACTGGTTTCTATAGCGCGGGCCGAGTTTGACGCTGTCCTGAAGGGGCCCAATCAAATTGAGCGGAAACGCGAGGATGTACAGGTAACCGCCGCCGATCTGCTCAAGGTGCCAGAGGGAACGATCACCGAGGGCGGAGTGCGCAACAATATCAGTGTCAGCCTGCAATATCTTGAGTCGTGGCTGCGCGGTACTGGCTGCGTGCCGATCAACAATCTGATGGAAGATGCCGCAACGGTTGAGATCTCTCGCGCTCAGCTCTGGCAGTGGCTCCATCACCCACGGGGAATTCTCGGCGATGGGCGCAAGGTAACGGTTGAGCTATTCCACAGCTTTCTGGATGAAGAGCTTGCTCGGCTGAAAGCACTACGCGCCGGGCGTTTCGAGGATGCCGCTCGCATCCTCGATGAGCTGGTTACCTCTGCTACCTTCGTTGAGTTTCTGACACTCCCGGCCTATCGATATCTGGCATAAAAAGAACCGGCATCCTCCTGACTCCTTCAGGAGGATGCCGGAATATCAGACCTTATGCCTCTTCGTCCCAGAGCGCGAGGCTCTTCGTACGTACCAGTTCGGATACCTTGTCGATAAACTGCGACAGAGGCACAGCACCGAGATTCTTGTTCGTGCGCAAACGAACCGCGACGGCCTCGGCTTCGGCCTCTTTATCGCCAACAACAAGCATGTAGGGGATCTTCTGCAACTGCGCATCGCGAACCTTCGCGTTCATGCGCTCGCCGCGAACATCCACATCAACCCGAAGCCCGATGGCTTTCAACAGCTCCTGCACCTTATAGGCGTAGTCAGCGTGACGGTCAGCAATCGGAATCACCATCGCCTGCACCGGGGCAAGCCAGACCGGGAATGCGCCAGCATAGTGCTCGATCAGCATTGCCATAAAGCGCTCTGTCGATCCCGTTACCGCGCGGTGGATCATCACCGGACGGTGCGGCTGGCCGTCTTCGCCGATATACTCCAGCTCAAAGTTCTCGGGCTGGTTGAAATCAAGCTGCACCGTTGAGCACTGCCACTCGCGACCAAGCGCGTCACGGACCATAAAGTCAATCTTCGGGCCATAGAACGCGGCTTCACCGATACCAATTTCATACTTCAGGCCTTTCCCCAGCGCAGCATCACGCAAAGCATCCTCTGCGGCCTGCCAGATCTCGTCACTCCCGATATACTCTTCTTTCTTCTCGGGATCACGCAGCGAGAGACGCACCCAATAATCATTCAGACCATACGTCTTGAAGGCCTCTAGCGTTAGATCGATCGCCCGGTTAAACTCTTCTTGAACCTGATCGGGGCGCATAAAGACGTGGGCATCATCCTGCGTCAGGCTGCGCACCCGGGCCAGACCGGAGAGTGTTCCAGCCTTCTCGTATCGGTAGAGCGTGGCGAACTCGGCGTAGCGAATCGGCAGCTCACGATAGCTATGGCGCTGCGATTTATAGAGCGTGATATGGTGCGGGCAGTTCATTGGCTTCAGAATGTAGGCATCATCCTCAAGCTGCTCCTGTTCGCCCTTCATAACCGGGAACATGTTTTCGCGATACGTATACCAGTGGCGCGACGTCTTATACAGGCGCACTTTGCCCAGATGCGACGTCCAGACGTGCTGATAGCCGTGGCGCTCCTGAAGCTCACGCACATAGCCTTCCATCAGGTGACGCAGCATCTCACCATTCGGGAGGAACATTGGCACACCCGCCGGGAGATCATCATGCATCACAAACAGCTTCAACTCGCGCCCGAGCTTGCGGTGATCGCGCTTCTGGGCCTCTTCCAGCCGCCAGAGGTACTGGTCAAGCTCTTCCTGTGAGAACCAGGCCGTACCATAGATGCGCTGCAACATTGGCTTGTTCTCATCGCCACGCCAGTAGGCACCAGCAACCCGCATCAGCTTAAAGGGACCGATTTGTCCCGTATTCTCAACATGCGGACCACGGCAAAGGTCAAGGAAGTTCCCCTGTCGATACATGCCGACCTCTGCATCAGGGAGTCCCTCAATAATCTCAACCTTATATACCTGGCCCTTCTGACGGAAGTATTCGAGCGCCTTTTCACGCGGCCACATCTCATGCACAAACGGATGTTTCGCCTTCACAATGCGCTTCATACGTTTCTCGATTTCCGGCAAATCCTCAGGCGTCAACGGACGTGGAAGATCGATATCGTAGTAGAAACCATCTTCAATGGCTGGACCAATCGCGAACCTGGCATCGGGGAATATCTCTTGAACGGCCTCCGCCATCACGTGTGCAGCCGAATGGCGCATACGCTGAATAGGCGAATAATGCACCGATTGTTTTTCCAGATCTAATTCAGCGGAAGACATCTATTCTCTCCTGGCATCTTCACTGTAGCGGACAGAACAACAAAAAAACCCTTTCATCCCCACTGGGACGAAAAGGGCTCAATACTTTCCGTGGTTCCACCCAGATTCTTTCCGCAATAACGTATCTCCTTGAGCTCTTCCAATCTCTTCAGAACTCAAGTGAGACCATCTCAAGCGCAGAAAGCACTCGTGGTCAAAACCGTTAACGGGGTTTTACCGTGTACCTTACTGTCTCGGTACAGACCTGACAAGGGGTATCTTCTTCTCGGGTTACAGGTACACTTTCAGCCGCCGGTGTATCCTCTCTGAATGTCCTTGAGTAAGAAGACATGTCTTGTGTCCACGGTCACATTATCTCATTTGCCTACCGGTAGAACATACCTATAGCATACCATAGAGAAGCGCAACCTGTAAATAGTTTTTTGTGAGAGAATATCATAGAATTATGACCTTGCAAGCACTTTCAAACGCTGGGGCGAAAGTACTAAGCAAGCGACAAGAAAATTATACAGTGAAGCGTGCAAAGTGCTATAATACAACGATGATGAGATAGACTGCCTACTAGCCAGTCATAAAACCAAGCCCTTTGGCCTCAAAAAGCGAGGGACCTTTCGCACAGTTACCTAGCCAGGAGACTACATGAGTAATCCCATACCCTCCCCCTTTCGCTATCGTGTTGCTGCAATTCAGTATGAACCAACGCTCGGGGAGAAAGAAAAGAATGTCCGCGACTTGCTCCATCTGGCAGAAGAAGCGGCAAAGAACAGGGCCAGTCTGATTGTCCTGCCGGAGATGGGCACAACCGGCTACTGTTGGACATCACGCGAGGAAATTCAACCATTTGTCGAATCGATTCCCGGACCAACAAGCCAGCAATTCCAGGAGTTAGCTGCACGATATCACTGCTCTATCGCGCTCGCACTACCTGAAGTTGACCCCCTTACACAGGTATATTACAACAGTATGGTACTGATCGGGCCAAAAGGGATAACAGGGACGTACCGCAAAATACATTCATATATGTCAGAACCACGTTGGGCACGGGATGGGGATAAAGGAGTACCGGTCTGGGATACAGAGCTCGGTCGTTTGAGCGGCCTGATGTCACAGGATGCCTTCTACTGTGAGTCGGCACGCCTCTCCGCCCTGCACGGCGCAGATGTGTTGCTCCTGCCTTCCAGTCAGGTAGGTGATCAGCAGGTAATGGGCTGGTGGATGGCGCGAGCGCTGGAAAATGGCCTGTACGTGGTTGTCGCCAACCGCTACGGGAACGAACGAGGCGTCCAGTTTAGCGGCGGAAGCTGCATTATTAACCCAGATGGCACCCTGCAAGATTTTCTCAGCAAAGGAGACGGCATTGTCTACGGAGAGATTGACCTGCAAGCAAGTCGCCAGAAGGTCTGGGGACAGGGCGCGGTTAGCCGGGGAGATCGTTTGAAAGATAGGCGACCAGCCGAGTATATTCAGCTTGTTGATAATACCTATCTCTGGGAACCACTCCGTTATCATGGGCTGTATGAACTGGGCAGCCTTCCACCGGGGCAGCTCTCCTGTGTTGGCTTTCTACAGCTCGGTCTGGGCACCTTTACGCGCAGTACTACAAGCAATAACCTGGCAACAATTGAAGCACTCGGGAACCTGATTCGTGCTGTTATTAAAGACAGTGGCCCGGCTTGCCCGGACGTGTTAGTGCTTCCCGAACTGCTCCTACCCGGCCCGCTACCACGCGAACAACAGGGCAACCTGAGTGATGAGGAGTACCGCAACTATATCCAGCGAGGCGCAATTCAAATCCCTGGTCCCGAGACCGCAGCCTTTGCCACACTCGCTGAAGAACTGCAACTCAGCATGGTCCTCGGCGTCGCTGAATATGCCGATGGACACTACTATAATTCCGTTGTGCTGATTGACCCTGAGGGCGTCTATGGCACCTATCGCAAGCTCCATCTCACCGAACGAGATCGCCTCTGGGCAACACCTGGAAATGCCGGACTGCCTACCTTTGATACGCCATCAGGGCGTATTGGACTTACAACGGGATATGATGCGCTCTTCCCTGAAACGATCCGTGTGCTTGCGAGCAAGGGAGCCGATCTGGTCTGTGCGCCCACGCTGCTCGACTTCCCAGACCCTGTGCCTCTGCCCTTTACAGCTCCCACTTTTACCATTCCCAGCATTCTGGGCTTTGAAGAGGAAGAGCCACCACAGCATTATCTCTGGCGCATTCGGGCCGCCGAGCATAATGTCTATCTGGCAGTGACCAACTGGAGCGGACAGCACGCCGATGCCCGGGCGAATGGCCTGAGTGGCATCTTCTCGCCCACTGGAGCCAATGAAGTGATCGCCGATGAGGATGAGCCGGGCTTGATGCTGATGACGATCGATACGCGCGAGCAGCGCACCGGACGCCGCACTACCCATACCCTCGGATACGCGCCGGGAGATATGGCAGGCTCACTGACCGGAGAGCTGGACTATTCCATACAGGACAGCATTCCAGGCAACTCAGTCCGCAGCAAGCCCATGCTACGCAAACGTCAACCATACTGGTATCTGGACCTCGTCAAGCCCAAAATCGATCAGTGACACGCTGTTCACGGAGGGTGGTTCTCTCCGTGAACAGGAGCAACCTCCCACAAAACTCAGCCGGAAATGCCGTTGACTCTTTGTTTGCATGTTAGTATACTTGCATACAAGACCCACGCTCTCAAGGACTGTGATTGCAACGTGCAGAAACGCTAGCAATGTCCGAACACACAACAAAAGCACCATATAGCCTCAAACAACAGAGGTTCACAAAATACATATTTTTGGCTACATGCCTGGCAGTGGTCCTTCTCGTCATTAGCCTGCCCTGGCGTATCAATGATCGAGCGGAAACCACTCTTTTTATCAGTATTGCACAGATGATCGCTGCACTACTGGCGAGCTTCTGGTGCTTTCAAACGGCTATTCTGGCCCGAAAAGGCCCGATACGGCTCCACAGGCGTGATCAATATGCCTGGTTCACTATCGGGGCTTCCATATTGCTGTATGCCCTCTGGTTATTGCTGCATATGTGGTGGCACCAGATGTTGCCCCTGTTACAGGATGTCTCTTTTGCACTGCTCAGTCCGTTACTTCTGTTATTGGGAATTTTTCTTCTATCGTTTCGCACTCGTTTCTCTTTCCAGATGCTCCTTGACGCGATCATCACCACGCTTTCTCTTTTTGGGATCGCCTGGGTGCTCATGCATATACCAGAACGGACGCTTCCCTTCCTCGGTGAGGTCGTCGCTCCATCGCCTTCATTGACGTTACTGTATCTCTGTCCTACTCTGGCTCCCCTGTTCGGGATAGCCTACCTGCTCTATCGCGACGTCCATTCACTGTATAAGCCCTCATCACTGTTACTGATTGGCGGTCTGGGTATCTTTATCATCAGCGATATAATTTCGCTCTATACAGGGGCAATGGATCGTTTGCAAAATTCACTCTGGATAGCAGGATGTCTATTGACCGGCCTCTCCTCCCTTTATAGCTATCGAGAGGTGCTCCTGGAACCAGAAGAGGCCTCCAGCCAGAAAGAGCCTGTTCAGGGAAACGGCAGCATCACCCAGAATTTACTGGTCTACATTCCCATGTTGCTGCTCTTCGTGCTAACAGCATATCGCCATATCCGAATAAATCCTCAGTATGAAGCGATGGTTCTACCGCTGCTGATTCTGAGTATTGGCATCTTGATCGGGGCGCGTTTCTTCGTTGCCAGCCGCGAAAACGAAGGACTGCTGCGCGAAAAGAGCGCCCATCAGGATAAAATGGCCCACCTGCACCAGATCGTGGCCCGGCTGACACAGCATATTGAGCTCAAACCGCTCCGAGAGCAAGCGACCCGCACCTTGATTACGGATCTGGGCTTTGATGCGGCACTCTTGCTTCTCGTAGAAGAGCATCGTGGACCGTACCATATGCCACCCCACCTGCACATTCTTGCAGCAGCACATAAACAGCCACTTCAGAGCTGGTTTTTCCAGGGCGAGAACATTCTACAGCGCACCTATCGTAGTGAGCATGAAACCCTCTTACATTGGAACAGCCACACTCCCGATATCCCGGAGCCGGTGGCCTCGTGGTTTCTGGCGCAACGGATCGCGACAATGACCTTCTTTCCCTTAAGCTATCATGGGCAACGGATCGGGTGTCTGGGTGTCGCGCGCCAATCATCGACAGAGATCAATGAACAGGACCGCTCCCTCCTGGTAGCCTACAGCGAGCAGGTCGCCACACTGCTTCGCCATGCACAGCTCTACCAGGAAACGCAAGAACGTGAGGCATTCGCCCAGGCAATGGCAAATATAGCAACCCGTCTCAATGCCGCCGTTATTGAACCTGAAGAACTCAGCCAGCTTATCTGTGAAGAGGGAGCGCGTGCCCTGCGAGCGGATTTCACAATCTTCTATCTGTTGCAAAAAGGCCAGGGGCTACAGCCACAGGCCGCCTACTCTGGCAGTGACCAGCCCATCCATTGGCCCCCGATCAGCCTGTATGAACCAGATGCTCAGGCACTTGAAGCGTTGCAGCCAACGCTCATCGTGCTGGAAGAGGAAAAGCAGGATAATGTCAATTTTATCGGCAAAAAGCGACAACAACAAGCGCAAGGAGACGAACACAGCACCTATCGTATCGCGACTCAGTCACGACAGGGTTTCCGAGATACGCTGATACAGCAGGGCGTCACCACCGCTATTCTCACACCCTTAATTGAAGGGGGTGAACCTTTTGGCCTGCTTGTGTTTGCACGCTCAAGTTACCGGAGCAGCACTACCACACGGCCTCTGGATCTGCCCGAGCTATCACAGGCACAGGATTTCGGTGAGCAGGCGGGCGTCGCATACACGAATGCACAGCTCTACCAGCGTCTGCAAACAGCACATAGTCGCCTGCAAGAGCTCGATCAAATGAAAGATCAATTTATGGTTACGGCCTCCCATGAGCTCCGCACACCATTGACCGCAGTACAGGGCTATATCGAGCTCCTGGCTCAATATGATGAGATCCTGCCTGCAAATGACCGTCGGGAGTTTCTGGAAAAAGCACGACGTGGATGTGACGAACTGGCAATGCTGCTTTGCAACGTGATGGATGCCAGTCGTCTTGATAAAGAAATGACCATCGGCCCGGCACTGTTCAAAAACGTTTCGGTGCAGGAAGCGATCGAGAGTGTGGTGCTGATGATCGAGCCACAATTAACCAAAGAGCAACGAAACCTTCATCTTCATGTGCCCACCCATCTCATGGTGCGGGCTGATCCGATGCGACTTCGTCAGGTACTGATGAATATCTGTACCAATGCGCTGAAGTATTCACCGCCACAGACCCCGCTCTCGATTGTCGCACGCGTGCGTGAGGAGGAGGGGAGACAGCAGGTGATGATTACCATCAGTGATCGAGGGAAAGGAATCAAACCGGAGGATCATGAGCGGGTTTTTCAGCGCTTCTTCCGCGTGGAAAGTGATGTGAACAGTCCTGTCCGGGGTTCTGGTCTGGGTCTCTATATCTCGCGCCGCCTGATTGAAGCCATGGGTGGAAAGATTCGGATTGAAAGTGAAGGTATACCAGGCAAGGGTACAACAATCTCTATCCTATTGCCCATGGCTTAGGCGGAGAGGCTACTTTTTCGCACTATCCTTATCTTCAGCCGCCTTTGCCTGCTTTTTGACCAGCAAGGGGGCATGTTCTTCACAGAAGAGGAAACGGCGACCACCGGGGAGCAATTGCGCGTAAGCAGCGGGCTCTCCACAGGTATCACAGCGCCCGACGTGCGTTCTAACTGCTTTCATAAGAGATATATCCTCCTTTATTCAGAGAAATCTATAGAGATAAGGGCGACAAACCCGTGTGATTGAAAGGAATGCACCCCTATCATACCATAAATTGAGTAAATGTGTGACACCTGCAATCGGGAAGCGATATTTCTGGCGTAGGGCCAGAAAGCAGAGCGCGCACCACTTCCACGGTCTTATGTAAGACTTCAGAGAAATGAAGAGAAGAAATACACCTCGTCAGAAGACAGGGCAGAGATCTGCCCCCCTCCAGTGGCTTCAGAGGCTTGTACGGCCACTTTTACCCGCTGAAGAGAGGAACAGAGCGAAGCAAAGGGCCAGGGAAGCTGCTCGCGGTATAGTTGTAGGCAAGGGTGGTCGATTGTCGCACGGGTGCCAATAAGCCCGGTTGCATATCCTCAGGAGATCCCTGAAAGCGTGGGTTCCGATAAATCTGGTGTTGAGCAGTGCTCCACAGGGTACAATCGTTGAGCCGCTTACAAGGTTCTCTTCCGTGATCGCAGC